>Ga0209317_1003008_pt1 | contig 11298 bp, 12 predicted proteins | sample RifGroB2_FD_183994 | JGI IMG/M metagenome (GOLD analysis project Ga0209317, IMG submission 183994) | Soil microbial communities from Rifle, Colorado, USA - Groundwater B2 (SPAdes) (version 2) | ecosystem: Environmental > Terrestrial > Soil > Unclassified | place: Rifle, Colorado | collected...
TTGTTCGTAAAAAATTAAAACTGCAATCTGTCCAGTTAAACCTAACAGGAGATTTCCATTTATGGAGAATTTTAAGAGCTAGCCAGATACCTACTCCATCCGAATGAATTAAATTAGAAGCTTTTAAAGATGTTCTGAAATCATCATCTTTGTTCAGCACGACTATTGAATAGGCATTGACATAATTAATAATAAATTTTTCCTCTTGTTTAATTGCATTGTCGATAAGATCAACAATAGTATCATAATTCGTAAAATCTACTTTTATTCCCGTGATAAAGAATGAAGCGGCGGAATTCAATTGCTCAGACAGAGTTGACATTTCCATCTTCATCTTCCTGGGTAAAGCGAATTGTAAATTGCCTCAACCTGTGAAAAATAATTGTTAATGTCGCATTTCTTATTAACCTTCTTATAGAGGTTATAGCCGAGCTGTTCTGCAGTTTTTTCATTATTTAGAAGAAAGAGAATTTTATCTGCAAGCTGATTTGGATTTTCCGGCTCTACAAGCAAACCATCTATACCATCTTCTATAAATTCTGCTATGCCTCCGGTACTTCCTCCTATGAAAGGTTTTTGAAAAGACCCTGCCTCAATCATAACAAACGGAAAAGCATCAACCCTGGATGGAAGAACAATTACATCTGCAATTGAAAACAGCATCTGAATGTTTTTTAGGGACTGGAATATTTTTAATGGCGCCTTTACGTTGTTTATTATGTTACTAATTTTCTTGCTTTCCATACTCCCACATATCACTAGAATTACATCACGAAATCCTTCGTAAACTAACTCATAAGCCTTTAACAAATTGTCAATATTTTTAATAAAGTTGATCCTCCCTACAAAAAGTAAAACTTTTTTATCATCCTGAATTCCAAAATGACTCTTTAAATTATTGTATTGTTTTCCATTAATAATTTCTTTTGGTAAATACATAGTGATTATCTTCTTCTGTTCAACATTAAATTCAGTAACAAGCTGTTTAGTAACCGCATTACTGACTGCTATCAGCTTGTCTGATCGAAAACTTATTTTTTTAAAACCTTTTACAAAGCTCAACACTGTCCCAACTGATTTAATTCTCGTTTCTTCACTAATTTTCGCAGCAACATATTCGGGAAATCTATGGTATGTATGGATAATGTCTATTTCTGAATTTCTGCAGTAGTCTTTAACATCCTTATAAAACTTTTTTATATATAAAATGTTTTTAACCCCTTTTGAGAATTTAAAGACATGGAGTTTTACTCTTTTTAATTCATTTAGTCTTTCTAACGAATCACCACCATTAGTTATAAAATGATTTTCGTAATTTCTCCTGTTATTAAAATACGATAAGGTTAAATAAACAAGTTTGCTCATTCCGCAGCTATAGTTAAAATCCGGGGATATATGTAAAATTCTTTTTATCATTTGTACAGATTTAGATAGACGTTTTCAATTTGCCTGATGAAATTATGAGCATTGTATTTTTTTTCAACAGCCATTCTTCCGCTCTCGCCTAATTCTTTCCTCAGATTGTTATCTTCAATTAGTTTTGATAACTTCTCCTCGGCATCTCGCATATTCCCGGGGGCGTAAATTATACCGCAATTATTTTCCTCGATAATCTCTTTAAAGCCTCCAACATCCGGTGCAACCATAGGAACTTTGTTAGCCATAGCCTCAAACATAGATAAAGGTGTACCTTCCCACTCCGATGTAAAAAGCAATATATCGAAATAAGAATAGTATGAAATTAAATTAGTTACATAATCAAAAAAAATGATTTTTGATTCTATTCCTGAAACTTTAGCTTGTTCAATAAGCTTTTGTTTTAATTCTCCATCACCAAAAATCAGAAGAAATATATTTTTTTTGAGGAGATGTATAGTTTTAAATATATCGATTGCTCTATCAATCCTTTTCTGGATTTGAAGTCTAGCGACCATCGCGATTATTATTCCCCCTTTTTTTATTTCTTGTATCTTTTCAACCACACTGGAGTTTTGGGAATTATTAGACTGAATATTATAGCCGTTATAATAAACTGTCGGTACCGGAAATAAATGTGTCTCTTTCATTAATAGTTCTTTACTCCTTCTGGAGGGGACAAGAACTGCATTTACGGTCCCAAGAAGATTTATAATAAAATGGATTAATCTATACACAATCTTTTCGAATGCCCCATAATAGATATTATTTGATAAAAAAAGCCCATGATAGTTAAAAATGAATTTCTTTCTTAAAAAGATATTAAGAAGACCGGCAATTGCATAAGGCTTAATTAAGTGAGTATGGATTATAGAAATATCATTTTTTTTTATGAACATATAGATATCTTTGAAAGCTTTAATTGAAATTTTCTTTTTTAACGAATTGCTTACTAAAACTTTTATTCCCATTTCAGAAAGTTCTTTTTCAATTTTCTCTCCTCCCTGAAAGATGAGGTAGTGTTGAAATCTCTCCTTATCTGATAGTGTGAAAATCATCTTAAGATGCGTATAAATCCCGTCTGCCTTGCCGGTTATAAGGTTAACAATATGACAAACATTAATCATATGAGAGATTGATATAGGAAAATATATTGTTTAGTAACTTTTTCCCAATTTAGTTCCTCATAAATCTTCTTAGCATTGCTGGAGATGACGCTTAAATCATACTTATTACTGCAAATATCATTCAGTAATCTTACTAGACTATTTGAAACAGAACTTTCATAAATAAATCCGTTTACACCATTTTCAACAAGGTCTTTAATCCCTGTATTCTCACAAATTATCGGAATTACTCCCATTGTCATGCATTCTGCAACTACAATAGAAAATGGCTCAAAAGCATTTGATTTGATTACAAATTGTACCTCCTCTAAAATCTTGATTAAAGAACGATGATTAACAAATCCTTTAAAAATAATTTCAAGGTTGTCGTTCCGATGATGTATTTTTTCTTCGATGCCAATAACAAATAATTTTATACTAACGTAATTGATTGCCGATAATTCATCAACAAGATTTTTTAATCCTTTATTAATTGCCTGATCAAATGCATTATAAAATATCAATGATATTTCATTATTAAAGTCGGTAGTAATACTTTCGTTAGAAAATTCCTTCCCGATTCCATTTGGAATTACTCTGAATTTCTGCTTGTAAAAGCTATACTCATTGCTGAAAACTCCTAAGAGAAGTTCTGAGGGGAAAACTATAACATTAGATTTTCCTATTAAAAATCTTTCGGTGAATAAATCCAGGAATTGTCTTTCCCTCCGGACGTTGGGTAACTCAAATTTATAAAACCCATGAACTGTAGCAATAAGCTTTGCTTTAAGAAATGGTTTTAAGAAAAATATTATTAAAGTAAACCTTTGGCTGTTTACAAAATGAATAATATTAAAACGTTCCTTAAGTAGCTTGAAGATAAGCGGTAATATCCCTAATTTTAAAATACCTTCATTTGTAATTTTATTACCGAATATTTTTTTTAATAAAGTATAGTCACTGTAATAGCTGAAAAAATATTCTATAAAAGTTACGTTAACATTTTGTTCTTTTAATTGCAGATAAAGTTCTCTTGCAACTCTTTCAGGACCTGCAACAATTTCACCTTCGCCATATCTACCGACTAAAGCAATTTTCATGGAGATATATTAATAATTTGAGAGTCGAGTTAAAATAAGATAAGTATTTTCTGAATTAAAGGTTTACAATTATTTTTATCTTTTTGCAAACCACTTTTCGGGATTCTGGTTAACTCTCGAATTCCAGATTTCAAAGTGTAAAATATATCCTTCCAGACTTTCACCCACTTTTGCTATTACACTCCCGGCTTTTACTTTATCCCCTTCATTTACAAAAATCTCAGAAAGATGGCTGTACACTGTTCGGTAATCTTCTTTATGAGAAATAATAATAACACTTCCATAACCGGGAATATAGTCTATTGCCGAAATTACACCACCTGCAACCGACTTAACGCTCAAATCCCCAGAAGATTTAATATCAACACCATAATTCAAAGTGACTGTATTAAGCTTTGAGTTCCTGTTTTCTCCAAACTTTCTTATAATTCTACCGCGAATTGGCCAGTTTAGATTACCCCTTAAAGAAGAAAAAGATTCAAAGTTGGCGGTATTAAGATCAATGTCATATTCTGAAGGAGTCTCGGTATTTGAATTTGTTTTGTTACCAGATTCGCTTCTTCTTCTTTTCTTTTTCTCTCAGCCTCTTCAACTAATTTTGTTATAAGATTTTGTATTTGAGCTTCTGAATTCTTTTTTGTGTTCAGTTCTTTCTTTAATTCGGTTTTATTGTTCTTTATTTTCTTAAGTACTTTTTGTTTCCCTACCAGTTTTTCTTTCAAACCAGCTTCTTCTTTCCTCTTTTCAATTGTCAGTAATCTCTTTTCTTCTCTCTCTTTTTCCAGCTTTTGTTTTAGTACTATAAGATCTTCTTTTGCCTTTTCAAATTTTTCCAAATCATTTTGTCTTCTTTCAGAAAAGCTTTGAAGATATTTTATCCTTACCATTGCTTGCTGCAGCGATTCGGAATCAAAAACGCCTGCGAGTTCATCCATCTTGCTATACTTGTAAACAGCCACCACATATTTTGAAATAATTCTATTTGATTTTCCAGTTCATTTATATTTTTTTGATTTTCCCTAATTGCATCGTGCTTAATTTTTTCTTCTTTTCTTAATTTTGCTATTAATTTATTCAACAGAAAGTTTTGCTTATTGTAGTTTTCTATTGCAGAATAAGATGCTTTTTCTTTTTTAGTTTGTTGCTTTATTTCACTTTCAAGCTTCTGTATTTCATCGCGGATGTTCTGAAGTTCCGTTTTTCTTTTGGTTATATCATCCTGCTGTAAAAAGGAAAAACCTGTAAAGAGTATTATTAATAAGGATATGTAAACCGGGAGATTTTTTACCATTGTATTATCGTTGCATCGTCGGGAACTTTAAAATCGATAACGATGTCTCTTTTGTTCACAACCATGTGCTTATAATCAACAGAAACCTGCTGGTTATATTTTTTATTTTGCAGTTCAATTTTATACGGGACAGCAACATTTTCAAGTAATTCAAACTTTGAATATTTACCTTCTAGAAGTCCTTCCCCATCGCTGTCTAAAACCTGGTAATCTGTAATACCAAGCTCACGAATGTCAACACGGTATATTGTTTTTCGTTGAGTATCAGAGTCAATATAAGTCAGAACATATTTGTCATAATCAATATCATACTTTGCCGGCGGACGGTAGAGATTATCGGTGAGGTTAACCGAACCTATAAACGCATCCATCAACTCATTAAATGTTAAATTTATTTTAAATATCTGGTTCAGTATGTCGCTATCGACTTCTCCTTCGTATGCCATATTATTTATTGCATCGTAGAAAATGAAATTGTTTTCCATTACTAAAGCCTGTGCAAGTTCAATCCCGAATGGACCAAGCATAGTTAAGTAAAGTGAATCGGGTTTTTGGAGTACAATCCTGAAAGATACGCTCTGGTTCATACTTCCGTTTCTAACGGATATTGTTCCGCTACCTTCAAAACTTTTTATTCTCCGGCGATTAATTTCAAGCTTGTTTATCAGTCTTTCGGAAGGAAGAATTTCTACCTCGTCGGTCGGTTTTGAAGGCACGCATCCCGGAAGGATTAAAAAAGAAATCTCCGCTACAATAAATAATATTAGTAAACTTTTTCTCAAATTTCTCCTTTTTCAATTTTATTTTTTAAATCTATATTAGATGAATCGAGCTTGTATGCTTTCTGCCAAAGTTCTACAGCAAGTTCCTTTTTCCCCATCTTAAATAAAATATCGCCAAGATGATCGAGCATTACAGGTCTTTCCCCACTTATCTCCAAAGCCTTCTCAAGATAAGTTTTAGCTTCTTCATAATTACCAAGTTTATAATAAACCCATCCTATTGTATCAAGAAAGGAAGAATTATCAGGTTCTTTTTCTATAGCCAGCTTAGCCATTTCCAAAGCTAAATCTAATTTCTCGCCTCTTTCAGATAATGAGTAAGCGTAATTATTATTTACTGTCGCATTCGATGAATCTATTCCTAATGCATGTTCGTAAGTTTTATCGCATTCCTCCCACATTTTAAGTGAATCATATATCAACCCGAGAGTACCTAAAAGATTTACATCGTTAGGACTAATTCCCAATGCTCTTTTAAGATAAAGAATTGCTTCATCATTTTCTCTAAGCTGGTTTAAAGAATATCCATAAGCAGATAATGCTATTACATCATTAGGATTAATATCTATAGCGGTTTTAAGATATTCCTTAGCTTCAGAATGCCTGTCTGACTGAGCAAGCGACAGACCCAAAAGTAAGTTGACCACAAAATCCTGTGGAAAAAGTTCGAGTGCTTCATTCATTAAAGTAATAGCTTCACTATAATGACGGTTGTCAAAAAATAATCCCCCTAACTGTGTCCAGCCCTGTGTATTTTGTTCAGCAAGATTTTTAACCTCATCAAAATAATTCAGCGCAACGCTGTCATTCTTTTCTGCTAAAGAAATTGCCCCGAGATACATTTTAACCTGCCAGTAGCTGGTATCTTTATCTATTTTTTCAAAAAGTTGTTTTGCATAACCAAGCATAATTGAGTCTTTAAAAGATTGCGCAAAAAAAGATGCGCCTACCCTAATCTTTGTTTCCAGCAAAATATCAGGTTTCTCAAGAATATAATTAAACTCATTAGCTGCGGCTTCCCAATTATTCTGTTGAATTAATATTTGTGCTTTCCTTTCTCTTGCATCGAAATCATCAGGTGTTAATTCAATAATCTCACTAATTATTTTTAATGCGTCATCATATTTCCCGGCTCTGGTATAAACTTCCGATAGTAATTTTTGAACGGCGGTATTTGAAGGATCAATAGTAAGCAACTCTTCAATTGCTTCTGCAGCCTTATCAAGGCTACCCAGGTTCTCCTGGAGTTCGGCTACACGTATCAAGATACTCCACTCGGGACCGATAATTTCAGTTAGCTTGTTATATATTGTAATAGCCTGTAATGGTTTTGAGCTTTCATATATCCTGGCAAGCTTGTAATAAGAGTCAATCTGGGTTGAATCAATTTCAATTATCTTTTCCAATACTGCAGCAGCCGAATCATACTGGTGCGCAGAGGAAAATATATCTGCAAGTAAATCATAATACTCGACTTTAAATGGTGATAATTCAATCGCTTTTTTACTATGCTGAAGCGCAGGTGGAATTTTATTTATTATCCTGTAGTTCTTTGCGAGTGCATAATGAATCCCTGCATCCGAATCGAGCCTGAGCGCATCCTGGAACTCTAAGATAGCCTCGGCATATTCACCTTTCGATTCCAATACCGAACCATTAATAAAATGTACCAAAGCCTCTTTCTCTTTATTAGTCTGCTCCTCATCATACGATGAAACCTGAGTTTCCTCCGACATTACTTCTTTTTGCGAAGAACAGCCTGCAACCAGAGATGCAAGTATTATAATTAAAAATATTTTTGTCATATCTCGCTTGAAAAATATTACTCAACTACTTTAATAACAAGGTCAATCAATTTCGGACGAAATAATTTACAGGATATAATCCCGGCAACCACCGCAACAATTTGCTGAAGTTGATTGCAAATATACTAAACTATATTTTTGCATAAAGCAGGTAGAATAATGGAAGTATTTGACCTCGGTTTAGCTTTTGTTTGGGAATATGATACAGACTTCATTAATCTCATTGAAGAAATTTTACATAAAGCCGGTTTATCAACTTTCGTGGTTCAGGGACATAATATTGATGAAGTTACTGAGAAGGTTCGGGAGAGAAAATTATTTTTCAGATTTTATCTTGACCGGGCTTCGGATGCAGAACCTTCATTTGAAGAAATTGCAAAAATCCTTACAAGAAGAAAAACAACAATAATAAATCCCTATAAAAAGGTTCATAATGCTATTGATAAAGCAAGTATGCACCTGGAATTTATTAATGCAGGTTTGAACGTTCCTTATTCAATAATTATCCCACCTAGAAACGAGTTTGAAAATATAAAATTAACCGTAGAAGATTTATCGAGCCTTGGGAGACCATTTATAATAAAACCTTGTAACACAACAGGTGGTGGAGTCGGCGTTGTTACTGGTGCCGAAACACTTATGGAAATTTTACAGCAGAGAATAATCAATAGTAACGACAAATATATATTACAGGAAAAAATCTATCCAACTATTCTTGAAGGAAGAAGAGCCTGGTTCCGCTGTTTCTGGGCTTTTGGAAAACCCGTTGCAGTCTGGTGGGATGATAAAACTCATATTTATCACGAACTTAGTGAAGAAGAAATGTTAGAATTCGGTTTGAGAAGACTTCATTATAAAACGAGAATTATTTCCCGGATAACAGAATTAGATTTCTTTTCAACTGAAATTGTTTTAAATGAAGAGAGGAAGTTTATTGTAATAGATTATGTTAATGACCAATGCGACATGCGATTTAAATCCAAGCATTATGATGGCGTACCGGATTCAATTGTAATTCAAATAATCAATAACCTAAAAAGTTTTATATTAAGGATTAAAAAACTGGAAGCCATTAACAGGAATATTCAAGGTCAGAGTGAATAAAAGGAAAATAAATATTTATAGTATTGTCATAATATCGTTTTTAATCTCAGGACTACTTTTTTATCAATATCTTATTAATATTTACGAGATTACCGTAACTGCAGAGCCCAAAGCTCTATATACAGACAATCAGTCAAAAGTTATTGTTTCAGTTGTTCCTTTAAATTCTTTTGGATGGAAAGCATTATTCAGAATTGTAACGGCAGATTTTGAGATTGTAGAAGGAATTTCTCTAGTCGAAATTATTAAGATTGATAAACAAAACGGCACACTTATTTTAAAAGCTAAATCAGAAAGCGGCAAAGTTGTTGTACAGATAAAATCTGAATTCTCTCTTCTGCCGACAATTGTAGAAATTCCCGTATATCCAAATTATACCTAAATTTTTATTAAGTTTGATTTATTATTTTTTTATCACTTTTAACAGACCATGAAAAAATTCGCAATTCTTCTTTTCTTAATTCCTCATTTGACGATTTTGGCTCAAGGTGCAGCCGGGGATAAAGCAAAGTACGAATACCGTTTTCTCATCGACATGCCAACAGCCGGAATTTTGGATAAAGGATTCGTAGGTGTAGTTGCAGATATTTTGCCCAACGGGGTATTAATCTCAAAAATTGAAGTTGGAGTTTTCGATAATATTAGTTTCGGAATCTCCTATGGCGGCAGCAACGTAATTGGTGCAGGAACCCCGGACTGGTATAAATTGCCGGGCATAAATGTCAGGGCAAGAATCATTAGTGAATCCGTCACAGTTCCCTCAATAACTTTAGGGTTTGATTCGCAGGGTAAAGGGGAATATTTTGACTCTGCAAAAAGGTATGCGATAAAATCCCCCGGATTTTTTGCTGCAGTCAGCAAAAATTTTGAGCTGCTCGGTTATTTATGCTTGCATGCAACTGCCAACTATTCACTTGAAGGAGAAGATGGAGATAATTTTGTTAACCTTATGGGAGGTGTTGAAAAAACATTAGGTCCAAACATTTCTTTAATTCTCGATTATGATTTTACTTTGAATGATAACACAACAAAAATCTTTGGTGAAGGCAACGGTTATCTTAATGCCGGCATACGATGGGCTTTGGGAGATGGCTTTACAATTGGATTTGATTTAAGAGACCTGCTGGATAATAAAAGATGGAACCCGAGTACTGCCGACCGTGCCTTACGAATAGAATATATAAAAAGCATTTTCTGAGTATTTCCCAACTAATAAAACCTTCTTCAAACTGATCTTGTCTTATATAATGTACAAGTAAGTTTAATTTTATATACATATGCAAAACAATAAATAAGGAATTTCAATTGAAACCGGTACTTTTTTATTCCTTTAATCGGGCTTAATTTTTGCCAATATTTACTTAGTTTTTAAGTGTTACATGGAGTGTTAAAATGAAAAATCTAAAACTATATATTCCCTTTTTGCTTTCCTCATTCTTACTTACCGGTTGTTATACCCAGCTTGCAATGCGTGATTATGATTACCAAAAAGATGAGGAGAAGGTAACAACCCGGGAAGATCAATATTACGATAGTTATGAAGATACAAGCGAATACTACTCTGATGAAGAAACTTATAACAATGAAGAGTATTATGAAGATGAGACTGATGAAATAAATAACTATTACTACGGTTCTTATCCTTTTCACCATAGATATTATTGGGGATATTATCCTTCAGTCAGTTTTGGAATTCATTTCGGTTACTCATATTATGACCCGTATTATTGGGACTCCTACTATTACTGGCCTTGGTGTGGGTCATACTACTATTATCCTTCTTACTATACAAACTATTATTATCCCGGATATTATTTGCCAGTCTTCGCTTACCCATATTATGGCGGACATTGGTCGTCTAATCATGGTGTATACCGTGAAAGAACCAATACAGGGTTAAGGCTGCGTAACAACGACGGTTTAAGATCGAGTTACACAACAAGAGGTACTTTAACAAGAGGAAATGATACAAGAATATCTAAGACCTCTGGAATTCGCCAGAGAGATGACATTAATGTGAAGAATCCGACCAGGACAGGTGTCTCCGACAGAACCGGAAATACCGGTATCAGAAAAATGAAAAATGAGCCTCCGATTGAGAAAAGGACAAGAGATAAAAATACTGTAAAAAATAAAACAACTAACGAGAGAAAAAATCCACCCGTTACAATTAAGAAAAACAATACTAAGAGAAATTATGATTCGAATTACAAAAGACCTGAAAATAAGACATCTACAAACAGGAATAAGCAAACTGAAAGAAAGAGTGGAGTAAAGCAGGAAAAGAAATATAGTTCTCCTAAAACTTACTCACCTCCGCAAAAGACTTATAATCCACCCCAGAATAATACACCGACCCAGAGAAATTCCAATCCTCCGCAAAACAGAAGCGGGAACAGGGGGAGTAATAATTCGGGTGGGAAAAGAACAAGGTGAAGAAAATGAAATCTCTTAATAGACTAATACTTTCGATAGCAATTGTAATCTCGTTCTTTATTTCAGGGTGTTATACTGTAATCTGGACTCCGGAAGAAGAACTCCCCAACGAAAGCGATTATCAATACTATGGTAGATACTATAGTGATGATTACTATTACTTTTATGATTACCCCTGGTGGTTTACAATTGAATCTCCAACTTCAAATGTAAGTAATGATAAATATGAAAGAGATAGAAATAATAATATTAATAATA
>Ga0209317_1003012_pt1 | contig 11281 bp, 17 predicted proteins | sample RifGroB2_FD_183994 | JGI IMG/M metagenome (GOLD analysis project Ga0209317, IMG submission 183994) | Soil microbial communities from Rifle, Colorado, USA - Groundwater B2 (SPAdes) (version 2) | ecosystem: Environmental > Terrestrial > Soil > Unclassified | place: Rifle, Colorado | collected...
CTCGACAGAGGGGAATTCTGCGCCTACGCCTACTACCCGCAAATCCGGGTCAGGCACGTGCCGCCCGAAGAGCTGGCCCGGCTGGACCGGGACGGCACCGCTTTCCTGAACCTGAACACCCCGGAAGAACTGGCAAAAATTGGAGGAGCACAATGACGGTAACTGTAGTTTCGTTTGTCGCAAAATCAGGCACAGGCAAGACAACCCTCCTGGAAAAGGTGATCGTCCACCTGAAGGAGCGTGGATACAAGGTGGGGGTTATCAAGCACGACGCACACCGCTTCGACATCGATCATCCGGGCAAGGACAGCCACAGGCTCACCGCCGCCGGGGCCGATACCATGCTGATCTCCTCGCCGGAGAAGCTGGCCATAGTGAAGAAGCATGCCGAATCGCCACCGGTCGAGGAGCTATTGGCCACCCATTTCGGGGACATGGATATCGTCCTGACGGAGGGTTTCAAGAAGAGTTCCATGCCGAAGATCGAGGTGAACCGTCAGGAGAGGAGCACCACCCTGCTCTGCCGCGGCGAGTCCTACGACCCGACGCTGGTGGCGGTAGCAAGCGATGGGGAACTCGAACTAGATGTGCCGGTGTTCGATCTGAACGATGCCGGTGCAGTCGCCGACTTCATCGAAGAAACCTTCCTGCAATGACAGAAACCGGTTCCCTGTTGCAGGTCCGCTCGAAAATCTGGCTGGAGATCGACGGTGAGCCGGTTTTCGGTCAAGGACGCGATGAGCTTTTGCGCCTGATCCGCAAGACCGGTTCCATCAACGCCGCGGCAAAAGAGATGGGGGTGCCGTACCGCAAGGCATGGACCTACATCGACGCCATGGAGAAGCGGCTGGGATTCCCCCTGGTGCACCGGCAGAAGGGGGGAACGGGCGGTGGCGAATCTTTCCTGACCCCGGAGGCGGAGGCGCTGCTGCAGAAATTCGACCTGCTGCAGCACGGCTTCAATGAGCTGGTGAACCGGAAGTTCGAGGAACTGGATTTCTGAGAAGCAGGAAAAGTTGAACCTCCGCTGCGAAACGAAAGCGAAAGAAATCAGCGTTTCGACTGCTTCAAGCACTCCTTGCCACGATTGCCAAAGGGGTGAAGCCAAGACGCACCGAGATGCCATCGGCAGCGGTCAGCAACCCCGGCACCAGCTCGTCCTGTATCCTCGCCTTGCTCCAGTATTCTCATGGCATTGACCACGGCCTGTATCCCGTAATCCGACCTATCTCTTTTCATTGCTTTGAATCCCCTCTGAAAATGCCTGCGCTACTGCCAGGTCAGCCACCGCCAAGAAGCGGAAAGAGCGACAGCACGACCCCCTCGGCAAGAGGGGTATCGAGCTCTGCCAACCGTCCGTCGACAAGAAGGATGCCGAGTTCCCTTTCCGGCAGCCCGAGCCCGGCGACGACATGGGCGATGGTGGTCCCTTCCGGGTAGGGACGCTCCTCAACAACGAAGCGCCCCGGGCGAAATGATGCGAACAGCTTGACGGTGATTATCATGACTCTCCTCGCGACACCCCTTAGAGCGCCGGGAAATTTCTGGTCAGGTGCAGCCTCACCTCGTCCTCGAAGGCGGTCTCGGGTGTTGTCCGACTATCCGTTTATCACTTTCAGGCCGGGTATTACGTCGAAATGACCGTCAACAGTCAAAACGGACAGTCCATGTTCAAGGGAAAGTGCGGCGATGACGAGATCGGAAAGGGGCAGGGTGTTTCCTTTTTTGCGCAGGTCCGCAGAGAGCCGCCCCGCCTTGATCCACAGGCCAGCGGACATCTCAAGGTGTGTAACCGCCTGTAAGGCATCAAGAACGAGTGATTCTTCCTCTGGACTCTTTATCCCCTGTATCAGCTCATAGAGGATCACACCGCAGGTGGCTACCTCCCCTTGCAGCAGTTCATGCTCCAGTGCCTGCGCCATCGGTGTCTGCTTGCCTCTGAAAAAGTCGATCCAGGCGCAAGTGTCCGGCAGGATAATCTCAGGAGTCATAACGCTCACGCTCCTCAGCGGCCTTCAACTCGGCCGCCTCCTCCTGCTTCCAGTCATAATCGATCTGCACTTTACCGCGTAACGCCAGCAGGTCTTCCATTTTCTTGCGCCGAACGTACTCTTCCATGACTGTTATAATGGCGCCGGTCTTGGTCTTTTGCCCGGAAAGCCTCTGCACTTCTTCGATTAGCCGATCAGGTATGTTCAAAGTCGCACGCATGCAGGACACCTCCACGATATGCCTCAAGCATATGCCAACCTTATCGCCGGGACAACAATTTTCTCATGTCGACCCGCCGACACTTCTGCCAACCATGTCTGATGCGGAGTAGCCAAGTCGCTCGGAAATCCCCACTGCCGCAGTGAGAAGCTTCGGCAACAGCTCGTCCTGTATCCTTGCCCGTGTGAACCGGTCCACCGGGCCGAAAAGGGTGAGCGCCCCTATCATGCGGCGGCTGTAATCCCTGATCGGGGCGGCGATCCCCCTCACCCCCGGATCCAGTTCCTCGTCCCCCTCAGCATACCCCTTGGCGCTGACCTGCTCCAGAGAGCGGGTCAGCGTGGGGAGGTCGGTGATGGTATGGGGGGTATATTGCCTGAACTCGGCCTGGAAAAGTGCCCGGCGCCTCAGCTCGTGTCCGGCGAAGGCCAGGAGCAGTTTTCCGGAAGCGGTGCAGTATGCGGGCATGCCGCATCCCAGGCGCGGCTCGACGCGCACCGCCCGGCGGGTCTCCACCGCGGCCACGTTGACCACCTCTCCCCTCCGGAAAATCACGAGAGTTGCCGTCTCGTCGCACTGCGAGACAAGAGACTCCATCAGGGGCCTCGCCTGTTCGATGAACCCCACGCGGCGGATCACCTTCTGCCCCATTTCCAGGTTCTTCCAGCCGAGCTTGTAGCGCCTGGTCAGTTCGTTCAGTTCGAGATAATCCAGCGCTTCCAGCGTGGCGAGGATCCGGAATGCGCTGTTCTTGGTGAGCCCCATGGCCCGGCTCAATTCCGAGAGGGTCAACTCCTCGACGCTGCATTGGAACCGCTCCAGTATCGCCAGGGCGTCGGCTACCACCTGTATCTTGTACCCATTTTTCTCACGTTTCATCTGTCTCGGCACGCCCCGCCTCGTCGCATAGCTGCAGCGGAGGAGGCACCCCTCCGCAGTTAAATTGTGACCCGACTTGCCCACAGACCCATGAATAGTGCCCTATTCCATTTGGACCTGGAATTGGCGCTCAGATTTACTTTTTTCCTGATCCCCGCACCTTTATTAAACATGCGGTACTGGTTTGCAAGGCAAAATCGCCGTCCCTTACCGTCCCGTCGACAACGACTGCTTCCAGGTAATGCTCCCCTACCACCTTGGTGATTTTGATCTTGCCCACCTCGCTCTTATGCTCATAGCCGTAATAGAGATCGTCGGGGTGATAAACCGGAACTACCGCATCAAGGCAGAATTCCCCCCGGTTCTGCTGGCTCGCACCGTAGAATAGCTGTATGGTGTCCCCCGTCCTGGCAACGCCTGCAGTTTCAACCTGGGCCTGAGGCTTAGTAGTGGCACAGGCCGAAAAATATACAGGCATTGACAACAATGCGATTCCGACAACCAGCCTTTTTACTCTGATCATGATGGTATCTCCTTTTGATGTATAGTCGTGGCGGACCCCCCTCCCCTGCATCGATCTCATGCTCAGGTACTGGCAGGTGCAGTGGCAACGGCAGCTGCTTTATCGGCGGCTTTTTTTGCTAAAACGACGGGGTTGCTCTCTTCCAGGCCAAGCCCGCACACGATGTTGACCGCCAGCAGCGCGGCACCGACCCCCATGGTCGCTTGCAACCCTGCCGAGTCGGCAACCTTGCCGACGATGACCGGCATGCAGGATCCCCCCAGGAACTCATTAGCAGCGGTGCCACGGTGCAGCAGATTGCGGTGGCGAGCAGCACCGGCTTGCGGCCGAAGACGTCGGAGAGTTTCGGAACCAGGACGCAGTAGGTTATGTAAAGAACGCCCATGATCGAACTTACCCAGCCCATCTGCTGTACCGTAAAATGCGAGACGTTGACCAGGTAGAGAGGCGCGAAAAGCATCAAGGTCCAATATCCGCCGAATACCGCGATCCCCATGAACATGCAGACCATAACGTTGCGGCTCTTGAACAGGGAGGCGACCCCCCCCGCATCGTGCAGCATCTGTTTGTGCCTGGCCGCTTCCTGCGGATCGATGGCGACCTCCTTGATGAAAATCATGCAAAGAATGGCGATCACCAGTGTCGGGATGCTGACCAGAAGGTAGGTCAACTGCCAGCTGTAATGCTGCACCATCTGAGTCACCGCGATCGGGCCGAGGGTTACCGCGATCAGTCCGACTCCGGCGTTGGTGATCCCGAAATTGCGCCCGAAGTTCTTCGGATTGACGTGGATGAGAATGGCGCCGAACAGGCCTAAGAGCGGTCCTTCGGTGATGCCGACCAGGACGCGGATGACGCACAGTTGCTCATAGGAGTGAGCCATGGCGCTCAATCCGGTACTGACGAAGGTGGCAAACATCCAGAATACCAGCCACTTCTTCCTGGTGCCGACCTTGTCCTGAACCCAGCCGAAGACGATGGCGGAAAGCGAGTAGAAGCCGGTATTTATGAAGCCCAACACCCCGATCTGGGCGTTGGTTATGTGCAATTCCGGTTGAATGATCGGCAGCATGAAAGCCATCGCCAACCGGTCCAGAAACTCGAAACCAAAAGCGAGCGTTAGAATCAAGACGACCAGGCGTTCGTAACCTCGTGACGACGTGTTTTCGGCCATTGTAATGTACCCCCTCTTCCTCTTATTTAGGTTCCCCCCGGCAAAGCCGGGAGGGTTTTCAAGCTGGAAACTGTTGCAGGCGGTTCGACCCCGGGCCATTCCAGTCAGCGGTGCCCGGCGCCCTACCCCTGCAGGAGACGCTGCCGCGCCCCTAGAACGGTATCGACATCTTCACTTTCAGCTCGCGGCCGTCCGCTCTGTTCCTGACACCTAAATCCTCCTGCCATTTCATGGTGATGAACCAGCCTTTGCCGTTGTCGTACTTGATCGAAGGTCCGATGCCAAAGGCGCGCCCCTTGTTATTGGCAATGGTGCTGCCGTCCTTTTCGTCGTCCGTCACCTGCTGATAGGCATACCCTCCGGCGCCGAGCACCCAGCCGTTGCCGAGCCCCCAGCCGGCAGCAAAGTCGGCGTGCAGCTCCTGCCCCGAGGTGTAATGCGTCTCGGGATTGCGGAAATTGAAGTCGTACATGACCTTGATGTCCGCATTGATTCCCTGCGGCTGAACGTAGCTTGCCGTCGCTATCGGCTCGATGTTCCAGTAGTTTCGGCTGGTATTGGCAAGACGTTTCGAGTCGTAGGTCCCCGTGGGGGCGTTCACGTCGAAACAAAAGACGTAGTGGAACTTGTCGGACGCGTGGAAACCGAGTCCCGGCCCGAAGACGATATCGCCAAGGCCGGTGCTGCTTTCACGCTTGCCGGCAACCTGGACGTCGACATTTAATAGCGGCAGGATGGTGTGAAAGGCAGGATTGCCGCCGAGGATTTTCTTCTCGCCGACCCAGATGAAGCGCGGCGCCAGCGCCAGAACCGTCGCCTTGAACTCGACGGGCACCGCATTACCGTTGTTGTCGCGCAGCGAGTTGGCATGAAAGTAGTCCCCGTAGAGAAGGGTATAGACTCCAGGCGGCGGCATGGCCCCGGTGAGATAGTTTTCATTCCCAGTTCGGGTAGATCGATCCGCCGTTTTCGGTCGCCAACGCACTGTCATTGGCAGAAACCAACAACCCAAGAACCAGTAACAGCATCACCTTACATAGACAGTTTTTCATTTAACGCTCCTCTCTAGATGTTTACTTGATTGACATTCCGAACTTCTGCTTACTAACTCCATGCTCTGCTGCCGGATGATTCACTCGGAGAACGCGTCCGTTCCCTCGCTAGAACTGGTACTTCATTCCTTGCTCCAATCGCACTAAAGGCCTCCCATGGTTACCTGCAGTAAATCTGGACTATTCCCAGATATAATTCAGTCATCACTGTACCAACTGTTATGCTAACAACGTGCCACCACAATTTATTCATATTTTTCAGCATGTTAACCGTACCAGACGCAAACCGTCCCAGGATTGCATGTAACTTATGGAAACATTGGTTTAGAATGCAGGAAAAAGAGACAAACTGACTTTTTGCAGCTAACAGTCTGGAATCAATGGCCTATTTCAGACTGGAGCGGACCGGCATCTCTTGCAGGGGAAGACGAACCTTCTCGGATCCTGGCTAAAAAGCATTGCCATACCCGGCAGTTACCGGCAAGAGGCGGGATTTGGATATAACCGTGTTACCAATATCGAGGAGCTGAAGCGTGCTGTTACCGAAATACACGGGATCAATTGTGGTTGGTGCAGGCGGTCCTTCAGCAGGAGGGAGATTTCAGGAAAAATTGCCTGGTCTATTGCGGCAATGGAATTATCTGCCGCAAAATCATCTTGGAACAAACCTGGGAACTTGCGTTCTACTTTGTCACATTACTTCGTCGCATCCTCCCTCACCCCTGCCCCTCTCCCGGAGGGCGAGGGGTTCTTGGCTTTCATGCCATCTTGGACAAACTCTCCCTCGCCCTCCGGGCCTGCGCGTCCGGCCTCCGCAGACAAGGCTGCTTTGGCGGAGGAGGCCTGCAGCGTTCAGGAGCGCAAGCGGGAGGGCCGGGGTGTGGGAGGCTCGGGGGTAAATGTGACAACGTTGAATTAAGGAGGAAGGCGGCAAAACTCGGTGGGGCTGCCGATGTTGATCAACGGCAGGCAGCAGGACTATCCGTCTGGTATCGGCAAGGCGCGTCGCCAATCCGGCGCCCTGCTGCATCGAAAGGCACCCGGCTCAAGAAATATTGAAGCGCTCCATACGCTCATAAAGGGATTTCCGCGAGATTCCCAGCGCTTTTGCCGCGAATGAGCGGTTGCCATCGAACAGTTGCAGGGTCTTGAAGATCAGTTCCCTCTGAACGTCGCAGAGCGTGATCCCGCCGGGAGGGAGCTCTCTGAGGAATTCGAGCGACGGCTCCCTGCCGGCTGCCGCGTACACCAGCGGCGGCAGTTCGTCCAAGGAGATCTCCCTTTCCCGTCCCAGGATCACGAGCCGATCCATGGTGTTTTTCAGCTCGCGCACGTTGCCCGGCCAGTTATACCCCTTCAGCGTTTCGATCACCTCGCTCCCCAGCTCCCGCATCGGCCGCCCATGTTCGGTGGCCCCCGCCTCAAGGAAATGCATCGCCAGCAGCGGGATGTCCCCCTTGCGCTCCCGCAGTGGCGGAATGGTGATCTGGATCACCTGAAGGCGGAAATAGAGGTCCGGGCGGAGCAGTGGACCATCCTGGTACATGTCTGGGCCCAAAACGGCCAGCCGCAGTTTGTGCTCGCCGACAAGCTGTTCAAGGACAAGACCACCATAGCGAGGGTGGTTGCCAGCACCGAGGCGCTCGGTCTCATCAGGCGCGAGGCGGGCGTGACTGACGCCAGGGAGAAGATCGTTTATCTGACCGAGCAGGGTAAAAAAGTCATGGAGGAGATCACTCCCATCATCCATGAAATCCTTGGGAAAGCCACGGACGGCATCGACGCGCAGGAGCTTAAGATCTGCAAGGACGTCCTGAGGCGCGCCCACGCCAACCTAGTCAATTACACGGTCGGCGCCACGAAGCAGCGATAGCAAGGGCAAGCGTCATCGGTTGTCAGTCAATAGAGGAAAACAAAACAAGGGTCTGCAGCACATCGCTGCAGGCCCTTGTTTTTTCCGGTTAAGATTATTCATTTCACGACTTGAGTTGATTGGGCACGCATCGAAGAGGATGGTGTACGAGGTCTATGGGGCCTACGTGGAGCGGCTGGAAGAGGACCGGGAGAAGATCAGGGCCTTCTTCGGTGAGGACTTCGGCGGGTAGCAACGAAAAAGCCCCGGCCTGCCAAAAGGGAAAGTTTTGGTGAAAGTCGGGGCTAAAAAAAAGAATCCCTAAGGATCTTTTGTAGTTATATGGAGCGGGAAACGGGATTCGAACCCGCGACTTCGACCTTGGCAAGGTCGCACTCTACCACTGAGTTATTCCCGCTCAACGAGTTCCTGTTTATAGCAAATGCCGCCCTCCCAGTCAACCCCTTTTTTAATGTCAGGGCAAATTATCCTACCTGCTTGCTCGCCAAATGTCGTATCATATCAAGCCTCATCAGCTATAATCAGCATCATGAGAAAAGACGACAAGATAAGAGGCCTGATCGCGTGCGAGGCGGCCCGACTCATGTACGAGGACGGGGTGAGGGAATACCGCGACGCCAAGAGAAAAGCCGCCAAGCGTTTCGGCCCGGAAAAGGCGCTCTCGCTCGGCTCGCATCTGCCGACCAATGCGGAGATCCACGAGGAACTCGCCAAGCTGATAGCGACCAGGGAGGAGGATCTTCTCCCGGAGCGGCTGTTGCGGCTGAGACTCACCGCCCTCGCCTACCTGGAGCTGTTCGCCGACTTCACACCGTACCTGGTGGGATCTGTCCTGTCCGGCGCCGTGACCAAGAGAAGCGACATCGACATCCACCTCTTCTGCGATGCCATCGAAGCGGTGGAAAGCCTTCTTGCGGAGCGCGGCATCCCTTTCGAGACCGAGACGGTGCCGATCAGGAAGGGGGGCGCGGTCAAGGACTACACCCACATCTACCTCGAGGAGGAGGGGGTGGTGATCGAGTGCTCCGTCTACCCCGTCGAGCAGAGACGCAACCGCACCGTAAGCAGCATCACCGGCAAACCGATGGAGCGGGCCGGCGCAGCCCAGCTTAAAAAATTGATCGCCAAAACTATTGGCCAGGAGGAATGGTAATGGAGAACCGTAAGGCGGAACTGATCGAGACACTGCTTCCCAAAGACACCAACGGCTACGGCAATATCTTTGGCGGCGTCATCATGAGCATCATGGACAAGACGGCCGGGGTGGTTTGCTGGCGCTATTCAAGGAAGCGCGTGGTCACCGCCTGCGCCCAACGCATCTCCTTCCATACCCCGATCAACATGGGGGAGGTGGTCTACTCGCGCGCGACGATCATACACGTTGGCCGCTCCTCCATGGAAGTCGAGGTCGAGGTGGAGGTGGAGAATGTCATGGAGGGGACCACCCGCCGGGCCGCCAGCGGCCTGTTCACGATGGTTGCGGTGGACGAGAACTGGCACGCTTCCCCGGTCCCCCAGTGGCAGCCGGTGACAGAGGCGGAACTGGAAAAATGGCGCGAGGTGGAAAAAAGGAGAAAGAGTGCGTGACCCGCTTTCGACCGTTACTGCTGGCGCTCGTGTTCTTCTCCGGGTGCGAGTCGCTGAACGAGGCTGTGGTGCGGCAGATGTTCAGAGACCCAGGACTAAGCCGCAGGATGAACTATCAGATCAGGGAAGGGTTGGAAAAAAGGAATAAACTGTCACCGGGAGATATGCCCAACAAACCGGCGCCAAGCTTCCTGGATCAGGGGTAAGCACCGAAAAACCAGGCGGGTCTAGAGCTCGACAAACGGGGCGGATGCACGGGGGATTGCCGAGGCATCGAAGTTGGCGACACCCCAGTGCAGGACCTCGGCAGGCGAGGCATCTTTGAGGGACGCCGGCGGCGCTTGCCCGAGAAAGCGCAGTGCGGAGGCGAGCAGCAGCCCCCCATCCCTGGCGAGATCGCGACCGGCGGCGAGGGAGACGGCATGATCCTTCTTGCTCAACTTGGCGCCATCGGGCCCGGTCACCAGCGGCAGGTGGCAGTAGTCAGGCGTCTCGTACTGGAAAACCCGCTGCAGGTAAATCTGGCGCGGTGTGGAGCCGAGAAGATCGGCGCCGCGCACCACCTGATTCACACCGGCTGCGGCATCATCGACCACGACCGCGAGATGATAGGCGTAGGGGCCGTCGGCGCGATGTATCACGAAATCGCCGCAGGACGCAGTGAGGTGCTGGCTATAGCGCCCCATGATGCAATCTTCGAAAGAGACAACCTCGTCGTAAACCTTCACCCTGAGCGCCCTTTCCACCTTTTCGGGCGGCAACCCGTCGCGGCAGATCCCCGGATAGACGAGCCCTTCGTCGTGGGCGGCGGAGGCAATCTGGGCGATCTCGCTTCTGGTGCAGCCGCAGGCGTAAGCGAGCCGGCGCCGCACCAACTGCTCTGCCGCCTCCCGGTAATACTCGTTGCGCCTGCTCTGGTAAACCACCTCCCCGTCCCACTGAAAGCCGAGTTTTTCCAGGGTAGCCAGCATATCGTCGGCGATCCCGGGCACAACGCGCGGCAGATCCAGATCCTCCATGCGCAAATACCATAGGCCGCCGGCGCTTTTCGCCTTGAGATAGCTCCCGAGCGCTGCGACCAGTGAACCGAGATGGAGCGGGCCTGTCGGGGACGGAGCAAATCGGCCGATCACCGACTGATTTTCTGTGGCTGTAGGTTTCAACAAACTCACCTGCTGAGGGATGTGAAGTAGCAAGCCCTAGCCACGGAGAAAGGGTGAGCAATTTCTCCGTGGCTAGCGACTGATTTCAGAATTACAGGTAGGAGCAGCAGTAGTCAGTGACAGTGGTCACTTTCAGCTTGAAGCTCGCGTTCTCCGGCACTTCAAATGCCTCCCCACCCTTTATGGCGACCCAATCGGCAGAACCGGGCAAAAGCACCGTCAGTTCGCCTGCCAGTATCTCCATCAGCTCAGCCGAGCCGGTGTTGAAGCTATAGTCGCCCGGCATCATGATACCGAGCGTTTTGCGGGAACCATCAGGAAAGATCACGGTACGGCTGGTCACTGCACCATCGAAATAGACATTGGCCTCTTTGACCACCGTTACGTTATTGAATTCAGACACTGCACACCTCCTTGAAATACTGACTATAAAATTGGAACCAGACCGTGTTGGTTCTCTACCTTCCTCTTTTGCGTCTTTACAGTTTTGCCACCGATACCGTCGTTACCGCGGCCAATCACCGGCGTCCCATCGTTCCAGTGCGCCCTGCGCCCTGAACCCGATCAACCCGGGTAATCCAGCAATCCTGGCAAGGACCGCCCTGCAGCGCTGCGGCGCTTCGCGCATGGCATAGACCGCAGCCATGCCGGCCACCGTTGGGTCCTCATGGTCGAGCAGGACAAGGAACCGCTCCAAACCGTCTTCGCGTTTCAGTGCCGCGTAGAACCTGTTCAGGGATTCCACCTGCACCGCGGCGACCTCGTCCTGCAACGTCTCGATCGCGTCGGCATGCCTGGCAGCCGCCTTGATGAACCAAT
>Ga0209317_1003013_pt1 | contig 11275 bp, 8 predicted proteins | sample RifGroB2_FD_183994 | JGI IMG/M metagenome (GOLD analysis project Ga0209317, IMG submission 183994) | Soil microbial communities from Rifle, Colorado, USA - Groundwater B2 (SPAdes) (version 2) | ecosystem: Environmental > Terrestrial > Soil > Unclassified | place: Rifle, Colorado | collected...
CGACAAGAAGGTCGTGACCAAGCTTTTCACAACCATCGCACCCCGTTATGCCGATCGTCCCGGTGGCTACACCAGGATCATCAAGCTCGGCATCCGCCCGGGCGACACGGCACCTGTCTCCGTGATCGAACTGGTGGAAGCGGAAATGAAGCCGAGGAAAGTCTCCAACAAGCCGGCTCCGGTAAAGGTCGCCAAGGCCGCTCCGGTCGTCGAAGAGACTCCGGCCGTTGAGGCAGCTCCGGCTGCTGAGACCGTCGAAGAGACCACCGAAGCTTAGCTTTCGGAAAACAGCGCAGTTACGAAAAAGAGGCACGGGAAACCGCGCCTCTTTTTCGTGTTGCTCCGCCCAAGCGGACACCAAAGCGATTCCCCCCCTCCATCGGCTCTGCCGCCATCTTTGCCTTTACATTAAAACCACCTCTCTGTTAGTATAGCCAGTTCATGAAGATCAAACGACTCGAAATACAGGGCTTCAAATCGTTCCAGGACAAGGTCTGCCTCGACTTCAACCAGGCCATCACCGGCGTGGTCGGTCCCAACGGCTGCGGCAAGTCCAACGTGGTGGACGCGATCCGCTGGGTCATGGGGGAGCAGTCCGCCAAGAACCTGCGCGGTAAGTCGATGGAAGACATCATCTTCGGCGGCACCGAGTTCAGAAAGCCGCTCGGCATGGCCGAAGTCTCGCTCTTCTTCTCCACCGAGGATGGCCGCGTCCCCGCCAAGTACCTCAACTTCTCCGAGATCCAGGTGACCCGCCGTCTCTACCGGGACGGCGAGAGCGACTACCTTTTGAACAAGACCCCCTGCAGACTGCTCGACGTGGCCGAGCTGTTCATGGACACGGGGATCGGCGCGCGCGCCTACTCGATCATCGAGCAGGGGAAGATCGGCATGATCCTGCACGCCAAGCCCGAGGAGCGGCGCTTCCTGATCGAGGAGGCCGCCGGCGTCACCAAGTTCAAGGCGCGAAAAGTGGTCGCCATGAAGAAGATCGAGGCGACCCGCCAGAACCTGATGCGCATCGGCGACATCGTCTCCGAAATAAAGAGGCAGATGAACGGCCTGCAGCGCCAGGCGAAAAAGGCGGAGCGTTTCCGTGAGATCCGGCTCGAGCTGAAGGAGATCGAACTCCTCTTCGCCGCCAAGGGTTACGCCGCGGTGCAGCAGGAACGCCTGGGCCTTGAGGCGGAAATCTCCGGGCTTGAGGAGAGGGGCCGCGATCTGGACACCGGGTTGAACCATGCTGAGCTCACCATAGAGGGGAACAGGATCACGCTTCTCGAATCGGAGCGCCAACTGGCGGTGGCCCAGGAGGAGATCTTCCATTGGAAGGGGGAGCTGCAGGGGGGCGAAAACAGGCTCGAATTCCAGCGCCGCGAGCTGGCCAACCTGGAGCGCCACGGTGCCCGCTTCGAGGACGAGCTGAAGGGGCTGCAGGAACAGCTGGCAGGCTCGGAGCGCGAACTCACCGCTCTGCTCGAGCAGCGCGGCGCCTTCGTCGAGGAGCTTGGCCGCGAGGCCGAGTCGCTCGAGCACAGGGAAGCGCTTCTGGAAGAGATGGCGGCCGCCGAAGCCGCAGTGACGCGGGACCTGGACGAGGCAAGGCGCGCCATGTTCGCAGCCCTCTCGGAGGGGGCCCAGGCGTCGAACCAGCATGCCGCAGCCGTGAAGCGGCTCGCCTCCATCGGGGAGCGCCTGCAGGCCAGCGCCCGGGAACGCGTGCTGCTCGGCGAGCGCCTCTTCGAGGCGAGCCGGAAGGTGGACACCCTCAGGGGCGAACTTCAGGAGCTTTCCGGCAGCAAGGCGCTCACCGACGAGGAGTTGACGCTCATCACCGGCCGTGAGGCTGCCCTGAAGCAGGAGCAGGAAGCGGGAGAGAAGCTCCTGCAGCGCCACCGTGACGAGCTCTCCGCGGCAGCCTCCCGCCTGAAGTCGCTTCAGGAACTGGAGGCACAGTTTGCCGGCTACGGCCAGGGGGTGCGTAACCTGCTCCTGGCCGAACCCTTCCGCGATGCCCCATTCACCATGCTGGCCGACGCCCTCGAGGTCGAGGAGGAGTGCGAAGTGGCACTCGAATCGGTGCTGGGAGAGCGTCTGCAGTACCTGTTATGCGGCTCCACCCAGGCAGCGCTCGATGGCGTGGCGCACCTGAAGGGGAGCTCCGGCGGGCGCTGCAGTTTCGTCACCTCCGCGCCGTGGCGCAACCTGCCCGCGGAGCCGCCACCGGGGGCCCCTGCGCTCATCGACAGGGTCACCGTCCCGCCGCAGTTCGCCCCCCTCGTGGAGCCGCTGCTGTCCGGGGCCTACCTCGCGCGTGACCTGGCACATGCCCTGACGCTGGCCGGATCTTACCCCGCCGCTATCTTCGTCACCCTCGACGGCGACCTGGCGCATGCCGGCGGCATCGTGAACGGCGGCTCCAGCGAGCCGGCCCAGCAGGGTATCATCCACAAGAAGAGGGAGATCAAGGCGCTGGGCGCCGAGGTGGAGCGGCTCACCCTGGAAGTGCAGCAGCTCGGCGCGGCGCGCGAGGCGAGAAGGGAGCAGATCGCGGAGACCGAGGCGGAGCGGGTGGAACTGCGGCAGGGCCTGCACCGGCTGGAGATCAGGATACTCAACACGGAAAAGGACCTGCAAAGCGCGTCGGCGGAATGCCGCCGCATCGAGGAGACCGGCGCGGTGCGGGAGATGGAGCAGGAGCAGCTTGCCGAGGAGCAGGCGCTGGTGTCGGGCGAATTGGCGCAGGCCGAGGGGAAGAAGTCCGTCGCCGAGGAGCGCAGGCTCGGCATGGAGGCCAAGGTCGAGGCGCTGCAGGCGCGTCTGGAAGGCTCCCGTTTCGAGATGGAGGAGGCGCGCGAACTGGTGACCTCGCTCAAGGTGCGGGTTGCCGCCCTGAAGGAAAAGGGCGAGGCCGCCCAGCGCGCGCACCGGCGCGTCGACGGGCTGAAGGCCGATCTCACGGCGCGCATCGCCTCGCGCACCAAGGAGCTGGAAGGTTCCGGCGCCGACCGGTCCCGCCTGCTGGCCGCCCTCGCGCAAGGGGAGGAGGCGCTCCGGGGCATCGTCGAGCGCCAGTTGGCCAGCGAACAGGCGCTGCTGGCTGTCCGCGAACGCTACGAGTCGGAGTCTGCCACGGTCCAGGAGCAGGAGGCGCTCCTGAAGGCCCGGCGCAACGATGCGGCTGCCCTTCGTGATCGCTTGAACGTCAGGAGCCTGAGGCTTTCCGAGGTGACCATGAGGCTTGGCCACCTGGAAGAGACCCTGCGCGACAAGTACCGGATGGAGATTGCCGATGCCCTCGCCGCCTACGGCCCGATGGAATGGGACGAAGCGGAGCGGGGCGCGCGCCAGGCCGAGCTGCAGAAGCTGATCGACGACATGGGCGAAGTGAACCTGATGGCGATCGAGGAATTCAAGCAGATGGAGGAGCGTTTCGCCTTCCTCTCGGGTCAGAAGGAAGACCTCGAGGAGTCGATGAACGCGCTGCAGAAGGCGATCCAGCGCATCAACCGCACCACGCGCAAGCGCTTCCTGGAGACCTTCCATCTGGTGAACGAGAAGTTCCAGCAGGTCTTCCCCAGGCTTTTCTGTGGTGGCCATGCGGAGTTGCGGCTCACCGACGAGGAGGATCTCCTGTCGACCGGTCTCGAGATCGTGGTGCAGCCTCCGGGGAAGAAGTTGCAAAACGTGTCCCTTTTGTCGGGCGGCGAGAAGGCGCTCACCGCCGTCGCGCTGATCTTCTCGATCTTCCTGATCAAGCCGTCTCCCTTCTGCCTGCTGGACGAGGTCGATGCGCCTCTGGACGATGCCAACATCGGCAGGTTCAACGAGATGGTGCGGGAGATGAGCGCCGGGTCCCAGTTCATCATCATCACCCACAACCGGGCCACCATGGCGGTAGCGGACACCCTCTACGGCGTCACCATGGAGGAGCCGGGCGTATCGAAGCTCGTCTCGGTGCGGCTTAACTGCTAGTCCGACTCGTGGCGCATTGAGCCTGAGATGCCGTGGCGCTGGACCGGCACCGTGGGGCATAAGAAAAAACTGCCATGTTTTTGAGCGTTTTAGTATAGAATCGTCAGGGTTGCGGTTGCGCCTTGTCATCCCTTATTCTTGTTTTTAGGAGCCTGCTGTGCCTTTCAAGAGACTGCTGACCACGCTTGTTGAGGCTGTGCCGGGGGCGGACGGCGCCATCCTGGCCGATTGGGAGGGAGAAGCTGTGGAGCAGCACTCCCAGGGTGACGCTTTCGAGATGAAGGTGACTGCCGCGCATTGGGGTATATTGCTTACCCGGCTGAAGGGCCTGCACGATAGATACGGGAGCGGGCGGGTGCGGGAAAGCGTGATCAGCACCGTCGATCAGCACGTCATCGTAGGCGCTATCGGGGATGACTACACCCTTGTGATGACTATGAACCGAAATGCTCTGCCTCTGCTTGCCCTCCAGAGGTTCAGGAAGACGGTTGAGCTTTTGAATAAGGAGATTTACTAGATGGCTGAGGAGAACAAGGGATTTTTCAAAGGACTCTTTAAAAAACTGGGCATCGGGGTCGAGACCCCTCCCCCGGGCGTCGAGCAGACCTCCACGGAAGCGCCGGCACCGGAGGAAAAAGCATCCTTTGACACTTGGAAGCCTGTACTTGGTCCTGCGCCGACGGCTCATGTGCCGGCCCCGACTCAGGCGCCTGTGTCCGCACCGGCACCCGCAGCAGAGCCGATGCCGGCCCCGACCGAGACACCTGTTCCTGCACCTGCACCTGCACCTTCCCCGGCCCCGACGCCCACTCCCGGACCGGCCCCTGCACCTGCTCCCGTATCCGTCCCGTCAGCCCCCCCTGTCGCTGGGGAACAGACAAAGCCGAGCTTCTTCGAGCGGCTCAAGCGCAGTCTCAGCAAGACCCACGAGAGCATCGTAGGGCGGATGGACACCCTCTTGCTCGGCAAGAAGCAGATCGACACCGACACGCTGGAAGAGCTGGAAGAGATCCTGATTACGGCGGATCTCGGCGTAAAAACCACTGTCGACCTGATCCGGACGCTGGAGCAGCGGCTCAAAAGGGACGAGTTGCAGGACGGCGCGGCGCTCAAAAAGGCGCTCAAGGAGGAGATCCAACTCCGTCTTATGGCGCATGCGGCACCGCTCGTCGTGGCAGGGAAATCCCCGTTCGTCATCCTGGTCATCGGGGTGAACGGGGTCGGTAAAACCACAACCATCGGAAAACTCGCCGCTAAATATGTCGGTGAGGGTAAAAAGGTCATGCTTGCCGCCGGCGACACCTTCCGCGCCGCCGCAGCGGAACAGCTCGAGCTGTGGTCGAAACGCGTGGGTGCCGACATCGTGCGCCACAAGGAGGGGGCCGATCCGTCGGCGGTGGTCTTCGACGCCTGCAAGGCGGCCGTTGCGCGCAGCTGCGACGTCCTGATCATCGATACGGCCGGGAGGATGCACACCAAGGTAAACCTGATGGAGGAGATGAAGAAGATCCGCCGGGTACTGACCCGCGAGATCCCCGACGCTCCGCACGAGACGCTGCTGGTGCTGGACGCCGCTACCGGTCAGAATGCCCTCTCCCAGGCGAAGCTTTTCAAGGAGGCCGCATTCGTCTCCGGAGTGGTCCTCACCAAGCTCGACGGCAGCGCCAAGGGGGGCATCGTCGTCGCGGTGAGCCACGAACATGCCCTGCCGATACGTTTCATCGGCGTCGGAGAGTCCGTCGAAGACCTGCGCGAGTTTGATCCGGCCCAGTTCGTCGAGGCGCTTTTCCAATAATTGCCTTGACTTTTGCGTACTTATTGCATAGTATTTTGCCGGAAAAGGTGACGAGATGAGCACTGAACTCTTTGAAGAGCTGGAGGTACGGATCGTTTCTCTTTTGGACGCCCTTAACGAGCTGAAGCTCGAAAATGGCCGACTGAAACAGGAAAATGACAGGCTCAACGAGGAAAGAGGGGGCTTCAAGTCCCGCATCGACTCGATACTGAAGAGATTGGAAGGGGTCTGACATTGATCTCGGCACACGGCATCAGGGTACTGGGGAGAGATCTCCAGGTGAAGAGCGCTTCGCCCCCCGAGCATGTGGCGCAGGTCGAGGCCTTGGTCAACGAGAAACTGGCGGAGGCCGGTGCTGCAGTCAGCACGGCTGACAGTCAAATAGTAGTGATCCTCGCCATGATGAACCTGGCCGAGGCGTATCTGGCAGCACAGAAAGAGCTCGAGGCAGAGCGGCGCGCCTGCAAAATGCGAGTTGCCGGGCTCCTGGAGCGGTTGGACCGACGGGAAGTTTGAAGTTTCAGGTCTCTTGCGGGAGATTCACCATATAGCAGACTGGATGTACGGTTGCAAAGCTTTGCCAGAACCTGGCGCGAGGCGATTCGGAATTGCCTTCGCGTTTGCTGATAGGTACCTAAAGACTTTAAGTGTAATGTCCTGGGGTTAATGGCTGCATAATATAGAGTTCAATGGCGCTTCACTTGAACGCGGCCCTTTCTATCGATACTGTCAACGCAGCACCCGTCCCTCCATAAGCACTCCCACATCAGAGTTCCTGTCTCTACGGACGAACTTTCGTCCACTCCTTCTGCAACCAATGCACTACGGAAACAGCTTGTCATGCCCAAACGCGCCCTCAGAGCCGCGACTCTCGCCAGACGGCGTGAGTTGACACCGCAGCAGGTACGCGCGCACAGCCTCGAGCTGCAGCGGCACTTCCTGGCCCTCCCGGAGTTCCGGCGGGCGGCGGTTCTCGCGCTCTATGCGCCGATCCATAACGAGGCCGAGACCGCGGCGGTGGCAAGCGAAGCACTTTCGGCCGGAAAATCGCTCCTTTATCCTGCGGTGCAGGGGCACGACATCCAGTTTCGCCGGGTCGGCTCGCTGAGTGAGCTTGTTCCCGGCAGATTCGGTATCCCGGAGCCGGCAGGAGAGCCGTGCAACCCGAGCGACGCCGATCTCATCGTGGTTCCCGGTGTCGCCTTCGACGTTTTCGGCCGCCGCATCGGTTACGGCAAGGGTTTTTACGACAGAGCGCTGCACCGTTTGGAAGGAAGCGGCAGACTTGTCGGATTTTGTTATGATTTTCAGCTTAGCGAGGCGATAGTCGGCGAACCGCATGACGTGACGATGGACCTGATCGTCACCGAGCTTCGGGTGGTTCGCGTTAATAAAAATATAGGTTAGGAGGAACACGACGTGAGAATTGACATTACGATTACGATAATCCTGGTGCTCTTGGCGGCAGGCATTGGCTATGTGATTGGCAACCTGCTGCGTAAGAGACTTTCCGATTCCCTGGTGGCCAACGCCGAAGGGCTGGCCGCCAAGATGATCGAGGACGCCAAACGGCAGACCGAAGTCATGGCGATGGAGGCCGCGGTTCAGGCCAAGGATGCGGTATACCAGGCCAAAGAGGAGATGGAGAAGCAGTTCGAGCAGGAATCCCGCGAAAAGCGCCGCGACCTGCAGAACCTCGAGAAGCGGCTCCAGCAGAAAGAGGAAAATCTTGACAAGAAAACCAACGTCTTCGATCAGCGCGACGCCGATTTCCTCAAGAGGGAGCAGGCGCTTGCAGTCAGGGAGCAGACCCTGGTCGGCAAGGAGCAGGGGCTGACCCAGAAAGAGGAGAAGCTCGATGCCCTGGTCGGCGAGCAGAAGGCGAAGCTGGAGCAGATCGCCGGCATGACGGCCGCCGAAGCGAAGAAGTTCCTGATGGACTCCATGGAGGATGAGGCGAAGCTCGACGTAGCGAAGCTGATCAAGGCGATGGAGGAGGAGGCGAAGGAGACCGCGGACAAGAAGGCCAAGGAAATCCTTGCTCTGGCCATGCAGCGCTACGCCGGCGAGTACGTCGCCGAGCGCAGTGTCTCGGTCGTGACGCTCCCCTCCGACGAGATGAAGGGACGCATCATCGGGCGCGAAGGGCGCAACATCAGGGCGCTCGAGGCGGCAACCGGCATCGACCTCATCATCGACGACACCCCGGAGGCGGTCATCCTTTCCGGTTTCAACCCGGTCCGACGCGAAGTCGCCAAGCTCTCGCTGCAGAAGCTGATCGCCGACGGCAGGATCCATCCCGGCCGCATCGAAGAAGTGGTCGCCAAGTCCCAGGAAGAAATCGAGCAGGCGATCAAGGAGGCCGGTGATCAGGCAGCCTTCGACCTCGGCGTGCACGGCATCCATCCGGAGATCCTCAAGCTGATCGGCCGGCTCAAGTACCGCACCTCCTACAGTCAGAACGTCTACCAGCACTCCCTGGAGGTCGCCTTCCTGTGCGGCATCATGGCGGCTGAACTCGGCATCAACGTGAAACAGGCCAAGAGGGCGGGCCTTTTGCACGACCTCGGCAAGGCCGTCGACCACGAGATCGAGGGGTCGCACGCCGTCATCGGCGCGGACATCGCCAAGAAATACGGCGAGTCCCCCAAGATCGTACACGCCATCATGGCCCACCACGAGGACGAGAAGCCGGCGACGGTCCTTGCCATCCTGGTGCAGGCGGCCGACGCGCTTTCCGGCGCACGCCCGGGTGCCCGCCGCGAGATGATGGAGACCTATGTGAAGCGGTTGGACGATCTGGAAAGGATCGCCACCTCCTTTGACGGCGTCATCAACTCCTTCGCCATCCAGGCCGGTCGTGAAATCCGCGTCATGGTGTCGAGCGATCTGGTGACAGACGATCGTGCGCTCTTCCTGGCCAAGGACATCGCCAAAAAGATCGAGAACGAGATGACCTACCCGGGTCAGATCAAGGTGAACGTGATCAGGGAAACCAGGGCAACCGAATATGCCCGTTAAGCTTCTCTTTATCGGCGACATCATCGGGAAGCCGGGGCGCGAGGCGCTGTCCCGGGAGCTGCACAGGATCGTGGACCGGCACCGTGTCGACCTGGTGATAGCGAACGGCGAGAACGCGGCCGGAGGTTTCGGGCTCACGGCGGAAACAGCGCAGGAACTCTTCAAGTGCGGCGTGCAGATGATCACCTCCGGCAACCATATCTGGGACAAGAAGGAATCGCTGGAATACATCAAGAGGGAGGAGCGCATCGTTCGTCCCGCTAACTATCCTGAGGGGACGCCCGGCAAGGGAACTACCGTAATCAGGACCCCGGGCGGCGTGAAGGTAGGCATCCTGAACCTTGAGGGGCGCGTCTTCATGAATAACCTCGACTGTCCCTTCCGCTGCGCGGATCGTGAGATAGCGAAGCTTAAGGAAGAGACCCCGATTGTCTTCGTCGACTTCCATGCCGAGGCAACCTCGGAGAAGGTGTCGCTGGGTTGGTATCTGGACGGCCGGGTCAGCGCCGTCATCGGGACCCATACCCACGTTCAGACCGCAGACGAGCGGGTGCTGACCGGGGGGACCGCCTACATGACCGATGCCGGGATGACCGGGGCCTTCGATTCGGTGATAGGAGTCAAGAAGGAAGAGGCGATCCTGAAGTTCATCACCCAGCGTCCCGCCAAGTTCGAGGTCGCCAAGAAGGACATCCGGATCAACGGCGCGGTGATCGAGGTAGACGAGAAGACCGGGCTGGCGTTAGGGATTGAGAGAATCAACGTCGCCTGCGGTTGAATTCCAAATTCGTAGCAATCTCTCGCCGTAAAAGTCCCTCCCCCTTCAAGGGGGAGTTGTGTTTGTGTCATAAAGTTTTTTTTGGAGGAAAGCGATGACTGTTGCAGAACAGATGGAGATCATCAAGAGGGGAGCCGTCGAGGTCCTGGTGGAGAAGGAGCTCGTTGAAAAGCTCGAAAAATCCGTCAAGACCGGCGTACCGCTCAAGATCAAGGCCGGTTTCGATCCGACCGCGCCCGACCTGCATCTGGGCCACACGGTGCTTTTGCACAAGTTGCGTCAGTTCCAGAAGCTGGGACACGACGTCTATTTCCTGATCGGCGACTTCACCGGCATGATCGGCGACCCGACCGGCAAGTCCGAGACCCGCAAGGTTCTCACCCGTGAAGATGTCCTCAAGAACGCCGAAACCTACAAAGAGCAGGTTTTCAAGATACTCGACCCGAAGCTCACCAAGGTCGTCTTCAACTCCGAGTGGCTGGGCAAACTATCCGCCTCCGACATGATCGGCCTGGCCTCCAAGTACACGGTGGCCCGGATGCTGGAGCGCGAGGATTTCAGCAACCGCTTCTCGAACCAGCTTCCGATAAGTATTCACGAATTCATGTATCCCCTGGTTCAGGGTTACGACTCCGTCGCGCTCAAGGCCGACGTCGAACTGGGCGGCACCGACCAGAAGTTCAATCTGCTGGTCGGGCGTGAGCTGCAGCGCGAGTGGGGTCAGGCGCCACAGACCGTCATCACCATGCCGCTTCTCGAAGGGCTCGATGGCGTGAACAAGATGAGCAAGTCGCTCGGCAACTACATCGGCATCAATGAACCGGCCGATGAGATATACGGCAAGATCATGTCCATCTCGGACGAGCTGATGCTGCGCTACTACGAGCTGCTGAGCGATCTCACCCTCGCTGAGCTCGATAAGCTGAAAGCCGAGCTGAAGGATGGCGCCGTGCACCCGATGGCGGCGAAGAAGCAACTTGCCCGCGAGATGGTCGGGCGCTACCATGGTGACGACGCCGCGGTGCAGGCCGACGAGAATTTCATCAAGCGCTTCAAGAACAACGAAACGCCGGATGACATGCCTGAGTTCGTACTTGCGCCTGAAGGCGAGAAAGTAATGCTTTGCCGTGTCCTGGCAGAGTCTGGGCTTACGAAGTCCAACAGCGAAGGACGCCGCTCCATCCAGGGTGGCGGCGTAAAAGTGAACGGCGAGAAGATCTCCGACGATAACCTGGAGATTGCCTGCGTCGGCGAGTATGTGATCCAGGTGGGCAAGCGTCGTTTCGCAAAGATCCGTTTCGCGTAACTAGCTTGCTGATGTGAGGTGTTTATAGGGAGGGGGCGATGTAGTTGATCGCCCCCCTTTCCATGCGGATCGTTTGAAAACACAGAGGCCCCTCTCCCTGGCCCTCTCCGGCATTGCACCCCTCCCCTTGTGGGAGGGGCTGTGGGAGGGGGGCTAGGCTTGACCTTTTACCGTATTGGAAAAATGAAATAATAAAGGCGTTGACGCTCGGGAATGCTTTTGCTATAAACACACCTCGCTGACGAACGGGGCGCTTCCGGAAAAAGAAAACGCTTCGGTTCGGAAGAAAAAGGTTGACGGCAGGAAACGCTTTTGTTATAAAGTTTGACTTCGCAGGGCAGCTCTTTGCAACCGAATATGAACCGGCAGGAAAAAGACTCAGGGCTCAAGTACCTCACGG
>Ga0209317_1003014_pt1 | contig 11275 bp, 9 predicted proteins | sample RifGroB2_FD_183994 | JGI IMG/M metagenome (GOLD analysis project Ga0209317, IMG submission 183994) | Soil microbial communities from Rifle, Colorado, USA - Groundwater B2 (SPAdes) (version 2) | ecosystem: Environmental > Terrestrial > Soil > Unclassified | place: Rifle, Colorado | collected...
TCGCCGACCACGGCGCCTGCACCATGTGCGGCGAGTTCTGCGCCTACAAGGTGATGGACGACGCCACCGAGCGCGAGCGCGCCAACGCCTCCGCCTCCGCCTAAGTAACGCCGGTTCACCGGTAAGCATGAAGTAGCCCCCCTCCCAACCTCCCCCCTCCGGGGGGAGGAGCGTGCCTATCCTTTTATACGAGTGGTCAATGATCCTTCGCCTGATGGGACGCTGGAGCGTCCCGGGCTTGCGTTCCCACGCTGGAGCGTAGGAACGATATCTCGGGTCATTCGCCCCCCTCCTCCATGAAAAAGCCGCTGCCCCCTAAAAGGGACAGCGGCTTTTCATGGCCGACCAGAAGCGGTCTTCTGCGCTGCCCGTACGACCCTTGGCCGCCCGGGCAGCCCTGTCATCAATAACCGTACTGGTGGCAGACGGTGCGACTGGAGGTCCGGCAAAGGCCCCGCAGATCTGCGGCAAGACTACGTGAAAAAGCCAAACTGGTACCCAGATCACGGGACCAGGTGCAACTGGAAGGGTCTCCACCCGCTCCCTTCCCGACCAGGGAGCGCTCTATGTAAATGCCTCACGGCAGGGAACCGATGAATGAGAGGTTCACGAAGCGCCACCCCTTGCCCCCCAGCAGGAACATGAAGATCGGCTCGTGCGGGTCGTGCTCGCGCAGCACCTTTCTCAGGACCTGCAGCCTGGTGATTTTGGTGCTGTTCACCTCGGCAACCAGATCCCCATTTCTCACCCCACCGAGGTAGGCATCGCCGTCTCTGTCGACCACCAGCACCACGACCCCCTGCGTGGATCCCAGCTTCCTGCTCCGCTCCTCGTCCAGCACCACCTCCGTGAGGGTCATCCCCAGGAGGTTCAGCGTCGTCCTTTGATCGTCGTAGCAGATCCTGCCGTTCACCTCCCCCTGCACCGCGGCCTCCTGCTCCTGCCGCAAAGACAGCGAAATCTTCATAGGCGTCACCTCATCTCGTGAACATCAGCCGGGCCGTGCCCCCTTCTCTCCCCCGGGGCACAGCCGCAGGGAGGAGGCGGTGGCAGTTCTCCTTTTTTCGGGCGCATCTTCTCGGCCAAGGTACGCTGCGACGGGGTCAGATCAGCTGTGATCCGGGCATGCGTCCTCGTCCGCGCCACCAGCGGCTCCGCCTGCAGAGAGGCGAGCGAGGTCGCCAGCACTTTGACCGCCGGCTCGTCGAAGGTCGCAGCCTGTTCCAATTGGTGCAGCTGCTCGTGCAGGTCGAACTCCCTCTCCTGCTGCGCCCGCTCCTTCTCCCGCTGCTCATCCAGAATGGAACGGATCTGCTTTTTCTGCGCCTCGCTCAATTCCAGCACCCTTGCCAGCGGACCCGCGAACGGTTCGGGACAATCGGGGGCGCCGACCCCCGGGGGAGGGGGAGCATCCGGGCCAAGCGGCATCGCCTGGCAGGCAATAGCTCCCCCCAGCATCGTGGCCGCAGCTACCATAACTGTCACAGTTTTTCTCATAGCCTTTCTCCTTTGAGGGGTCCGATCAAGCGGACATAGGATTCCGCCGCTTACGCCGTACCTCGAACGTTGAATCTCGAATCTCGAACGTAGAACGTTGAAGGTTGAGCGTCTGTTCTGGTTTGGGATGCTACGCCAAGCGCGCGTTAAGTTGGGTCAAGAGATGTGCAAATTTGTCAGAGGGTTTTGTGGGAACGAGGCGGAACTTTACAATTCTTAACAGCATCTCCCCGTCGATTACGTTATACTGGCGCTAAAAAAACGGAGTCAGATCGATCAGATGGCTAAGAGAATCCTTATAATCGATGACGACACGGGGCTGTGCGAGCTTTTGGGGAGTTACCTGGCGAGCGAGGGGTACCTGGTGGATGCGGTGCACGACGGCGCGGAAGGAGTTGACAAGGCCGTTTCCCGGGACTACGCCTTCGTGGTCCTGGACGTGATGCTGCCAACCCTGAACGGCTTCGACGTGCTGCGCCGCATCCGGCAGAACACGCAGGTGCCGGTGTTGATGCTGACGGCGCGGGGCGACGAGATCGATCGTATCGTGGGGCTGGAGATGGGGGCCGATGATTACCTCCCCAAGCCGTTCAACCCGCGCGAGCTGGTGGCGCGGCTGCGGGCCATCCAGCGGCGCAGCGATGCCTTCCCTGCCGGAGCGGAACCTAAGCCGGACCTGCTGCAGGTGGGGGACGTGAGCCTCGATCTCGGTGCCCGGACGGTCAGTTGCGCCAACTCCCCCGTCGAGCTCACCTCGCTGGAGTTCTCCGTGCTGGAGGCGCTGGTGCGCCAGGCCGGGAACGTGATGAGCCGGGACGATCTGACCCGGCAGGCGCTGGGGCGGGAGTTCAGCAGCTTCGACCGGAGCATCGACGTCCACGTCAGCAGCCTGAGGAAGAAGCTGGGGCCCGCGGCGGGAGGCGAGGAACGTATCAAGTCGGTGCGCGGCGTCGGCTACATCTACGCCTTCTCCTCCGCCAACCGGGCCCGCTGAGGCAGCCAAGGCCGAGTCCACCTGCGGTGGCAAGCCTTTCATCGTCAATCGTCAATTGCTCTCAAGGCCCTTCATGCGCACCATCTTCGTCAAACTCTTCATGTGGTTCTGGCTCTCCACCATCCTCTCGGGAGCGGTGTTCTTCCTGATCGCCTTCAACCTGCGGCTGTCTCCGATCCGCGATGAGCGCAGGCGCCACTTCGAGGCACAGCAACATGAAATCCTGGGGCAGGCCCTCATGGTGTACGGGAGCACAGCAGCGGCCCTCAGCGAAAAGGAGGGAAGCCCGGCGGGCGTGGACGCCCGGCGGCACGCCACAGGCCCGAAACCCTACCTCTTCGCCGCCGATGGCACCCCCCTCTCCCGGGAAGTCCCGCCCCATCTTGCCTCGGCCGTTCGCGACCAGGTCACCGGCAAGAGGCCAGCTCCCGAGGAGCGCGCCGTGGTGGTGAGGGTGCAGGGGCCGTCCGGGAAACCCTACCTTGCCGCGGCAGAGCCGCGCCCTATACCGCCTCCTCCCCCCGTGTTCAACCCACACCATCCTCCGCCACATTTCTGGCTGCAGCTGGTCGTCACCTTCGTGATCAGCGGCTTCGCCTGCTACGTGCTCTCCTGGCGTCTCACCGCGCCCGTGCGCAGGCTGCGCGCCGCTACCCAGGGGCTCGCGGCCGGAGATCTGGCAAGCCGCGTCGCCGTGAGCAAGCGGGAGAGAGGATACGAGCTGAACGACCTGGGGCGGGACTTCAACCTGATGGCCGCGCGCATCGAGAAGCTGGTGCTGGCGCACAAGCAGTTGGTGCGGGACGCCTCCCATGAACTCCGCTCGCCGCTGGCACGGCTCAACGTGGCGCTGGGGATAGCCCGCAAGGAATCCCCCCCCTCCGTGACGACCGCGCTGGACCGGATCGAGCACGAGAGCGACCGGCTGAACCTGTTGATCACGGAACTGCTCACCCTGAGCAAGCTGGACGAGGGGAGCGACGCGGACCTAAGCGACATCGACCTGGCGCAGTTGGTGGACGAGGTGGCGTGCGATGGCGACTTCGAAGCCTGCGCCTCGAACCGTCACGTCCGTTTCACGCGCACGGCCGGTATGACGCTCAAGGGGAACCGGGAGCTCTTGAGCCGGGCCCTGGAGAACGTGGTGAGAAATGCGGTGAAGTACACCGCGGAAGAAACGACGGTGGAGATAACCCTGGAGAGGGAGGGAGAGGAGGCGCTGCTCAGGGTGCGGGACTCGGGGCCGGGTGTTCCGGGAGCGCAGCTCACCGACATCTTCCGCGCCTTCTACCGGGTAGCTGAGGCGCGGGACCGCAAAAGCGGCGGCACCGGCATCGGGCTTGCCATCGCCGAGAAGACCGTCACCATGCACGGTGGGACCATCGTGGCGAGGAACGTGGCGGGGGGGGGACTGGAGGTGGAAATCAGACTCCCGCTTGCTGCCGGCAACTGATCCTGCGACACAAAAGGCGCCCCCCGTCGCGCCGACGAAAAAAGGGCCCACCTAAGGGCGGCGATGGGCATACATGATGCTTTTGGGCTCAATCGCGAGGAACGTACGCGAATGGAGATGTGCATCAAGTGCCCATTCAGCCAAGACCATTGATCTGGATTGAGCCTGGTGATAACATTGCGCAGCTGCCTTTAAATCCTCACTTGTAGATAGGAGTATGCATGAAGAGACTGATAATTGTAGCCATCGCAATGGCTATCACCGCCCCGGCTTTTGCAATGGACAACGATACCATAGATAAAGCAGCCAAAGAAGACGGGGCAGTGAAGACAGCCTCCGGAATGGTTTATAGGTCCATTAAAGAGGGTAGCGGCGATTCGCCTCGTGCTTCTAGCGTTGTTGAAGTCGACTATCGCGGCACCCTTCCGAACGGCCGTGAGTTTGATAGTTCCTACAAAAGTAAAATGGTCACAAGATTTCGTCTCTCAGACGTTATCCCCTGTTGGACCGAAGGAGTCCAGAAGATGAAGGTCGGAGGTAAAGCCAAGCTTGTCTGCCCACCTGAACTGGCCTACGGCAGTCGTGGAGCAGGACAAGCAATCCCTCCGAATGCTACCCTGATTTTCGAGGTCGAGCTTCTCGATATTAAATAGAACCCACCTGATCAGGCGCCCGATGGGGGCTAAAGCAGCGAGAAATATTTTTTGGGATCAGTGCGCTGGGGACGAAGAACGAGAACTGGTAATGAGGTTGACGTTCCGCATTTTTTCGGGTAAAACCTAGGGACTACATTGGTCTTATGCGGTTCTAGCGATGGTCCTTGCAGAGCAAAACAGAGCATTAAACCAGTATATCAATTACTTGCAAAATAATTGTCAGGCCATCTTAGCTCAGTTGGTAGAGCAATTGATTCGTAATCAATAGGTCGTCGGTTCGATTCCGATAGATGGCTCCACAAATAAAGGGGTTGGGCATGAAGCCTGACCCCTTTAACATTTTCCGCTAAAGCGTAGGAGTGCGACACGGCCGCGTGCAAGGATGAAGGGATGAACGGCAAGTCAGCGGCCTGTGCGCCGGGGGATATCAAATTGAAAAGGCCCGCCGTTACGGCGGGCCTCACTTTATTGCGTCTACTTGGGTACCCTTTTCAAGGGCGGTTGCCAGTGCCTGTAAGCACCGGGAGGTTTACAGCTTCAGGTTGTGAGATTCCGAATCGGTGGAGTTTCTTTGATGCTGATTACCTCCTTTTTCCGAGATCCCTCTTTGCTAGCTAGCTGAGTCAAACATAACATCGCCGGATCGAAAGAAACAGTCTGTCGGAAAATTTTTTTTCCCGGTATACTGCTCCAGTTGCCTCAATGCATTTAAACTCTTTAACACTACAACTCCCCTTCCCTGCTGCTGACAGTAACTCCCCCTTACTTGTAGAAAGCCACCGCCTGCCGGCCGACGCTCAAAGCACCCGGGTTGGAACTGGTGACCTGGACACCCCCCTTGGTGCGCACCGCCTGGTACCGGGTTATGTCGTTACCTTCCTTAAAAACCGCCACGGAGTTGCCGCTCTTCACGTTCCAGTCGATGGTCAGGGTGTCGAGATAGGTGTCACCATGGAAACGGTTGAAGGTGTAGCGCAGCGTGTCGCCGCTCTTCTGGGCGTGCACCTTGAAGGTGTCGCCGTTCTCGCTGTACATGAAGTCCTTCTCTCCCTGGGCCACCGGGTTGCGGCCGCTCCAGAACTCGATCGTGTTGAAAACCACGAAGTCCACCAGCGCCGATATGCCGTACACCGGCACGATGATGAACACCCAGGTAACCAGGCTGCGCAGGAACTTGTCCCCGACCTGGCCGTTCACCTGGTACACCTTCCTGGTCAGCGCCATTTTGCCGTAGCACCCCTGCAGGGAGACCATGGCGATAACCATGGCAAGTATCGCGGCTGTAATCCTTTTCATAAAATATCCTCCTTGGTATTGGTACTGTAACAACGCGAGGTTCCAGTTATCCCAGATTTCATTATCTATAACAAAAGAACAACCTGTTGACTTCACGAAGCTTGGCTGGTCTTGAGAGCTTAGCCGCTGTGACATAGGTCATTAGAAAAGAGGCCAGCTCTCACTACGCTGGCCTCTTTTATTTTACTCGATCCCTCTTTACAGGGGTCTTTCCGGTGCTTTCAGCATCGGAGCTTTTACAGCTGTCTGGTAATTAGAATCCTCTTCAGTGGAGTTTACCTCGATGCTGCTACCTCCTTTTCCGAGACATTCTGTTACAGCTAGCTAGCTGTGAGTAATATACCACCTGTCTGGAGTATTTACAGAGTGCAGCGGATTTTTTTTCGCCAGTCACTCAGCCGTTTACCGGCGTCCCGAGCCCGCGCCGCTCAGGCTGGACTTCCAGGGGGGGGATGCTAAAATCCGAGGGTGCCTTAGCCTGGACAACTAATGAACAATACCTGGCAGCAAAAGGCGCAATATGAGACTGGATCTTTGCTGTGTCTATGCTGGGGGTAGCGACATGAAAACATCCGCGATCGTGGCCTCATTCATCTTCCTTATCCTGTTCGGGTTCGGCGTCTATTACTTCCTCGACACCTCAGGACCGACCCTGGCACTGTCCCGGCAGCAGGGGCCCATCTCCTCAAAGCTCGACATCGGTGTAAGGCTGCACGACAGGTCCGGGCTGAGGGCGTTGACCATCAACCTGCGACAGGGGGAAAAAAGCTTCCCCATCCTGGCAAAGGAATACCCCTCCGGCACCAAGGAGGCTGCGGAGAGCTTCAAGCTCCCCCCCCAGCCGGGGCTCAAGGAAGGACCGGTAAAGCTGGAGATCCGCGCCACCGACCGTTCCGTGTTCGGTTTCGGCTCCGGCAACACGACCGAGCAGTCCCTCAGCTTCGATTACCAGAACAAGCCACCCGCCGTCACCGCGCTCAGCACCGCGCACAACATCTCACGCGGCGGCGCAGGTCTCGTGGTCTACACGGTGAACCGCGAGGTGGCCAAAACCGGCATCGTCTTCGCCGACCGCTTCTACCCCGGCTATCCGCAGCCGGGCGGCTTCTACGCCTGCCTCTTCCCCTTCCCGAGCGACCTGCCGGAGGAGCGCTTCATACCCAAGGTGCTGGCGATCGACCGGGCAGGGAACGAGCGGCTGACCGGCATCTACTTCCACGTCCTCGCCAAGAGCTTCCCCAAGGACCGGATCGATCTCTCGGACGCCTTCCTGGAAAAGGTCTCCGCCGAGTTCAAGGACCGCTTCCCGCAGGCTGCCACCCCCCTGGAGCTGTTCCTCAGGGTGAACAGCGACCAGAGGCGCGCCGACAGCAAGATCCTGTACCAGACAGCTCTGAAGACCTCTCCCACCCCGCTTTGGGAGGGAGAGTTCATGCGCCTGCCCAACGCGGCCCCGCGCGGCACCTTCAGCCAGTTGCGCAGCTACTTCTACAAAGGGGAGCAGGTGGACCAGCAGTACCACATGGGGATCGACCTCGCCTCCCTCTCCCACGCCAAGGTGCCGGCTGCCAACCGCGGGCGCGTGGTATACGCCGACGATCTCGGCATCTACGGCCAGTGCGTCATCATCGACCACGGACTGGGGCTGCAGACCCTCTACGGGCACCTGAGCCGGATCGGCGTGAAGGAAGGGAGTCAGGTGCAAAAGGGGGACATCATCGGCGATACCGGGGACACCGGGCTTGCCGGCGGGGACCACCTCCATTTCGGGGTGGTGGTCTCGGGGCAGGAGGTGAACCCGATCGAGTGGTGGGACCCTTCCTGGATCAAGAACAACGTGACCGGCAAGCTCGAAGAGGCGAAGCAGGGGGCGACCGCCAGGTAGCCTTGAGAGATCTGGATTTTCCGGAGGTGGGCAGATGCGGCAACTGGTACTGGTTCGACATGGCGAGAGCGTCTGGAACAGGGAAAACCTCTTCACGGGCTGGACCGACGTCGATCTTTCGGAGCGGGGCGAGGAAGAGAGCAGGAACGCGGGGACGCTTCTCAGGGAGAAGGGGTTCGTCTTCGACGTGGCCTTCACCTCCGTGCTGCGCCGCGCCATACGGACCCTCTGGCTGATCCTGGAAGAGATGGACCTTATGTGGATACCGGAGCGAAAGGACTGGCGCCTGAACGAAAGGCACTACGGCGCGTTGCAGGGGCTGAACAAGGCGCAGACGGCGGAAGAGTATGGTGAGGAGCAGGTCAGGCTGTGGCGGCGCAGCTATCATGTCCGGCCGCCGGCGCTCGCCGAGGAGGACCAGCGCTATCCCGGGCGCGATCCGCGCTACAGCTCCCTCGCCCGTCATCTGATCCCGATGACCGAGTGCCTGCAGGACACGGTGGAGCGGGTGCTCCCCTGCTGGCAGCAGCAGATCGTGCCGGCGCTCAGGGAGTGCCGGCGCCCCCTGGTCGTCGCCCACGGCAACAGCCTGCGCGGCCTCATCAAGTACCTGGACCGTGTCTCCGACTCGGACATCATCGACCTGGAGATCCCCACCGGCACCCCCCTGGTCTACGAGCTGGACGACGATCTGAAACCGATCCGCCACTACTACGCAACGGAAACCGGGATAGGGTGAGACAGGGCGAATGATTATTCGCCACTGCGGATCCTCGGCAGGCAGGGAAGGGGCTAGCGGATCTGCTCCACCGCCCCCGCATCCTCTGCCGGTTGCTGCACGGGCGTGTCCCCTTGCGGGGGTGCCGTCTCGGGCTGAGTCGGCGGTTCCGGCGGTTCCGGCGGTTCCGGCTGGGCCGGCTGCTCCGGGGCCGCCGGCTCAACCGGCGGCATGTTTTCGCCGCCGTGCTTGGAGCAGTAGGCGGTCGGCTCGGTCCCCGCGATGAAATCCTCCTCCCGCGTGGTCGGGCAGTTGGGGGTGGCCAGCTCTCCGGTCGAGGGGTCGATGGTCGCGGTGACCACACCCTCGGGCCTCGCGAAGTCCACCGCCGGCTTCCCGGCGCTCGCGCTGCGCATGAACCTCTCCCAGATCGGCGCGGAAACCGCCCCGCCGGTGAAACCTCTTCCCCCCGGCTTCGGCTTGTCGTACCCCACCCAGACCCCGGTGATCAGCTGCGGGGTGTACCCGACGAACCAGGCATCGCGATAGTCGTCGGTGGTGCCGGTCTTGCCGGCGGCAGGGCGCTCCCAGCTGAAGCTCTTCAGCCCCTTGGCTGTGCCGTAGGTCAGCACGTCCTTCATCATCCCGGTGGAGACGAAGGCGGTGGCCGGCGAGAGCACCGGCGCCACCTGCGGCGGGGTCTCGTTCCAGCTCTTGCGGTTGCGGTCGAAGACCCGGATGATGATGCGCCCCTCGGTGCGCATACCCGCGTTGGCGAGCGGCGAATAGGCGGAAACCAGGTCGTTGAGCGTCACCTCGTCGGTCCCCAGGGCGAGCGACAGGTCGTTGGGGCTGCGCAGCGAAAGCCCCAGGCGCCCCGCGAAGGTGACGAAGTTACCCACCCCCACCGAGTCCAGCAGCTTCACCGTGATCACGTTGTTGGAGTGCGCCAAGGCCTGCCTCAGTGACAGCTCCCCGAAGCTCTTCTTCTCGTAGTTGTGCGGCCTCCAGCTCTGGCCGTTCCCCTTGTTGTAGCTGACCGGCGTGTCGTCCAGGAGACTCGCCGCGGTGTACCCCTGCTCCAGGGCCGCCGCGAAGATGAGGGGCTTGATGGCGGAGCCGGGCTGGCGCTTGGCCGAGAAGGCGCGGTTGAAGCCCCCCTTGGCGTTATCCACCCCCCCCACCGCGGCCAGCACGTCGCCGGTCTTCAGGTCCATGCATAGAAGCGCCCCCTGCAGGTCCGGGTTGACCTTCTTCACCCCCTCGCGCAGCACCTGCTCCGCCTGTTTCTGCAGGTTCAGGTCCAGGGCGGAGATGACGTCCAGTCCCCCCTGCTCGACGACGTGCGCCCCGTAGCGCTCCACGAGCTGCCGGCGCACCAGGTCCAGGTACCCCTGCGCCTGGCCCGGCTGGATCACCGTGGCCGGGTGCGCCTCGATCCCCCTTTTCTGCTGGGCAGTGATCATCTTCACGGCGAGCATCCGATTCAGCACGATGCTCCTGCGTGCGCTCACCCTGGCCAGTTCCCCGAGCGGGTTGTAGCGTCCCGGGTTCTTGGGGACGCCGGCCAGCAGCGAGCATTCGGCGTCGGTCAGCTCCTCCGGGTTCTTGTCGAAATACAGGCGCGCGGCCTGCGCGATCCCCCAGGCGCCGTTTCCGAAGTAGATCTCGTTGAAGTACATCTCCAGGATCTGGTCCTTGGTGTACTTCTTCTCGAAGTCGATGGCGAGCTGCACCTCCTTCACCTTGCGGTCGATCGACTTCTCGCCGGTCAGGAACTTGTTCTTGATCAGCTGCTGGGTGATGGTGGAGCCCCCCTCGGCGAGCCTCCCCTTCACCACGTCCTTCACCAGGGCGCGCGCGATGCCGCGCACGTCGATCCCGGAGTGCTCGTAGAAGCGGGCATCTTCGGTGGCGACCAGCGCCTTGCGCAAAAAGAGCGGGATCCGGTCGATGGAGACCCAGTAGCGCTGCGTGGGGAGGATGCGTCCGACGTAGCGCTGCTGCCCATCGAAGACCCGGATGGAGCTGTAGCCGGCAGGGAGTTCCGGGAAGGTGGCGAACGACGCCTGGGCGGAAACGGCGCAGGAGAGCGCCAGGAAGAGGGCGAGGAAAACGGGGGAAACGAGCTTCTTGAGTGAAACGTGCCAACGGGAAAGCAAGGTTGCTACTCCTTTTGAGGAGGTGGACGCCGGTCTTTGTTTGTGCGAACGATTCCCCTCCCGTCAAGGAGGGGCATGATGGTTATTTATACAAGGGGGGAGGGCGCTTTTCGAAGCTTTGGATGACCTGGCGTCCGCCTGACGAGACGCTGCAGCGTCTCGTCGCTTGCGTTCCCACGCTGGAGCGTAGGAACGATATCCTACCTGATACCTTCCAGGTACCTGGTGACCTGCGCCGCCAACTCGGGGGACTCCAAAAGCACCGACAACTCCCGGTTCCGCGTCAGCGCCGCGTGGGAAAGGTTATGGCTGCCGATCATCACGTAGCGGCCGTCGATGACCACCGCCTTCGCGTGGGTGGTCCGCCTGCCGCGGGGAAAGACGACCCTCACCCCCTTGCGCGACAGGTACCCGGCCACCGCGCGGTTCTCGCGCCCGACGGAATCGTCCCCCTCCAGGATCACCGTTACCTCCACGCCGCGCTCGCGGGCCTTGGCCAGGTCCGTGGCGAGGGCGGCTGGAACGTTCCCCCTCTGGTCGGTCACCTTGAAAAGGTAAAAGGCGCAGATGATGCGCCTTTTCGCCCCGCGGATCCGTTCTTTGAGCGCCCCCTG
>Ga0209317_1003015_pt1 | contig 11271 bp, 13 predicted proteins | sample RifGroB2_FD_183994 | JGI IMG/M metagenome (GOLD analysis project Ga0209317, IMG submission 183994) | Soil microbial communities from Rifle, Colorado, USA - Groundwater B2 (SPAdes) (version 2) | ecosystem: Environmental > Terrestrial > Soil > Unclassified | place: Rifle, Colorado | collected...
AAAGTCCTCTTTACTGCAGACGCGGTCAAAGGAAATTTCCCGGAGAAAACAGAATGTCTCGGACCAACCGTCAGAAATGAGATCACCAGCCTGAATAGCCTCCTTGAAAGGACCATGGGCAATCAAGAAGACCAAAGTCAAGAAGACGCAGCGAAAAGGTACCAGCTACAAAGCGATGGGAGGAAAGAGGTGCAGGTAGTGTGGGTTGGCTGCGAGAAAGGAGATTTAGGCCCGGACAGCCCCTTCGGGCCTGAAAGTTTCAACTGGATCGCGATCCTGTCCAAGAACAAGATCGCCATGCGGTGGTATGACAACACGGTTCTCCTCCTCAAGCGCGAGCAAAGGTGATTACCCTCGGCGACAGCTACTAGGGACGGTAGCGCAGAATAAGAAGGACATGGAACCGGCTCGCACAAAGCAGGCGTGATGGGGAACCTCGCTTGACAATATACCACCCAATGGGATACGGTGATCCATGAGTTGGACTGTGAAGCTGACAAATAAGCAGCGAAGCAGTACAAGAAACTCCCCAAAGTTGTCCGGGACGGTGTCGATGCCTTGATGATGGAAATACGTGTTGGTGGACCGGTACGAGGGAACTGGCCGCACTACTCGAAGCTGGCAGATACAGAGCATCACTGTCACGTTAAAAGAGGAAGGCCGACATACGTGGTTGTATGGCGAGAGGACAAACGCGAAGTCAGATTGGTCGAGGTGATATATGCGGGCACTCACGAACAAGCCCCGTACTGAAAAGCTGGTCGAAGTACGTTTCAAAGGAAGTTATGCCGATATGGTAAAGCTGCGCAGGATGGCGCAGGACCTGAGGGTGAAGGATCTCAGCGACTGGGCATTGGAAGAAAAAGAGGTCTACACCCCTGAGGAAGTGTCGCCCGAGCTGGCATGGAACGGCGGCGGTGTCGCCATACGTGGCGCGCGCGGCAAAGAGGGGCTGACGCAGAAGCAGTTAGCCCAACGGACCGGAATAGCGCAGCACCATATCAGCGAGATGGAGAACGGCAAGCGCCCCATCGGCAAGGATACGGCGAGAAGGCTGGCCGATGCCCTCAACATCGATTACCGCGTTTTCTTGTAAGACCCGTTCAGATTTCACGCCGAATTCCACCCCCTCGCCCTCCGGGCTGCACGCGGAACCGCTTCGGCGTGCAAGCAGGAGAGTGCAGGGGGTGGGTGTTTGTAGGGGCGAATAATCATTCGCCCAGTCCACGTTCCCTCCCCCTCGTGCTAGTGCACAGGAGAAGCCATGAAATCGATCTCTATCCCGGTGCTGAAACCAAGAAACGCTTTACAATCAGCAAGATGCAGTGCTAAAGGTAACAATGGAGGTGCGCAGATGCCGACTAGAGATAGAGTACAGAATTCTAGGGCCAAGCTCCGCGAAGCGGGCCTGAAGCCCATTCGGATATGGGTCCCAGATCCCGCAACACCCGGGTTCGCTGCGGAATGCCTAAGACAGTCCCATTTAGCGCTTCAAGATCCCCAAAACCTTCATGACCTTAACGAGATGGTCGAGATTGCGGACTGGGGTGAAGAGTGAAATGAGGAGATTTGGTCCTGGCTGAACTCCCTAATCAGGTAATCTCTGGCCAAGTAGCTGATTGCCCGGAATTTCAAGATCATGTATATTGCAGACCATGCGAAAGACGACTGCAAATAAAACTAGAGAAGGTTACGAAGTTGGGGCGAGGCCGCCCGAGCTTTCTGATGATGCAGAGCGCAGGCTGCAAAACCTCAAGGTGTCTCCGAAGCTTACCGCGCTCATGGAGAAAGCTCGAAAGGCTAAAGTTGCACGCGTTAAAGGATAGCTCCTTTATGAGGAACAGATGTATTGGGACGTGAAATTCGTAAAGCCGATGCCGGATTACCGCATCTACGTGGAAATCGAAGATGGCCGCAAAGGCATCTTCGACCTGAAGCCGTATCTGGAACACGGCGTCTTCCGCGAGTTGAAGGATGTGAGTTACTTCAACAAAGTCGGAATCGTGTTCGGAGCCGTGACCTGGCCGAATGAGCAAGACATCGCTCCGGAAACCCTCCTGGCCGAGCTGCGCCCGGTCGAAACCCCCTCCCTCGAATAATTAGCTCTCGGGCATAGGCTGCAGCTCTGCAGCGATAGTATCCGGCCCCAAATCCTGCCCTTCCGGCCATCCGATCCCCGTAAAGAAAAGGCTGACCTGCCTAAAGTACTCATCATCGTTGAGGCGCTCGAAGAATTCGGTCTTGATGTAGGGGGCGACGTCAAAAACGCCTGATTTGCCATCCGCGAAAACCACGGCGACTTTTTTGCCATCTAATGGCTCAACGGAAACTACCTTATTCATAGCCACTCCAAAGATTTGATTGGCAGGGGGGCTGCCCGCCGAAGCCTTGGCGAAGGTGGATGGTCATGCCCGTTTTTGCTTAGTACCGATATCAAGCAAAGCTTCAGGATGCAGTGAGGCGATCCTCAGCAGCACTCGTGCTGGTCCTTCCGGTTTGCGACGCCCCTGCTCCCAGTTTCGCAGAGTGCCAACGCTGATTCCGACAAGGTTTGCGAATTTATCCTGCGAGAGACCGAATTTTTCGCGTAGGGCCCGAACTTCGGTTTCGGGAAAGTCAAAAGATCGGGAGGGTTCCGCTTCTCCCTTCATTATTGCTGCGCCTTGCTTCACACTTTCCAGCAACTCCTGGAAAAGTTCATCATTCATGGTATTCCTCGGACCGATGATAACTACTTGGTAAATAATGGAGTTTCGGTGCTGACCATTTGGGTACTATACGTCAATGGCGTATCGCGGTCAAGGTTGATGCGTGGAAGAAAATCTGCGGCGGATGTGCAAGGTCTACCAGGAGAACAAGCGGACCGCCGCATGGCCGACATTGCTGGCCGGTGAGCAGGGCAACATTCCTGAACCTCCGTGTCCTCTGAGGTAATGCTTTTTACCCCGGAAAAAAATGGAGGGACGCTTGACATTCGTTAGCTAGGCCTAATAATAGCCTCTGTGAAATCAACGCCATTACAGGAGGCAATGATGAGCGAAACCTACGATATCCAAAGAATTAAGGAGCTCAGCGACGGGGACCTGGCGCTCCAGGGGGAAACCATGGCCGATCTCATGGAGAAGCATCCAGCCTTCAAGGATCAAATCCTCTCCCCCGGCATCCCCGGCCCGGCTCAGATCAGGGAGATCGCGCAGGAGGTCAAACAGACATCGACTGCGGCAAAGTATGATCAGACGAAAGAGCCCTGGAGGGTGGCGGCGCGGGAAAAACTGCTGCAGTCGATAAGGTTCTCCTGTCAGTACGTGGTGATGTATTCGGCGCACGTCAACAACCCGAGCCTTCTGGATGAAATCGGCGTGGACAGAGCCCACAGAGCTACCCGGAGCTCCGGCGTGAAAATGCCCAAGAAGTTCGACAAATTCTCGGTAACCCATGGCAAGAAATCCGGGACCGTAAAGATCCACGTCAACAGCTGGGAGGGCAAAGCAAGCGTACATGTGCAGGTCTGCTATGGCGACCCAGCGCTGGAAGAATCCTGGCAGACAATCAAGATGTCCCATTACTGCCACTCCACGCTGACAGGGTTGGAACCGGCGCGAAGGCTCTATTTCAGGGCCAGGTTACAAAACGATGCCGGCGTCGGCCCCTGGTCCGATGTAGTCGAACTCATCATCCTCTGAAACAAGAAGGCGGCTGCATCAAGGTGCAGCCGCCTTGCCAATATCCCCGCCGCATATTCCTTTCCTCCCCAAGACAATCCCAAAAAAGCCATCCCCTGCCCGCGAGGCATGCGAGAACCGCCGAAAACCAAGGCCATCGACAGCTGCTCCCAAAGGAACAGGAGACTCTCCAGCCCAAAAGTTGCAGCTCGGAGCGGGATAGTGCAAATTGCAGCAGCGATAGCGCAATTTCGTTTCAAATCTTCTTATTTAGATCCGGAATAGTGCAAACTGAAACCGAAATAGCACAATTCGGATTGGAATAGTGCAAACTGGAACCGGAATAGCATAATTCCAATTGGAAATAGCATAAACTGAAATGGAAATAGCATAATTCCGGATGGAAATAGCCTAAACCGAAACCGGAATAGCCTAATTCGGATTGAAATAGTCTAAACTGAAACCGGAATAGCATAATTCGGATTGAAATAGTGCAAACCGGGATCGGAATAGTGTTATTCCGTTTGGAATAGTGCAAATTGCCTCGGGAATAGTCTTATTCCGTCGGAAATAGTGCTATTCGGTTCCGGTTGGCGTTACTCCACCCGCGATTGCACGAATGGGGTAGGATGAAGTGTTTTTGGGCGGGCCTTCCCGCCGAAGCCGGCGCCACCGGGGGTAAAAGGGAGAAAGAGGTTGGTATTGAAAGCCCCGGTTTTTACCTTCAAGATTTTCGCCTTCCTCAGAAGTCCTCAGATATTCTCCGTGGCCAATGGTTTGGAGACATTTGCTTTGCATGAGCTTAATGTATCGGGTATATTTGCAACCGCACACTGGTTCGCTCATTTCTTCAAAGGTGAGAGTAATGCCGCAAGTAACCCCATATGACGAACAGATAATAGCGTACATGAAGGCTCATGGCGCAAATCGAGTAGGAGTTTTTGGCTCGTACGCCCGCGGCGAAGCAAGGAGAGACAGCGATCTGGACCTCTTGGTATGGTTCAGTCAGCAGCAAAGTCTCCTTGGGCTTATCCGGATGGAAAGGGAACTCTCTGAGCTGGTAGGAGTGAAAATAGACCTTTTGACCGAGTCAGCGATAAGCCCGTACCTGATCGAGCGCATCAGAAAGGAACTCAAGGTAATCCCCCAGTGATCCGAGACGATAGTGTATATCTTGCGCATATCGTAGATGCAGTCCGTCAGATTCTGTCATACACACAGGGAATTGACTACGACAGGTTCAGTGGGACCCGCATGGTACAGGATGCAGTCATCCGTCAGTTTGAGATAATTGGAGAAGCGGCAAAGAACCTGTCTGCCGAATTTCGCACAACGCACGGTCAAGTCCCCTGGAAGGACCTTGCCGGTTTCCGTGATAAATTGATCCACCAGTATTTCGGAGTAGATCTGGCAACAGTCTGGCGATCTGTAGAAGCCGATATACCCATGCTTTTAGAGGACCTGACGCAAATTAAATGTCCATGACATTGCCGCAAAGGCATCTCCGACCTGCCCCCCCTGACTCATCCCCATCCGTCCGGGTAATGCCCCCGTGAGGTGGCCCATTCTGCTTTACCCCCCAGACTTTTGCTTTTCCCTCTGCGCCCTCCGTGGACCTACGGTTTATACCTTCAAGATTTTAGCCGTTCTCAGAAGTCCTCAGATTTTCTCCGTGGCCAATGGTTTTGTGTTTATGAAAGACCTCGCCTGTGTTATGAGAAATCCGAGAAGGTTCCGGGCAGGAGTGAGCATGGAAAGAGTCGAGAAGATGTTGAAATCCCTCACCACTGAAGACCTCCGGCAGTGGGCGGGAACGAAGATATTCAACCGCGGCAAGTCGTACCTGAAAAACGTCGACGGCCTTTCGCGCACGGACGACGGCGCGCTGGCGGCATGGGTCTACGGAAGCGAGGAGTACGCGACCTCCGTAGGCCTCGATCCCGATGGCGAACTTGAATACGTCTGTACCTGCCCCTATGAGGACGGGCCGTGCAAACACGCGGTTGCCGTCCTGCTCGCGGCAGCGGAGCAGGTGAAACGCAAGGAGGAGATCCCGCTTCTCGAACCGGACGACGAGTTGTTCCTGACCCTGTTTGACGACTCCGGCGACGATTACGGCGATTACGGCGACGACTCTGACGACGATTACGATGAGGGGGACTACGAGGACGATTGGGACGATGAAGAATACCAGCCCCCCCGCCCCAAGCCAGCGGCCCGGAAAGATGCCAAGAAGACGGTGGGAAAGGTCCTTGAGAAAATGGGCAAGCAAGAGCTGATCGCGCTGTTGATGGATTTAGCCGGGAGGTATCCCGAAATCGAGCGGGGGATACTGGAAGGGGAGCAACTGGCGGCCGGGAAGGTCGACAAGGTGGTGAGCTCTTTGCGGCGGGAGATCCGGAACCTGACGGCTGAACCCGCATGGCACAACCACTGGCGGGGGGAGGGAAATATCCCCGACTATTCCCACGTACAGGAGCAGTTCACAGCGCTTTTGGCCAAAGGACACGCCGACGCCGTGCTCCAGTTGGGCGAAGAGCTTTGGACCCTGGGGAACACGCAAGTGGAGGAGTCCAATGACGACGGGGACACCGCCATGGCCATTTCGCAGTGCCTGGACGTGGTGCTGCGTGCCGTCCCGCACACCTCCTTGACCCCGGCGCGGCAGCTATTGTGGGTGATCGACCGCGAACTCGAGGACGAATTTTCTCTGCTGGAAACCTCGAAGCTGGTTTTTGACCATAAGGGGTATGCCGCCGCCCATTGGGTAGAAGTTGCGGGCATTATAGAGAAACGGCTGAACTGCATGGCCAAGCCGGCTTCTTCCCGATTCACCGACAGGTATCGCCGCGAGAAACTCTTGAACATGCTGGTAATGGCCTATGAGCGGAGCGGGCGGAAGGAAAAGATCGTACCACTGCTGGAGAAAGAGGCCGACGCCTGCCTGTGCTATGACAGGCTTGCGGATGCGCTTCTCGCTGCGGGGAAACGGGAAGACGCTCGCCAGTGGTGCATCGCCGGGTTCAAACGCACCGTGAAAGACGTACCCGGCATCGCCGCCGGATTGCAGAAGCGGCTTCGCGAGATGGCTCAGTCCGAAAAGAACCACCCCCTGGTCGCCGCCTACCGGGCGCAGGACTTCTTCGAATCCCCCTGTCCCAAGAGCTACACCGAACTGCGCAAGGCCGCGGAAAAGATCGAGGCCTGGCCGAAGGTCAGGGAAGCCGCCCTGCAGTACCTTCGTACCGGCAAGCGTCCCGATGAAAAGATATCCGGGAAGGGATCGGTCTGGCCCCTGCCTACTCCAGAAGTCGTCGATGGCGACAGCACCAGGCACCATAACTTTCCGGACCTCGACCTGCTGATCGACCTCGCCATACTGGAAAAGCGGCTGGACGACGCCGTCGCCCTTTACGGAGAACTGCGCAAGACCAAGCGCTGGGGCTGCTATTTTGAGACCGACAAGGCAGTAGCGAGCGCAGTAGCGAAGACCCACCCGCAAACCGCCCTCGACATCTGGCGTTACGTGGTCGACAACCTGATCGCGCAAGTGAAACCCAAGGCGTACGAAGAAGCCGCCGTATATCTGCGGCGAATGAGCAAGGTCTACCAGGAGAACAAGCGTACAGACGAATGGCAATCATTTCTTGCCGAACTGAGGAAAGAGCACAAGCCCAAGCGGAGGCTGATGGAAGTCCTGGACTCCCTGTCGGCGCCGGTTCCACTCGTTTCGTAAGTAAAGAGGGACAAAGAGTATGGCAGACACCTGGATTACCGACATCACCCATTTCCTCGACGACAACGGCGAGATGATAAAAGAGCCGCCGCAGGCCAGGAAGCTGGGAGAGTACTTTGCGGCAATCATCGTCATGGCGTCTTACCCTGCCCCCGACTATCCTCCCGAGTACAAGGTGATGTGCCGAAGGAGGCCGAATCGGAAGCCCTGCAGGACTGAGATTGTCGGGTGGCTCGATCCGGAGAACGACGATGTCGTCTGGATCTGCCCCGAATGTCAGGACAAGGGCATAATCAGCAATTGGCGCGGGACGATCTGGGATATGAGCGATTGTGAAGAGCTGCCCCACTGAAGAAACCCGTCATTGAGTGCAACGCCGCTTCACCATCAGGAAGCCTCCGTACATTGTGAGTCCGGTTTTACCTTCAAGATTTTCGCCTTCCTCAGAAGTCCTCAGATTTACACCGTGGCCAATCCCTTCCATCCCCTTCATCCCTGTTAACCGTTTGTCGGGCGGTGTCTTCGCGTTGTGCCTATTCCGTCATTGAGCGAGAGGGGCGAAAATGTACATGAGTCGATGCTTCATGCTGAGTATGTTTGCCATGCCGTGCCATCGATCGCCTTTGCGTCGGACACCGTACAATGTCCGGCTCACCTCTGCTCCCCGCGTCCACGGAACCGTCGTGGTTAATTTATCGGCTCCTCGGCGAAGGTGAACTCCAACTCCAGGGGCATGGCTTCTTGGTACTTCGCTCCGCCGAAGGCGAGCATGGGGAAGAAGAACATGGGGAGGAGGAAGAGCCCCATGCCGTAGGCGGCGCTGCGGCCGAACTTCTCGGCCAGGGAGAGCATGGCCAGAAGGTAGACGGCTATGCCGGCCACGGGGATGAGCAGGAGGAAGCTCCACCAGCCGGGCTTGCCTGAGATCCGCATCAGGATGTACATGTTGTAGATCGGTACCAGGCTCTTCCAGCCGGATTCGCCGGCCTTCCGGAAGATCGCCCACATGGCGATGATGACGAACAGGCAGCTGGCGAGGAACATGAGGAAGTACTTGAACCAGACTGGCTCGCCCTTTTGCGCTGCTTTGCCGCTCCCATTCGCGGCGGTCTTCTCTTTTATCAGCGCCTGCTGGGCGGCTAGCGCCTTTTTCATCAGCTCGGGGTTGTTCTCTTTTACCGCCTGCGCCACCAGGGCGGCATTTTCACGGCTGCGCTTTTCGTACTCTTCTTTGGTCATGGCCGGTGCCGCTTGCTCGGGCTGCTCCGGGGGCGCTGCCGCTTGTGCCGGCGTTGGAGTTGCGGCGGAAGTCGGGGCAGGGGCCGGATTGGGCTGCGCTGCGGCGGGGGCTGCCTTGGCGCTTGCCGGCGTGGGGGGTGCGGCCGGTGCCGCAGGGTCAAGCTTGCCTTCCTTGCTCTTTACGGTGGCGAGTTCGGCAGGTTTCGCCGCTTCGGCCGCCTCTTTCATAGGGGTGGCGGAGGCGGCCGTGAGGTTCTTTTTAGTCTCGATCCGCTGCCTCGGGCCGGTTGGTTTGCGGAAGGTTTTCTTGAGGTCTATTTCGGCCGGGGTGAAGTCCAGGACGATGTCGCGGTTCACCTTGACGACTACCCAGCCGTTACGCCTCCAGAAGGATTCGCACTCCAGGATGCCGCCGTCCTTCATGTACACCTGCTTCGCGCAGGAGATCCCAGATAGTTGAAGCCATACGGCCAGGACCAGTAGTACGGTACGCGCTAGAGCTTTCATCTGCTTCCTCTCGTCCCCTATTGAATGGATTGATACGCCCTCACGCCGGCTCTCCCGGGGAGGGTCATTGCTTCTCTGCGGCCAGTGTCTGCTGGACTCTTTCGAGCATTAGGGGGTGGTTGTCCAGGAGCTCGCCTAAGCGGGGGGCGGCGTCCCGCTCCTGGTAATGCTCGGCGTCGAGTCGGGCCAGGATCTCGGCATATCGCCTGACGGATATCCCCTTCATTTTCAGATACCGTACCGCGGCCATATCGGCTTCGCGCTCGAAATCGCGCGAGTACTTGGCGTCGATCAGCACGGTGGGCATGGTCGCGGCGAAGGAGCCGACGGAGACGATGTCTCCGGTCAGGGTGGCGACGAGCAGGGCGGTTGCCGAGTTCTGCAAAAGATGCCGCAGCGCGTGCCTTCGTGTCACATGCCCTACCTCGTGGGCCAGCACGCCGGTGATCTCGTCGTCGTTCCTCGCCAGTTCCACCATGGCGTCGGTTATGACGACGATGCCCGACGGCAGCGCGAAGGCGTTGGCGCCGATGCTCTTCGAGGCCCGGAACTCCAGCCGCCAGCCGCGCCGCTCGGGATGACCGGCGATCACGGCCTGGTAAAGCCTGGTCACCTCCTGTCTGCGCTGCGCGGGCAAGGCGCTCGGCTCCATGCCCAGCTTGTCCAGGATCTGAAGGGTCTCCCGACCGATGATCTCCTCGGTGGCGGCGGGAAGAGCGAGGGCGACCTGGTTGGCCAGAAAGGGGACGCCGAACCGGAGGAAACAAATCACCAGCAGCACGGTCAGCACCAGGGCGGCGACGGCCCTTCTGAGACTCTTCTCCCAGCGGTGCACGCCGGAAAGGGGGCTCTTCTTGCCTTGCCTGCGCAGCAGTTCGTCCAGAAAGGCTTCCGCGTCCGTTTCGGCCGTGGCGCCGTCGGGAAAACGCAGGGAGCGTCTCATCCGTCCCAGGGGAGGATCGATGCGGACCTCGCCCAGCGGGTAGAGGAGATCGATCTTCGCTCCGGTTACCGCGAGGGAGGCGCCGACAAGGGCGACCGTGACTTCACCGCGCTTGGAGGTGCGGCCGTCGTACCAGGCTGCCGGGCAGGAATCGATCATAGACCCAGATCGAATCCGAGCATGTCGCCCAGCTCTTCCGAGGCGGCTCCGATCTGCTCGTTCGCCGCGGCGCGGATGGCGTCGAATCCTCCGATTCCGGAAGCGGTGAGCCGGTCCAGGCGGTACCGGACCAGCCGAACTGCCGCCCAGGGGCCCAAAAGCCCGAGGCTGCAGAGGATGGCGGCGGCATTCGTGAAATAGATCAAGAACAGGTCGCGCACCCGAAGCGAGCAGGCGAACCGGTGCCCGCCCAGGCTGGTCGAATTCCAGGTGAGGTTGGTGAGCGCGATCTGGACGTACAAGGCGGCCACCAGGTACCCGAGGAAGAACAGCGCGGCAGAGAGGGCCACGCCGACGTTCTTCGCGGTGCCCTGAAGGCCGAAGCCTATGCCGCCGATAACGGCGGCGCCGATCGGGAACAGGATGATCAGGGGCAGGAAGATCTTATAGTAGTCGCCGGGTTTGGCGTGGAAGCGAAACGGCGTGCTTCCGTAGCGGCTGTTCTCCACCAGGAAGCGTCTCTGGCGGTAAAAGATGTAGGGTGCCAGGATTCCCAGCGTGAAGGGAAGCAGCATCTGCCACCAGAGGAAGACCCGGTAGGCTTCGCGATAGTCGGGGTTGAATCCGAACCGGATGTTGCGGTGCGTGGTGTTCCTCAGGTTGAAGATGCGGGACCGGACCACCACCCAGGGGAACACGCCGAAGATGACCAACATGAAGAGGGAACCCAACAGCGGGCTTACCTGCGACGAGATGGAGTAGAGGCCGAAAAAAAGACCGGCGATGAACCATCCCTTGAGGATGGCCAGCGGATCGGCGAGGTAATCGAACGGGGCTCCGTCCAGGAGGGTGTTGCCGTAGAAGTAGCGCCGCTTGCGGACCTTGGCCCAGGGGGAATAAAGGCCCAGGGTGACGATGCGCAAAAGGGTGTTGACGATCCAGATGCCGAAGTATTCCTTGGCGTTTCCGGTGAACTCGAAGGTGAGGGTCCGCACGGGCTGGGCTACGGGGTGCGAAGGCGGCGG
>Ga0209317_1003019_pt1 | contig 11259 bp, 5 predicted proteins | sample RifGroB2_FD_183994 | JGI IMG/M metagenome (GOLD analysis project Ga0209317, IMG submission 183994) | Soil microbial communities from Rifle, Colorado, USA - Groundwater B2 (SPAdes) (version 2) | ecosystem: Environmental > Terrestrial > Soil > Unclassified | place: Rifle, Colorado | collected...
GCTGCCGAACTGCTGAAGGACCCAATCTATGGTCAGGCAAGCAGCAGGAGTGGTCAACCCACAAGTTCCTCGATAACTGCTCCACTGCCATTGCTTTGGATCAGTGACCATTTTTGCCCTTACAGGATTTAGAACGACATAGCGGCAGGCCGCCAGTAGATGGCTTTCTCTCTCAATCAGAATCGCCTTGTATCTGCCTTGGAAAAGGTGGCCGACCCGGTCGTGATTCCAGTTAAACTTTTGGGTGTACACTCCGTTAAGCTGCCGCATTCCTCTGCTAAGAGTACTATCGAGGGTTTCGATCACGACGTGGTAGTGGCTACTCATGAGGCAGTAAGCATGACAAACCCAGTTGAAGAGATTGCAGCATTTGGCAAGGATGTTGAGGAAGGCTGCACGGTCGTTGTCGTCGCGGAAAACATTTTTTCGTTCATTGCCGCGAGAGGTGATGTGATACACTGCTCCGGCAAATTCGATACGCAAAGGACGAGCCATCGCAAGGACCTTATCAGTAGGGGGAGGATCTATGTGCTGTCACCACCAATATTTAACCGCAATAATGTTGAAAAGCAAGACCTGACCCCCAGGCCCCAGCAATAATGTTGAAAAGCAAGACCTGACCCCCAGGCCCCACGTGACCCCCAGGCCCCATGACCCCCAGGCCCCAGAAAAGCAAGACCTGACCCCCAGGCCCCAGACCCCCAGGCCCCAGGTTCCTGGCCGACCAGATCCTGCGCCTGAACAGCATCAACCCGCAGATCGCGGCCCGGATGCTGACCCCGTTCAGCCGCTGGCGGCGCTTCGATCCGGCGCGCCAGGAGCTGATGAAAACGGAGCTCAGCCGCATTCTGGCCGAGCCGGGTCTGGCGCGGGACGTCTACGAGCTGGCGGCGAAGAGCATCTAGCGCGAACGATCAGGAACATCCCGTCTTTACATACATGACAGTGACGAAAAAAAGGCAAAAAGGCCAGCTCCGTTACAGGATGTCTGGCCTTTTTGCCGCTCAAGTTTGCAGAGGTGCACCTACTACCAGATCTTCCAGTGGAAAACCGTGCCTGGAGAGAGAACTCAGCACCCGCCCATTGTTCAGCAGATCACCAGCTATTCATAGTGTGACCACATCCGTAGCTTATGCAGCAACATGCAAAAGTGGTTATTGCCCCTACAAAGTTTGGGGTGGCTACCCCATCCCCATCCCCACCCCCACCCTCCCCTTGAAGGGGAGGGAGTTTTAGCGGCGGATCTTGCCCCCTGCCTCCCCTCCCTCCCCTGCCCCCACCACTGCCTCCCCTAGCCGCCACGCACCCCCCTCAACATGCCGAGGTTCCACCAAATGCTGAGGGCAAGGGAATCGCTTCTCCCTCCCCTGCTTCTCTTTTGCCGCTCCAAACAGCTGTTATTACACGGCGATGCCGAGCTTTTCCAACGACCTAGGTTTTGGCCGGTCAATTGCAACCGAGGTATGACCGATCAGTTCGGCTAATGCCGCCAGCACGGCCTGCGGTTCAAAGGACAAGGAGATCATATGAAGACAAACAAGGCTTCGCGCTATTTTGCAACGGGACTGGCTGCTCTGGGGCTATGCATGGCAGCCGGATGTGCGACGAAGGACACGGTCAGTTCCCGCTTCTCACTGGTTGAAGAAAATATCAATGCCGCTAAAACGGCAGGGGCCGAGACGTATGCCCCGGATCCGCTGAAGTCGGCTGAAGCGAAGCTGGAGTCAGCCAAATCTGCTGTGCGGGGCAATGACATGGTATCCGCGGCCAGGTTTGTCGATGAGGCCATGGTGGATGCCGACTATGCACGGGCCAAGGCCCCCACAGAAAAGGCAAAAAACGACGCGCTGAAACTGCGTGGGACCATCCAGGCGCTGCGCGCCGAAATTCTGAGCATGCCGGCGGCAAAATAGCAGACGCCATCCAAATAGGAGGATTCGATATGAACGTTAGACCTTTTACAAGCCGGTTGAAGGCTGCCTGCCTTGCCACTTCCATAGTAGCTGCACTCTCCGGATGCGGAGGTGCCGTTTCCCCAAGTGAACAGATCGCCAAGGATCGCCTGGAACAGGCCCGTATCGCCTACGGCCAAGCAAAGGCCAATCCGGATGTGGAAGCGTACGCCATGAAAACCCTCATCGATGCGGAAAAGACCCTGCAGGAAGCTGAACAGGCGGGGAAGAAACCGTACGCCCCGAGCCTTATGGATCCTGCCAGGGGATACGATGCAGGTGAGAAAAAGATCCTTTTCGACGACACCTCCCGCCTTGCCTACATGGCTGAGCGCAAATCCAGTACCTCTGTAGCGTTGGCGGAGGGGGTCGTGGCGCGCAATGAACTGATCAAACTGGGCCAGGAAAAGGCTGAGGTATCGCTTTTGAAAAGCCAGCTGGAACAAAGAGTGCTGCAGCAGGATCTCGACGAAAAGGCAGCCGCGCTGGTGCGCGCCAGGCAGATGCTGAGCTTTGCGACCAGCGATGCCGAACGGTCGAGAATCATGGCCGACATCCAGGCTCAGGAGGCCGCGCTGGCAAATGCGCAGGCTGAGGCAAAAGCTAGAGAGGCGGAAAAGGCAAAGCTTGAGGCACAGGCTCAGGCCAGGGAAGCGGAGAGAGCAAGGGCGGAACTTGTCCTGCTGATGAAGGAACTGTCGGATCTGCAGGGTCAATTGACCGACCGGGGTATCGTGCTGACCATCGGTGATGTCCTCTTTGCCACCGGCAAGTCCGATCTGAATGCCAGCGCCCAGCGCAGCATGGACAAACTCGCCGAGTTCCTGCAGAAAAATCAGCAGCGCAATCTGCTGGTGGAAGGGCATACCGACAGCATCGGCAGCGACGAGTATAACCAGGGACTCTCCGAGCAACGCGCCGCGTCGGTAAAAAGCGCCCTGGTGGAACGCGGCGCTGCCAGCGACCGGATTGTCACCATCGGATACGGCAAGAAATATCCGTTGGCGAGCAACGCTGCCGAGGCCGGCAAGCAGCAAAACAGAAGGGTCGAGGCGATCATTCTCAACGAAGGTGTCATGCCCGAGAGTCAGTTCAGGAAATAGGCAAACCACTCGGCACCATGTTGGTCAAGTCCCTCGCGCCATCTCCTAAAGAAGCGGGGCCGGATCATTGATCCCGCCCCGCAGCTATTCATGCTTCAGAACGTCCAGAGCCAGGCAGATCGAATGGGGGCTTAAGCGGCGAAACCGGTGCCGACATGGTGCCGAAGCAACCGCCTAACTGTGAGGAACAAATGAAAAACATCATTCTCGTATGTTTGCTGATACTGCTTTCACAATCTCTATCCTTTGGCGCCACAGCTTGTAAGATAGTGCAATATCCCGACCGTGATGAAGCGATTTGCTCCGATGATAGTGTAGGCAAATCGGTAAGCAGTGTTGTCCCTTCATCAGCGGCGCAGATAGAGGGTCGAACCGGCTCCTATTCGACTGCACAGCGAGCATACGACGCCGCAGTTGAGGGCGATGTCGTAAAAATAACCGGCGCAACCATTCCAGGCCCCTTGCTGGCAGACAACCAGTTGCTGCGCGATATCAGCTTTATCGGTGGCTGCGATAGTTCGTTCGCTCAAGTTCCGGGACGCACCACAACGATTCTTGGCAAGGTCATTTTGCGTGATGGCAGGGTCAACATGAATGGCATTAAAGTGGGACCGGGCGTCATGTCGGTTCGCTCGCCTGTAAACCTCGGCACAGCCGGCAATTTCGTGATTCTTGCCAAGACAGGAGTCTCAACCACTGGAACCACCTCAGTTATTGGAGACATCGGGGTCAGTCCAGCAGCCGCGAGCTTCATAACGGGGTTCGGACTGATCGCAGATTCGACCAATACATTCTCTCTTTCGTCCCTGGTAACCGGGAAAATTTACGCCTCCAACTATGCAACGCCTACTCCTGCGAAGATGACTACGGCCATAAGCGACATGAAAACCGCGTTCACCGACGCCGCCGGCAGAACCTTACCTGATTTCACCGAACTGGGCGCCGGAGATATAAGCGGGCGGACACTGGTGCCGGGACTCTACAAGTGGGGCACCGGAGTTTTAATAACAAGTGCCGGCGTTACTCTCACGGGTGGAGCAAATGACGTCTGGATCTTCCAGATAGCGCAGAACCTAACCGTGAGCAACAGCGCCATTATCACGCTGAGCGGCGGTGCGCAGGCCAGGAACATTTTCTGGCAGGTCGCCGGCCAAGCGACTCTTGGAACTGCGGCTGATTTCAAGGGGATCATCCTGAGTCAAACGCTGATTTCTCTCAATACCGGTGCCAAGATGACTGGGCGGGCATTGGCACAGTCTGCAGTTACCCTGAACGCGACAGCCATTACCTCTCCCTAAGGCTATTCGTAATGTAACCACATTCGTAAAACTTTCCTTATTAGCAACAATCATCCGCAACCTGCTCAAACACCCCCTCTCCCCTTGATGGGCTGGGGAGAGGGTGAAAGCCTGCCGAGTCCTCACCCTCCCCCCACCCCCTCCCATAAAGGGCATAAAGGGAGGGGAGCGGAAGATCATTGCTAATCAGGAAACTTTTACGATTTTGAATTCACGTGCCTCAGGCGGGTTGGGGGGCTAATCAGAATTGTTCCACTCAAGAGTTCGAAGACTGGCCGGGATCGGGTAAAGCGGGAGCGGCTCTGACGCCGCTTCTCATCTCTCATCTCTCATCTCTCATCTCTCATCTCTCATCTCTCATTCTCACTTAACCCTGATCCGATAGTTCAGCATGAAGCTCCCTCCGGCCCTGATGCTGCCGATCATCGGCATGCGCCAGTTGGTGACGCTGCCGTCGAAGCCTGGGGGTGCGCCGCCCCCTCCGGAGAGCGGGGAGTAGAGCCAGGTCGCCGCATTGTTGCTGGAGTACTGCGGCACGCCGAGCGATAACCCTGATGCCGGCGAGCTGTCGGTGAAGTTGAAGGGTGCGCCTGCGCCGAGATCGAAGGCGCCGTACGGACTGAGATCGTCGGTGAGGACGACATTGCTCCCCTCACCGGTGCCTGTATTGACGATCTGTACGGTGTAGACAACTACCTGCCCCGGGTTGGCGCTTGCCCGGTCGGCGGATTTCACTATGGAAATGAGCGGCAGCCCGTAAACTGCCAGCGCTGCATCGGCGCTAACACCTGCAAGGGGGGCCGGGCCGGTTGCAGTTGGCGCAGCGGCGCTGTTGGTGATACCGCCGAGGGTCGAACTGGTGACGTTTACCGAGAGCTGACAGGTCGCACCTGGGGCAAGGGAGGCGACGGAGAAGCGAAGGTTGTTATCACCGACAGCGGATGCCGCGCCGGAGGTCTTGGTGACCGTGCCGCAGGCGGCCGGGGTAAATGCGAAGGTGGCGTTTTGCAGAGTCAGCCCGGCGGGGAAGCTGTCATCCACCCGCACTCCGGTAATGGCGCCGAGGTTGGCCGCCGGATTGGCCAGGGTCAGGATAAGCGTGGTGGAGCCACCAGCAGGGATAGTCGCCGCTCCAAAACTCTTGGCGACGGTCGGCGGGGCGTAGACGTTGAGGGTGGCAGTTGCGGCGTCGGTATTAAGTCCTCCCCCCTGGGAGCTGAACCTGGTGCTGTCGTTCGGATACGCTGCTGCTCCCGTATCGCCGCGCACGGTGGCGCTAAAGGTGCAGGTCCCGTTACCGGCGCTGATTCCACCTGCTGCCAGGGATACCGTGGAAGCGGTGAATGACGGGGTTCCGCTGCAACCGGCACCGGAGATGGCGCCGACAGCGGTCACGGTGACCCCTGCCGGGAAGGTGTCGGTGAAGGCCAGGCCGGATTGCGCCGGATTGGTCGCACCGTTGCTGATGGCGAAGGTGAGGGTGCTGCTCCCTCCCGCACCGATGGTAGCGGGAGTGTACGACTTGCTCAAGGTCGCCCGCGGCGTGTTGGTATAGGTACAGGTGATGTCGTCGCCCGGAGACGGCGCGAAGGAATAGGCCGACGTGAACAGCTGGTTCGGGAGGCTTGCGGCGGCTGTTGCCCCCGGCCCCGAAAAGGCGTTGCTGCAGGTCAGACTGGCGGCGTATCCGGAAAAGGGAGTCGCTCCCGCCGTCTTGGCGTCGGTGAGGGTCAGGGCCGCGCCGGGGGTGCTGAAAAAGGTCGTAGTCGCCGAGGTTCCCGATCCCGATGTTGTTGCCGAGGTGGTGCCGGTAAGGGTTCCGCCGCCGCTGGCGCTGACCCTGAACTGGTCGGCAGCGGCGATCCGGCCGGCCACCTGCTTCCGCAGCGTGATCCGCGAGCGCTTGGTGTTGGTGATGGTGCAGGCAGCGGCCGAGTTGGTCGAGTTCAGGGTGGCACTGATGCTGCGGCCGGCATCGTCGGTGATGAGGGCGGGGGCGCCGGTTACGGCAGAGCAGCTGATGGCTGCCGTGCTCTCCCAGTTGCCGGCTGCCGCCTCTGTTATGGTCAGGATCTGGTCGGTAGTGAGGGCATTGATGTAAAAGCGGGCGGTCTCGTTGTCCCTCAGGGTGACGGTGGTGCTGTTGGTAGCGGCGGCGATGGTAGCAGGGTAATAGGTGCCCCCGATCGCCGAGGTCGGTGACAGTGCGGCTCCGGTCAGGGCGATGACTTTCGAGCCGGCCGGTCCGGTCGCCGTGAAGCTGAAGGGTTGGCTGTCGCCATCCGGGGCTGTCTGCTTGGTGACATCGACGTAGGCACCGGAGAAAACGGCTACCGTGCCATTGACCGGGGAGATGTTTGACTGGCATTTCGAGGTGGGTGGAACCTGTACATCCAATGGCCCGCTACAGGTAGTAGTTGTGTTCTGAAAATAGGTCAGGGTATAGGGAATCTCCAGTGCCCCCGTGCTATCCCCCTGGCAGAGCGATTTGATCTGATTGATGGTGATGATGCTGTCCCCCTGGGCCGCATAATCGCCACAGGCATCGCCGTCAAAGTTGTTATAGGGGGCCGGAAAGGTGGGAAAGGTCGCTACCGAACAGAGCTGGCTGGCGTTGTCGATCTGGGGGTCGTTGCCCGTTTCCCCGGTATAAAATGCCATGTTATAGCGGTTGGCGTTGCTTCCGCTGAGACTCAAGTCGACCTGAAAGCTGAAGGACTGGCCGGCGATGCAAAAAGGAGGAGTGCCGGGGGCTGCGCTGAACGAGGAGCCGACGGTGAATTCCTTTGCGGTACAGTTCATGGTGCCCAGGTTACGCGTCCCCACACAGGAGATGCTGTTCATCGCCGGTTGCGGAAGAGGTATCACAACCGGGGCACCCCAGGCCGACGCGGAGAAAAGCAGCAGGAACAAAACTGCAGCCGCATTGGCGAGGGAGCGGCTCAAGGTCGATGCCCGACGGCAGTAGTCGGGCCGTTTATTACTGGTACTTTTGCATCGAGTCATCGAAGATGTCCTATCAAAAAACTCCCCTTGGGGTAGTTGATTCACTGTCGCCACCTGGCGCGGGGTTTCCGTTCCCAAGCTGGAGCTTGGGAACGAGAGAAAAGCTGGAGCTTTGGGAACGAGAGCGTGCTCATGGTCCCCTCTCCCCTCGTGGGAGAGGGTTAGGGAGAGGGGGGAAACCCGCCGGTTTATTCCCGGTTCAGCGCGCTCAACCCGTCCTTCACCGAGTTCTGGTCAAACTTGAAGCGGAACTGAACGAACGGCCCCTGTGCCGTGAAGTTGGCGGCAGAAAAGTCCTTGTCGTGGAAACCGAACAGGTTGTAGCCGAGGCTTAGCCAGGCATTCTCCATGAGATTGCAGCCAACTGACGGTCCGAGGCTGTAGCTGATCTGGTTCATTTCCCATGCGTGCAGGATCGAGCCGCGCACGCCGATATCCCAACTACCGGTCAGATCGTAACGCCCTTCTATGCCGACCAGGTCGGTAAAGCCGCTGTAATCCCGGTCATCGAACCTTTCCAGGACGTACTTGGCGCCATATTGCAAAGACAACTGGCTCTTCCTATTCGGCCGGTAGTTGGCGTTCAGGTTGTTGACGATCCTTTTCCCCTGCGACGAACCGGCCGCACTCTTTTCGTCGGTTGCCACCAAGTCGAGACGGTCCAGAAGTATCCAGCGTGTTACCGGCGGCCGGTAGGCCAGGCCAAGGCGAAGATCGGCATCCGTCCTGCTGCCGCCGATGGACCGGGCATGAAGGTACTGCAGCCTCCCCGTCCAACCCCAGTACAGCCCCTGCTCATTCATGACGCCAGTTATCAGCCCCCACTTGTTGTCCGTTTCCCCGTTGCGATATTCAACCCGGTTGGACCAGAGCAGCTTTCTCTCCTGGTAGTTCGCTCCCAATGAGACGGCGGTGAAATCCTCTCCGCCTGATGCCGGAGGAACATTGGCGTTGAACTGATACCCCGGTTTCTTCCTGATGGTCTGATTGTGATCGAGACCGCCGTCAACGGTCCAGAACGGGTTCAACTGCCATTTCTGGGCCAGCCCCACGTTGGCGAAGGTCCTGTCGCCGTTCTCGTTCATGTCGTTTACCACTGCCGAAGATACGCTGCCGCCGCTCCATGGCGTGGCCTTGATGCCGACGCGGGTGCTGTTGGTATCCGCGGCGTCTCCGTAGCTCAGCTCTTCCTGGGCAAAGAGCAGGATCTCCTTGGTGGCCTGATAGTCTGCGCCGAAAACGGTTCTGGTCGGGAAATCGACGTTGTCGTTCTTGCTGAAGAGCGCCTGCTCGTGATCGGCCCGCAGAGTCAGGCGCTGATTCAGGGTGTTCCAGCTGCCGCCGACAGTTCCCAGAACGGATGTCGCATTGCTGCCGTCAGCCAGGGTGTCTTCGGCGTAGCGCACCCCGGCGCGGGTGCTGAATTTCTTGTCCCCATAGGTTGCCAGGGCCTCGATGAAGTCCCGGACGCTGCCGCCTGCCAGGTTGTACTGTCGGTACGCCTGGGCGCTCAGGACCGTATTGTCGTTCAGCCTGTAGGCACCCTCGGCGCCGAATTTGCGCGTCGCGGCCTCACTCCCCATCTGCTGGCCGAGGCCAAAGCCGATCTCCTGCTCGCGGTAGTACGCCTTCCCCTCGACCGCCTTGTCCGTATGGGTGACCTCGGCGAGGTAGGCGTTGCCGCTTGCACTCAGCAGGCTGGTATCGCTATTGGAGGTGGCGATCTCCGCCCGCGCCTTGGTACCCGGACCAAGCGTCATGACGGCATCGGCGCCATAGAGATTGCCGTTGCCGCTGACATGCCCCTCATGGACATAGGTGGCACCAATCCTTAATTTTTCATTCAGCAGCTTGGTTCCGGCACGTCCGCCAAAAGTCAGCGCATCTCCTCCTGCATCGGCGATTTCGTAATCAACCACGACATATTTCGGGTTACCGTTCTCGTCCCGGCTCTGCACGGGGCCCTTGAAGAAGATGGTGCCGGAATCGTAATCGATGCTGTAATCGATAAAACGGCTCATCGGGCGGCTGTCCGACACATTTTCACTTTTGAAGCGGTCGCGGGTCTCGATGGTGATCTTTTCCGAATTGATCACGATCCCTCTTCTGCTGAGCCGGTACAGCCCCGAGGTTCCGTCGCCGGGGATTTCATCCTTTACGAATGACTGGCCGGTCTCGCTGCCGAAAACGGTCAGGTCGTAATCCTTGGAGCGGAACTCCGCCTTGACGCCGTTCAGTCTGCGGCTGTACCGGGAGAGTTCCGTAACAGACAGCCCGGTATCGAAGTCGCCGTACATCGCGTAGAACTGGTCACGTTCCACCTTCAGGAACAGTTTTTTCTGACTCGCGGCATCATATCCCTGCGCGGTGGCATCGCCGTAAAGCGTGTAGAAGGCGTTCGGGTCGATCTGCTGGAAGAGCGCGTTCCCGCTCACGCCGGTGCTCTTTTTGGCGCTATCGAACGCCATGGTCAACAACCATTCCCCTTTTATGGTCCCCTTGGCGTAAAAGGCGAGACGCTCCTGGTCGTAAAATGCTTCGTCCTCCCCGGCGGCTTTCAGGTTCTCCATGTGACCGGCGGCGGTATTGTAGCCGGCCGTCCCTTCGGCGAGTCCGACCAGGATCCAGTCGCGCATCTTCGGTTTCACGTAGGTCTCGACGTCGAGGGTCGCCTTGTTGTACGCGAGCTGCGCCCGGTACAATCCACTGGCCGTTACCGGGTGGAAGCTGAGCCAGCCTTGGGCATCAACGGAAACCATACCGACACCGGCATCTCGTCCGGCATTCCCGGATAACGACAGGGGCCGCAGATCCCCCCCTTTGAGGGCGAGTTCGGCATTGGCGGAAACCGGCTTGTCGTCCTTATCGAAGAGCTGGATCCGGACCTTCACCGGGTTCCTGCCGTCGGCTACATTCCCCTCGGCCGAGACGAACCTGATCGAGGTGATCTCACCGGCGCGGGTCACTTTGGCGCTCTTGTTAAAACGGGCCACACCGAAGGTATCCATCCCCTTCAACTGGAGCAGATGCTCCCCGGCAGCACCGAAATCCACGCCGAGATAGGTGTAAAGGCTCTTTTCGCTCTCCCGGTCGTTCATCTTGAAGCCTATCCGTTCGGCCGGTATCTCCTTGCCGTCCAGGGTGAGAACCGGTGTCAGGCCGGAGTTGAGAACCACGCGGACGGCATTGACCTGCGAAGCAATAACGCTTCCGTCGACAGGGGAGTGAATACCTTCCTCTTCCTGGACATGAAGCCCGTCGTCCCGATTCGCTGCTTCCGTGCCTCCGGTGGCCCCTTTCGGTGCAACCTTCTCGATGTAATCGTTGATGTTTTCCGATTCGCCCCTGTCTTTTCCTTCCGGGGCGACCACGGTTTCAGTCGCAGAGAGCTCAGGCCTTTCGATCTCCGCCATGTTGTCGGAGAGCTCGGCCCTGGCGGTGTACGTTTTCACAGGCTTGCCGTCGGCATCGGCAATGACGACGGTGACCTTGCTGCTCACGGTCCCTGCCTGATCGTCGCCGTCAAGAAGTGCCTGCAGGCGGAGATCGAACTTGTTCTCCCCAGGCAGAGCGGCAAAATTATAGACGATGGCCGCATCGTTTATTTCGGGATCGGCTACAGGCGATCCGGAGATACGGGTTGTGCCGTTCATGTAGAGGACGTTTTCCGGAATTGCCAGGGTCGCGGTGACATGCTTCAGCGCTCCCTTGACCCCGACCAGCTTGACACGGTAGTGAACGATCCCATCGCTGAGAGCCGAGATCAGTTCAACACGCTCTGCATCAATGCCGCTGTTGCCGCTGCTGCCGCTGTTGCCGCTGTTGCCGCTGTTGCCGCTGTTGCCGCTGTTGCCGCTGTTGCCGCTGTTGCCGCTGTTGCCGCTGTTGCCGCTGTTGCCG
>Ga0209317_1003020_pt1 | contig 11257 bp, 9 predicted proteins | sample RifGroB2_FD_183994 | JGI IMG/M metagenome (GOLD analysis project Ga0209317, IMG submission 183994) | Soil microbial communities from Rifle, Colorado, USA - Groundwater B2 (SPAdes) (version 2) | ecosystem: Environmental > Terrestrial > Soil > Unclassified | place: Rifle, Colorado | collected...
CGAGACCGGATTCCAGGACGACCGACGGCAAGCCGCGCCCCGACGTCTGCACATGCAGCCGGCAGCCGTCGACATCCACCAGCGTGCCGGGAGGGGGGTGGTCGCGCCGGTCTCTTGCCGTGGCAACGGCCTGATACAAATAGCCGATCCCGGTAAGACATGGGATGATGGCGGTAAGGAGCCGGGATCTCCGCTTTACCTCGGGTGAAAAGCGGTGATCGACACAATACTCGTAGAGGTTGTCGGGTCCACCCGGCAACGGGAACGGGGCTGCTATCTTCATGCGCCACCTCCCGCAACATGACGGCAGGCTTCATTACTCGGCGAGCCGCGCCATCTCCAGGACCACCCCGGTCGTGGCACGGGCTACCTTCGCGGCGAATTCCAAACGTAGTCGGCCGCATGCTCCAGCGCCTCGGGCGTCTCCACCGGGTGCCTCACCCCTTCCAGCGCCCGAATGTGGCTGCGGATGCGGTCGACGGAAACTGCTTCCCTGAAGAACCGGTCCGAAACCATGCACCACCCCCTGTTTGTCGATGTCGCCAATCAGGAGTCTGACGGACTCGTAACAGGCAGCGCGCTGAATTTCCCTGACAACTAAACACTCTCCACGACTATTTGCAATAGCTGTTTCCAATCTGTCACAGAGTTGTGACAATCATTCTTCGAGCTTCATTGCATCCGGCGCGAAGAGCAGTTCCGATATCGGTATGAAAGCCGAAATTACGGATGAGATCGACCTCGGCGCTACTGCTGACGGAGGCGCTACAGGAATTAGGCACGACTATGCACGACGATTGTCTCTGCAAAGCCATACGAACTGCAGCCTCGCGACAGCTGACTGACAAATTGCAGGAATAAGACTTTTTATATGGGAGGAAAAGGATACGGTGAGGGGGGATCTGTTTGCCGGTTGGCGTGGCCCGTTCCGATTGCGGCGAGCAGGCCATCACCGATGTTCGCGCGGTCAGCTTCCAGGTAGAGACCTTCGGCACCGGCAGGATCCCCGATGCCGAGATAACGTCGCTGGTTGTACGGCATTTCGAGTTTCGGCTGGGCTTATCGTCAGGATGGCCGGGATCAGACGGCCCGGTGAAGCCGGTCTACACCGGGAAGCAAAGCTCCGCCACGTCGCCATCCAAGCAATCGCCACAAGGCTGAGGTGTTTTTTCCTGTTCCGCCAACTTGCAGGCTTCCGGGCGTCTGGCGGCCTTGCCCGACCATTCTTCCTCTAAAAGCGCGTCCTGTAGAGTCTCTGCACTGTACAGTGCCGTCAAAATCAACCCTTCCAAAGACCTGTCCTTGCATTGCCGGTGCACCGCCTCCAGCGTAGCGAGAACCGCATCTATCCGTTCGATATGCCCTATTCCGTCTCTCATCGTGCAACCTCCTTGACCTCATTTTTAAACCCATGAACAGCGGTAGATACTATCAGGGCAATATTGCGGCGCTGTGTCCGGAAGGTAGCGATTTGGGAATAATCAAGGGCTAGCGCCACACCCCGCGGGTGTCGATGACAACCTTCTCCTTGAGCAGCTCCCGGTCGACCTCCCTGAACTCCTCGTGGTCCACCAGCACCAGCAGTATGTCCGCCTCCCTCAGCACCTCCTCCAGAGGGTAGAGCGGCAGGTCCCCCTTGGCCGGGACGATGTTCGGTTCGCACGCCATGACCCGTCCGACTCCGGAGCGGATCAGCTCCAGGGTTATCTCCAGCGCGGGGGACTCCCTGAGGTCGTCTATGTTCGCCTTGAAGGAAAGACCCAGGCACCCTATCACCGGCTCCTTGAAGCGCTCAGCTTTGGCGCGCACCCGCTCCAGCACCCAGTGTGGCTTCGCGTCATTCACCTCCCGGGCGGTGCGGATGAGCCTCGCCTCCTCGGGGGCGGCCGCCACGATGAACCAGGGGTCCACGGCGATGCAGTGCCCGCCCACTCCGGGACCGGGCTGCAGGATGTTGACCCTGGGGTGCCGGTTGGCCAGCTCGATAAGCTCCCAGACGTTGATGGAGAGCTTGTCGCAGATCACGGAGAGCTCGTTGGCGAAGGCGATGTTCACGTCGCGCGAGGAGTTCTCCACGAGCTTCGCCATCTCGGCGGTGCGGGCATCGGTCAGGTGCATCCCGCCGTTGCAAAAGCTCTTGTAGAGGTCGCGGGCCCGCTCCGCCGCACACTTGGTGATCCCGCCTATGATCCGGTCGTTGTCGACCAGCTCGCGCAGGATGTGCCCCGGGAGAACCCGCTCCGGGCAGTGGGCCAGGTGCACCGAGAGCTGGCCGCGACCGCTTCCCCCCACCTGGACAAGGTCCGGGCGGAGTTGGGCGACCATATCGGCGATGCGCTCGGTCGTGCCTACCGGAGAGGTCGATTCCAGTATGACGAGGTTCCCCTCGCGCAGAAATGGGGCGATCGACCTGGTCGCGGCGTCTATGTAGCTCAGGTCCGGGACCTTGTCCTGATCGGGACCGGATTGGAAGAAGGGGGTGGGAACCGCGACGATGAAGCTGTCCCCCTCCTGCGGGGCCAGCGCCGCCTTCAGGTTGCCGCTGTTCACCGCCGACCGGACCAGGACGTCCAGGTCGGGTTCGACGATGTGGATCCTGCCGGAGTTGATGGTCTCCACGGTGGAGGGGTTGACGTCCACCCCTAACACCGTGTGCCCGCGGGTGGCGAGTATGGATGCGGTGGGAAGCCCGATATAGCCGAGCCCCACCACTACGACGGTCTGTCTTTGCTTGTGCATCCCCCTCCCCCTAATGCTGGTTCATGACCAGTCCGAGCACCTTCTGGGGGGGGAGGAGCTGCACGGCGCGGCGGATGTCGGAAAGCGACGTTTCACCGGCCTTGGCGACCACGAGGATGTAGTCCACAAGGGGTGCGAAGGCCACGGCATCGGCGCTGGTGAGAACCGACGGCACGTCGAAGAAAACGAAGCGCTCCGGGTAGCGGTGCTTCATGTCGAGCACGAGGTCCTTCATGCCGGGGGAACCGAGCAGCTCGCAGCTGTCCCTCACGGTCCTCCCCCCGGAGATGATGCTCAGCTTCTCGACGCCGGGCCAGACGAAGAGCTCGGTGATGGGGCAGTCGTGTATCAGGTAGTCGACCAGGCCCCGCTCGCTTGGAAACCCCATCATGCCGTGCACCTGCTGCTGTCTCAGGTCGCAGTCCACGAGGAGGGCCGTCTGCTTGAACTCCCGCGCGAAGGTGAGCGCGAGGTTGATGGAGGTAAGGGTCTTCCCCTCACCCGGAAGCGCGCTGGTCACCATGACGGTGGCCCCCCCTTCCCCGCCGGAGAGCTGCAGGATCCTGGTACGGAGCTGCCGGTAGAACTCCACCTCCGGGCTGTCCGGGAGAAACGCGACGCAGCGGTTGGCGAGCATGACCCGGGGGTTCAGCTGCACCGAGCGGGAGAGCGAGTAGACCGGGGAGACGTATCCCATCTTCTCGACGTCGGTGGGACGCACCATGGGGGGGAACTGGAGTCCCTCGCCGGGCATCTCCTCCTCGGGCCCTCGGCCGTTCATCAGCCGCCCGAGCGAGCCGCCGATCAGGCGCAGCGGCGACCTTTGCCTGGATGCGGACGCAACCTTGCCGGGAGCTTCGGCAACCTCCCGCTCCCGCACGCGCTGCGGCTCGCACTCTTCCTGCTGCGCCGCGTCGAATACGGGCGCCGACTCAGACTCAGACTCGGACGCCTGCTCCGGCTTGAATTTGTTCAGGTTCTTTTTAGCGATTGCCATGTCGGTAGCTCCTTTTCACTCTCGGGACGGGCGCTTTGCCGCCTCGTTACAGCCTGGTGACGCGACGCATGAGCCTCGCCCAGAAAACGTCGAGATCCATCACCAGGAACTGGACCGCGACCGGAAGCACCACCAGCAAGACGACCAGCGCGACGGTCGCGTTTCTGCGGCGCAGCCTGGTCTGCATCAGGTCCTGCCAGGTGAGTATGACGGGGACGCAGGCCAGCACCGGAAGGGCGATGGCGCGTTCGAGCTGCTCCGGGGTGCGCGCCGTGCTGTCGCTTTGCTCCCTGACGGCGGCGACCCCCGCGCCCGAGCCGAGTCCCAGCACCAGCCCGACCAGCAGGATGGCGGGGATGTTCGGGCTCACCGGCAGTTCCGGGAGGCGGGCCGCGTCGATGAGCGAGAAGCGCTCCCCCTTCTGCTCCTTCTCCATGCCGGTGGCGGTCTTGGCTTCCAGGAACTTCCTGGCCAGGTCGTTCGATTTCAACTGCAGTTGCCCGCGCTCGTCGAGCAGGGAGCGGTACCCCTCCTCCACGCCCGGCGTGGCGGCGACCCTGGAGCGATAGTCGTCCCTTTTCCTGGTGAGCGCGGCCGCCTGCCTCCTGACCGACTCGACCTCGGACTGCACGCCGGCGAGTTCGGAGGAGAGGGTGATGTAGGCGACGTTGTCGGGCCTGCTGTCGGCGGTATCGCGTCCTGATGCGCGCAGCTGCAGGGAGAGCTGCGCGATCTCGCTTCGGGTCTTGATCACGTCGGGATGCTCGTCCGTGAGCCGGGTTTTAAGCTCCCCCAGGCGGACCCGCAACTCGGCCAGCCGCGCCTTGTCCTGGCTCGCCGCGTCCGTGGAGATCGTCTCCAGCCTGCTCCTCAGGTAGCTCTCCCGCTGCGAGAGGCTGCGCAACTGCTCGGTGAGCCTCACGATGCTCTGCTCGGCCGACTCGGCGATCTGAAGGTTCAACTGGGCGAGTTCGGGAAGGGCGTTCACGTTTGCCTGCTTGTAGTTCGCGATCTTCGCGTCTACCTCGGCAAGCCTCGCCTTTACCTGGTTCATCTCCTCTTCCATGAAGCTCGACGTCCCCAGGGACTGGCGCTCGCGGGTCGCCAGGTTTTCGGAGAGGTACAGCGTGGCGAGTTCCCCGGCCACCTGCTGCACCATCTGGGGCGATCCCCCCTGGTAGGAGAGGGTGAAGGCGATGGTGGCAGGTCTCGGCATGCCGCTGCGCGGGTCGATGACGTCGGCGCTGATCGTGTTCAGCTTGATGTCATTGCGCATCTTGGCCACGATCTCTTCCGTGGTCCACTTCTCCCTCAGGTCAGGATAGAGGTTGAACTTCCTCATGATCTCAAGGAGCCGGTCGGTCCCCATGATCCTCTGGTTTATGGTCTGCAGCCTCTGGTCCACGTAGCTTGTGACCGTCGTGTTGACGAACTCGCGCGGCACCTCCTGGTCCTCGACGAGGATCGTGGACGAGGAGCGGTACTGCGGCGGCAGCAGGAAAGCGGTGACCGCCGAGATGCCGAACACCGTCGCTGCCGTAACCAGGATGCTCCATTTGCGCCGTTTCAGGATGTCGAGGAAATCCTGTGCTGTCTTTACTTCCTGTCCCATGCTTTTCCTCACGATTGCCGTAGATCGGTTGCTGTTGATATTCATAGACGTGCCGCGCCTTTTGCTAGCGGAACATATCGTGCCGCCAGTTGAGCCGCAGCATGACGATGTTCTGGGTCATCTCGGTGCCGGCGATACGGTACCGGGTGTTGTAACGGTTGTAGAGAGCCTCAAGCGACAGGTCGCGCGGCCCCTCCAGTATCCGGTACCCGAGGGAGGCGGCCAGGCTCCCCGAGCGGTCATCGACCTCTTGGGACGCGAACTGGTTTTGCGAGGAGCTGCTTCTCGCGTACCCCGCCGTCACGCTCCCGGAGAGCCGCCGGGTGAACCGCTCGGATACGGTGAGGCTTCCCCCGGTGCGCTGTCGCGCGCCGTTTTGACCGGAGGCGGAGGTCAGGGCATGCGACAGGTCGAGCTTCGCCGCGAGGGTCTCGCCCCGGAAACCGAGGGTGAAGGATGCGATCGCCCCCGTGTCTTCGCTTTCGGTCGTCCCGCCCCCTTGCGCGGCGGAGAACTCGGAGCGGGTGAAGCGCCACCCGGCGCTCAGGGAGGTATCCCACAGCTCGTCGAGCCTCCTCGACACCCCCAGGGCGACGCCAAGGTTGTCCACCCGCGACTGCCCGGTGGAGTCGCGCCGAAGGCTTATCTGCGGCGACAGCACGAGATCGGGTGCCAGGCGGGGAAGCCCGTATTCGACCCTCGCGCTCCCCTGGTAGTGCTCGGTGTCGAGGTAGGCCGGGCTCTGGTAGTCGTCGCGCGACCAGCCAAGCTCCAGCACGGAGAGCACGCGCTCCGACAGCCGGTACCTCCCAGCGATCCGGTATCCCTGGCGGTCGATGCGCGAGCCCACCGGCAGCGACGTCTCGGGATCGATCGAGCTGGCGCCGGAGTCCCTGGTGAGGTCCAGGCCGGCCGCCAGCGCGCCCCTCGGGGAGAGGGCGAGGTTTCCTCCCCCTCTCAGGAAGTACCCCGGGTCAGGCTCCTTCGTGTCGCGCAGATAGTAGGGGGCGTTCACCCCGGAGGAGATCCGGGCGTCCGCCGTCTCGTCGCGCCAGGAGAGGGAGAGGGCCGGCGACACGGTGCTGATGTGGTCACCCCGTTTCCCGGAGGTCTCCGCGTACACGTTGTCGTTGTACTCCTGCCGCAGGGATAGGGAGGGGGAAAGGACCATCTCCCCGGCCTGCAGCGGAGCCGCCGTCATCAGGGCAAAAAGCGGAAAGACCCCCAGGAAAAGTACGGTGCGCAAGGGATCAGGGAGCAATGACGACATCGCCCCGCTTAAGCTCCACGTTCGTCTCGAGATGCCTTCCCTGCGCAACCTCGTCATAGTCGAAGGAGAAAACCGTTGTCCTCCCCTCCTGCCGGCGGAACACCTTGACCTCCCCCTTGGCGAACGGGTTCAGCCCCCCCGCCATGGCGAGCGCCTGCAGCACGTTGGTGGAGGCGGTCATCGACTGCCTGCCCGGGTTGTTCACCCTCCCCAGGATGTAGACGTTCATGCTCCCCGCCTGTTTCACCTCCACGCTCAGCACGGCGTCGCTCACGAAGCGGGTCAGTTTCCCCTGGAGTTCCTCCTTGAGTTGGGCCACCGTCTTGCCGCCGGCGACCAGTTCGCCCACCAGCGGGAAGGAGATCTTGCCGTCGGGAAGGACCACCACGGTCTTGGTGAGGTGCTCGTCGCGCCAGACCGAGATGCCGAGCTGGTCGCCGGAGCCGATCACGTAGTCGGCGTCCTGCGCCGCAGGCACGGGCGCCGGCTCGGCGGTCTCCCCAGGGCGCGGGATGGGAGCGATCCCCAGCAGGCTGGCCGCTTCCCGCCACCAGGAAACGCCGGCGACGCCGGTGGAGGGTGCGGAGACCGCAGCGGGGACGACGGCGGCCGCCCCGGGCTCATCCTGAATGGCGGGGGGCGACATCTCCCCCGACTCGGCGCCCCAGACAGGAATAGAGGTGAAGGCGAACTGAACGAACAGAGCGAGTGCAACGCTTCTTAAAGACATAATCTCCCCATCGATACATCCTGGATCTGATTCATACTGTAACTAAAGCCTCATTCCTGCGATTCGATCCAATCGTTATACAGTCGCAAGGTTACATCGACATCACAGCAAGATGATAATTGGGACAAAGCGGCGGGCCTCTCCAGGTACTAGATGCTGGCGAGCGTCCTCGCGGCCTCGTCCCTGCCGGGGAACGCCTGCTTGCCGGAAATGGATTTCGCCAGCTTTTCCTTGGCCTCGGGGAGCTTCCCCGCCTTGTATAGCGCCATACCCAGGTGGTAGTTCGTCTCCGCCGATTCGGGATGCCTCGACTGGACCTGCCGAAGAAGCGCCACGGCCTTCTCCGCCTCCCCCCTCTTGTACTGCAGCCACCCCAGCGTATCCAGCACGACCACCGCCTCCGGGTTCAGCGCTCGCGCCTTCTCGGCAAGCGCGAGCGCGCGCTCCAGCTCCGCCGGGCCGGTCGCCGTCTCCGCCAGCAGGTAGGCGAGGTCGTTGGCCAAAGACCACGACCCCTCGTTCAGCCGGTAGGCCTTCTCGTATTCGGCGACGGCACGCGCCGTCTTCCCCTGTTTCAGGTAGAGCGCGCCGCTCCTCGCGTAGGCGATGGGGAGGCCGGGCGCCCTTTTCTTCACCAGACCGTATTCCGCCTCGGCTCTGCGGAAATCGCCGCTCCTAGCGTAGAGGTCCCCCCGCTCCACCCTGGCCTCCAGGTCGCCGGGGTGCTTCCCGAGCCACCCGGCGAGGACCGCCTGCGCCTCCTTCAGCTCCCCGACGGCGGCGTGGTGACGCGACAGGGCGATCTGCACCTCTCCCGACTCGGGCTCCAGCTTCTGCGCGCTCTTCAGCGTGTCGAGCGCGAGGCCCGTCTCCTTGTTCATGAGGTACGCCTCCGAAAGGCATATTTGCCCCTCCACGAACTGGGGCCTTTCGCTGACCACGGTCCTGAACTCGTTGACAGCGCCGGCCGCGTCCCCCTTCTTCAGCAGGATGCTCCCCTTCAGGAAGCGGCCGTCGACGTTCTTGGGGCTCTCCTTGAGCACCTCCTCGACGAGGTTCGAGGCCCGGTCGGGCTCCCCCCGTTGCAGGTACACCCTGGCCAGGGCCGTCTTGGCACGGACAACGCCGGGGTCGCCCGCGTCCCCCCGGGAGGCGCTCTCCTTAAGCAGGGCGACCGCCTCCCCCCCCTTACCGCTCTCCAGGTAGAGGTCGGCAAGCGCGAAGCGAAGCTCGCCCTTTTCGGGGTTTGCGGCGCCCCCCTCCTTCAGCTCCCGTTCGGCGTCGGCCGTGCGTCCGCGCTCCAGGTAGAAGCGGGCCACCCTCATGCGGCGCTCCGCGTCAGCAGGGGCCTCCTGCACCAGCGCGCGCAAAAGCTCGGTCGCCCGGGGCTCCTTCCCCTCCCCCCAGTAGAGGGCGGCGAGGTTCACCCTGTGGTTCACGTTCCCGGGCTCCAAGGTGCCCGCCTTCTGCAAGAGCGTGGCGGCCTCGTCGAAACTCCCCCGCTCGGTACAGAAGCCGGAGAGGGCGAGCACCAGTTCCACCGATGCGGGGTTCCCCTCGATGCCGCGCCTAAGCGCCCCCTCGGCAGCTTTCTTGTCCCCACCCTGCAGACAGGCGTTGGCTAGAAGCATGAAGGCGTCGGGCTTCACCACCCCGCGGGCGATCACCCCCTCCAGAAACTCCCGCGCCTTTGCGTGCTGCTCCCTGGAGACCATCACCGCCCCCTTGAGAAGGAGCGCGTCCGGGTAGCCTGGGTCCTGCTTCAGCACAAGCTCCGCCTGCTCCAGGGCGCGCTCGGGCTGCTTGGCCGCAAGGAAGATCTTCCCCAGCTGGTACTGCGACTCCTTGTCGGATGGGTTCAGCTGGACCGCCTTGTTGAAGCTGCCGAAGGCCCCCCTGTAGTTCCCCTCCTTCATGTCGATGAGGCCCACCATGCGGAAGGCGTCGGCGAACTTGGGGTCGATCTGGATGGCGTTCTTCAGCTCGAGCCTCGCCTTGACGAGTTCCCCCTGTTCGTAGAGCGCCTTCCCCTTGTCGAAGAATTTCTGTTTCTTCGCCTCGGGGCCGGAGCAGGCGACCATGAGGAGCGTGGAGGTGAGCAGGAACAGCAGGATCAGTCTGGTATTTTTGCGCATGAAAAGGGTCCTCCGTTTGAATACTGTCAGGGACAGTTCATTTAAAAAGCGAGCGCCAGCAGGGATGCCACGGTCCATACGGCAAAGCGTCTCATCTCCCCCCGCATCTCGGCCTGCAGCACCTCGAAGCTGAAATATAGGAGCAGGATCTTCGCCGCGATCAGCCCCACCCCGGCCTCCCCCGTCCCCACCTGTGGCAGGTTCGGAACCACCAGGGCCAGGATGCAGATCAGGAAGTCCAGCGGCGTGCTGCGAAAACCGGATTTCCTGCGGGAGAGCTTGGATATGACGATGATCAGCACCGCCAGCACGCCGAAGGAGCCGTTGTAAAGGGTGACCGCCACGGTTTGGGCGCCACCCGCCAGCTTCTCGCCAGCCAGGTAGACGGAAAAGGGGATCGCGAGGTAGAGCACGAGCCTCAGCATGCCGGGGAGCCAGCCGCTTTTCAGACGGCAGGCGAGAAGGAGCGCCGCGCCTGAGACGAGACAGACAAGGCTCAGGTAAGGCGCCGGTTTTCCCGCCAGTACGCAGGTGATGAACAGAAGCAGCGGCACCGCGTTCTCGAAGATCCGGAAGGAAAACCGGATCACCGTCCCCTGCTTCTTCATGAGCCTCAGCCTCCCGGCGACCCTGGTGTCGTAGAACTCGAAGCGGCGCAGCCGGCTCATGTTCCTGGCGGCGCGGGCGAAACCGGCCAGCACCAGCACCGAGAAGAGCAGGTACCCCCCCAGAAGGGCCCAGTCGGAGTAGAAACGGAACTGCACCGCGGCTATGAGAAGCAGGGTCTGGAAGAGGTAGATGATGAGCACGCTCTCCGGGTGCAGGAATCCGAGCGCCATAAGGTTGTGGTGGAAGTGGTTCTTGTCCGCGCTAAAGGGGGATCGGCCCCGGCCGATGCGGGTCGCCATGACGGTAAGGGTGTCCAGGATGGGGAAACCGAGCAGGATCAGGGGGAGGAGCGGGCTGAGCGCGGTGGCCCTTCCCTGGGTGAGCCCAAGGGAAAGGACGACCGCGGAGAAACCGAGGAACTGGCTCCCGGAGTCCCCCATGAATATGGAGGCGGGATGGGTGTTGAAGCGCAGAAACCCGAACAGCGCCCCCCCGAGCGCCAGCGAGATCAGCCCCACCGTGTAGTCGTCGGAAAGGTAGGCCAGGTAGCCGATCCCGGCGAAAATGAGGAGGCAGAGGCCACCCGCCAGACCGTCCAGGCCGTCGGAGAGGTTGATCGCGTTGGTCACCCCGACGATGGTCACCACGGTGAGCAGGACGGCGGCCTGTCCGGGGAGGAGGTAGTCCTCCGGGGCCAGCATCCCGAGGCTCGCGATCTTCACCCCGCCGAGGTAGACGGCGCAGAGGGCGGCGGCCGTCTGCCCCAGGAACTTCACGCGCGGGGAGAGCTCGTGGAAGTCGTCGACCGCCCCGAGCAGCACGAGGATCGCCCCCCCGGCAAGGTAGGCCCGGACGAAGTGGTCGCCGTGCTGCCAGCAGACGATAGGGACGAAGGCGCCAAGGGCCATGGCGAGGCCGCCTACGCGCGGCACCGGGACCAGGTGCACCTTCCTCTCGTTGGGCATGTCCACCAGTTGCAGGCGCAGCGCCAGGGAGCTCAGAAGCGGCGTGAGCGCGATGGTGATGAGCAGCGAGATGAGCAGGGTCGATAGGAATATCATCGGCTTTCCGTCAGGCCTAGCGCGGGATGAAACGCGCCAGTACCGGGACGACCTCCCTGGTGAACCCCTGCAGGCGCGCCTCGGCGTCGGCGGGGCGCTCCGAG
>Ga0209317_1003021_pt1 | contig 11254 bp, 8 predicted proteins | sample RifGroB2_FD_183994 | JGI IMG/M metagenome (GOLD analysis project Ga0209317, IMG submission 183994) | Soil microbial communities from Rifle, Colorado, USA - Groundwater B2 (SPAdes) (version 2) | ecosystem: Environmental > Terrestrial > Soil > Unclassified | place: Rifle, Colorado | collected...
TGATCAGGGCCATTATTGAGATCCTTCATCGGGGAATGGGTTTGGAGTATCACTACAAGCAGGCCGAGGAGATGGGCATTCTTATCCGCAAGCCGCTGCAAAATACGGAGGACCGTAAAGAGGGAACCCGGGCTTTTGCGGAAAAAAGGAAGCCCGTGTGGAAAGCAAGGTGAGGTTTCCGAGTATGAGCAATTCCTTTAAAAACATTCTTGTCTCGACGCGTGATGGAGTTGCGACCGTCACCATCAATCGGCCGGATAAGTTGAACACGCTATCGAGGGAGACCCTCCACGAGCTGCGGGAGGCGACGCAAGTTATTCTAGAGGCCGGCGACGTGCGGACAGCCATCGTTACGGGGGTGGGCGAGAAGGCCTTCTGTGCTGGAGCGGATGTTTCGGAGCTTTCGAAATTGGACGTGTCCGGTGCCAAGGCATTCGCCGAGCTTGGTCAGGGAATCTTCTCCATGATTGAGAGCGGAGGCAAGCCTTTTATCGGGGCGCTCAATGGGTACGCCTTCGGAGGAGGTTGCGAATTAGCTCTGGCTTGTGGAATTCGGATCGCATCCGAGAATGCCAAACTGGCTCAGTCGGAGATCAAGCTTGGCATTATCACCGGCTTTGGCGGCAGCCAGCGACTTACCCGTATTGTTGGCAAGGCAAGGGCTTTGGAACTTTGTTTGCTTGGCGACGCAATCGATGCGACAACGGCGCGCGAGTGGGGTCTAGTCGCGAGAGTCGTTCCGTCGGCCCGCTTGATGGAAGAGGCCAACGCTATCGCTTCGAAGTTGGCCTCTTACTCGCCGATTGCCATGAAGTATACTCTCGAGGCTATCCATCGCGCCGCCGAGGCGCCGCTGGATGAAGGATTAACTTACGAGGCCAGTCTTTTTGGCCTGTGCTTCGCTACCGAAGATATGAAAGAGGGGACCTCTGCCTTTTTACAGAAAAGAAAGCCGAATTTCGGGGGCAAATGAGGAATCACGCGGATCGGCTTGAAAGACTTCCGCTTGTCTTTCGCCTCAGTAGGCACCATTGAACGGACGGAGTTTTGCTGATAGTCAAGGTTTAGAAAATGGAAGGGGGTATTAGAAAATGAGCAAGCGCGATTCTTATTCCTATGTCGGGAAATCTGTTGTCTCCGTGGACGCCGAGCGCAAGGTAAGGGGTGAGGCTGTTTTTACGGGGGATCTGGAGGTAGGCCGCGCCCTGATCGGTAAACTCGTGCGGTCGCCGCACGCCCATGCGAAAATTTTGGCGGTCGACGTGAGTAGAGCGCGAAAAGTTAAAGGCGTAAAAGCGGTGATCTCGGCGGAAGATTTGCCGGACGTAAAGATGGGGGGCGGTATTCTGGATAAGTCCCTGTTAGCCAGAGGGGTTGTTCGTCATGTTGGCGAGCCGGTTGTGGCAATCGCGGGCGTTTCCGAGCGGGCGTGTGATGAGGCGGCAAAGCTGGTTAAGATTTCGTATAAGCCGCTGCCAGCAATCTTTGACGGTGAGGAGGCGATTGCCAAGGACCAGAAAGTCATCGTGCATCCCGACTTGGCCAACTACGTGTTTACCGCGAAATGGCCTCCGGACTTGGGGCGACCGAACGTCAGCAGCTGCTGGGGGTTGAAAAGGGGCGATGTTGAGAAAGGATTCGCTGAGTCGGATTTGATCGTCGAGAACACCTTTCGCACCGCTTCCACGCAGCATGTGCCGCTCGAGCCTCATTCAGCGGCGGCTCGATTTGAGGCTGACGGCAGCGTAACCGTTTGGGGCACTCCTCGCACGCCTGCCATGGTCAATGCCGTGATCGCGATGATGCTCCAAATGCCCCTCTCGGAGGTTCGTCTAATATCATCGCATGAAGTAGGGGGCAGTTTCGGTGGGAAGAGTGATGGCGTCGTGGAATCCATTACTGCTTGGCTGGCCAGGTACAGCCGGGCTCCGGTCAAACTGCTCGTTGACCGTGAGGGGGAATTTGTCACGGTTACCAAGCATTCATTTGCCGTAAAGATTAAGGACGGGATATCTCGAGACGGCCTCATCAAGGCTAGAAAAATAGAGATTGTTCTCAATGGTGGGGCCTACGCGGGCTCGCCGGTTCCTAGAAACTGCACTTTCGGCGCGGAAACCTATAAGGTTGGCAACCTGGAGGTGAATTCCTACAGGGCCTACACGAACTTGCCCTATGCCGGCTCGCTGCGCGGCTTCGGCATCACGGACGTGACAACCGGAATCGAGCAGCAAATGGACATTATCGCGGCGAAGCTCGGCATGGACCCGGTGGAGTTGCGTCTGAAGAATCTCTGTGTCCAAGGAGACGTCAACAACCTGGGTGAGACAATGCGCAGCCTGGGTAGCCGCGAAGTTTTGATGGCGGTAACTCAGGCGATCAAGCCGTTTAAAGAGGAGGGGAAGACGGAAAAGGGACTTTGGCGGCGAGGGTTCGGGATCTCTGTGGGCCAGAAGTACAGTCAGGCGCCAACCCAATCCCACTGTGAAGTGAAGGCTCACCCAGATGGCTCTATCGAGGTGTTCGTCGGAGGAATCGATACCGGCCAGGGATTTAGCACCGTGATGGCCCAGATTGCCGCAGAGGAAATGGACACGCCGATGGACAAAATCCACATCCGGATGCGCACCCTGGGACGGCCTGTCTATGACGTAGGCGGCATCTCGAGCAGACAGACTTTCAACACGGGAAACGCGGTTCGGCTTGCGTTGGTGGATTTAAAGAAACAGATTTTCGACCTGGTGCACCAAACCGGCGAGGCTCCTGAAAATCTTAGGTATTCAAATGGCGCAATTTATGCCGGCGACAGCTCCGAACCCTTGCTCCAGTTATCCGACCTGTTTTGCGATCACCGGAGCTATTGGGGCGGATATTTAGGCCCCAGGGAACTGCTTCAAACGATCCCGGGTGGAGGCGAGCTTGTCGGCAAGGCTGTATGGGTCGTAAAGTCGACACCGATGGACCCGCGCGATAGCCGACTGTTCGTCGAAGACACCCCTGGGCAGGCAGTTCGGGTAAATGCTTTCTATACGCCGGCGGCCGCCGCTGCCGAGGTGATGGTGAATATTGGAACCGGCGAGGTGCGGGTTGTCAGGCTGTTTTGTTCTGTGGACGGTGGAAAAATTATGAATCCGATCCTGGCGGAAGGCCAAGTGGAGGGGGCCGCATGCATGGCGGTAGGGGCCGCCCTGACGGAGGAGATGTACCGCGACGGGGCCCTGCTGGGAAAGTGTTTCAGGGAATACGCCATCCCTACGGCGGCCGATATGCCGACAATCGAAAACTTCAAGATCTTTTTCGTGGAAAAGCCCCAGCCCGATGGACCCTTCGGCGCAAAGGGCATGTCCGAGGTGGCGATTGTGCCGGTTCCTGCCGCCATCGCGAACGCGGTGGCGGATGCGATCGGGAAAAGGGTCGCGACCATCCCGATAACTCCTGATCGGGTGCTGCAGGCTCTAAAAGAGAAGGATTCCGGGGGAAAAGCCGTGTTCTGCTTTCCTCGGTCGTTGGGTGAAATGGCGCCTAAGGAGTCGGGCCAGGCCCGAGGGCTGTACCAGATTACTTAAAAAAAGAGGCTGTGTTCTTTGGGGCATCACAGCGGAAAGGAAGGTTAGAGAGAGATGTTTCAACCCGAAAAATGGATTTCACCGGCTACGGTGAAGCAGGCGGTAAAAAGCCTGGGCGATCACGGGAGATCCGCCCTCGTATACGGGGGCGGCACGCATATTTACGAGATGGCCAGGAAGGGACTCTTGGACCGGATCGGGGTGGTCGTGGACCTGAGGGCCCTAAAGCTTGCTTACGTGCGAAGCGCGCGCGGCAAGCTAAGGATTGGGGCCGGCACCACGATGACCATGCTGCAGGAATCTAAAGACTTGAACGCTCCCGGACTGAGAGCGCTCAAGCAGGCTGCAATAATGATGGGGCCGAGTCAGATAGCGAATTTAGCAACCTTGGGCGGGGCTTTGGCTTGTAGTCTGCCTATGGTGGACATCGGCGTACCGCTGCTCGCCATGGGAGCGAAGGTCACGATCATGGGTCGGAGCGGAGCTAAAAGTGTAGATCTGTGGCAGGTATCCGGCAAGCCCGCTGGTTCTCGCCTGGCAGCGGGCAACCTGATTGTGGAGTTGGAAGCGGACAGTTCGGGACAGAACCTGGTTTCTTACTACAGGAAGCTTTCCCACGGGGCTGCTCATTGGCCGCTTGCAGGCGTCGCTATTGTTGTGGATAAAGGGGCTGACGGGCTTTGCCGGCGCCTGGGGATTGCTACCGGTTGCGTTTCCTATGGATATAGCCGGCATGATGAGATCGGGCGGCAGTGGGTAGGGAAGCCGTTAGACCAGCGTGCCGCAGAGATAATTTCCAAAGCCGTCAGCGCCGAGGTTCAACCCCGGGACAATCTGGAGATCGGGTCGGCTGATAATCAGAGAGCTATGATAAAGGCGTTAACCTGGGAGGCCGTCGTTGCGACCTTCGCGGGCAAGCAGGGAGGCAAGTAACAATGAATGCGACAAATATAACCGTAAATGGCGAAAAACTCACAGTCCAGACGGAAGGCCACGAGTGGTTGTTGGACGTGCTGCGGGACAGGCTCAATCTCAAGGGCGTTAAACGCGCCTGCGATTATGGTGGGTGCGGGGCGTGCACGGTCATTATCAATGGGGTCGCTTTATATTCCTGTATGATGCCCATATTCCGAGTAGCAGGGTGCAAGATCATAACGGTCGAGGGCTTGGCAACGAATGGCGAGCTACACAAGCTGCAAAAAGAATTTCTCAACCGAGGGGCCGCTCAGTGCGGGTTCTGCACCTCGGGGATGCTTCTGACATCGAAAGCGCTGCTGGACAGGATTGCCTCGCCGACGGAATATGACGTCCGCTACGGGCTCGTTGGAAATCTCTGCCGCTGCACGGGATACAAGAAAATTATTGAATCAGTCCTATCAGCAGCAGGCAAGACCATTAGCACAATCGGACATTATCGGGTTTAAGGGAGGATGGGCGGGGCGACGTGATGTAATATCCGCCACGAAAGATCGCATGAAAATGTTTTTTGGCCTCAGCTTTACTAACAGATGCACGAGCGGCGGTTTTCCACTAACGTTCAATGAGGGGGGAATAAATGCAGGATTTGAGATCATTCTTGAAAGAGCTGGAAGAAAAAGCGCCCAACTTGTTTTTCCGGGTTGAGAAGCCGGTTTCCCCCGTTTTTGAAGTTGCCGGAATCGCCAGAAGGCTTGCTGAAGAAAGCAGGTATCCAGCCATCTATTGCAAACAAGTAAATGGATTCTCCATGCCTCTTGTTGCGAATGTGGCCATTGGCTCGGACACACAACGCATCGCCCTTGGCGGCGGGGCGAGCAGGGACGAGTTATTGGCCAAGCTGGGTCACCTGATAAAACCCCGACTGGTGAAGAACGGTCCGGTTCAGGAGATAGTTAAGTTGGGAGCGGATGTTGACCTGGGCGAACTTCCCATCGTCACCCACGCTGAAAAGGATGCGGGTCCGTACATCACTATCGGCCTGGCGGTCGTCAAGGACCCCGACACGGGCGTGCCCAACTGGGGAATTTACCGGATTATGGGCAAGGGCGAGCGAAGCCGGCTGGGCATTTATTTCACCGGCGGTGGGGCCTTGGGGATAGGGCATATTTATCGCAAGATGGAGGCCCGTAATCAAGCTATGGAAATTGCCATCGTTATCGGCAACCATCCATGTATCACTATGACAACCGCATTTGCCGGACGGCTTGAGGACGATGAGATGGATTTTGCGGGAGCCTTGCTTGGCGAGCCGGTGCGTCTTGTCAAGTGTAAGACCGTGGATTTGGAGGTGCCTGCAGATTCCGAGATAGTGCTCGAGGGGCGCGTGATTCCGCACCTAAGGGAGCCGGAAGCGCCGTTTGGCGAATTTACCGGATACTACGGTCCGGAGAGGGCCAACCCGGTGATAGAGTTGACGGCGATTACACGCAGGGCGGATGCCATATATGAGGATCTTACTCCTCTCGGATATTACATTTTAGGCGCCCCTGGCGGCGGCGGTCCTCTTGCAGGGGCGTGGATGTACAAGGAGTTGAAGAGAATTATTCCCCAGGTGATCGAAGTATATGCCTACCCATGGGCCGGACCCATGGTTGTCAAGTTGCGAAAAGATTTTGAAGGTTTGGGCCAGCAGGCGGGGCTCGTTGCTCTGTCTCTGAGACATGTGCCCCGGATGGTCATCATTGTAGATGAAGATGTAAATATCAGAAACCCTTACGAGGTGCTTTGGGCGCTCGCGACCAGGACCCGGGGTGATCAGGAGTTCAGCTTTATTCAAAATTGTCTTACGAACCCGTTGCATCCGTGCTCGCACAGCCTAGGGGACACGCAGGAAGCTGGAGCTGTGGTCACGAAGGTAATCATTGACGCGACCAAGCCTCTCGGTATCCCTTTCCCGGAAAGATGCGATGTGCCGCGCGAGTATTGGGTCGGTCTGGATTTAGAATCGCTTAAGAAAGCCGGTCCTAAGAGTTAAGAGGCATAGCTATCTATTGTGCGCAAACAAAGAGGAGGTTCATGATGGATTCTAAGCGCCGGACAAAAATTCAACAGAAATTCATAAGCATTTTGGCGGTTTTGTTTTTGTTTGCGCTGGTTTTCGCCGGTCGAAAGGCAGAGGGGGCCTCGCTTAGCGAGCTTGTCAGTAGGGCGAAGCAAGAGGGCGCTTTAAACGCTTCGGTGACCTCAAGCATGAGTGGGCGGGTGACTCCTAAGCTTGCGGCGGCTTTTAACAAGCGATTCGGGCTTAACCTCAGTGTGACGTTTACGGCGATAGCCGATACTGAAAATTTTCCAAGAGCTATCGTGGAAACAAAGGTGGGAACAGTGCCTGCTTACGATGCAATAGAAGGCTCGGAGATTAACCAAATGAATCTCCAGGGAGTGGGCGGGCTGCAACTGGTGGACAACTGGCAATCCTTACTGGCGGAGATAAATCCCTTAGTGCGGGACAAGAAAGTCCGTCCCGAAGAGATAAGCTCGATTCCGCTCGCGGGATATTCCTTTGAGTACCTTTCACGGGTAAAATCGATCCTGTACAACCCGCGTCTGATTTCTCTCGCCGGCCTGCCTAAAACCCATGCTGAGCTTAGCGATCCGAAATACAGAGGCAAGTGGATACAGCCTCCCTGGACAAGCCATTGGGATATTGGTCCCTTTGTTTTCCCGGAACTCGGTAAGGAAAAGTGGCTGGAGGTTATCAGGAATGCCGGCAAGAACGCGGGCGCAGTGGGGACTGAGCAGCAGGGGGTTGAGCGGGTGCTGCTCGGAGAGTTCGCCTTTGCGCTGGCCAACACCTACTATGCGTTTGACGCCAAGGCTAGGGATGCCAAGGCGCCCATCGAAATCACCTACTTCAAAGACTATAACCAGGCCAATGGGGCCTATTACGGGGTGAGGAAGGGGGCCAGGCATCCAGCGGCGGGCACTCTTTTTTCACTCTGGATGGTGACGCCGGATGCTGAATCTGTCTGGCAGCCCGACCTTGCTGCATCTCAATACAAATGGGGTGAGAGCGACCTGGACAAAATGGAGAGGCAACTTATTCGGGAAGTTGGGGCCAACATCGTGGAATTAGTGAAGACCAAGGAGGGACGGGATTTCCTAGCGTGGTATGGGACCGATGAGGGAAGGAAATACCGGCAAGGCATTGGTAAGGCTATTAGAGGAGAATAAAAGAAATGGAGGATGCATGATGTTATCTAAACAAAACAATAGAGTTCTGTCCGGGTACATCCGGATAGTGGCAGGAGCGCTTCTGCTGGGAGCGGTTTTTGCCCCCCGGATCTCTCCGGCGGCAACTGTTAATGAATTGATCGCCAAAGCAAAACAAGAGGGGGTTCTGAACGCGACCGTAACCTCAAGTCTCACGGGAAGGACGACTCCTCTGCTTATCGCCGCCTTTAAAAAGCGCTTTGGGCTTGACATTGCGATCACCCTCACGCCGGTCGGCGATACAGAAAATTACCCTAGGGCCGTAGCTGAAGCCAAGGCCGGAACGGTTCCAACATATGATTCTATAGAAGGCTCTGAGGTAGAGAATATATCGCTCTTAGGAGTAGGAGGAATACAACAAATTGATAACTGGAGATCTCTGCTTGCAGAAGTAAATCCACTGGTGCGCTCGGGAAAAGTTCGGCCGGAAGTGTTGAGTCCGGCGGTGCTCAGCGGATATGGCTTCGCGCACCATATTCGAGTAAAGGGGATATTGTATAATCCCAAACTCATTTCTCTTAAGGATCTGCCGAGAACCCACGCCGAGCTGGTTGACCCTAAATACAAAGGCAAATGGTGCCAGCCCCCCTGGACAACTCACTGGGACATCGGGCCGATGGTTTTCCCTGATATGGATAAAGAGAAATGGCTTGAAATCGTGAGAAATGCCGGCAAGAATGCAGGCACAGTCCAGGTCGAGAATAACTGTGTCCAGCGCGTTTTGCTTGGCGAATTTGCCTTTACGCTCGCCAACACATATTACGCCTTTGCCGCCAGGGCCAAGGATGCTAAGGCCTCCCTTGAGATTACCTATTTCAAAGACTACAACTTGATGACTGCCCCATACTACATTGTACGAAAGGGGGCTCGGCGCCCCGCAGCGGCCACACTTTTCGCACTATGGATGACGACGCCTGAATCGGAGGCTATCTGGCAGCCTGAACTATTCGCGTCCCAGTTCCTGTGGGGTGAGAGCGAGCTGGACAAAAGGGAAAAGCAATTCATTCAGGACAGTGGAGCCAAAGTGGTGGATCTACTTACCACAGACAAAGGTCGGGATCTCCTTGCCTGGTATGGAACCGAAGAGGGCAGGAGATACAGGCAAGCTATTGGCAAAGCCATCAGAGGGGAATAGAAGAAACGGGGGATCCCCCATGTTTTCTAAACAAGACAATAAACCTCCATCCGGGTACGTCCGGATAGTGGCAGGAGCGCTTTTGTTGGGAGTGGCTTTTGTCCCCCAGATCTCTCCGGCGGCAACTGTGAATGAATTGGTCGCCAAAGCAAAGCAAGAGGGGGTTCTGAACGCGACCGTAACCTCAAGTCTCACGGGGAAGACGACTCAACAACTCGCCGCCGCCTTTAAGAAACGGTTTGGGCTTGACATTGAAATAACCCTCACACCGGTCGGGGATACGGAGAATTATCCGAAAGCCATTGCCGAAACTCGGACAGGGGTGGTGCCGACCTACGACGCTATGGAGGGCTCGGAGACGCACAATTTAGCTCTCATGCGGGTAGGGGGAATACAGAAGATCGACGATTGGGAGTCCTTGGCCGGGGGGATAAACTCATATGTGCGCTCTGGAAAAGCTCACGCCGATCAGTTGAGTCCGGCTGTGCTAAACGGATTTGCCTTCGCATACCTAACTCGAATAAAGGCGCTAATATATAATCCCCGCCTCATCTCTATTAAGGATCTGCCGAGAACCCACGCCGAGCTTGCCGACCCTAAGTACAAAGGCAAATGGACCCAGCCCCCCTGGACAACCCACTGGGAACCCGGACCTATGGTTTTCCCCGATATTGGAAAAGAGAAGTGGCTCGAAATTGTTAGGAATGCCGGAAAGAACGCAGGTACGGTTCTGCCTGAGAATCCGGGTGTCCAGCGCGTGCTGCTTGGCGAGTACGCATTTACGCCTGCCAACACATACTATGCCTTTCAGGCCAAGGCCAAGGATCCTCAAGCCCCCATTGAGATTACCTACTTCAAAGACTACAACTTGATGACTTCGTCATACTACATAGTACGAAAGGGGGCTCGGCGCCCAGCGGGGGCCACCCTTTTTTCATTCTGGATGGCGACGCCAGAGGCAAAAGCGATTTGGCAGCCTGCGATTTTCGTTACCCAGTTCATGTGGGGCGAGAGCGAGCTGGACAAAAAGGTAAGGCAGCTTATTCACGATAGCGGGGCCAAATTGGTGGATTTTATTAGCACGGAAAAAGGTCGGGATCTCCTCGCCTGGTATGGGACCGAGGAGGGCGTAAAGTACACGCAAAGCATGGGCAAGGCCATTAGGGGAGAGTAATAAAAGCAGGAATCGGAAACAATGCAAGAAGTCCAGGCAATTAAACAGGCACGCGGCTCAGGCCCGGCGGCTCGGGGGTTGAAAGGAGCCATCGGCCGCGCTGAGATCCCGAACCTTATACCCCTCACCAGCTCATGGCTAATTCTATTGCTGATAGTTAGCCAGCTTTTGTTCGTATTTTACATGACGTTTGTTCCGGGTTTGCCGACGGATCCGGGGTGGACGCTAAAGCATTGGACTAACGTCATGCACACCCGGATGCTCACAAAAGTTATCCCGAATACGGTCGTTGTCGGATTCGGAACCATCCTTGTCGCCACATTTTTTGCCCTGCCTTTAGCCTGGCTCCTCAATCGGACCTCTTTGCCTTTCCGTAATACGTTTATAACCCTGATGGCTGTGGCAGTGATCGTGCCGGGTTTCTTGAAAGCCATGGGTTGGATCATGCTGCTTAATGAGCGCATTGGTCTTGTGAACAAGGCGATCGGCGCTCTTCTCGGTATAGCAAGGATTCCTTTGAGTGTAACTGACAATCCATGGGGAATTGGCTGGGTAATGGGATTAATGCTGACCCCAACCATGTTTTTTCTGGTCTCAGGCCCCATGCGAGCGCTGGACCCGGCCTTGGAGGAGGCGGCCGAAGTGGCCGGAAATAGCGAGTGGAGCATAACTTGGCGGGTGAGCCTGCCTTTGATATGGCCGGCAATTCTTGCCGGGATTATCTATACGTTCATGACGGCGATATCCGTTTTTGAGGTGCCTGCGCTGTTGGGGGCGGCGAGCGGAAAAGTTCCGGTTTTGGCGACCGAGTTATTTTATGCGGTAAGACCGAGCGGTCCGGACGTAGCCGATCTCGCCTACGGAGCCGGGGGAGTCTACGGCCTCCTCATTGCTCTCCCCAGCCTCGTAGCGCTCTATTTTTACCTTCGTTCTCTGACCCAGGCCCGTCGCTACGAGGTCATTACCGGAAAGGCGTATCGCCCGAGGGACATAGACTTAGGGCCTTTGAAATGGCTGGGCTTGGGATTTGTCGGCCTTTATCTCTTGCTGGCAGTCATTCTGCCTCTGTTAGTTCTTTTTTGGGCGTCTGTCTTGCCCTACTTGCAGATGCCATCCGCGGAAGCCTTGTCCAAGGTGAGTTTGGTTAACTATAGAGATTTGCTCGCTGCAATCGGCGGAATGTCCATCCTC
>Ga0209317_1003022_pt1 | contig 11253 bp, 5 predicted proteins | sample RifGroB2_FD_183994 | JGI IMG/M metagenome (GOLD analysis project Ga0209317, IMG submission 183994) | Soil microbial communities from Rifle, Colorado, USA - Groundwater B2 (SPAdes) (version 2) | ecosystem: Environmental > Terrestrial > Soil > Unclassified | place: Rifle, Colorado | collected...
CATTTCCATCGGAATCACGCAGGACCCGGGCGAACACAAGGTTCGCCCCTACGTTAGAGGGAAGAGTAAAACACGCTAAAGATCAGCTCCGACTGGTTAACTTAATGGCAGTGACCCTGTCCCTCCCCTTATCACTGGTAACGGCGTAACCCCTTGATTCGTGGTGCAGGGGATGGGCTAGTGCAATGGGACAACTCCTGCTACAGAGGCAATACGGCTGCCGGTCTTGAGGTCTAGGCTGCGGATCAGCACTGATCGGATTTCCCTCTGATATATACACCCTAACGGAACAGCGTTTTCTGCCGATACGGTACAGACCCCCCCTGAATCCTCTCTGGACACAACCACCGGTGCGTCCCTCTCCGCTGATGGGAGAAGGGGACCGGGCTTTCTGCGGGGGGCAGCGCCGAGGCCGGATTCGGTACCACCATCGGAGGTCGCGTGGTTTTTCGTGGCATAAAGAGTGAAATGACAGTTGCAATCTCCTTTCTGATTGCTCTGCTGTTATCAGTGCTGGCCTTCGCCGGACTGTTTTTCCTGCAAGATCAGCTGAAGACGCTTATTTTCAACCAGCAGTACACCATGGTATCTGCGATTGCCGACCAACTGGACGACAGGATGCGCACCGCCCAGACGGAACTCACCACAGTGGCCCAGACCATTAGTCCGGATCTGCTCTCAGACCCGGTAAAGGCACGCGCCTTCATCATGGGGCGCCCCGACACCCTGGCCATGTTCGATAACGGGGTCTACCTGTTTTCCGCTTCAGGAAAACTCCTCAGCGGCGTGCCCCTGGAACCGCACCTCAAGGGGATGGATTTCTCCCATCGCGACTACTTCAAAAGAACCATAGCCACCGGAAAACCCCAGGTCACTGAACCCTTCATCTCGGCTCAGGCCAGCCGGCATCCCATAATCATGTTCTCTGCACCGATCCTCGACCGCAGCGGCAAGGTGATCGGCATCCTCGGAGGGAGCCTCGACCTTTACCGGGACAACTTCCTGGGGAGACTCGCCGGGATTAAACTCGGGAAGCAGGGATACTTGTATCTGTTAAGCGATTCCCGTTTGATGATCGTGCATCCCGATCGGGACAGGATCCTGGAAAACCACCCCCGTCCCAGTTCCAACCAGCTCCTCGATGCGGCACTTTCCGGTTTCGAGGGGACCGGGGAGACGGTGAGTACCAGGGGTGTCGAGCTGATCTCTTCCTTCAAGCGCCTGCAGTCTAACGGGTGGATCCTGGCTGTGAACCTCCCCCGGAGCGAGGCGTATGTTATGGTACATCGGGCCCAGTATTACCTTTATCTGGCCTTCGGCACCGCCCTGGCTCTTGCCGTGGTGGTCGTCTGGCTTCTCATGAGGCATCTGACCGCGCCGCTCATCTCGGTGACCCACCAGGTGAGGGAGATCACGGCCCGAAAAGACGCCTATGCAAGGATCGTTGCCGGGACCGGCAACGAAATCGGACTCCTGGCCGAGGCCTTCAACACCCTTCTAGATGAGCTGGATTCCCAGAAGCGGGAGATGCAGCTCATTTTGGACTGCGCCGGGGAGGGGATCTTCGGCGTGGACCTGGAGGGGAGGATCACCTTCGTCAATCCCGCCGCTGCCAGCATGACCGGATACCGCCAGGAAGAGCTCCTCGGGATGCACCAGCACACGATTTTGCACCACACCAAGGCCGACGGCACCAACTATCCGGTAGAAGAGTGCCCCGTTCGCGGCGCCTCCGAGGCCGGCACGGTGCAGCAAAACGGCGGCGAGCTGTTCTGGAGAAAGGACGGCAGCAGCTTCCCGGTGGAGTTTATCCGCAACCCGATCCTGGAACAGGGAGGGCCGGTCGGGGAGGTAGTGGTTTTCAAGGACATCACCGAGCGGGTACGCTCCAAAGAGCAGCTTTTAAAGCTGTCGCAGACGGTCATGCAGAACCCGGTATCGGTGCTGATCACCGACCTGGAGGGGAGGATCGAGTTCGTAAATCCCAGGTTCACCCAGATCACCGGCTACCAGGCAGAGGAGGTGATCGGGCAAAACCCAAGCCTGCTGCAGTCCGGGCAGACCGACCCGGATCAGTACAAAAAGATGTGGGAGACCATCTCCTCCGGCCGCATGTGGTCGGGAGAGCTTTATAACCAGTGCAAGAACGGCGCATACTTCTGGGAGCACGCCACCATCTCCCCCATCAGGAACGTCGCCGGGGCGATCACCCACTTCATGGCCTTCAAGGAGGAGATCACCGAGCGCAAGCAGCTCGAAGCGCAGCTTAGGCATGCGCAGAAGATGGAGGCGGTGGGCCAGCTGGCCGGCGGCGTGGCCCACGATTTCAACAACCTCCTCACCGCCATCATAGGGTTCGGCACCCTGCTGCAATACACCATCGACAGTGAGGATCCCAGGCGCAGGCACATCGACCATATACTGGGCGCGGCGGAACGGGCCACCCAGCTTACCGGGAGTCTGCTCGCCTTGAGCCGCAAGCAGATGATGAAGCTCGTGGCCACCGACCTGGTCGGGCTGGCGCGAAATCACACCAGGTTCCTGGAGCGGGTTATCGGGGAGGATGTGACCTTGGAGACGGAGTTCTGCTCGCAACCGCTCATCGTCCATGCCGACGGCGGGCAGCTGGAGCAGGTGTTCATGAACCTCGCCACCAACGGCAGGGACGCCATGCCCGGTGGCGGTAGGCTCCGCTTTAAGCTGGAAGGCGTGCAGCTGGACCGGGAGTTCTGCCGGCAGCACGATTTCGGCGAGCCGGGAGCCTACGCCCTGATCAGCATCAGCGACACCGGGATCGGGATGGACCAGGAAACGCAGAAGAAGATCTTCGAGCCTTTCTTCACCACCAAGGAGGTGGGGCGCGGTACCGGGCTGGGGCTCTCCATCGTGTACGGCATCGTGAAGCAGCACAACGGTCAGGTGACCGTGAGCAGCGCGCCCGGAGGAGCGGGGACCACCTTCAGCGTCTACCTCCCGATAGTCGCGCAGGTTGAGGAACAGCTGCAGCCGGCAGCGGTCACCATGCCGCCGGGAGGAGACGAGACCATTCTTATCGCCGAGGACGATCCGGCGGTGCGAGCCCTGATGGAAACGGTGCTGGAGGAACGCGGCTATCGCGTGATACTGTCGCGGGACGGGCAGGAAGCTGTGGAGTTGTACAGGGCGCACCGGGAAGCCGTCGATCTTTGCGTCTTCGATGTGATCATGCCGCGGAAAAATGGCAAGGAAGCGTGCGAGGAGCTGCGCCAGCTCGATCCCGGGCTGAAGGTGCTGCTGGTCAGCGGTTATACTGCAGACCTGATGGGGAGCAGAGGCATCCAGGTGGACGAAGTGGATCTGATGATGAAGCCGGTACGCCCGATAGAGCTAGCCGGTAAGGTGCGCGAGATGCTGGACGGCGCTGGTTCTCAGCAAAGTTTGTAGAGGCACAATATGCGGATCGCCCCCCCCCAGCAGCAAGAGGTTTCGCCCTGATGCGGTATAGGCCCTGCCCCTACCCTCCCTCATCAAACCTCAAATCCCAGGCAGGGCAATGTCCAGACCTGATCATCAGACTCCTTCCCATCTAAAATTGTTACCTAACTGTCTGGCTGCTGTAAATTTGGGCTGTTAAGGTAGGGCGCATATTCACCTCAGGAGAAGAAACCATGAAAAGGAATGCAACCTGCAGCAACAGCAACAGCAAGATGGTCGACCGCATGGCGTTAAGCCACAGCAGATTCGTAACCAGCGAGGAGATAACCTTCTCCTGCGGCGCCCGTTAGCGCGAGTTATTCGACAGCGAAAGCCGTTTTGGCCGGGTGGAGTTCGAGGGATGCAACTGTGCATGCTAGTGAAGACAGCCGAAGCGAAGGCAAGGTAAGAAGACGGCTCAAAAGGAAAAAAGGCATGGATCTCGCCAAGGAGCAGTACCAACAACTCCGTGAAAAGCTTCATTCGACCGATGACATCCGAGAGAAGAACGTCATCTACCGTCGGCTCACGAACCTTCTCGACGTACTACAATTCCTCAATTCTCATAAGGGCATGGCCAATTAGCGCGAGCCACCTCCGCATCCCCCCCATTGAAGGATAGGGAGAAACAGGGGGAGAATAGCGCGAGCCCCTCTGAGATAGAAGCACCCTGCCGACAATCCACAACGAAGTCATTCGCGAGAGCTGTGCAATTCCGATCAGACCGGCAAGCGTTTCAGCTCGTTCCTGGCCTTCTTGAAGCCGGTCCTGAGCCCGGAGAGATCAGCTTCCGCTGCGCCTGCCAGACATTTGCGCCTTGCACAGCACCCTGACCGTGTGTCCAGGCCGCTTGGGAGTGCTCCCCACCGTGGTCCCCTTGGAGACAGCCGCTATTGTTTTGCCACTTGCCAACCTAACGCGGCAGCGGTCGAGTCGCTCCCCTTTTACCTTCGACGTAGCCGCAAAATGAAGAGGAGCTTTGGCTTTTATCGAAACAGATGGCCCCCGAATACTTTCCGCACGGGAAAAAAACTTTGGCGAGAAATTATATGGTTTCCCGAAAAATTATTTTTATGGGTGGGCAACAAAAATAGTTTCTATCTGGAAAAAAATAACTTTGGTGAGAAGTTAAATAGTTTCCGGAAAAAATATTTTTATTGATGGGCAACTCAAATAGTTTCTGCGGGAAAAAAATAACTTTGGCGAGAAGCTATATGGTTTCCCGAAAAACTATTTTTATTGGTGGGCAACTCAAATAGTTTCTGCCTGGAAAAAAATAACTTTGGTGAGAAGTTAAATGGTTTTCGGAAAAAATACTATTATTGGTGGGCAACTCAAATAGTTTCTGCGGGAAAAAATAACTTTGGCGAGAAGTTAAATGGTTTCCCGAAAAACTATTTTTATTGGTGGGCAATTCAAATAGTTTCTGCGGGAAAAAAATAACTTTGGCGAGAAGTTAAATGGTTTCCCGAAAAACTATTTGGGGTAGGCTTCGAAGTTTTGAAGTTCCGGCAAACCTCACCCTTCCAACTTGAAACTTTCAAAGCCTGGCCCATAGTTGCGCCCCTGACCCCGCTTCTTTCCCCGCTTCTTTCTTGACCCCACTTCTTTCCTCAGGATACGGTCGCCGCCCGTGTGCAAATTGACTCTGAACGCCTTACCATTAAACTTCACTAGCTATTCATCCCTGGAACCAACCCAGCCGCTACCGGCATAGAGCGAGGAACCCTCTTTTGCGAATCCCGAAAAGAATGCAGCTCTGATCATTTGTTGCGATCGTGGCAATTCCAACTGCGGCAACTATCACATACTCGGAAATGCAGGATGGTTTCACACCACTCGCGATTGCCGTCCATTCGATGGCTGGAGGCGCAGGTGAACCAGACGACTAAAGAAGAGATTCAAAAAATGCTGGCGCAGCTTCAGCCCAACCGTAAGTCCCGCTTTTCTGCGCTGTTTCTTAAGATCGGGGCTGGGTACGCAGCTATGGCGGTCTTTACTACGGCGGCTCTGTTCTACTCACTTTTCAATCTCTATGCGATCAACAGAACCGCGCGTCAGATCGCCAACACCGACCTCCCTGTGGTAACGATCCTTATTGAAATGCGCGATTCGTTGCTGGCGCAGGAGAGTTTCGCCGGCAAATACGCCATCTTCAAAGATGCCACCTTCATCGATATGTTCCGCCAGCGTAAGAAGGAGTCGATGGCACACCTGGCGGAGTTGGAGAGGACCAATTCTGTTCCCAACATCGCCAGCCTCCAACAGCTCTATTCCGAATACCAGATGGCATCGGAGAGGCTTTTCGCCGGCAAGTCGCGGAACAGACGGGAACTTCACGCATCTGCGCGGCAGTTACTAAACGCCTTAGATTCTTTGTACCTGGAACGCCATGGCATGCTGGAAACGGTGCTTAAGCGCGCCGCTGAGCAGCAGAAATCAACAACAAGGTGGGCCATCGTAATATCAGTCGCGGGCTTTCTACTCGCCATATTGGTAGCGCCCTTTACTATCTACCGAGTTATCCGCGGGCTAAGAAAGCTGCAGAAGGAAACGCACCGGATAGCCTGGGGTGGGCATTGCAATTACCATCCGCAGGTCCCGGTGGTAGAAGAGCTCAGCGACCTGGTCGACGATTTCAATCGAATGGCTGCCATGATCAAGGAAACGGAGCAGATGAACCAGGATACCCTTCCGCTTACCAGGCTGCCGGGGAACCTCGCGATAGAGCGGGTCCTGGACGAGCGGCTGAAATCCGGTACACCTTTTTTCTTCTGCCATGTTGAATTGCAAGATTTCCAGCCGTTCCTAGCGCAGTACGGTTATGCGAAGGCGGGCGAATTACTCCATCGGACCGGCGTTCTTATCCATGCGGCGGTAACTGAAAATGGCACCGCAGGGGATTTTGCCGGTCATCCGGGCGGAGGTTGTTTTGTCATGGTGGTCTCGATGGAGAGGGTGGCACCGGTCTGTGAGGCAGTCGTCAGTTGGTTCGACGCTGAGGTGATCAAACATATCAGTCCAGAGGACAGGGAGGCGGGAGCCATACAAAGGTGCGACCGTTTCGGAGTGCAGCGCTCCTTCCCAATCACGACCGTTGCCATATCCGTTCTAGACTGCAGTATCGACGCATACGCCACGGCTGTCGCAATCGCCAGGGCCGCCGTAGACGTCAAGGATTCTCTGAAAAAGGTACCGGGAAGCAACTGGGAAAAAGTGTTCGATCAGACAAGATGAGGAACTGCAGTGAAAAAACCAATGCGCTACTGATAAGGGACAACGTGCCGGGCAACATTCAGGGCCAGCAGAAGGCGAGGACGTCCATAGGTTTCATGGGCCTGGGGGGCAAGTCTTGTTTCTGCTCATAAAGCGCCGAGTTTGAGATGGAAACGCCGAAAGGTTCGCAAGAATAAAGCCCTGCCCCCCAGCCCCTATTTTTCTGAACATAAAAGTGTAAACATTCTCATGTCGACAGAGAACCACTCCGCACTGTCCCTTTCAAATGACAATAATTTTTTCGATGATCTCCTTCCTTCTGTTAGTTCTACTTTCAAATAATATTTTCGTTGTGAGCTGCTAACAGTGCGTGGTATGTTGGCCTCCGCTCGCGGACATTACCGATTTCCACGCTCTGTCCTATTACAGCAGAGGGCTGGAGAAGCATATAATATTAGATGCAATCCGAAGCAGCAGAACTGGAAAAGCATCTAATACTATATGCCCACGAGGTATCTACTATTAGATGCAAGCATCCAAGATTAGATGCTTTATACAATTCAAGGGTCACTCTAACCGGTGATCTACTTGTTGGTCGATGGGAAAAGGTTGCCACAGATAATGGATGGCATCTACCGGTATTGCTGAGGGAGTGACTTATAATCAAATGGGCGTCCCCTTCGGGGACTCCCTGAATTTTAATGCCGTTTAACATTAGGAGTGGAATTAAATGCAAATCGTATTTGAAAAGTTAATCCGGAAAAAAATCTTTTGCGACGAGTTCAAGAGCCTTACTGAAAACAATCTTATTGATTTAACCTCAAATAGAATTGCCATCATATACGGTCCTAATGGCACCGGAAAAACAAGTTTAGCGAAGGCTCTAGGTCAAGATCCTGGAGCAGAGTACACCATTACCATTAACGGTCAAAAGCATACCGAGAAAGATTTGAAAATTGCTCATGTAATCAGCGATCAAAATGATAGGAATATTATTGAAGGGAGCACCGAGGATTTTATACTTGGCGATAACATTAGGCGAGAATATGAGTTGAAGCGTCAAATTGAAGATGGGTTCAGAGATTTATTTGAACAAAAGTTGATATTTGGCCTGAAACAACGCTTTGGCATATCTGTGAAAGGCTCCCCATTTGAATCTGTAATAAGAGATGCGAAATTGAAAGAATTCATCGCCGACCTGGGAAATGTAAAATCTAAAGGCAGAAATATTGATCGTGGAGAATTCCTAAATCATGTCTCCGGCCTTATAAGACATGAAATCCCTGAACATGATGAAGCCAAACTTAAATTCTTCATTGAAGACTTCAAGGGAAAAGACTCTGTCATTAGAAAATTTCTTGCCCAAAGTTTTGTTCTACTAAAAGAAGAAAAGCAGCTCCTGAAAATAGAGGAGAGTAGTGAAGCAGTTCGAATTTTGGAAAAGTACAACTATCTTGATGAGTGCGTCGTGTGCGATACAGACATCGATAGAGACGTATTGCTGACTAGAAAGCATTCGCAGAAGAAAGTCGCGTTCGAGTCGCTGAGCGAAGAGACCAAGAAGATTGTTGAGGAAATTATTAAAAAAATTCCCAATGCTGATCCTTTCAATCTTTCAGATGGACTCAATCAGGCTCTAAAAAGCGGGGATTCTAAAGCGTTGGCTGAGATAAAGGTTGAAATTAAGGCCTATTCCGATATTTATTCCAATTTAATAGTGAACCTATTTGTTGATTCCTTGGCAGACGACTTACAAACGGCATTTACGGAATATGCCAAACTCACAATAGAAAAACCACAATTTGAAAGCGAAGATATAATATTTATCGAGAAATTTCTAAATGATTGTTTAGAACGGAAAATAATGCTCACTAGGGACGGCGACAACAATTTAAAACTGTTGCTGGGCGATGATGAGTTTTTAAACCACGGTAGAGGCTCCTTGTCACTAAGTAATGGTGAACAAAATTTCCTATCCCTAGCGTTTGAGTTGTTAAAGGCTAAAAAGGCGAATGGAACGATTGTGGTTTTGGATGATCCAATTTCCAGTTTTGATTCCATTTATAAAAATAAAATTGCCTATTCGATCCTGAAAATATTGGGTGATAAGAAAGCCTTGATCTTGACTCACAACACCGATCTAATCAAACTTTTGGAGCATCAACAGAAAAATTGCTTTTCACTGTATTACCTGAACAACACCAGAGAGGAAGTGAATGGATTAATTTTCATAAACCCTCACGAAGTGAAAATTTTGTTGTACATTCACGAATTCCTTGATTTGTTACGTGCAGGCATTAAAAATGAAATACTCGACGAAAAGGCGTTCTTAATCTCGATAATCCCCTTTATGCGCGGGTACTGCCAGATTACCAACAATTGTGATGACAAAAACCTCCTGACGAAGATTATGCATGGGTATGAAACAACTAAAGTGAACCTTAGCGAAATTTATGGCAGGATTTTTGGGCCGGGAATAATTGAAGGAATTCATAATATCTCGGTCCTTGATATTGTGAACATGGATCTCGATAGCATAGAAATAATTAAAAGCAAGAAATTTCCACTCTTGAGCAAAACCCTAAATCATACATTTACATATCTGTATTTGCGTCTGTCCGTTGAAAAGAGGTTGGTAGAGAAGCGTAATGTTAATACAAAGAAATTCGATATGTTGAGTAATATAATTACGGACGCATTTAAAGGAAAAGACCCGGAAAGCATCCACAATAGAGTCTTTTTTCTGTCCAGAAAAACCCTTTTGAATGAGTTTAACCACTTCGAAATAGACATGAATATCTTCCAGCCAGCCATTGACATCACTAACCAGTCGTTAAACAAGGAAAAAACTGAAATACTGCAGAAGCTGCAAACCATAGTTTAAGTATTATTGAACTCTCTTTTGCAATATGAGGGGGGCGCGTAGGCACCCAAATATATTAGCAAGATCGAGCGCACATGGCCTCTTAGAATGACAATTGATACTTTTTTATGCGGGGATGCTAGTGGCTAATTTAAATAATCTTAGGGGAATGTTACTAGAAGAGGCTGTTCTTTATTTGCTGCGCCATAGTGGTTATAAAACGGTGCATGAAGCAGGGAGTGATGCCTCCTTAGCAGATGGACATTCGGGTCTTGAAGTTCGAGGGCGCGGTAGTAAACACCAAATTGATGCTGTTGCGGACTACCTAATACCTCAGCCATTCACACATCCGCAAAGGCTGTTGGTTGAGGCAAAGCATTATAACCATGATATAAACTTGGCTGTTATTCGAAACGCTGTTGGAGTCCTCAAAGACGTAAATGAATTTTGGGTGCCATCAGTTAGGTCCACTACCTCAGTGAAGAGATACCATTATCAATATGCAGTTGTTTCAGGTACCAATTTTTCCGTAAATTCCCAAAAGTACGCTTTTGCACAAGACATATACCTTATTCCGCTCGGGGCCTCATTGTTCTTTTCGGATGTCATTAATGCAATAAATATATTTACTGATGGCAGCATTGATCTCCCGCGTAATCTAACAAATTTGCCTTTAAAAGAGATTCGTAAACGGATAAGAACTCGTTTATCGAATGACAACGACATGACTATTTATCGGCCATTTGAAGGATTTATTAATGCCTGCCGGGACATCGGCTATTGTCTTCTGGCAGTTATTTCGAATAGATTCCCCGTATTCCTTGTCCCGGCAGATGGAATTAGCCTTCATGATCTAGATGCAATCACCCAAGTTCGTATTTATTGGGATGACGATAGCTGGTATCTAGAGAGACCTAATGGAACTCGGCTCTTTTCATTTGATTTACCACGGGAATTGTTTGAACTTTATGCAAACGAAGGTGCCTTGGAGCAACGGGCTGCATTAAACCTCAAGCAAGAAATGATGTCAACGCTTCACGCCATTGTCGTGACTGATGACCGAGCCAGGGTTGTGACGTTTGAACTCGATTCGCAGTGGATAAATAGGGTTCGTGAAAGATATCGAGGGGAGAACTTTGAGTAAATTGGGAGCATGAAAAGGGGACAGGGACCGAATGCATGGATAGATGGGGCCAGGCATTGATAAGTTGATAACTCCGGCTCCGAACTGGTCCCCCCATGACCAGACATTCCCTGAGTTCCAAAGGATGAAGGCTGGAAGTAGCTGATTCAGCGATTTAAAGTTGGCGAGGCTGGTGAAAGTGGGATTAGCTGACGTAAGCCGAAGGTGAATGAGCTACCGAAGGTATGTCGATGCTGGATCAGAGCTGGTTGAGATTGAAGAAGTGGATAAAAGAGTTGTGATCGAGCCGGTACCAGTGGGCAGTTGACGAAAGCCGAGGGGGCGCTGGGGGGACGTTGGTAAGTTGTGTAACTCAACTTTCGCAGTTGGTAAAATAGTGTAAGCTACTGTAATTAAAAGTAGAATAGCGTCGCAATCTGCATTAAAATGCCTTTGCTCCCCAGCAAAGGCGCGACAGGGGGGACGTAGGAAACGTTTGGTAACATTTCCGTGGAGTTCGGTTACAAAAAATGGCTGGAGATGACTAGGAGGTTCAAATGCCACGTCAGGCGCGGTTGGATATTCCTGGTTTAGTTCA
>Ga0209317_1003023_pt1 | contig 11253 bp, 8 predicted proteins | sample RifGroB2_FD_183994 | JGI IMG/M metagenome (GOLD analysis project Ga0209317, IMG submission 183994) | Soil microbial communities from Rifle, Colorado, USA - Groundwater B2 (SPAdes) (version 2) | ecosystem: Environmental > Terrestrial > Soil > Unclassified | place: Rifle, Colorado | collected...
GCTATTCGTAGGCCCGGGTCTTCAACCAATTCGAGAGCTTCTTTGCGCAAATAAGCTTTATCTAAATTCTGCAACTCTAGCCCTTTAAGTAATTTTTGTGATGTGCCTGATAGATTCATGTTTCCTCCTGGCATTTACAGGATTCTACAGAAATCAATGTTTCACTTCTAGCCGACTATTACATTAAGCCGGAGCAGGCCAGGACGATAGGATATATAATCAGCGAATTAGGGCGGAATGTAATTGAGCACGCCGAGTCGGAGCACGGGGCTTTCCTTTGCGCCCAGTATTATAAAAAGAGCAACACTATCCGTATAGGGATAGCCGACACCGGCGTGGGGATAAAGGCGACCATTACCAGGTCCCACCCGGCGCGTACCGACCTTGAGGCTATAAAGCTGGCACTCTGGCCGGGGATAACCGGCGCCACAAGCAGGGAAGGCGGTACGGAGCAGAACGCCGGCGCCGGGCTGTTCTTCATTAAATCCATTGCCAGCATAAACCGAGATTTTTTTGTTATTTATAGCGGGGGAGCGCTCTACAAACTGCTCAAGAAGCCGGCCGGCGCCAGAGCGCGTCTGCATGCCGACCCGTTTAAGGACCGGCATTCGCAAGAGGAAAATCTCCCTGTCTGGCGCGGGACTGTGGTCGGCGCTGATATAACTCTGGACCAGACGGCGGAGTTCTCCGCTTTGTTGGACGCTATCGCCAGCACCTATAAAACCGCGGTCAGAGAGCGCGTCAGAGCCCGTTACAGGGGGCCTAAGTTTATATGAAAACGATTTCTATTTTCAACAGAGTCGGGGCGTTCGCGGAAAACAAAGACACGGCCAGGGATATCCGGATCAAGGAAATTCTCCCCGCGCTTAGCGGCGGGGAGGAAGTGGTTCTTGATTTTGAAAAGGTCGAGGCTGCAACACAATCTTTTATCCACGCACTTATCAGTGACGTAATAAGAAGATTCGGGGGCGACGCTTTGGAGCGTATGTCCTTCAAAGCCTGCAGTCCCGTGGTTAAAAAAATAATCGGGATAGTGGTGGACTATATGCAGGAAGGGCTGGGGCCCGAGTAAACGCCGGATAGCGCTTTTGACGCGCATGGACCATATTGTGAGCGAGGGATACGGGGTCACAATTACCACATAATTATTTATCTTCCCAGCGGTAGCCTATGCCCAGTACGGCTTTTATGAACGCGCCGCAGGTGCCCAGCTTGGTTTTTAAGCGGTGTGTCGTCACCTTTATTGTATCGCGGGTGGCTATGGCGTCCATGCCCCAGACATTATCGCGAATGACTTCCCATGACGTAATGCGGTTCTTGTGAGTCAGGAACATGGCCAGCAACGCGTATTCTTTGGGGAGCAGGTGTACAGCTATTTTGTTCACCGATACCCCGCCCGTGTCCAGGTCCAGTTCAAGGCCGCCCGACTTCAGCACTCGCGAGATAGAGCCGTCGTGGCGGGAACGCCTTAGCAGGGCCTCTATGCGGGCTATCAGTTCGTTGTTGGAGAACGGCTTTACAACGTAATCGTCCGCCCCTTTGCGCAGGGCGGTGACCTTGTGAAACTCGTCGTTGAGCGCCGTAAGCATGAGTACCGGCAGCGAGGCTATGCGCGGCGTGTCCCGTATAAGGGAGCAGAACTGCATGCCCGATATCCCCGGCAGGCCGATATCGGACATCACCAGGTCCACGTCGTTGCTCTTGAGCCACTCAAAAGCGGCGTTAGCGTCCGAAAAATGCGCGGCCTCATAACCGGCATCGCCCAGCACTTCAAGTATCATGGCGGCGATGTTCTCGTCGTCTTCTACAACCAATATCCTCGGTTTAATCGCGGTCATAAATGGCAGGTCCTAACTATTGGAGTAATCAACCAGGAAGCATTCCTCAAGCGCTATAGTTTTCAAACGCTACACGCATTATATTACAAACATCCGGGAGTAATCACGAAAGGTGAGGATGCTTGCCGAGACATAGGCTGTCGCCCGGCAGTGTCTGAAATAGGACTGTTACCGAAATGTAACCACGGTTTAACTACAGTTTAACCCCAGGTCTGTAGACTATCAGTATGAAAACGCTCGCTTTTATACTGATAACGGCCCTCGGCCTCTGCGACCTGCGCGCCGGCGATTTCAACGCCGACGCCAAGGGCACTACCGGGGCGGCCTTCCTGACCATGGGCATGGGCGCGCGGGCGGTTGGGATGGGCAGGGCGTACAGCGCGGTGGCGGCGGACGCTTCGGCGGTGTCCTGGAACCCGGCGGGGCTGGTGCGCGCGCCGGAGTTTTCAATGATGTTCATGCACGCGAGCTACCTGGCCGATATAAGTTTTGATTACCTGTCCTTCTCCAAGTCCAACGGTTCCGTGGCTTTCGGCGGGGCGCTGGCGTACCTCAATGGCGGCGAGGTGGAGCATACCGACGCTTCCGGCAATGGCCTGGGCAACTACCAGCCCCGCGACTACTCCGGCAGCCTGTCGGTGGCGGCCGACCTGGAGGCTCTCGGCGCCGAGAAGGGCCGCTACAGCGCTGGTATAACGGGTAAGTATATAAGCTCCAAACTTATCGAGAGCGCCTCCGCTCTGGCTTTTGACGCCGGCCTGGCCGCGAAGACCTCTGTGGGCGGGCGGGCCTTAAGGCTGGCTTTCGTGGCGCAGAACCTGGGCGCGGGCATGAAGTTCGACAAGGAAAGCGACCCGCTGCCCATGACCTTTAAGGCCGGCGGGGCGCTTAGCCTGGCCAAAGACTGGCTGGTTTCAGCGGACGTGGTGGCTGCTCGCGGCAACGCGCCTTATGTGTGTGTCGGCGGCGAGTACACGGCTTACAGCGAGGCCGGCAACCGGGTGCTGCTGCGTTTCGGCGCCAACAGTCTTACCCTGGGCGACATCTCCGGTATAAACGGGATAAGCGCCGGGCTGGGCGTAGTTCTAAGCAAGGTGGCGGTGGACTACGCAGTGGTGCCTTTCGGCGAGCTGGGGCTGGCGCACCGGCTGTCGCTCTCCATGAAGTTAGGCTCCGGGCGTCAGGACATGAAAAACACTTTTAAGAAATACGACCGAAGAACTGCGGGAACGGATCCCGCGGGCAGGCTGGCGGCTCGCAGATAGTGCGGTGTGATAATGATCAGAATTTGCATATTGAGCTTATAGAACGAGTAAGGCGGCGATATATTATGTTAAAAACGTATTTTATTTCCGGGTGCAGAAACCTGAGTTTAGCTCTGCTTCTGTTCGTGGGCGCATCGCAAGGCGCGCTGTATGCCGCCAACAACGCTCAATTCGTTTCGCAGAGCGTACCGGCCACTATGACCGCCGGGCAGACCTACAATGTGTCAGTTACGTTGAAGAACAGCGGTACCAGTACCTGGACCAAGGCTGCGGCGTTTAAACTTGGTTCACAGAACCCGCAGGACAACGTAGCCTGGCTGGGTTCTTCCACCAGGGTTTATCTGGCCGACGCCGACGCGATAGCGCCCGGGCAAACAAAAACATTCAGCTTCGCCGCCAGGGCGCCCTCCGCCGTGGGGACCTATAACTTCCAATGGAAGATGGTTCAGGAAGGTGTCGAATGGTTCGGGGGACTTACCGGCAACATCGCCGTGGCGGTCAACCTTCCTGCTCCGCCGCCCGCCGGCCTGTCCCCGGACGGAACCGCGTTCCCGCATACGGCAACTTCGGTAACCCTGGCCTGGGATGCCGTTTCCGGCGCGGTCAAATATAACGTCCGCGCAACTGATAACGAGGATCCTGTTTTGCGGGATCCGCGCAACAACTGTCCCGGCAACCCCCATTACTTATGTATGGACGGTGTGACCGCCGCTTCCATTTCCCTGCCTGTCAGGGCTGGGCACTCCTACGATTGGTGGGTTCACGCGGTTAACGCCAGTGGTATTAGTAGCGATCCGGGCGCGGCGAAATTTACCGTGCAGTCAGTCTCCAATAACGCCCAATTCGTGTCGCAGAGCGTGCCCGCGTCCATGACGACCGGGCAGTCGTACAGCGTTTCGCTTACGGTAAAAAATACCGGCAACACCACCTGGACCAAAGCCACCGACTACGCGCTAGGGACGCAGAACCCGCAGGATAACCTGACCTGGCTGGGTTCTTCCAGCAGGGTTTCTCTGGCCGACGCCGACGCGATAGCGCCCGGGCAAACAAAAACCTTCAGCTTCGCCGTCAGGGCGCCCTCCGCGGTGGGGACCTATAACTTCCAGTGGAAGATGGTGCGGGATTTTGTGGAATGGTTCGGCCCGCTCTCAACGAATGTGAGCATTGTGGTGCAGTCCCCGGCGGACACCGTGCCGCCCTCGGTCTCCATTACCGCCCCTGCCGCGGGCGCTGCGGTTTCCGGTCAGCTCTCAGTTACCGCCGCCGCTTCGGACAATGTGGGGGTGGCCAGGGTGGAACTGTACGCGGACGGCGCGCTTAAGGCAACAGACAGCGCCGCTCCCTATTCCTTTACGCTGGATACTGCGCTGCTTTCCAATGGGGCGCACAGCCTGCAGGCCAAGGCCTACGACGCGGCCGGCAACGCGGGGGCCGGGCCGGCCGTCAGCGTCACCATCAGCAACATGTCCGGAGGCGGCTGTCCCGGGTTGTCCACTTTTATTAACAGATCCGATGACGCTTCCGCGGTTTTACAGACCTGTATCTCACAGGCCGCGGCCGGCGCTACGCTTGAAATACCGGCGGGGGTCTATACGCTCAACAGACAGGTTCAGATAGGCCGCGCTATAACCATTAAGACGCTGGGGAAGAGCGTTTCCGACGCTAAATGCCAGCTGCAGGATAACAGCGGCTGCGTCGAATTGAAAGCCGGCGTTGCCTTTGATGCCGGCTCTTCCCGCGGGATACTTGCCGTTACGGCCCCCGGGGTCACGTTCGACCATCTGGTCATAAACGGTAACCGCCTGGAGCGCGCCTTGTCCGCCTCCGTGGCGGCCTGTCAGGCCGGCAATAACGGGGCTGGTATTAATCTGCATGTCGCCGCCTCCAACTTTATTTTCACCAACAGCGTTTCCAAGTACGCGGTCTGCGGAGCGGGCCTGGAGCACGCCGTAGCTTCCGGGGGGCGCATAACCAGCAACACTTTCGCGTATAACGGCGTGCACGATAAGGACATGCTTTGGGCGGACGGTTTGACGATACATTCGCTGGATAATTCCACCGTTTCCGACAACGAGTTCGTAGACAACACCGACGTGGATCTGATCCTCGGCGGCTGCCGCAACTGCCTTATACAGCGTAACGTGATACGCCACAGCGGTTCTTTCCCGGAGTCGTCGTTCGCGGGCTTTATGGCGCACGCCTGGCCCAGCACCTCGGGAGACTATACCGGCAGCGATATCTCCGGGAACAAGGTGGACTGCGGTTCCGGGCATTCCTGCGGTTTTGGCTTCCTTATCGGAGGAGAGCCGTGGTACTCCGTAGATACGTATGGCGGAGTTTTTCATGACAACTCCGTCGCAAACGCCCAGCAGGGCTTTGCGGTTTCGCGCGCCAGGGACATCTCCGTATACAATAACTCCGTTTCCGGATCCGGCGGCGAGTTTTCCGCCAGTTGCGGCAAGAGGACTGCTACCGCGTATTCCATCAGCCCCACCTCCCGGAATATCGACAGGTCCAAAGATAGCACGTCTCCCGCATACGCCGCCATAGACTGGTCGGGTTGCATTTTTAATTGGTGGAACATTCCCGATCCTTCCGTCAGCAACGGCGCCTCCTTCGTTTCGCAGAGCGTGCCCGCCACTATGACCTCCGGGCAGACCTACAATGTGTCAGTTACGTTTAAGAACAGCGGTACCAGCACCTGGACCAAGGCGGCGGCGTTTAAACTTGGTTCACAGAACCCGCAGGACAATGCCGTGTGGCTGGATGTCAACCGGGTAGAACTGGGCAGTACGGATTCCATAGCGCCCAACCAGACCAAGACGTTCGTTTTTACGGTCAAGGCACCCGTTGCCGTCGGTACGTATAATTTCCAGTGGAAGATGGTCCGGGAGGGGGCGGAGTGGTTCGGAGGTGAAAGCCTGAATGTCGATGTTGTAGTCGCCAAGCCTGAAATAATTTCCAAATCGGGCGCTGCAACAACGGTAGGGACGACTGGTTTTGGCAACAATTCGGTCGCCTTTTGGCAAATCCCCGGCCAGCCGGATATGTTCGCAGGAAGGGTTTCACAATCCGCCACCTCATGGTCCCTTGCGGTTGGAAGAATGAACTGGAACACCAATACAATATCAAACCTCCGTCCGATCCTTACTCCTCCTGTTGCCATACCTCAGGGGCGGACCATAACCACGGCTTATGACCCTTCAATAGCCTTCTTTAATAATGAGTTCTGGGCGGCATTTGAATGCCATGGGACAGGCTTCGACGGCTCTGCCGCCGCATGTATGGGCCCCCTGGACATAAACGGCGCTATTGATACCGCCCGCACTTATATCGCAGTGCTGGGTAACTCTTCCCGGAGCGACGGGATGATACATTCCGCGAGCGTTCCTAAATTGCTCAACTACCAGAACAGGCTCTACCTCTACTGGACTGCTGTTAATATTGACGCCACGCCGCCCAATAATTGGAAGAATATAACCAGTTGGGGTGTTGAACTGGAGCAGGAGCCGGGCCCATTGAAAAGATTATGGGCTAAAGGTGCCGGCGGGCCGATCCCTTCCAATGACCCCAGAGCAGTAGAGGTATGGGGCCTGGGGACGGATGATCGCTCCGATACCGTCGCGGATGTGTTTCAGGTTTTTACTGATGGCCGGTATGTTTATGCCACGGCCGCGCGTGGGGGACGCGGAAGCGGAGGCAGCGACCTGTGCTTAACTCCGCTTAATCCCTCCGGCGGTTGTTACCGGCTCTCAGTCTCCCGCGCAAGCAGTCCTCTCGGGCTGCATATTTTTAACCAGGACATCGCCGCCGACGGACAGTTGCCGTCCAATCCCCATGAATACGGCCGGATAATAGTCCTGCCTGATGGCAGTTCACGGATCATGGGGCAGTTCCTCCCTGCCGGTTCCGCACAGCGGGATGCAAGATCTATCGCCGCAGGCTTTCAGTCGCTGCCGATTCCCGGCGGCAGTCTGGCGTCTCTATTCTCGAGTAGTCCTGTGCTGCGCGAGAAAGTCCTGGCCGTTCGTTCGGTTGCTGTGGATGTCGCAACACTGATAAAAAGCACTTCAACTGCGGAGCGTCCTCTTAGCGTCAATATCCCCGCTGCTTCATTTGCCCGCGAGGTAACGCTGAGCCTCATGGTTCCTGACTCTATGCCGCCGGCGGGTGAGGATGACAGCGGTCTTAAGGCCACCGGGATAGGGCTTGAAATTTCCCTTGATCAGGCTGTGCAACCGGCAAAGGCCGCCACCATAGAGATAACATATACGGACGATGAAGTTGCCGGCTTGGACCGCTCAGCGCTTGTGATCGCGCGTTACGACGAGGAGTTTAAAACTTGGGTTTCTCTGGAATCGGTCTCATATCCCGGAGAGAACAAGGTGGTGGGGACGACTAATCACTTCTCCCTGTTCCAGGTGATGGTGCTTACTGCCGGCGTTAACCTAAATAGCGCGCGTATCTACCCTAATCCGTTCTATCCTAATAGGGGGCATACGCAGCTAACAATGGACGGCGTGCCGGAGGGGACAGTTATTAAGGTTTATACGCTTAACGGTGAGCTGGTGTGGAGCGGTAAGGCGGGAGCCACAGGCGCGGCGGTGTGGGACGGCCGCAATAAGGCGGGCAGGAAAGGTGCCAGCGGCCTGTACCTGGTACGTTTTCAGCACAACGGGAAAACGAAAATTAAAAAGGTGTCAATTATAAGATAGCCGAAGGTTTTAACTGCTGGTAAATGGTGTGTGACAAGGGGGGCTCCGTGCCATAGCTCTACCGGTACGGCCGCTGGGCTGGGCTCAAACTATCTTGCATACTCTTGTGCTGTGAGGTTTTTTTCTGCTGTATAGGAGAACACATGAGAAAAATTCTGGTGCTTATAATAGAGGACGATCCCGCCTGCCGGGAACTGCTAACGGCGGCCATGCTGGACGTGGGCCGCGTGGTCCATGCTGCTAAAACCCTTGCGGAGGGATATAAAGAGCTGGAAGCGGCCAGGCCGGACCTGATAGTGCTCGACAGGGGCCTGCCCGATGGAGACGGCGTGAAGTTCTGCCTGACTTTAAGAAAGGACGCCCGCTACAGAACTATCCCCATACTAATGCTCACAGGCAAGGGCGAGGTGGAGGACAGGGTGCTTGGCCTGCGTTTCGGCGCGGACGATTATCTGGCTAAGCCTTTCGATATGGAGGAGTTTATGGCCCGCGCCGACGGCTTGGTGCGCCGGGGCAGCCCGGAGCTGGCGGGATGCGGCGACCGGCTTGAATGCGGCGCCCTGGCGATGGACCTGAAAGCGCGCCAGGCGCAGGCCGGCGGGGAGAATGTAGAGCTTTCCCGCATGGAATATGAGCTCCTGCGCGTACTGCTGGAAAGGGCGAACATCCCCGTCACCAGGGATTTCCTGCTGGAAGCGGTCTGGAAAGCCTCTCCCGATTCCAGCGGTCATAAAGTAGTGGACATGACCGTAATGAACCTGCGCAAGAAGCTCGGGCCGCTCGGCGAGATGATAGCCGCGGTACGCGGCCTTGGATATAAGCTTAGCGCCCCGGGGCAGTGAGGCGGCTGCAAAATGGTTAGTATACGGTAAAGAGACGGTAAAGTTTCGTAGGCCCGGGCGATAGGCCAATTGCCGTGAGAGACAGCCCTAAAAGGCCCTTACTGCCCGGCGTTGCGTGAGGTAAGATGTAGTAGCGAGGTAACCTTATGAAAAACAAAATCGTGGTGTTGGGGCTTATGGCGGTAGCTGCCGGTGTGTTCGCATATACGCGGCCGCACAACGGCGTCCCCCCGGACCTGCGCGACGCGGTGGCGGATAACGGCGCTATAGGGCAGGTTAAAGGTGACCGCAACGATATATCCGTGCCGGAGCCAAGTTTGGAGGCTGTGAATAAGGGCTACGTGGAGCCCGTTAATCCTGCCACCCCTATAAAGTGGGTTCCCATGAACGGCGGACAGTTCTTTATTGGCGGTGACATACAGTCTCGTGCCCCAAGGCACGAGATCTCCATCAAGGCCTTTTATATCGCCAAGACGGATGTGACCGTTGAGCAATATGCAGAGTGTGTGGCCAAAGGCGTGTGCTCAAAGCCGGGAACCGGGGGTTTATGTAACTGGGGTGTGAAGGGTCGGAAGTTTCACCCGGTTAATTGTGTAACCTGGTATCAAGCGAATCAGTACGCCGGATTCAAGGGCGCAAGGCTGCCCACAGAGGCCGAATGGGAATACGCGGCCAGGAGCGGCAGGAATCATACATATCCCTGGGGAGAAGAAACTCCAGACCATAACAGGGCCGTTATTTCAGGCGACTATGTTGAATGGGGAACGATGCCGGTCTGTTCCAAACGGGCGGGTAATACCGCGCAGGGGTTGTGTGATATGGCGGGAAATGTGTTTCAGTGGCTGCAGGATGAGTCCAGTATAACTACCCCGTCGGGGCGGCTCATCAGTATGCGGGTAATGCACGGAGGAGCCTTTAATAGCAGCGCGGAGAATTATGATCTGCGGACTTCTTACCAGTCCTTGGGCGATCCTACCGAGGGACAAGCCATCATCGGGTTCCGCCTTGCGAGGTCCATTCGGTGAACCCTGGATGTGTGAATCTTGTCCTTCAGGTTTGAAGTTATTGTAAATCAGTCAGCGAAGGAAACTAACCGGGCGCGTGCGTAAGCCGCACCCGGTGCGTTGCCGGAGCAAATAGAAGTATAAACCTGGAACCGCGGCGGAGAAGGTCAGTATGGCAAGCCGGAGATCTTCACCGGCGACCAGGCCACGAGTAAGACCTGGCTGGATGGGTTCAGATAATTTCAGAGGTGCTCTTACAAAGACCTGGAATCCCGGCGGGGGAATTTTTCGCGGCTGTTCGCCTTGGTATAGGCCGGAGACTTGACCGCGCTGTCCAAAGAAGGGCACAAACTGGCCAGGGCCGGAGGTGGCTATGGCTTTGACCGGGTCACGGAGCTTGGCAGGCAGATAGAAGCGCTGGCCCTGACAGGAGACCTGGCGGGTACGCAGGCTCGCCTGCAGGAGCTGAAGGAGTATGTGTCGGATATAGAGGTCATTTACGAATAGGCCGTTCTCGGACCGTCCGAATCTGATGCTCTTGTCGTATTCCCCCCTGTCAGTCTTTCTTGCTCCCTGGACTGAGGGGGTGGGTGCGGGAAAGGTTTGTATTAGTCGGTTCTGCGTGAAACATTGTTCCTGCGCGATTCTGTTGACAACTTAGCCTTCAGGCGCTCGCCCGGAGTCTCTCCGTTCAACGCCATATGCGGCCTTTCAAGATTATAATGTTTTTCCCAGGCCGATAACTTCTCCTGCATATCTTCCACGTCTCTAAATTTCTGCCTTGAGTAGAATTCCTGTTCATCAGTCCTGTGTGAACGTTCGACTTTACCGTTCAACCTAGGCGTCCTGGGTTTAATTCTGCGATGATGTATTCCTTGTTGATCTAAAGCGAATGTGAATTCCGTAGCGAACTCCGGTCCATTGTCGGTTTGGACCTGTTTTATAACAACCGGGAAGTTCTCCTTCACCTTTTCCATAAATTCCAGCGCATTACTTGTGGTGTGCTGCGAATAAATCCTCAGAACCCTGAAGCGTGTGCAGTCATCGATTGCTGTGAACTGATAATAGCGCCTGCGCGACTTGTTCGGGGCCTTTATGAACTTAACATCCATTTGCACCGTATCGCCGGGAAAGGCCTTCTCATCCCTCTTCATTGAACACATCGCCGGCTTGTTATACCGGGTCATGTAAAGATTGGGCATCTTGTTGCGTTTGAGGATGGCCCAGACCGAAGAAGGCGCAACCTTGATCCCCATATAGCGTCGCAAATATAGGGCTATCCTCTGATGCCCGTAGCCAAGTTGTGTTCTAAGTTCAAGGATCTTCTGCTCGACCTCAGGCGTTATTTTTCGCAATCTGCCATTGCGGTTGCCCGGAAGCAGGCCATTGATTCCCTTTGCTTTATAGGCGTGTTGCCAACGCCAGAAAGTCGCTCTGCTTATGCCGAACAGTTCGCAGATATCTGCTATTCGTAGGCCCGGGTCTTCAACCAATTCGAGAGCTTCTTTGCGCAAATAAGCTTTATCTAAATTCTGCAACTCTAGCCCTTTAAGTAATTTTTGTGATGTGCCTGATAGATTCATGTTTCC
>Ga0209317_1003024_pt1 | contig 11249 bp, 8 predicted proteins | sample RifGroB2_FD_183994 | JGI IMG/M metagenome (GOLD analysis project Ga0209317, IMG submission 183994) | Soil microbial communities from Rifle, Colorado, USA - Groundwater B2 (SPAdes) (version 2) | ecosystem: Environmental > Terrestrial > Soil > Unclassified | place: Rifle, Colorado | collected...
CCAGCGCATCCTTGTCGAGGTGCATGATCGGCCGCTGCATGGAGCGGCAGTTCTTTTCCAGGAAGTGCTTGGTGAGCGGAAGTATGTCCTCGATCCGCTTCCTCAAGGAAAGGCCGAAGGGGGGATGAGCACCGGGATTACATTGAGGCGATAGAAAATGTGCGAAGGGGACCCCCATGCCCCCATGCGTAAGTCGACTCGCCGTTCGATCCCTTCATTGAGTTACGCATGCTCGCATGGGCGTCCCTCAGTTTCCCTGAAGAACTTAAAAAACTTAACTGCGTTATTGATCCTAAGCGCGGTGAAAGCCGCGTGACCGGCGGGGAGGTTCCCGGAAGGTTTCTACTCGCTGTCATTAATTCTCGTGATTGGTGGGTGATCTCCAAATGCTTTCCGCAAATCATCTATAATCTTCCCCATGCTATCAGAGCAATTATTGACGTTATTCTGTCGGTTTGTATATCCGAACACAAAGAGATTCCTATCAGGCACATTGCAATCACCAAAGAAGAATGCACCACCTGGATGGATGTCGTACACAAGCCGAAGGACGTTTGCTGACCCAGCGGAATGCTGAGGATAAAGGACAGGTAGCAATGCGGCGGTACAGCCATTTGCTGTGTTCTTCATGAGGGAAAAAACTTCGTGACGTTTGGTAAAGGTGCTTCCATCTGATGCTGATGCTGCAAAAACATCCATAACACTGTCCTCGGATCGAACCGACAGCAGCTGAAATAGTTCTTTTGTAATGTACTTACGAAGAACGTGCTCGGCCGGTCCGAGTGCGACATCATGATTAAGGCATTGTAGGGTGTCTTTCTTGTAACTCTGCCGATATAAACTAAAAAATTGCATGGGGGCAGACACTATGATGAATGCTAGACCTGAATACAGTGTGATGTTGTTAGGATCCCGCTCCGCACCGTTGTAATGGAATGCGAGCAACATTGCTCCAATAACTCCTGCTGCAGCAACGATTGGATAATTCTTGCTGAGGGCGAAGATCTCCTTCAGATATTCCTTGACTTCCACTGTCCCTCCCTTTCCATCTTCATAACAATTGGTTAATAGGTGGTTGAAAAGTACCACTTGTGCACGGCGCGCGTCAAGCTACTTGTCGCCTAATCATGCCGCTTTCTTAGTCTTATTCCTGCCTTCAACACCGCTGTGCTGACGACGGCTTCGCGTTCCGGATTGAGTGTGACTTTCCAGGAAGTGCTTGGTGAGCGGCGGAAGGATGTCCTCGATCCGCTCCCTCAAGGGCCGAAGGGGGATGAGCACCGGGATTACATTGAGGCGATAGAAAATGTGCAAAGGGGACCCCCATGCCCCCATGCGTAAGTCGACTCGCCGTTCGATCCCTTCATTGAGTTACGCATGCTCGCATGGGCGTCCCTCAGTTTCCCCTCAGTTTCCCCATGCTCGCATGGGCGTCCCTCAGTTTCCCTCAGTTTCTCCAAACCGTTTCTCCCCATCGTGCTGGCCGGGCAGAGCAACCTGGTGGACAACCTGCGCTACCGCAACTGCCTGCCCTTGGCGAGCCGGGTAGTGGCCAAGACCCACCTGCAGGGGAGCGACCAGAAAACGATGGAGGAGTATCTGCGCCATCACTTGGCCATCGCGGGGGTAAAGCAGATGCTGTTCGACGAGACGGCGGTAACCGCGATCCATCAGGGCTCCGGTGGGTTGTTCCGGAAGGCAAACCACCTGGCCCGAGGTGCCTTGGTGGCAGCGGCTAAGGGCGAGTCCCAGGCGGTGACGGCAGAGCACGTGCGGTTGGCGGCAACGGAACTTATTCTGACGGACGGGAGGGTACTATGAACATCTACGAAGACGAGGCGGTGGAGCGCAAGCTTGAGGAGTTGAGCGATCAGGTGGGGTACCTGGTGCTCGACCTCCTCGTGCTGAGCCTGAAGAAGGTGGTGAGGAAGGTATCTTTAGCGAGATAATGGACGCTAAGCTGGGTGCCGCACACAGCAAGGAACCGTTCTGAGACGAAGTGGGGCCAGCTACCGCCGGCCTCAACTCCACCTGTCTCAGCCAAAGTGGCAATCTGTGCAACTGATCAAAATAATCAGCAAATCGAAGTCAGATCAATCTGGCAATCAACACTTATCGCACCGGCACACCCTATCTCGACATGGATTCAATGAGAAGCTATTGCGTTTATCTAAGTGTGGGTATATGGTAAGGGCGTTTACGTTTAGCACAGACGGTGATTTACGAGCGACAGGGTACTATCGGTTAGGCGTAACGCCATCTTGGTTTGTTTATAAAAACTAAATGCTAGGGGGATGTTTGTATGAAGCTTATCAAGGTACAAATTGCCAATTATAAGTGCATCCACGATACCGATGAGTTCTCTGTTGATGATATAACTTGCCTTGTCGGAAAGAATGAATCAGGTAAAACTGCAATTTTACAGGCTCTTGCAAAACTCAACCCAGTTGTCTCCAGTGATGGGCAATTTGAGGATCTCGACTTCCCCCGTATGTTCTATCACGATTATTCAGATAAAGATCGCCCCAAGGACGTGCTAAAAACAGAGTGGGAGCTTGATAACCTGGAAATTAAACTAATCGCTGATATTATCGGAGAAGATGGGCTTAACTCTAGGACTGTGCTTCTTAAGAAAGGGTATGACAACAAACGGAAATGGACGATTGATTTGAATTATAAGAAGATTGTTGAGAAACTTCTTAAAGAATCCGGACTTTACGACGAGGAAAAAAAACTCCTCGCCGCTTGTGGTACCACAACAGATTTGTTTGCCAAATTAAAGGCATTGCAATCTCCATCGGAAAATCTTACATCTTTCTTGTCTTTCTTGAATGAACAGTTCCCAAATGGTGGCGCAATGGCCACCATCGAGGCGAAGCTGGAACAGTGGTTACCTACATTTCTTTATTTTGGAAATTATGATCTGATGCACGGGCGGGTTTCACTTGCCGAGTTTAAACGTCGGAAAAATTCTGACACTCTTGAAATGTCTGACCGGATATTTGAGTCATTACTTGAGATGGCAGGATCTGGCATAGACGAAATATCCGGCATCGCCCATTCAGAAAAACTGATCGCAAAACTGGAGGCCGTTTCTAACCGCATGACAAGGCAAATATTTGAGTTTTGGAGTCAGAACAAGCATCTTTCCATAGACTTTCGTTTTGATGTCGGCCGTCCAGAAGATTCCCCCCCTTTCAATACCGGTGAGATTTTTCATACACGAATTAAAAACCAACGACACGGGGCTACTGTACCCTTTGATGAAAGGAGTACTGGATTTGTTTGGTTTTTCTCCTTCTTGGTTTGGTTTTCACAGGTCAAAGAGACGTATGAAGGTGATCTTATACTGTTACTGGATGAACCTGGCCTTAATCTCCATGCCAAGGCGCAAGCAGACCTGCTACGCTATTTCAGAGATAGGCTAGCCCCTGATAATCAGGTGATCTACACAACTCACTCACCATTCATGATCAACCCCGAAAGGCTCCTATCAGTTAGGTTGGTTGAGGATAAAAGCAGGGATGATGAAGTGCTTGGTACGAAAGTTAGCGCTGAAGTGCTGCGGACTGACAGAGATACTATTTTTCCGCTACAGGCCGCTCTTGGATATGAGATTGCACAGACGCTTTTTGTTGGCAAGCATGTCCTGCTTGTTGAAGGCCCGAGTGACATTCTCTTCCTGAACTGGGCCTCTGATCAGCTACGTCAGCGCAAGAGAACTGCTCTTGCTCCGCAGTGGACTATCGCTCCAGGTGGTGGCATTGACAAAATGGGTAGTTTTATTTCATTATTTGCTGGCAAGGGAATTCATATCGCAGTCCTAACTGATTATGGTCAAGGAGATAAAAAAGCGGTCCAACGGTTGCGGGATAGTGATGTTTTGCGGGCTGGTCATGTGCTAACGGTTGATGAGTTTGCTAACCAAGCGGAGGCTGACATTGAGGATGTGTTGGGAAGAGCATTTTATCTGAGCCTGATTCACAAGTGCTACAAAATTTCCAAGAAAAATGAAATCCCATCGAAGTGCCCACCAAATGCTCCTATACGGGTTCTCAAAGAAGTTGAAGGACATTTCAGGACCTTGCCAAATACCATGCCTGAATTTGATCACTATACGCCAGCCAGGTTTCTTATGGGAACTCCTGCGATCGTGGGTGAATTGGCGGGGTTGGATGCAACCCTCGACAGGTTTGAGCGACTGTTCGAGACTGTTAATGGACTACTGAGCTGATGTGATAAAAACAACTGGTAGGCATCGTCTGAATCGGAAATCTGGGAATTAGACATAATGTTTTTGATCGACGTGACCATCACCGCGCCAGTAACGGCAGCCTACGCAGGCCTGCTTTAACTTCAAATTCCGCCGGCAGTTTCAAAGGTTAGGCTCACGCTTCTCAAGCCTGTGCCGAAGAAGCACTGCCGGCATTGTGGCGAGAACAATGATAGCGCGCAACCCATGCGGCTTACCACGTTAATAAACAAAAAAACGGCGGAGCATAGTCGAGTGAGGATCGAGCCGGCGCTCCTAGTGGCCGCGTTAGGCGGAGTCTCCCGATGGCAGTAGCCCCTCTCTTTCAAGTACATGCCGGATCTCTTCAAATGCAGCTCGGATGTGTCCCTTCGGGAAGGGAATGTGATTAAGGCCATTGATATTTGAGAAGATTTCACAACCCTCCTCAAGCAAGATGATCGCGCGCTGGAACCCCAATTTCCCTTGCATCAATCCCGCCTCATGTACCACATTCATTCGCGCGTGCAACGCGCCGTTGCTTTGCTCATCCTCGGCAGTCATAATCAGAAAAGCCACGGCGGCTTGATCGAGCATCTCCGAAAGCCTTTCGACCACCATCTTTCCTGCGGGCGTTACACTGTTAAACTCGTCACATGGAAGATGCAAGCGGTCTCTGAGGTAGTCCTTCAATTCTCTCCATACCGGGGAATGACCGTGGCCGATGAATACGTTCTGTCGCTTCATGATTTTCGCACGTTGCGTCACTTTTTCGTACCACCTACCAAATTCGTTTTTGAATGTTTTATCGTCACGGACCCAATCGGTCAACGATCCGTGAGGCATATGTACTACGGCATGGTTGAAATCCGCGACTAAGATTCCACGCTCTTGTGTCCCTTCTTCTTTGATAACCAAAAGAGGAATGCCGTGGGCTATGGCAAGGCCACCTTCGACGTGGTTGCCCTCGGAGACCTTCAGGCCGTTTTCATTTCTAGGGCCGATCCCCTTACATTCCCACCTCGCGAACCCTAGTACGATTGCGCCATCGGCCTGTGCCATTGCAGTGCTCGCTTCCGCACATCCCCAGTCATACCTTAGTGGTCCCTCCGCGTAATATCCCCATGGTTCCATGCTTCTGTTCCGTACCTCATCGTGAATCGCTTGTTTGACCTCCTGTTGTGCCTCACTCAGGTACTCATTTTTCGAGGCGCTTATATAGGTCTTAAGCTTGGGGTCCATTCGCTCCTCCTGAAAAGCTCTAGGTGATGAGTGCCAGGACATCGTAGACAGATTTAAGTGCCACGACATCGTGGACGAGCCAAAAAGGCCCAGAAACTCAACACCTCGTTGTTTCGAGCTAACGCACCCTATGTCCGATAGTTAGCCGTTTAGGCTGCCTGGCGTTTAGGCGAAATAACGACTTTGAAACACAGCTAGTCCACGATGTTCTGGCACATTATTTCGTCCACGATGTCGTGGCACTTAACATCTAGGCTAAACGGTTTACAATTTGGCGTGGGGGCAAGGGGGATAGGTACCATCTAATGCACTCCGCCTCCTAATGAATTGAAAATATGACCGCATAAGCCAAGAGCGAAGCGGGAAGCAATGTCTTGCGACACATTAGATGGTGCCTGTCCCCTCGACTCCCTGTCCCCTCGACTCCCTGTCCCCTCGACTCCCCCCTTGCGGACCCCCCAGCCCTCGCCTTGCCGTCCTAGGGGACAGCGATGCCTCGGGGGCTTCACGCTGAACGCGTTTGCCCCATCGCGCTCTCTGCGGATGGCACCCTCTAAATGGAGAGTTCATAATTTCCAAATGTCACCAGAATCATTGCACATCAACGGTGATGTAAAGGTAACAAACAATAAATAGGGTTAAAATACTAATTCTTCGGAGACTCGGAGTGTCTCGAGTTTATTTGCATCCAGTTCGGTTCGGAGTTTCTCGATGGTGGTGGTCACCTTTTCCTCCCAGGGAAGCCGTCGATCCCTAGATGGGTCGTAAGGAGGCAGTTTAGGGGGTTCTACGCCGAGCTTTTCAAGTAGAGCGGAAACATTAGTAAGCTCCTTACGGCGAACATAAGGTTCACCATCAGCCGAAGCCCATTTGTATGCGGCAATAGCATGCTTTTTGGCTTGTGGAAGGTCGCCAATAGCAAACCAAAGGTCCGCAAGCGCTTTATTGGATGATTCGTCGAGATCATAAGTAAACTGCTCAGCTGATTGTTGCTTATCTGTAAGTACGTCGAGTTTACATTTTGCGAGCGCAAGACATATCTCTGATCGACGATCGACCTTGCCAGCCTTGTGCGCTAGGGCCACTGCATCATGAAGGCTTTTTCGGGCATTTTCAAAATCATTATGCTCCAGACACCAAAATCCACGAAGTGCGCAAAGGTTTCGTTTGCCCAGAGCAGAGTTTCTATTAACCTCCTCTGCGTTTACTAGTTCCTCTTCGGTTAATTCGTCAAAAGAAAATCGATGTACAGCGTAATGATGTTCTGCAATACTACGAGCCGTGGCAGTTAACTGATATTCAGTGAGTTGTGACCAGACCTTAAGGGATTCAGAGCGTTTACCAAGTCGTGAAAGCTGTCGGAAAAGGGCTAGATGTAAGGTCGTAAACTCAGACTCAACGCCTTTGTAAAAAACAAGCTGATTCGCCATGTGTAGCAAACGGTCCTCCAGGGCGAGCTTGTTTTGTTCACCAGCGGTACTCGCTAAATTAACCAATAACGATAGCAAGTTTTGGGTTGAATTTTGTTTGAGAATCACTAGAATGGCGGTCTCAGAAATATCAAAAGCATCTTGCAAGGCGCCGATTCTCCGTAGAGCGACGGAGGCATATTTCGCCAATCGAATCCCTCCAATGATCTGCAAGTAAGCCGGCATAAACTTCCATCCATCTGGGAAAAATGGCTTAATGATGGACAAAATATCATTGTGGGCTTCAAATCTCGAATTTAGCTCTTGGAGAAAAGTTGATTGGAGTACAAATTGGCGTGCATCGGCCAATTTACCCATTTGGAAGTATGCTTTTACGACATGGCGGGCGTTATCAAAAACCTCCAGTGATTCAGCTTGATCATATGGATCTTGGGACCGTTGGGAAAAATGATCTAACACCCGCTGGCCATAGCGATGCATTTCTTCAGGTCTGAGACCACTAGCAGAGATTCCCCGGACAACCGGATGTAGGTCGTAGTGCTTTGTCCCCGGGTCGTATTGCAGTAAGCCCCTATGCTCAAGATCTTTCACCGTGGCGGCCAGATCTTTAGCGGTTGTGCGCATTTCCTCCTCGCGCTTTACCAAGGCTTGTTCAAATTCTTTTCGGCACAGAATTATGTTGCGATATTCCTCGCGGATCCTTGCTTGTTCAGCCTCAGGAAGTTTACGAAAACTGGGCTTGCTCTCAGGATTTTTCTTGGGGATTTGTACCTCTTCAGGGATGGGGGTTAGGTGTGGACTAAAGGCGCACAGTGTAGTGTAATCAACAGATCCTGAGAGAAGGGCCAGGGTTGAAAGCAACTGTCGACTTGCATCTGGGAGTGCAGCAAGGGCAGTGGTGAGGATGTGATTGCGTTTTTTGACGAGGTCAAGATTGGCGAAATTGAGTTGACCTCCACCAACAGGGTCGGCAGCCCAAGCATCAAAATTCCCCCGGTCGGGAAGGTAGTCGTTAATAAGCCCGGCGAGGACCCCGATTACAAGAGGGTGGCAGTCGCAATGGCTTTTGAGGTAGTTCTGGATGTTCAACGCAGTGCCCGTGACTCCACATGATCGAAACAGAAATTCAGCATCTGAGGGGCGTAACCCAGGAAGATTTTCACGGAGCACTCCTGGGATCGGCTGATTACTATTGTTAAGCAGAGCTCGGGGAATGAGCCGGGAAGTGAGTAGCAGTTTGGATGGGGATGCACCCGCAATAGCGCGCAGCAGATCATCGTCTTCGGGATTGATAGCCGCACAGGGATCCCGATGGGCGATAATGTCCGTGAGTCCCGCATCCTCGTCACGAACCTGTGCAGCATCAAATCGGTGATACGAAACAAGAACACGCTCTAGTCCATCAAGAATGAATAACCATGGTCGAGCCTGGAGTTGATGGATAAGTAGTTTGGTCAGTTCGGCCGTATTTTTCTCCCTGAAACTCCCCCGTCGTTGGCCAGTCATATAGGCAAGGGCGCGCCTACAAAAATCGAGCATGGTCGCACCCTTTTCATAGAAGGAATACCAAAAGCGCCCAGCCCAATCATCGCGAAGTTTAGAAGAGTGTTTTTTCGTCCACTCCCATGTCAGTATGCTCTTGCCGGTTCCCCCGATTGCCTCAAACAGCAAAACAGGATGACTGTCGGCGGGAATTGCCCAGTCGTTTAAAGTCTCGAGTTGGGCTTGGCGACCGACGAACTTGTGGGATCCGATGTATGGTGGTTCAGCATAGAAAGCAGGTGGCGTCGGGGTAGGGTCAGACTTTGGGCCGATGGGTGCCTGTACGGCGATTTGTAGCTTGGTGGGAAGAAGTTTTGTTTCATCCAGATGCCGGCGAAGTTCGGCCGCGGCCTGTATCGCCTTTGTTGCAAATTCCTCGAGGCTATTGAATGTAGCATAGACGCGGTGCACCTCGGAATCTGGCCTCATCTGCTTTGCACGCTCTCGGAAGGCATCCAGCTTCTGCTGCTTGATGGGATCGATCTCAACATCAGCTTTTACTACTTGATGTGCATCTCCCATGATGAAAATTAGGATTGTGCGCCCAAGCAGTTGGGCTTCGTTGAATTCAAGCTCAGTGATGGAAAGCTGGTCAGGATTCCGCTGAGGGCACAGGGGAGTTTGGCCATATTTGTGACCGATGACTCCGATATACGCAGAGGCGTCGCGCACCATACTAAGCGAAGAGTCTATAATGTCGAATGGTTTCGCAGAGTCATTCTCCATCGCGATTTCGTGAAGGCTTTGGCTGTTGATCGCATTTCCCAGGGCCTCTCGGTGGTGCTCCAAATCAGTAAATGTGCTGGAAACCATGACACCGGGAAAAAGACGCGGGGTTGGATATGTGTTGCTTGGCATATCGGTCCTTTAGACATAGAGATTTTAAGGGACAAAATCTAAGGTTTTCCGAATCCATCCGGTGCCTGGATTTCCCCGCTAAACAAGAGACTAACCTGGCATAACAGGCTTATATCCTTGCCATTTCGGCAAGTTTCCGGTAATGGGCGCCTAATGCAGTTAATTTACAACCAGTAGATCCGATCGCCGCGTAGTACATGTGCTCAGCGTTAACAGGCATGATCAAGCCATGCCTGTTACACATTTGCAGTTCCTTGAAGATGCGAACGTTATTTTCATTCACTGGGACGTCTTTGAACTCGACGGGGACGTTCGCTCGATCCGGCTCAAACGAAGGATCAAGCGAAAAGGTGCTGGTGGCATCCGGGAAATATTCAGGCAAACGACGAAGTATTTCCAGCGAAATTTTAGGACTTACCTGCCGAAGGGTTACAAAAGTTTGAACGTTCGCTTTGTAAATAGGACGCTGCTCCCACGGGCCTAATGTCTGATCGATATGTGAATAGACAGACGCCGGAGTTATCCGGCCACAAATATCGGCAGAACTTCCGCTTAGACCATCCAATAGAATGTCAGTAAATAATCCATGTCCATTGGCTTCTCCCGCAGTACCGTTGCGATGACACGCCGTCAGGATAGTGACACCACTTCCAATAGCAGCAATCTGCGTGTTGCCAAGTGCTGGTACCTCTCCAGCAAAGCCGGAATGACAGCTATCGAGAATAATAACAGTTGATTTGATGCGCGGATATGCTCCGTTTGCCAATCCCAATATTTCAGAAAGTGAAACTCCCCACGAACCCTTAGCTCCGTTTTGGCTAACGATATAGCCAGCATTGGTATCTGGATTGATGATGCCGTGACCTGCGAAGAACAAAAGTACTGTATCTGCATCACCCGAAAATAACTCTGAGATCGCTCCGCTAAGAAGGGCTGTTGAGACGTTAGTTTGGTTACTTGTCAGAAGACGGACTGAGAAATTTGGAGATCCATCTCCATTTTTTTCGAGAGTGTTGGCGATGGCAACCGCGTCATTTACACATCCATTCAAGGGACTGCTCGGATAATTATCGATACCGATGACAAGCGCTTTTTTCATTTCATCTTCCCCCGCCAATCAGGACTTTTAGGTTCGGCCAAGTCCAGTTATACATTTTGTCAGTAATCTTGGCTGCTTTTGGTTTTATGCAAGTTTTTCCAGAATATCCATTAAGCAGAAAATAGGAAACTTTTTCCTCTTGGGTAATGGTGAGTTCAGCGCTAACTCCTGTAGCTGTACCGGTATTCTCGCCACAAATTACGACGACGAGGTCCACTGATTTTATACGCGTCCGCGCTTTCGCTTTCCAATCTCCGGCAATGGACTCTTTAATCGACCAATCGGTCAATTCAAAAGGGCTGTCTGGCAGATTTGATTGGCCAATTAAAAATGTCTTTAAAATTTCATCGTGATCATAATCAAAGCTGATGAAGACTCGCTTTTTTGCCATATTATCCTCCTAGAGTAAATTCCATATTTACTGAGGCCGAAAACGTGGAGCATCCCGTTGAAAATATGAATCAGGTTGCACGGGAGGTTGCATAAACTACGAAGGGGCCATGCCAACAAGCATAACCCCTTGATTTGTTTGGTGGAGATGAACGGGATCGAACCGTCGACCTATGCGTTGCGAACTCATGGCCCTGGATTGCGAAAATTTTAGCAAACTATTCTTGACAGCAACAATTGCCCGACCTCATTCCTCATTAGTTTCGTAAGGACTTAATTGTCGATGTAAGGACTCTATTGTCGATGTAAGGACTTAATTGTCTTCGGACATTTTTTGGCAGTTAAAGCGGCATGCCGAGCCTGCGCATCTTCTCGACCAGGGTGGTCCTGTTGATGCTGAGCATGACCGCGGCCCGCGCCTTCACGCCTCCGGCCAGTTGCAGCGCCTCTCCGATCA
>Ga0209317_1003026_pt1 | contig 11247 bp, 6 predicted proteins | sample RifGroB2_FD_183994 | JGI IMG/M metagenome (GOLD analysis project Ga0209317, IMG submission 183994) | Soil microbial communities from Rifle, Colorado, USA - Groundwater B2 (SPAdes) (version 2) | ecosystem: Environmental > Terrestrial > Soil > Unclassified | place: Rifle, Colorado | collected...
CCCGCCGTTGGCCGTAGTCACGCCGAAACCGAGCGGCTGCAGGAGCGAGACCAGCATCGACGCGTTGTGGGCGTTGTCGTCCACCACCAGGACCCGTTTGCGCTTGCCGCGATAGCCGATCACCGAGTACTGCGCGTACTCCAGGGCGGCCCCGGGGTCGTGCACCTGGGGGAGCGGCACCTCGAGCCAGAATACGCTCCCCTTGCCGGCTTCGCTTTCCACGCCCATCCGGCCATTCATGAGCGCGGTGAGCCGCTTGGTGATGGTGAGCCCCAGGCCGGTCCCCTCGCTGACCTGGCGGTCCGTGGTCAGCTGGGTGAACGGCTCGAAGACGGTGTCCAGCTTCTCCTCGGGGATGCCGATCCCCGTGTCGATCACCTCGCAGCGGAACAGACCGGCACCGCCGACGAGGTAGCTGACCCTGAGCGTGACTCCCCCCTGACGGGTGTACTTCACCGCGTTGCTCAACAGGTTCAGCAGGATCTGCCTCAGCTTCCTCTCGTCGCCCCGCAGGTACTCCGGGAGTTCCCCGGTCGCCTCGTATCTGAAATAGAGCCCCTTCTCCTCGACATTGACCCGGGTGAAATTCAGGACCTGGTGCATCAGTACGGCGAGGTTGAAGGGGTTGTCTTCCAGTTCCATCTTGTGCGCCTCGATCTTCCCCACGTCGAGGATGTCGTTGATGAGCATCAAGAGGTGCTCTCCGCTGGAGCGCATGACGTCCACCTGCTGGAACTGCAGGGGGGAGAGGTTCTCCTGGCGCTTCAGGATCTGGGCGTAGCCCAGTATGGCGTTCAGCGGTGTGCGCAGCTCGTGGCTCATGTTGGCCAGGAATTCGCTCTTGGCACGGTTGGCGGATTCGGCCGCGTCCTTGGCCTCACTGAGCTCCTCGTGCGCCTTGGCGAAGGCGTCCGTCAGGTCGTTCACGCCGGTGACCAGCTTGCGCCACTCCCCCTCGAACGGCTCGGGATTGCTGCGCACCTCCAGGCTCCCCCCCCTTACCGCCAGAATCAGGGTCTCCGTCTCCCGGAGCACCTGCTGGATGGTGTTCTTCATGGTGCTGAAGGCATCGGCCAGCGTCCCCATTTCGTCCCCGGAGTGGACGCCGACCTCCTGCGTCAGGTCCCCGTGGGCGATGCCGTTTGCCACCTTGACGATGCGGGTCAGGGGACGGGTAGCCGCGCTGATCAGGAAATAGACCAGGACGCTGCTGCCAAGGGAGAAGGCGAAGGCGAGCAGCAGCCCCTGGGCGACGATGCGCCGCTCGTTTTCCCGCATGGACCGCTTGGAAAAGCCGAGCCGGATCCAGCCGATGTTCTCCCGGACCTTCTTCACATGTTCCGAGTCCTGGAAGATGTCGATTTCCTCCTGGGTCCTCACGGTGAACACGGGGGCAAAGTAGACGAAATCCTCCGCTTCTTCCGTCATGAAAATGGCCGGGTCGGGGGAAAAGGAGGGGATGCCCCGGGAGATGGGGGGGCCGTCGTGTATCAGCTCTCTTTTGGCGGCGTCATAGAAGGTAACCGAGGAGACCTCCGAGTTGGCCTTCAAAAACGCTACCGTTCCCTTCAAGAGTTCGGCATTCCCCGAGAGGATCGGCAGCTCGCCGGTCTTGGTGGCCAGGGTCGTGATTGTCTCGGCCCGCTTGATGATTTCCCTTCTTACCAGATCCTTCTCGCTCTTTATGGAGATGTAGGTATGTACCAGCGACACGACGACCAGTACCGGGATCATGACCAGAAGGGCCTTCATTTTAAAGGTCACTCTCATGGGTAGGCCCTCTTCGCGCTACGCACGACACCTTCCGGCAGAGCGATCCCCATCTTCCTGGCGGTATCAAGGTTGACGAAGAGCTCGTATTTTCTGGGAGGCGACGGCGGGAGCTGTCCCACGTTGACCCCCTTCAGGGCCTTGGTCGCGTATTCCCCGATCACCCTTCCCACGTTGACCGAGTCGACCACCAGGGCGAGGAGCGCACCGTCCTTGACGCTCTTTTCCGAGATGCCGAGCAGCGGGATCTTTTTCCTGAAGGATTGGAGAAAGGCCTCTTCCATGGCGGTCGACGTGAGCAACGTGATGTCGGGGAGGAGCAGTATGGCGCCGGCGCCGTTCATTTGCTTGATGGTGCTCACCAGCTCGAAGGCGTTCCTGACGCTGTAGGTGGTGAGAAGGGCCGAGTCATTGCGCGCCAGGACGTTCAGCTGTTCGCGGCTCCCCACCACGGCGACCTGGCTGAGGTCGTGGAGGTGGTTGGAGATGAAGTCGGTGTACTCCTTGGCGGGAGTGGCCATGTAGAAGCCGGTGGTGTTGGGTCTGACGATGACGGGCGGAATCACCACGAGGTCGTAGATGACGAGCACCGAAGTGGGAAGGCGCAGCGCGTCCGCGAGGGCTTCCCTCCCGAGCGCCACGACGACCTTGGCATGCTCCTCGGCGACGACCTCGTTCAGCATGCCCTTCACCTGCGAAGGGAGATAAATCTTATGAGGGACCTTGAGGGTTTTGCCGATCCCCGAGATGATCTCGACGACCGGCTTAAGTTTCGTGTCGGCGACAATGAGGACCTCAGCCGCACAGCTCAGGCAAGCGGAGAGGAGAATCAGAGCAAAGCTAAGAAAGAGGCGTTTACAGAGGGTCATTTTTCAAAAACCGGTCACGGCGTTCCTCGTTTCGCGTGCCGCGTCAAGCCAAGCACCGATCTGCTGAAGCGAATCAAAACAAGTTAGGCCAGGGTGAGAAGAAGGTTGCGAAGAAAAAGACAAAAAGGCGCAGCGGCAGACCGTTAGCGGCACTTGGCACCAAGGATGAAGCTGCCATGCCCATCGATGGCAACGGTCGGGGATCACTGATCTTTAAAGATCGGTTCGACGCAAGTAATCTTGAGCGGTTTCGTGCGGCGCCTACGGATAGACCCTCTTGGCCATGCGCATCATCTCGCTCGGTATCTGGATGCCCATGCGAGAGGCGGTCGCGGTGTTCAGGTACATGTCGAACTTTGCCGGAGGAGAGGCCTGAGCCTGGCCCAGATCGCCCCCCCGCAGCACCCTGGCTGTCGCCTCGCCGATCAGCTTCCCAACATTGACCGTATCGACCACCAGGGCAAGCAGTGCCCCCTCTTTCACGTTCTGCTCCGAGACGCCAAAGAGCGGTATCCCACGTTTAAAGGAGATGAGAAAGGCCTCGTTCATGGCGGTGGGGGTCAGCAACGAGACATCCGGCATAAGCAGGATGGCGTCGGCGTCGGACATCTGCCGCACCGCGTCCACGAACTCCACGCTGTTTTTGACCCCGAAGACGGTCTGCTGCGGCACTCCCCCCCGAGCCAGTATGTTCAACTGATTGCTGCTCCCCACCACGGCGAACTTCCTGATGGAATGCAGGTGGTTTCGAATCAACTCCGCGTACTCGCGGGCCGGGGTCGCCATGTAAAAGCCGGCGGTGTTCGGTCTGTTGATCAGGGGCGGCACCACGACCATATCGTAGATGACGGGGATGGACGGAGGGAGACGAAGCGCCGCGAAAAGAGCGCCCTTGCCCAACGCCACCACTACCTTCGCGTTTTCCTTCGCGACGACGCTGTCGAGGGTCCCCTGTACCTCGGAGGGTGAGTAGATCCGGAAGGGGCTTTTGAGAGTCTTCTTGATGCCCGACACGATCTCGGTGACCGGTCTCAACTGCGTATCGCAGATTATGAGTACCTCGGCTGCATCGCAAGAAGTTGTAGCAAGAAGGGGCGCAGCAACAATACCTACAAAAAAAACAAGTGCAGCGAGTTTACGCGACATTTTCTCTTATCTTTCCTAGTTCAAATTCACCAATGCCAAATTTCAGAGAGCAGTGCAACTTCTGGAGCCCACCCCGTGACTGAGCCGACATCCTGTCTGCCATGAACGACCACGCACTATAATTGTAATACAGACAAAATTCAACAAAAATGCATGAGTAGCTGCTATTTAATGAAAAAACAGGAAATTCCATCATTTTCACGCTTGACAAAACTACAAACGGTGATCTATTTTCGAACTCGGCACCGTAACTTGCTGATATGTTACTATTATTTAATGTCACCCGCAGCGCCTACAACGGAACAGCACCAGCTACCGATGGGGATATCACTTAAAAGGAGATACACCGAATGGAAAACGTAGCCCTGGAAGTCCTGGAAGAAGGAACCGAGATGAGCCTTGAAGGTCCGATGGCCTGCTGCATGGGCGCGATGCTGGACCTGTTCTAATAGGTGTTCGTCAAGTTTGTAGCCGAAGAGGGGGGCATGCGCCCCCCTCTTTCTCGTCTAGGGATACCGATATGCACCTGTCAACTTACCTGAAACTCTACCCGTGTGCGGACCAACCTGGTCGCAGTCTCCTTTACTCCACCAAGCGCTCCTCCTCGGTCGTCATTCCGGACGCGTTGCTGCAAGCCGCACGGGACAATACCCTTGCCGGCCCGGACCGGGACACCCTGGTTCGCCTGGGGTTCATGGTCGAAGATCCGGTCGCCGAGCGGCTGGAGATGCGCGACATCTTCATCCATGCCAACAAGCGGCGCCGCCTGTTTAACGCCACCGTGGTGCTGAACCTCGACTGCAATCTCGCCTGCAGCTACTGCTACGAAGACAATTTCCGCGGCAATTTCTATATGTCCGCTGACACTGCAGATATCTTCGTCGGTACCGTGACTCGCGATCGGATAGAGAACGGGCACGACGTCAAGATATCTTTTTATGGCGGAGAACCGCTGCTCTCGATAGATCTCATCAAAGACATCTCCGCTCGTCTTGGGGCTGCCGCCAAGGAAAAGGGGACGAAGTTCAGCTTTTCCCTTGTCAGCAATGGCACCCTCCTTACCAGAAGCGTTGTAGAGGAGTTGATTCCATTCGGTTTCACCGGCGCGAAGGTGACCCTCGACGGCCCTCGTGCAACCCACGACGTCAGCCGTCCGTTTGTTTCCGGTAGCGGCAGCTTCGACGCCATAGTGAACAATCTCGCGCAGATTGCCGGCATGATCACACTGCATCTTGGCGGCAATTTCACCCGCGACAACTACCGGTCGTTTCCTCCGCTTTTGGATGAACTGCTCGCCAAAGGCATATCTCCCGATAGAGTCGCCAGGGTACTGTTCGTACCTGTGGTGCAAAAATCGGGAGAAAGAGCAGCCAGCGACTTCAACGGCAACTGCACCTGCTCTTACGAGCCTTGGCTCATCGAAGCGAGCACGTATCTGCGGGAAGAGACGCTTAAACGCGGTTTTTCGGCACCCAAGATGAAGATGTCTGCCTGCTCGGTGGAGTACGAGAGCGATGTCGTCGTCAACTACAACGGCGACCTCTACAAATGTCCCGCCTTCATGTCCAACGACTCGCTACGGATCGGCACCCTGAAGGACGGCATTGAGGATTACCGCGCTTCTCACAACATGGACGTCTGGAAAAAGGAGGAGTGTCTCGACTGCGCCTATCTCCCCATCTGTTTCGGCGGCTGCCGACAGATGACGCTCTTGCGCACCGATGCGATCGAGGACGTCGATTGCAGGAAGGAATACTACGATCTGTCTCTTGAGAAGATCATCAGGCAGGACCTGAAGTATCAGGCGACGAAGAAAGGCTAGGCAACTCCCCGGGGGCTGAATCCCCCTCCCCCCCTTTGCCAGGGGGGAAAGGCCGGCATGCCGCTCTAACAAAGGGCATCCTTGTTGGACTGGATCAGAATCTGTATTTAGCTCCCCCTTCCACCCATCGCCCCGGATTCGGTTGGCTCAGCAGAGTGGTATAGCCGGCATCGAAAATGTTGTGTACGGAAAAAAAGGCTTCCAGGGTGGTCTGGACAGTCAGTTGAAATTTCCTGTTCACATTGGCATCCCAGACAAAATGGTTATAGTCCCCCGTTCCGGACGGCAAGTCCCACCAGACGTAAGTACCCAGCAACTGCGCCAACCAGGATTTTCTGTCGTCGTACTTGACGGCGACCTGGTAGGAGTAGTTATCTCTCGATGAAAACGGTGAATCGGGATCGATGTGCACATAGGCATGCGCCAGCTTGACGCTGGTGTTGTAGATGGGTGCGCTTTCCGCCGACACTTCGTATCCTTCACGCACGATCTTGCCGACATTGACATATTTGCCCTGGACGGGGTCCGGACTGTCACTGATGGCATTACTGATGTCGTGTCGAAACAGGGTTCCCTTCAGGTTGAAACGGTCCATCACGGCAGACTCCACGCCCGCCTGATAAGACCACCCCTGCTCTGCCGTGACCCCGGGGTTGCCCTGCCAGAGGACCCCCCCGCCGGAGGTCATAACAAAGGGAGGATAGGTGAACCCCCTGGCGATGGAGGCCCGGGCAATGCTGTGCTCACCGAATTCGTAGGTGGCGCCAACGCTGGGGCTAACGAAGTCGCCGCTGATACTGTTGTGGTCATACCTGATGCCGGGAGTCACGGCAAAGCTGCCGAGGGTTAAAGTGTCGTTGGCAAAGACAGCCTGCTTGTCGACGCCCGAGCTGACTTGGCTCGCTAAAGACCTCCAAGGGACGGCGATGTTTTGGTCATTTTCACCATGACTCGCCTCCGCCCCCAGTACAGCGGTGTGCATGCCGCCTGTGTAGGTAAGCTTCAAGCTGCCGCTGGTGGCCCGGTCATTTAAGACAGTGCTTTTAAAGACGTCCCCGGGTTGCACATTCAGCGTTGCATTGGGACTGGTGAAATCGGTCAAAGAAGCAAACTTGAAGCGCACCGTATTGACGTCCGCCTTCACGGCAAAATCAGGCGAAGGCCGATACTCCATGCCTGCCGTAGCGTGGAAGGCGCTGAGCTCAAGTTTGCCGATGGTATCGATAACACCGACACCGCTGGGAGTATGCTGACTTCCCTGGCCCATGTCCGGAGTGCTGTAACCGACGGTGAATAGTAAGTCGAGGTTGTGGCTGGGGGTAACGGCAATTTTGGCGTAGAGACTGTCGGACTGGGAGCTGCGGTCGTTGGACAAGCCGTCCGACGCCAAACGACCAGCGTGAAGGAAGTACTTGACCAGCCCCGCCTTACCGAACAGCTGAGCGTTGGTATCCCTGGAGCTGGCCTCTCCGTAAGATGCGCTAACCATTCCTTTCGGCATGGTCGTATCGCCCGCACCCTTGGTGATGATATTGACAACCCCGCTCATACCGGAACCCCAGGCAGAAGAGGCTGGCCCCTTGATGATCTCTATACGATCGACGATGCCGACCGGTATGGTGATGGTATCCGCATGTCCGTCGTTCAGGAAGTTCCAGACCACCCCATCCAGGAGCACCGTCACGTGACGGGACGATCCACCCTGAACATGGAGTTGTGCGGGGCTGTTAAAGTCATTGGTCGCAAAATCGACGAAAAGTCCCGGAACCCTGTTCAGCACCTCGTTGATGCTGTGAGCGTTCATCTCCTCAATATCTTTGGCTGTGATGACCTCCATGTTCTCTGCGACCTGGGAGATCGGCTTTGCCGTCCGAGTCGCTGTCTGGACATAGAGTTCCTTCTCCTCCCAGAAAAGGAGCAGGTCCTGGTTCGAGGTGTCGGTAGCCGTTATCTCCTCCAAGGCCAGGTCATTTCCCAGGGCCTCATTCTGAGCGGCGGCCGGATCGCTCAAGAGAAACAGGTTTAGCGCCAGCAATGGCAAAAGCAACCGTCGGCCGACTATGTTGCCGCCCCTTCCCGAACCCGGTGGATGATCCATGTTTTCGCAGCACGACCTGCTACTGCATTGCGCCTGACTGAATCTTTGCCTGCTGTATATCATATTCGTCACTCCACGTTTTTAAGCTAAAGATCCTTGTCCCTGGGCGGTTAGACCGAGTTGAATCCAGGAAAAACAAAAAGCCGCCCCGCCAGTCTTACACCGGTTTGGACGGCTCTCTAAATCTTCTGGGACCACCTGAAAAATGGTCTCATCATTCCCCAATCTAGCTTGTGCTCACAGCCATGTGATTCATTGAATTAACCTGAATTCTATTACACGCAAAACTCCAGACTGTCAAACAAGGATTGCTCTAAATGCATCTAATACATTCCGCACAACCAGGATATGTCTAACTGGCCGAGTTAAAGCCGTGCGCACGATTAAGCACGATTAATCAGACAGAGAGTTGTCTTATCACCTACTATCTGCATATCGTCAGGTGCGCTTAATACTTCAGAAGTTTTTCAGCACCAGCGACCGACCATGCGCTAACGCATGGGTGAAGTTGGGGTCGTATCAGTAAAATCCACAAAACCCGCTGAAATCGGCAATTTACAGACGCGGCCCTTCGGACGCTCTATTTTTCAGATGTCGCGAGCGCCTCGTTTGGACAAGCGCTTAAAACGGGAGCATCTTGACAGTTAATTAATTCAATATAACCTATCCCTGGAGCTGATCAGGTCGTGTGTTGGTATCGCGTTTTTGTTGTCAATCATTCTAATTAGGCAAATATTTATAGAATTATCATTTGAAAGTACCTGTCAGTTCTTTTATTAGCACAAGTATGGTTGTTCTAATTTTTAAAACATTTCAAAAGGTTATTATTACACCCTCAGTTCCTTACAAATTCAGAAAATCAGAGCCAATTTCATTCACAATAAAATCCACTTACTACATCTAAAGTAGTTATTTTTTTCAGTTCACGGGGGTGAAAAGTGAGATCTGAAATAATAGCTCGTGTGCAGAGAGACGATTTCAAAAGTAAACTTTTAGCCTTTTTCTTCCTAGTTTGCATTACAGGTTTCGCCTCGGTATCGGGAGCGACCTATACTCTCCCTGCGGCACGTTCCGTCACTTGGGAAGGAAATGCAGGAGTCCAAGGAGACATCCCTTACAGGAACGTCATCTATGCGACCTTGAGTCCGTCAGGAGCCGACGACTCTTCAGTCATCCAGGCAGCTATCGACAACTGTCCTTTTGGTCAGGTGGTAAAGCTGAGTAGCGGCATGTTCAAGTTTGAAAGTCCGGTCAGGGTGAAATCAGGCGTTACACTTCGCGGGGCCGGAATGGGACTTACCGTAATTCAAGGTATGTCTGGCATGTCAGGAACTTTTGTAATAGGGATCGGAGCAGGTTCCACAACTGGACCTGTCATGTCTTTAACATCGGGAATTAATGCCGGGTCTACTACTATCACCACATCATCTGAACACGGATGGAATCCTGGAGACATTATACTTATTGACCAGCTAAATGATTCCAATGACGACCCCCCTGTTAGCAATATTGGCAGTAACGGTAATTGCACATGGTGTGGTAGGTTGTCAGGAACTAGGTCATTGGGCCAGTCGGTGAAAATAGTGACTGTGCCAACTCCTAACACTGCTACATTAGAAATACCACTATATTGGAATTATGATTCTGTTTTATCTCCTCAAGCAGTTCGTCTTAATGATTTAACAACAATGGCAGGTATTGAGAACTTAACCGTAGATAATAGTTTGAGTGGTGGAAGCATCCAGAAAAGTACAGTATTGTTGTCCGGCACCTCAAATTGCTGGGTGTTAAACACGGAGGTCATTGGTTCTTATCAGTCTATATTGGGCTTGAATTATGGTGCATACAGAAATACTATTAGAGGTTGTAAGCTGCATGAAGGTATTCCTGTTACAGCCAAAGACGGCAGTAGCTCATTCAATCCAAACCGTGCCAATGGTATTATCTCAAATCTTTATTCATCGGCAAATCTAATCGAAAACAATCAAATATACCACCTGTCAACTGGCATAGCTACTTCCGGTCCTTTTTCAGGTAATGTAATGAGTTATAATTACATTAGTGGTCTTTATCTTAGTTCTGAGAATTTCAATCCTTACGCTATAACATTTCATGGCAGCCATGCTTTTATGAATCTTGCAGAAGGAAATTACATTGATAGCAGATTTGCCTCGGATTATGTGTGGGGAACGAAAAGTCATAACACTATTTTCAGAAACAAGCTGGCTACAGCTCCAAACAGAACAGGAGGTGCTTGGGATGTCGACATCCAATATTATAGTAGATATTTTAATATTGTCGGGAATGTGATTGGTAGGGGCATAGAGCAAATTTATACTTTGGAGAATATGGATTCAAACTCTCCAGCAATATACAGGTTTGGCTATGCCTACGATGGTGATAGAACCGCAGCAGATAATGACGCAGGTGTGGGTAGTACCATACTAAGGCACGGCAACTGGGATAGCTACACTAACGGAGTCGTCTGGAATGGCACAGACGATCGTGTTTTACCAAACTCGTTATATCTGAGAAGTAAACCGAGTTGGTGGGGGACGCAGCAATGGCCAGCAATCGGTCCGGATGCAACTCCCATGTTTCCCGCCACACCGGGTGCTGGTAATGGAATGCCATGGGACACTTCCAAAGGGATCACTTCCCCATTTTTGAAACCGGCCAGTCCCAGTCCGCTCGCAGGCTCAGTAATCCTGACCTGGGATGCTCCGACTACCTATACCGATGGGACGCCCATAATAAACATGGGCGGCTATAAAATAGGAACTGGCACCGTTTCTGGGAGCTATTCGCAAATTATTGATACCGGCAACGTGACCTCCTACACCTTGAGCAACCTTGCCAACGGGACAACCTATTTTTTTGCGGTAAAGGCCTACGACACGAGCGGAAATAAGAGCGAGTTTTCCAATGAGGAGACCTATACCACCCCAGCACAGCCAAGTCTATATACCATAATGGCGTCGGTCGAGACAGGGGGTTCAATATCTCCCGCCGGCACCGTGACGGTGGATTCCGGTGCAAGCCAGACCTTTGCCGTTACCCCGAGTTCGGGTTACCAGATCTCGGCGGTGACCGTAGACGGCGTTTCCGTCGGTGCTGTATCCAGCTACACCTTCGACAACGTCACGGCAAATCACACCATCACGGCAACCTTTGCCGTCACAACCTACACCATCACCGCTAGCGCCGGGACAGGCGGTTCAATATCTCCCACCGGCACGGTGACGGTAAATTCCGGTGCAAGCCAGACCTTTGCCATTACCCCGAATTCCGGTTACCAGATCTCGGCGGTGACCGTAGACGGCGTGTCAGTCGGTGCGGTATCCAGCTACACCTTCGACAACGAACCTTTGCCGTCACAACCTACACCATCACCGCCAGCGCCGGGACAGGCGGTTCAATATCTCCTGCCTGCACGGTAACGGTGGATTCCGGTACAAGCCAGACCTTTGCCATCACTCCGAATTCCGGCTACCAGATCTCGGCGGTGACCGTAGACGGCGTGTCAGTCGGTGCGGTATCGA
>Ga0209317_1003027_pt1 | contig 11245 bp, 10 predicted proteins | sample RifGroB2_FD_183994 | JGI IMG/M metagenome (GOLD analysis project Ga0209317, IMG submission 183994) | Soil microbial communities from Rifle, Colorado, USA - Groundwater B2 (SPAdes) (version 2) | ecosystem: Environmental > Terrestrial > Soil > Unclassified | place: Rifle, Colorado | collected...
ATCGTCGGCAACGGCGGCAAAGAGAATGACTGCGGCTGGTGCCAGGACAAATGGGGTCTGTCCTGGCAGATTACGCCGCTGGCTCTGACGAGAGCGATAACCGATCCCGACCCCGCCGCCGCCAAGCGCGCGTTCGATGCGATGATGCAGATGAAAAAGATCGACATAGCTGCAATCGAAGCGGCGCGCCGCGGTTGAAGTTGCCGGAGTGTTCCCATGAGAAGGCTCATCGTATCTACGTTTGCGTCGCTGGACGGCATCATGCAGGCACCCGGCGGACCGGAAGAAGACCCGACTGACGGTTTTACCCTTGGCGGCTGGATGTTCGACTACTGGGACGAAGCAATGGACATCTCGGCATCAGGGTTCGACGGCCGGGACCGAGAGCTGGTGCTTGGTCGCAGGACCTATGAGATATTCGAAGCGTACTGGCCATACCAGCCCGCTGACGATCCGGTTGCGATGACGCTCAATGCGGCAAAAAAGTATGTTGCCTCGCGCACACTGACCACGCTCCACTGGAACAACTCGGCCCTGCTCCAAGGCGATGTAGTCTCGGCCATCATCGCTCTCAAGACCCGACCGGGCCCTGACCTGCAGATTATTGGCAGCGGCAACCTGATTCAAACGCTGCAGGCCGCATCACTGATAGACGAGTACAACGTGTGGACTTTTCCAGTGGTGCTTGGGCGGGGCAAGCGCCTCTTCGGCGAGACTGCCAAGCCATTCGCGCTGCGGCTCGTTCGCTCACAGGTTTCGGCCACAGGCGTTGTGATGAGCACCTATGTACCGGATGGCGACATCCGGCCCGGTTCGTTCGCGACTACCGAGCCGAGTGAGAAGGAGTTGGTTCGACGCAAAAAGATGGCGAATGGGATGCAGTGATGGGGACACGGACATGAAATCCTCCACTACCTCGACTTTGTCAATGTCCAGACCTGCCCCTCCCTGACCTGACCCTCCCTGCCCTTCAATCAAGCTTTTCCGGAACCATAGTAAAAAAAACAACTTCATTGGCTCCCTCAGAATGAGGATTTACATGCACATGGAGAAAGGCATCGAAAGATGGATAGACACCTAACGTACTGTAAGCTTCTTTATCTTTAACGTTGAGGTCAGTCCGCCAGCAGGTTACTACTTGCCCTGTGTGAAAAACTACGCCATCAAGAACTCTTCCGACACCGCTAATGCCGGATTCGTCAATTTTTCTAACAAGGGTGAACAGCCTCGGATTTGCATCCATAACACTCTCCTAGTCCGAAAAACATTCGTTAATGGTGAGAGCATATACAAAACCACCTGTCGCTTTGATTAGGTCGTAAACTTTGATTGATGGGTCGCATTTAGGTAACAAGGCGCGTCCGCACTCGACAGCTACAGGAGCAGGTACAGCACAAAAAAGGTGTACTTCTTTACTATGCCCATTGAATGAGCGAATTTTGGCCAAAAGCTGCCTATATTCGTAAGCGAATATGTCCAACTTATTGCGACTAAAAAGAAAATCAAGACCAGGTTTTTCGGCTACGATTTCATACACATTGCAATCATCGCCCATAACTTCGGCTACCTTTTTCCGGTCGACGTTCCCGCTTATAGATACCAATACCACAGTCTGTGCCTTCTCTTTGTGAGTATCTGGTTCTACAACAGTGTAGTAACTGTTGCGAAAATCAGCTTTTTCATCCTTCCATTTCCAGTTCTTACTCGTCCGATGTTTCTGGTACAAATCTACCGATTGTACATTACCAATGAGGTGTCCCAAGTAAACTAGCAAAGGTATTGGACCCAAGGCGAATAAAGAAACATGCTTATAGTCTCGTCGGTTAGTGCCGTGTTTAAAAATATCGTTGTATTTCGCTTTGATATTACGAGTAAGCGTGACCCAGTAACCGTCATCGGCTTCACTGTCAGCAAGGTCTGAAAAATCTATAACATCCGGATGTTCTTTTGCAGGATACTTCGGTAACATGGCTTGATGCACTTCTGTCTTGTCGATGTTAAAGTTTTTTCCATCGATGGGTGCCTGAAATATCAGAACGTGAGATTTTGCATCATCCATTATGTTCGTTAGGATTCGAATTCTCTCTTCATGCTCCTTTTTGTATTCACGGAGGAGTACAACGGGATAATGGGGAACATTCTCCTTGCTATCGATTATCTTTCCGTGGTCCCTACATGTCAACATAAGATTAGAAATGTCTTTCACTAGACGAGGGGATTCAATTTCATCTCCTCTTGGTCCATCTTTTTCAGCAGCAACAATATGAGAAATGAGCGAGAGGTTATCCTTGGTTTTTGTTAATTCATCTAAGTAAAGAGGCTTATTGCATCCCCTAAACTCACATCTTCCTGCAGCAACAGCCCAAAGCTCAATTTGTGTTTTTGGCGGTATCGGAACTCGATTTTTTTTAGGTTTTACAGTTTTAGTTGCCATGACGCCCTCATATCAATAAGTTTAACATTGATAAAGCTTTAGAAGTTCTGTGCCCTTCCCACATTCGCATCTCAACAGTTCCAACAATCAAGAAGAAAAGGCTGTCACTGTCGACTATGTCACGTTTTAACTTCCGCTTCCAGTTGATGCTATCTATGCAAGATGGGGAAGGATACGGCTCCGGATGAGTATGCCACTCCCCCAAGTAGGTACAGGTTTGGTTGCTGGACTCCCACTCTCTGTCAATTACCTGCTGGTGCGACTTCTTTTTCCGGAAGAAAGTCGTTCGAGTCGCCTTGTCACCCGGCATAGGAAAAGAGATTTTGTCAATCACCACATCATTCGTGTCCAAAATGTAACGTCCTAGGATAACGCCGCCACCTTCCGGTTTCTGAGCGTCATTCTGAATATACGCAACAATTGTCGCAATAACTTCAGCAGGAAGTTTTATTCGGCCGCCATTGGGGCGGGCAAAGACCAGGTTGTCAGATAATCTCAGCCCTTTAGCATACATTGCAGTCATCCGCTTCGTAATTGATGACTTCAGTAAAGTCCGTACACGCAGAATATCTTGGTGCTAATACCTTACCGTTCTTAAGGAAGTCGGCAGCATCGCCTCTCCATGAGCGGAGTAGGTTAGTTTTGACTTCCCCATTTAATGTGGCGATGGCCAATCTCGTGGCAAGTTCGGCCGTCTTCATCGCGTCAAGGGACCCAAACGGAGTAAAGACGTTTCGACAACCATCGATATTTTTGGTAAACGACTGACCTTTTTCGGCAAATGATGCACGACAACGTACGTCCCCATCTTCAGCCTCATACAAGCACTTCAGGCAACCTCTCTTGTGACCTTGCAATCCAGTCAGCACAGCATGGCCCCCAATGCCGTATGGTTCAAGCCAAGTGAAAATGACTGGGCAGGATTTAATCCGATGAATCAGTTTGTTAAAGGCAAGTTCGGTAGTAACATTCCCAAGGGCAGATATTATGAGGTCGTAATCCTCTATTTTAATTTTTCCTCTTTCCAAGGCGGCCTCAAGGGACGAAGGAACAGGTGAAACCTCCACAAACGGGAGCCTCCCCTCAATGTCCTCTTTGATGCCATCTACCTTATTCTTACCGAGATGCTTCTTGCCAAGAACATGCCTGAAAAAATTCTCATGAGTTAAAACATCCTTATCAAGGACAGTTAAACGAAGGATACCTGCTCGCGTAATTTCATTGGCGATAAATCCGCCAACAGAACCACATCCGAGCAACAAGACACGTTTTTCACGCAATGATAGGTTGCTACCCCCACGAGGAAGAAGAAATTCCTTGTCTCTCCTATTTATTGTTAGAGGAATGGCCTCGCTTGCTCTCCCAGCCTCCATAAGCGGATGGCCATGATTCACGCCCTTGAACTTGATACCTACAAGTGTTTTTCCATCAGCAGTTCGTGAGAGGCCGAGGAGAATCACCTCTTCCGAGTGGGTATTGGTAAGCAGCGCCATGACCTCAGCTTTTCGGTCAGGAAGGATATTGTCAAATATGACCTTACGGATATCGGAGAGTTGCCAGAAATTTGTGGGGTGGGGAGGGGTGATTATCGTTCCCGGTTTTAATGGGATGTAAACAGCAGAAGAATGTTTCCAGGAATCGTAGGGTTTGAGCCGAAGATACTTCCTGAAGCTCTGCTCGTCGTCCGCAAGGTAGCAGGCCCCGCCTTTTGCTTTGTAGACGTGAATCTTTTTGGCTTGGTCGCCAGGGGTTACAATCGATACGACATCTTTAACTTTTTGAAGGCGGTCCCAGTAGGCTCCGAATTCCTCAACAAAATCTTGTTGGTTTTTCCCTGAGATGCCATCCATGACCACCTGAAGCGTCATAGAAACGGCCTCATGAACTAAGCCCGGCACATCTTCTGAGTTCAGAACAGAACCCTCTTCCTGTGCATAACAGACATACCCATCTGTTTCTACATGAGGAAGTATGCCAAATGCATCCCACGGGACTAGATACAGATATGGAAGAGAAAGCGGGAAGGACTTCTTGACGCCGAAGTAGAAAGATACCGGAATGCCGTTTATTTGGGTCTCTACCTGGTAGGCCCGACAAACGAGACGTTTCTTCGCCCACAGTTCCGCAAGACGTTTTGGGTATAGTTCCGCAACTGATGTAATCCCAGGACAAGATTCAAGCGACTCCCGCAATAAAGAGTCATCAAAATCAACCATGAGCAGAGGCGCTGGCCGTGGATATAGCACGACTCTTTTTCTCGCCAGTGTCAGGTTTTTCCGGAACAGGAAAATCGTCCCCAAAGACTTTTTTCAGCGTTTCAGATGCGACTACAGGGTCCACTTCGGCGACTGCCGAGTCGAGGGCTTCGAGCAAACTCTCCAGCTCCTCTTTTAGGGTCGCCATCTGGTTGTCGCTCATCTTGGCGAACAAATCCGAGTAAGGTTCAACCGGCAAATATACCCTTAACCTGTCTCCAAAATTGCCCAGCATCCCATTTACAACGCTTCGTGTTGCTTGCAAGTCGTTGTATTTATATGTACTTGAGACAATGTCGGTCAAGACTTTATTGGGCGAAAACCAATTATATGCAGCAATAGTTAGACCAATACCGACAGGTGCGCAGTTGCCACTGGAGCAGAAATTGTGGTCTTTCCATCGCTTTAAGTAACGAATAACACGAATGAATTGCTTCTTGTCGTCTCCTTCATGCCTATCACGAACTGAATCTGAGAGCTTTTGGGGCTCAGAAACTTCCCAGCACTTGTTTTCGGCTGAGGAATTCAGTTTCCCCCTCGCGAGGTACTTCTTACCATCACCATTGCAGGACTGGTCGGAATATACTGCCAAGTCAACATGGTAAACCGGCTCGCCCTCTTTCTGGTAAAACACGGTGACGCAGGGTCTCCTCATCTCAACTTTCTTGGTGTGTCCGTTCAAAGCGTCAAATACCCACTTCTTTACTTCCACCGGGTCAGAATAGTCGTCTTTTGAAACGTTGAAGGAGACGCCGACGTCAATGTCGTAATCGCCATCCACCGGGATAATACCCGTTCCCATCTTATAGCTCCCCTGGTCAAAGACCTGGTAAGTGGGAACCGTCTCGTCCTTCTCCTCGAAAAGCTCCTTCAAGCGCGTTTTCAGTTTATTGAGAATGATGTCCCTTTTTTCGCGTAATGTCTGGTTCTCGTCAAAACGTTTAAGTTTAATCGCCTCGTGAAAAGCCTCAAACTGTTTTTGAACCTCAGCCACAAGAGCCTCCTAAGTCATATAATTTTATGCATTACCTGCGTTAAGATAAGTACGACATTGTCTCCTGTCAAGGCACTGCTAAATTCTTCCATGAAAGTAAATCGGGTTATTGAATTATATTTTTCCAACCTCACACTTGCCGGACGGACACACTGTGGCCATCATTCAATCCAATTACTTTAAGGCTGAAACACTACGGGCCACTTCGTTAAAGAAAGTGGCCCATGCGTGAACTGAAAAATATCAAGGAGAACTTTTAAGGTTATTTTTGAGACAGGAGCGTCGCCGTCTAGGTTTAGCCGCGCCGCAGGCTATTATTTATAAACATCTAATAAGCGGTCTCATCAAAGGTACTAATCAAATGCACACCCTCTTCTGTAGAGGCTACAGGGGGTTTAGTTTGTTTAGTTCCCGAAACAACTTAACAATCTAAACATAGAATGTCCCTCTCGCCTCTTGAGGTTGTCACCATGAATAAGCAGGTTTTCAAAACTGGCGTCTCCGTGTGCAGATTCAAATTGAAGCAGGTGTTAAGGGACATCGGCGGCATTATTTACGGCCTGGGTTTTGTTTACCCAATCAAGAAAAGGCATCACTCATCCTTTGTTCCAATTTCAGCTTGTTTATCCGATTGCAATTACTTGACGGCATTTGGGGTAGCCTGAACACGCCCAGAAGAATTTCCCTGCATTAGGTCCGGTCTTTGCCTGTCGCTTTACCATAGCCGAAGTACATTTGGAGCAGACCGGGCAATTTTCTACATACGTCTCTTTAGGTTGGTTAGTTTTAGTCTCAGGGTTGGACTGTACTGCCGGAGGTTCTTCCTTCAAGGTAATTGGCGTAGCGGGGAGAGCTGAAATTTTAAAAGCCGAATAAAGCGCGGTCCGAACGTCCTGAATGGCGTATCCCTTCCTTGCAGAGAAGTGAGCAATAGGGATTTTTGCAGTGGCTAAAGCCTGATTGACAAAGGCATCCCGAACTGAACGATCTTCGCGTCCGTGCGATTGGTCATCCAGCTCAACCGCGCCAATGACTGCTAGATCGGTTGCAGTGCAAATCACAAAGTCCACATGCTTCTGGCGGATCTTGTTTGAGGCCGTAGTGCGCTGACTTTTTGATAAGCCATTTGCCGGCTTCACCAAATCGCCAAGTCGGACCTTACCGAATACGCGGTAACGGTTATCGAGGACCTGCTCCAAGACGCCGAGGAAGGACCTCTCAGCCGGCGTAAACAAGGGTCCCGTGCTGTCAAAGGAAAGCCCCGCTTCCTTAGCTGGGAGTTTGGATTTTACGACCGCGAGGACGCACAGAACTATCATGGTGGCGACAACTACAACGACAATATTCATTCCAAGTCACCCCAAGCAAATGACGGTTTAGCTGTGACAGCAGCAAATGTCTTACATTAGGCCTTTGCATCCCCAGCAGGCTAGAGCATGCAAGTGCCAAAGTCAAAGGTATTTTAATGTTGCCACGCCCGGACCTGTTCCCTCAGGGGCTCTCACAGGGTGCCCCTCTTGGTTCCTCATTGATTTCTTTGACTTTCTCTTTTGCATGCCTTAATCTGCCGCGGGAAGTATCTCTAACGGTTCCCCCTATGGATAGTCTCATGACCGGTCTTGAAAAGTACATTCGCCAGTTTTCCCAGCTCAACCGCGCAAACGGGCCGATGTGGAGCGAAAGCACGAAACGAAAGGCGCCTCACAAACCGATTCTCCTCCTTGCTGTGCTGGACCTGGTGCAAAGAGGAGTGATTACCACTCCCTTAATCGCCATCTCAGCGGAACTGATCGAACTCAACGAACTTTTTAACCAATACTGGCGGCTGGTTGTTCCTCTTAACCAGACCAGCAGTATCGCCTTTCCCTTCTCACGACTCGACCGAGAGCCCTTCTGGGAGCTGCTACCTCTGCCTGGGAAGGCCATCACTTCCGCGGTGATCGGCAGTACTTCATCTGTCACCTATCTTTTCAAACATGCCGTTGGTGCCAGACTGGACGAGGAGTTGTTTTACCTGATGCAGACGGAGGAAGGGAGGGAGACGCTTCGGGAGGCACTTTTGCAGTCCTGCTTTTCCCCCGTTGCGCAGGCACTGCTGCGTGAGCAATCAAACATCAATCATGAGGCTTTTGACTACGGGAAGCTGTTGGAAGAAACGTCGCATCGTCCTTTGGATACCATCATACCTGACATCGAACAGTATCGTCCGCCGGCCCGCAAACAGGCCTTCCGGCGCATCGTAGTAACCGTCTATGACCACCGCTGCGCGTTGTGCGGAGTACGCATAATTACGCCGGAACTCCACACCGCCGTCGATGCCGCCCACATAATTCCGTGGAGCAAGAGCAAAAATGACGATGTCCGCAACGGAATGGCCCTGTGCAAGCTCTGTCATTGGGCTTTTGACAGAGGAATGATCGGTGTGTCCGACAGCTACAACGTGATAGCATCGCGGCACATCGCAGCCAACACAAATCTCCCCGGATTCCTCACCATATTGGCCGGACGCAGTTTCATCCCACCGGTAAACCCTGACCACTGGCCGGCCCAGCCCTTTCTCGCCGAGCATCGGAAGACATGGAAGTTATAGCGGTTCTCATCATTTCTTTGACTTTCCCTTTTGCATGTCTTAATCTGCGCCGGACATTCCAGCCTGGTTAAGCACAAAAGGGTCATTCGTGCCGTCAAGTACTGTTAGATCTCTGGTTGCCGTTCTATGAGGCCGATTGCGCACGGGATATATGAGGCGCTTCTCGACGAACATCTGCGCGAGGTGCTGAGACGGCACCCGGAACTGAGAACTGTCCTGCAAAAGATTGATCCGGAGGAACAGCCGGCCCGGTATGCTTCTTTCGTAGCAAAGGTGCTTGAACAGGCCCTCCGGGAGGAATCGGACCCGGAAAAACGCCTTCTACTTTGCAACCGGATACTTGGAGACATTGCAGGAGAACCGGGAAGAGGTCACCTGTCAAAACATCTCCTGGTTCCAGAGCCGAAATCTCTTCTTCTTGAAGTAACCCCGCCGCACCTAGGCAACTCACGCGTTCCCCGCCCGCAGACTCCCCTCGCAGAGAGCAGCCTCTTCACAGGCTCCCCTAAAGATCCACAACTGCACCACGAGTTGCTGAAAGAGATGCGATCAGCCGATGCGGTGGATGTCCTGGTGTCATTTATTAAATGGCCAGGGTTGCGCCTGTTGATGCCCGCGTTCGAGGACTTGCGTGAGCGCCGAATCCCAGTACGCGTGATTACCACCTCCTACATGGGTGCATCCGATGCGCCGGCTGTTGAGTGGCTTGCCCGGATGCCGAATGTGCAAGTGCGTGTTTCCTATGATATCAAGTGCACTAGGCTGCACGCGAAGGCCTATCACTTCAAACGCCACAGCGGGTTTTCCACGGCATACATCGAGGATGCGGGGTCAGGTCTGGACATGGACAAAAATTTACACTTTGAGCTTACTGCCCGAGCGGCCATCCTTTTTTGCAAGGGAGACACGCTCGGAATTGTTCACCATTTCGGGGACCACTCATGAAAGTTCGCAGCACGAGTTCTGTTCCGCAATCCGGGCAATCTCTCATCTCGGGAGCAGGCGGTGCCGTGGCTGATTTGGATACGGCCGCGGGGCTATCATTGGCCGCGTTTCCTTCAGTCGATCTGGTGCCCTTACATTTCGGATAAGCAGTACATCCCCAAAACTCTCTGCCGGCTTTACTTCCTTGTCGAGCCGTCCTTACCACCATTTCTGCATTACATTGTGGACAAAGGGGGGACGCTGGAACGACTGGTGGCAATTGCGAAGCAACTCCAGCCGGGGTAGGCCTAACAGCATTTGGAACAGCCGCAACGCGAACTGGCTCTTGCTTCTGAGCTGTGTCGATCATTTCCCGGAGCTTTCGACCGTCTACCAAATCGAGGTTGAGGCCCTTGGCAAATGCCCTTGCTTCGTTGGTGTACTCACCCGAAGTTACAAAGTATCCTCCGGCAACACCTCGTGACGCGACCACCCCATAAAACTCACGCACCGGTTGAACCCCGACCTTGTACGCCTTCCACTGCTTGCACTGTACCAGGTAGGTTTCGCCTCCTTCGCGAAGAATCAAATCGATGCCTCCATCGGGGCCATTCCCGCCCTCCCTAGTCACTTGGAAACCTTTACGGCGGTAATACTCAGACACCAGCCGCTCAAAGTCCTGCCAGCTCATCTCGTTGAGGGATGCGACGCCAGAGCGCTTTGCCACATTGTTATAGACCCTCTTCTGCTTGTAAAGATTGACGGCAGATATCAAGGCCCCGAGCGCAAAGGCGAAAGGGACAACAAACTGGCCGAACATAGCCAGAGTGGTGAAGAGGCCTTTCACCAATACCACACCCATTTGGCCAGGGCCGGTCGTCACAACCAGCGTCCGGACGGCAAATGAGTGCAGCACCAGGTATGATATCAGTGCCAGCGTGATTCCGGCCCACCAAGGCAGCTTGCTCGCTACAATAACAATGTCCTCTAAAGGGCTATCTTTCTTCCGAGCCATAATTTACCTTTCAGGCTGTGCCTTTTTGCGAGCTACTTCCGCACGATTTTCAACTTGTCATTCTCGGCGTGGACATGGAATTCTCCCTGTAAACCTTCCTCGAAGAGTGCGGTTGCCGCTGCCTTTATTCTTGCCGGAAAACGGGAGGGGTCGTCGTAGCGGACGGAGGTCCACGCCACGAAGTGTTCGTCGTTATGGACCTCTACATCCATTTTCCCGCAATAGCCCTTGCCGTCGAGGGTGCACTCCCACTCTATTCCCGCACGGTTTTCCGCTATGGCATTGCGGACTTCTTTAGTGAAGCCTTTGTCCCTGCGGCTGGAATATGCAACTTCAACGGCAAAGCCGCGCATGCTGGCTGATACGGAGGAGCCTCTCTCCTTACGGTAAAAATACCTGGCCAGCGCGAACTCGACCCGATCCCGGACCAGGCCCTGAAACTCGGGCATCAGCCAGTAGTCCCGGTAGTCCCTGCGTATTTGAAAAACCCGTTTCTGCTTGTCCAGTTCGAAGAACTCCCCACCACTGTTTTCCAACCTTTCCAGCGGCATCCTGATCAGATGGGTTACAACCTTGGATATGGGGAAGCCGGCAGGATCGCTCTCCCTCGACAGTTCGTCGTAGTCCATGAGACGATCCCGGTTTTCCAGGTAGTACTGCCGGAACAACGTGGCTATCTTCTCCACTCCCCACTCCACACCGCCCAGCTCCAGGAGCGACTTCAGCACGACCATCTTGTACGACTTGACCGGGCTTAGCTCTTTCTCCATGTGCTGCAGAAGCTTTTCCCCGGGGGTATTGAGAAGGCCCGCCTCATACTCGGTCAGATCCCCCATGAAGGATTTCACCCTCAACCAGTTGCCACCAAGCCCCTTCTCCTTGATGAACATGTACGGGTCCAGTTCCGCAGGGTTCGCAAAGAAATCCATGATCGAAGGGGATTTGCCCAGGGTGGAGCGCAGATCGTGGTAGATCTCCTTCAATGCCTCAAGCCGGTTGGCCGGGGTGAACAACCGCTTAATCTCGGTGTCCC
>Ga0209317_1003029_pt1 | contig 11229 bp, 10 predicted proteins | sample RifGroB2_FD_183994 | JGI IMG/M metagenome (GOLD analysis project Ga0209317, IMG submission 183994) | Soil microbial communities from Rifle, Colorado, USA - Groundwater B2 (SPAdes) (version 2) | ecosystem: Environmental > Terrestrial > Soil > Unclassified | place: Rifle, Colorado | collected...
GCCTCCACATCCCGGCTGCCGCAGCAAATTTAATAAGTCCGAAGGGGAACTTCAAGTTACTCTTCGATAAAACACTGCCGCAGGCGGGGTCGGGTGCTAATCAGGTTAACTTATGGCTTGCTTTGAGCCTAAAGGTGCTATATTTTATCTAATGAGTGACGCGAAGTTGACAGATACTCAACGTTCAAAAGAGGAAATCATGAAAATACTCGTAGTTGAGGACGAAAAGAAAATTGCAAATTTTATTAAGCGCGGTCTTGAAGAGGAGCAGTATCAGGTGCAAACTGCTTCTGACGGCGAAGAAGGACTCAAACTCGCGTTAGAAAAAACTTTCCAACTGATCGTTCTCGACTGGATGTTGCCCAAGAAGGACGGACTGAGCATATTGAAGGAACTAAGGGGAAAGAAGAACATGACCCCTGTCCTGATGCTTACTGCCAAGGACTCTGTTGAGGATATCGTGACAGGTCTCGATTCAGGTTCCGATGACTATCTCACCAAGCCATTCCTTTTCCACGAATTTCTCGCCAGGGTGAGAGCGTTGTTGCGCAGAAGTGAGCAAGACAGAGGAGCTGAGATCAGTTTCGCCGATCTGCGTCTCGACCCGGTTTCTCACCAGGTGTGGCGCAAGGATAAGGAAATCGACCTTACCGCCAAGGAATACAGCCTTCTCGAATACTTTATGCGCAACCCAAATCAAGTGGTCACCAGAACTATGATAGCAGAGCAGTGCTGGGATTACACCTTTGACAGTTTTACCAACATAATAGATGTCTACGTCAATTACCTCAGGAAAAAGATTGACCTCCAAGCCGACAAGAAGCTTATCCACACGGTGCGTGGACTCGGGTACATCTTCAAAGAAGAGAAATAAGATATTAAATCGATGGCGTCAAAACATAAACGGCTGAATCATTACGCCGCGACCATGGCCGCTGACATCGTAATCCTGAAATCAATGATTCCGCCAGCCCCATCTGCAGCATAACTACATGGCCTCGTTTCGCGAGGAGATCACACGCCTGACCAAACAACACTTTTCATAGTGAGGATTAAGCACAAGACAGGCAATCTAGCGCGTGAGTGGAGCGCCTGGTACTTGAAGCGCCCCGACACATGCCTGAAGCATACACTGAGCACCGTTTCACTTTATCCTTCAATGCATTTTATACTTCAATTTATTGTTGGGCATCAGACAGGTAGCTGGCAGTATCCGTGAATTATAATGCATTTATAGGGGACGGCTTTTAACCGTCCCCTATTTTAGTTGGTGTGGAGTCAGGGTCGATTGAAATCTGAGGTCCTTGAAAATTCCTCGTAGGTCAACGAGCAGGGAGGATTCGCCCTTCAAGGTTTCCACCCTGTTCCAACACATCGATAAAATCCTCAATGGTATGACCACCGTGTGGCTGAGACAGGGGACTCGTGGTTCAATGGCATGGACCTGCATAGGGCGGCGTAATTCCAATTCTGGAGGGTATTGTATGGGCCATCGTGAATCATCACCTGCCGAAGGGGTGCAAATTCGAATTCAGATGCAGTACGGGGGCGGGTGGAAAGGGAAGGCTCTTCGGGCAGCGCGGCAGGAGTTGCCGGGGTCACCTCCTTAATGCGCTGATAGGCTTCCAAGGAGGTGCGGTTGGATTTGAGTTTCGGACCGAGCTCTGTCAGGAATTCGGCAAGCACGATACCGTGATAAACCTGGGCCTTCCACGAGGATGCGCTCGGGAGAGGCTTCCACGTGCCGGGCGGGCTGAATAAGGGCCGTAAATCCCACAGTCGTGTAGTCGCTGAAGATAGGCCCGGCGAATAGGTAGGCGTCACTCGATTCCACCACTTCGCGGCACCCGGGCGAGCTGGCGCTGCCCCAGTAGATCCCCATGAACTGGGTCTCCGGGAAGAAGCTTTTGGCATTGGGCATGGATGCCACACCGTAGCCACATTTAGCTGCTAGGTTTGCAAAGGCCTCTGTGGCTTCCCCCGCTCTGAGCCGGCTGCCAGCCACCAGCACCGGGCTGGCGGGCTCCATTGAGAAAAGCCGTGACGTGCTTCAAAGCTTTCTGCAAAGAGCCGGAGTCGCTTTGGCGGGTGGGTGCCAAGGACAGGGAGTTGGGTTTGGAAATAAGGGCACTGGCCAGATTGCATGCTATTTCGATATACACGGGTTTCCGGGCAAGAAGGGCGATGCGGATAGCCTCGTCGATGCGAAAAGCCGCGCTTGAGGCCTCGCGGATCACCACGGCATGGGCCGTGATCTCCTTGTACACGGTTTGCACGAACTTGCCCCCTTCCTCGGGCTGGGCCAAGGTATGATGGATTACCCGGTTTTCCATGAGGGAGCTGACATTGGGCCCGCCGGAAACGACGATGACGGGCAGGTCTTCTGCAAAGGCGCCCGCAACTGCATTCACCGCGCTCAAGCCACCTACCCCGAAAGTCAGCACGAGTGCCGCCACCCATTTCTCCCTGGCGTAACCCTCGGCCGCGTACCTGGCATTCAGTTCATTGCAACAATTGATCATCTTCAATCGAGAGTTTTTCAGCAATTCATCCAAAAGAGACAAATTGAAATCGCCCGGAATTGCAAAGTAGTCCCGGATACCCACTTCTTCCAGGCGCTGCGCCAGATAGCTTCCAACGGTCACTTGATCCATATTACTCCTCACTCCTTTTCCCGCCGGAAACCGCAGCTTACGTTGGGACGAGATGCCGTTTGGAATTCCATCAATGGCCCGCGCCGGGAGAGGTTTTTGCCTTTCGGCGTCAAACCGAGCGGATAGTTGCAGACCTGAATAGTCAGCCGCTGCTTGACTTTACTTTGGCAATCAAGCTCCTTAGTGGCAAATGCTGAGTGGATGTCTGGTATGCTAACATCGGCGTGGCATGGTGTGCTGGCACATATGGTAGGTATGCTATCGGCGAGTCTTACTTTCTCCGTCTGCGAACTCGCATATCTTGACTATTATTCTCACCGGATGCTACCCACGCATGTGGCAGGCTGATCGTGTACAGATGTCAATCTATTCATATATTCACCTGCTTCTGCTCAGTCAGGTGTCATATGCGGCAACGTCAAGTGTATCGGCCAAGCAACCGCTTGATATTTTCAGCGTGAGAGAAAAGAGATGAGCGGGGTGGTGTTGACCCGTCATGCTCTTTTACTCGGCAAGGTACAGAAACTCTGCGTCGGATTCAGGATTTAAAGACTCACATTTTTCGTCAGGTAATCCCTCGATTCATTTGTGCGTAACTGTACCCCCAATTGGATCGGAGCATCCATACTGAATATGTAGCCGATCCCTCTGACTGAGTGGATGAGCTTAATGTCCGAGTAAACATCGATTTTATTTCTTAAATATTTTATATAAACATGTATATAGTTTGAGATGTTCGAGGTGCCGTACCAGACATTCTCCTGCAACATCGCCTGAGTCACCACTTGATCAGCATTTCTAATGAAATATACGAGGAGATCGTACTCTTTCACGGTTAGCTGGATCTCTTCATCACCGCTCCAGACCTTGTGCGTTTCCAGATTCACATGCATGTGCGCATAGCTGATTTCGATACATCTGTTCCACTGGCGTCTTCTCACCAGTGATTTGATTCGAGGCATAAACAATCGATGATCTAACGGTTTGATCATGCAATCATCTGCACCAGAACTAATTGAGGCAATAACATTTGCCAACGAAGGCTCGTCAGTGAGCATCAGGATGGGGATCAAGATGTTCTGGTCCCGCAGTTTTTTCAACACACTCAGGCCGGTCTCTTCAGGGAGTGTCCAGTCCAGAACTATCAGGTCGAACTGATTTTGTCGCACAATTCTCAGCGCCGAGTCTCCATCCGCTGCGCAGTGAATCTCTCCGAGAACATCTACTAACTCACGCATGATCGCTTTCGAGAGGTTATTGCCGCCTTCGAGTATTAATATTTTCATTCAATCACCTTGGAAGCTAAGGAGTGGTGACCTAAAAAAGAACTGTCTTCATCCAGACGAGCTTTTCTCTATCCGCAAGCCACTCCTTGCGTAGTCGATTCTATCTGGTGGACGGGAAAAACAAGATTGCTGTAATTAATATGAATGACATCGGAGAGGCCAGTTAAGCGAATGGGAGAGAGATGAACAGAAAACTACAAAAGCACCGTCAAACACTGCAAACAATTTAACGATACGGATTCACGGATTGCTCAGGACTTATGATAGCGGATTTTTGAGGCTTCCACTTTTCGTTACTTTAACCAAACTGCTCCACTCAGATCGATAGCTGAAAAAAGGGGCTTCCTCTCGGATAGCCGCGCATAGGAAAACTTGCATGCCCCCCACTTACAGGTGGCGGTTTAAAAACCCGTAAAAAATGCTACCTTGGAATATGCCAATCAGCTCGGATCGAGCTCGGATCGAGAGAGTGCCATGAATGAAATGCCAAGAAAACTTCCTATTGGCGCCGAACTGGTGCCGGACGGGGTTCACTTCCGCATCTGGGCGCCGGGCCACACCAAAGTGGAGGTTGTCTTCAGGGAGAAGGAGCCGGAGGCCCCGTTGAAGTGACGGCGGAGGATTCGGTGCTCTGCCGCGAGGCTAAACCCGGCATGCTGTACCGCTACCGGCTTGACCCGGCACCAGCGGGCAAGCCGCAACGGTCCGGACAGTTTCGGCGTCAGTATTTAACGAGATGCATCTGGTTGGACCGCCTTTTTTCAAAAACTTTCGCCAACTTGGTTAGGTGATCAACTAGGGGGCGCTGGTTGATGAAGTGCTGGTTGTAACATTCACAAAGCTGACATCCAAGGGCATTTCAGGTATCAGAAAGGTTTCGGAAATAACACCTGTTTCAAAGGAAATGATAAATCCTGAGTTGTTGCCGATAATGCTGCCCACAGGATCACCGATGTACTTCCACTGCTCGGTGGAACTCTCCTTGGCAAGGGTGACATCGTTGCTATGCACTACCACGCCGCTCTCGTGAACGAAGTCGAAATTGAGTAGGTAGACCTTGCTGATACCAAGGCTATGATACTTACCGGTCTGCTCGTTGATGAGACGTACATTGCGGATGCTTCTGAGTGCGCCATTAGGATTTGTTCCGCCAGGGCCAAATATTGCCAGAACACTTGCCACGTCCTCGGCCCTAGTGTGGCTGTTGCTGGTGCCGTAGTGAGGATCGGGGATAAAGAAAGGCTCTATTGAGGCTGTGGTCAGTTGGTTGCCTTGATTCAATACGGCGCGTAACGAGCCCAGCATCTGGGTGATCTGTTTGATGTGGATCAGGATTTCTGGATCGGGGAATTTCGTCAGGTCCAGAGTTATTGATGCTGTATCTGCCAGGCTTCCCGAAGCCAAGATCGAGCCGTCCATCTTGTTATAGATGATAAGGTCGCCGTTCTCCACCTTGAAAAATATCAAATCAAGCACGGCGTCGAGTTTGTTGTCGGGGTTGGCGAGGTAACGGCCGCATAGCGGCGAGAAGTCGGCAATCCCATATTTGGTGAAAATTGGTGCCAGTAAAGAGTGGACTGCCCTGGTTGCAGCTTCCAGCGAGGCGCTGGTAATTGGAGAGGACGGTAAAGCAGGATTTGTATAAAATGTCTCCGGTTCAATAGTCGTGGCAAGTTGGAGGATCACACTGGTGAACGGGTTGATATTTGCAGTACCTGTTCCTGTGGCAACAGAGAATAGGGAGTAGGTTTGGCCGCCAGAAGAACCTGTAGCCTTTAAAAGAAAAGGAGGAGTGAGCCCCTGCACGTCAAGCGAAAAACTCCCATCGGTATCGATCACGACAGGGCCACGCTCAATGCCTTTGCTATCCCTCAAAGTCACTGACCCGAAAATGGGTGCACCGGCTGCCGCCACTCCGGATATGCTAGATGTCTGTGGCGCAACTGAATCACCGCCGTTGCCGCGGCAACCGGTTAGCAAGAAAAGCAGGCATGTCACCAGACAGCAAATAACAGCTTGAAGCTTCATACCCCCTCCCGCAAACTGTCTAGACCATTTTCGTTTCAACGTACTCTGTCTCTCTGTTGGTGGGACGTAGGCCCGTGATCGAAAAGTGGCCCGGTTAGAATTTTGAAATAATATCACAACCTAATTAAATATCCTAATGCTTTCATGGTTGAACTGACTTATCAAGGGTGCCGCCGCATGAAGTGCCATCGTCTCCCGAGTCGAAAATCCGCGGGTTCTATCTCCCTGCGAGGGAAGGTGCAGAATGACTACTTTTTGCATCGTTTTATACGAGCCTTCTATCTTGACCCCGATTATGCTCCCTGGAACATAATCGTAGACAAAAAAACGAGGTAATTCCCTTAACATGCTGTACAAACGAGGTAATTCCATTAATTTTCGGCATATAAGTTTGTAGGTTCCTGTAGCCGTCATGTCGGTTGCCCCCGCCGTTTAGCTAACGAAATGGTATCTTTCATCATCAGTCATTCTGGGTTTGACAAAGCCTGGCGAAAATCGCTATATCCCGTAGTTATAATGCCGAATCCTCAGGTTTTTCCACTTGACATCTTCAGCCTTCCCGTGTTTCTATCTGGACACGTCTATTCTGGGTCATCGTCATAAATCCGCCTCCCGGATGCCAGCCATCAGGGCCATCGCCTTTGTGCAGCTGATAGTAATGCTGGTTCTTGCATTGCCACTCTGCTGCTCTGCAATGGGCTCGGAGCAGACTGAATCTCGTGTCAGCCTCACTGCGGGGGCGGTTGACGGTGGGCACGATACCGATACCTGTCCTTGCTGCCCTGGCGAAGACAGATCCGATTCCGATAACTGTTCGACCTGCAGCTACTGCTCAACCTACATACCTTTACCCTCAATGTCCTCCGTGAAGTATCTCCCTGCTGAGACACAGCTCGTGTCCCGGTACGGCACCACCGCTCTTCTTGAAGTCCACATCCCCATTTTTGTACCCCCGCAAAACCACGCCTAATCACGTCCTCTGTACCTGTAAACCAATTCCTTAGGCACCATCGTTTGCACTCAGGCGAACCTTTGCTTTGTTCCTGGAGCACATGATGGGTCACTGCTTTGCGAACAGCACTTTTCAATTGTTCATCTGATGTCAGGGATCCGTGGCACTACCCGGCTCCACCGGATCTGTGTCATGGTGCGGATGCGCTGCATCTTCATGTGCATTAGCTAAATATTGCGACACGGGAGTTATGATGAAAACAGGCATGTTACAGGCCCTGACGGTTGCTGCATTCTGCATGCTACCAACGGCGGCCATCGCAACGGATATGGGCGGGGATCCTCTTACCCTCGCCCGTGTGATAGAACTATCTTCGGCCAGCGCACCTGATGTGCGCCTGGCAATTACCCGCGTTGCCGAAGGAGAGGCAAAACTGGCCGGGGCTCAAGTCCGGACCTTGGAAAACCCGAAGTTGGAGTTGAATGCTGGGCCACGTACCGGCGCCGAGAACAGCATAGATGTCGAGGTCGGCATGGAGATTCCCATCGAACTAGGCAGCCGCCGTAGCAAGCGGGTTGCTTTGGCCCAAGCCGGTATTCAGCGTGAAAAGCGGACAACCGAAGATGTCCGCCGACAGGCTGTGACCGCTGCAGTCGGCGCTTATTACCGGGTGCTGCAAGCAGAGGAACAGCTCGCTTTGGCTTTGGACCGCAAAAAACTTGCCGAGGAGTTGCTGCAAATTGCCAAAGAGCGGCATCGCGCAGGCGATGTCGCCAAATTCGAGGTAAACCTGCCCCTTACTGAAGCTGCACGTGCCCAGAGCGAAGTTTCTTCCGCACAGGGCCGTATCGCCTCGACGAGGGCGGCACTGGCCCGAACCCTCGGATTGCCGTCAGCGGCGGGGCTTAAGGTTAGCGGCAGCATCAAGGAGCGGAGCTTCTTTGATGCCATCCATTCCGCTCCGGGTTTGGCAAAACGAACGGATCTCCTGGCGACGCTGGCTGAGGTCGAAGCCTCCCGCGCCGCTATCTCCCTGGCTGAAGCCGAGAAGCTTCCCGATGTCGCATTCAGGATCAGCTATAAACGCGAAGGCGACGAGAACGTCGCCCTGGGCGGCATCAGCGTCAGCCTTCCCTTTATGAACCCGCGCCAGGCGCCGGTTCAGGAAGCGAGAGTGCAGCATCAGCGGGCGCAATTGGCCGCTGAAATCAGTCAAGCGAGCATCGCTACGGAAATGGAAGGAGCCGGCAGCGCCTATACGGCTGCGGTCGAAGCTGTGCGCCGCATGGAGGCGGACGGACTCGTCCTGCAGCAGGAAAATGAATCCCTGGCCCACGAGAGTTATAAAGCCGGCAAGATCAACCTCTCCACCTTGCTGCAGTTGCGTCGCGAGGCGCTGGAAACACGGCGGGAATACCTGAAATTGTTATTGGAAGCCGCCGAGGCCGGTGTCTAGCTGGCCTCAGCCGGCGGCCTTTGGACCACAGCAAACTAATCCAACACATCAAAAAGGAGAAACATCATGCATCGTTCCATCCTGCTCTCTCTCACCCTGCTCTTTCCCCTCACCTTTTCCGCCTTCGCCGCCGACTCCGCCAAAAAGGAGGTCCACGGCACCAAAGACGCCAAGCCCGGTTCTTACGAGGACTGGTGCGGTGAGCATAAAGTTCCCGAGTCCCAGGACACCCGTTGCGACAAGTCCCTCATTCCCGCCTTCAAGGCAACCGGCGACTGGGACGAGAAGCACGGACTGCCCAAGTCCCAGTGCAAGAAGTGCAACCCGAAGCTGAAGATCGTTCGCCCACCCAAAGGGAGCAAGTGACATGCGCAGGATTCTCACAGTGGTCACACTGGTAACTCTTGCCGTAGCCACAGGCTGCGGCAAGAAGGATGAAACCAAGGCCCCTGCAGCGGCTGACCAGTCGGCCGCCAAGACCAAGGAAGCCCGGGAAGCGGCTGGCCTTTGCCAGGAGCACGGCGTGCTGCAGGCGCTTTGCACCAAGTGCAACCCGAAGCTCGCCCCCATCTTCCAGGCCAAGGGCGACTGGTGCGCCGAGCACGGTTTCCCGATGTCGGTCTGCCCGATCCATTTTCCGGAGCGGGGAGGCAAACCGTCGGTTGACGTGTCGGCCGACGACGCTCCTGCGGACGGGACCAGGATAATCCTGAAGGGAAAGGACACGGCCCGCCTGGCCGGCATAGAAACCACGCAGGTAGTAGCCGGCCTGGGCAGGGCTGAAATCGTAGCTCCGGTTACTATCAGCTACGATACCGCCAGGGTCGCACAGGTAAGCGCCCGCGCCCTTGGGGTGGTCAAACAGGTATCGGGGGAGATCGGTGCCTGGGTATCGGCAGGTACCACACTTGCCGTTATAGAGAGTGCTGCGGTAAGCGGCGATCAGTCGAGGATGGCTGCGGTCCGCTCCCGGGTGCAGACGGCGGAGGCGAGCTATCGTCGCGAAGCTGAGTTGGAGAAAAAGGGTATCTCCGCCAAAAAAGATGTAGAGGCCGCACAGCAATCGCTGCGCGAGGCGAGTGCCGAATTGGATTCGCTGCAGGCATCGCTGCGCGGAGTTGGTGCTACCGGCAGTGGTGGCCGTTACAGCGTGAAAGCACCTGTTTCCGGGATGGTTACCCAGCGCACTGTCTCGCTGGCCGCCTACGTCGATTCCAACACGCCGCTCTTCGAAATCGTAGATACCTCGACCATGTGGGGTGAGGTGGCCATCCCTGAGGCGGATCTTGGCAACGTGAAAAAAGGGATGCCGGTGGTCATCGTCATGGATGCCTTGGGCGGTCGCGAGTTTCGCGGCAGCATCGCGAGCATCGCACCCATCATAGATCCTCAGACTCGAACGGCAAAGGCACGCGTCAGGCTCTCCAACGCAGGCGGCATGCTGCGGGCCAACATGTACGGCCAAGCCCGCATAGCGGTGGGAGAGGCACGGACCTCAACTCTCGTGCCGCAGGGGGCCATACAGCGGGCCAAGTCCGTGAAACTTGCCTTTGTCCGCCTGAACCCGGACGAGTTCGAAGCCAGACGCGTGCAGGTTGCATCGAGCAGTGGCGGCAACATGGTGGAGCTCGCCTCCGGGGTCGAGGTGGGCGAAGAGATCGTCGTCGCCGGAAGTTTCCTGCTCAAGACGGAAACGCTCAAGGACTCCATCGGTGCCGGCTGCTGTGAAGTTGACGCGGAGAGTAAATAGGGGGAGCAATGCTGAACAAGGTAATCCATTTTTCCCTCAACCACAGGCTCCTGGTCATTCTCGCCTGGTGCTTCATTGCCGTCCTTGGCGCTGTCGCTTTCCTGCGGCTGCCGCTCGACGCTTTCCCCGACACTACGCCGGTCCAGGTGCAGGTGAACACGACGGCACCGGCTCTCTCCCCGCTTGAGATCGAGCGCCAGATTTCGGCGCCGCTGGAGCAGGCTATTTCCGGGTTGCCCAAGCTGAAGGAGGTGCGTTCCGCCTCCAGGTTTGGCATGTCCCAGGTAACCGTAATTTTTGAAGACGGCACCGACATCTACCTCTCCCGCCAGGTCGTAATGGAGCGGGTGCAGGGGGTAGCGCTGCCTGAGGGAATTGAGAAGCCGCAGTTGGGCCCGGTCGCCACGGGGCTTGGCGAGGTGTTCCATTACCTGCTTACGGCCAAGGACATGTCGCTGGCCGAGCTCCGCACGCTGCACGACTGGGTGGTGAAGCCCCAGATGCGCTCGGTGTCGGGAGTAGCCGAGGTGAACACGTGGGGCGGCGATGAGCGTCGCGTCGAGATAATGGTCGATCCTGAGGAGCTGGGCAAGCGCGGACTCACCATGGGCCACCTCGTCGAGGCCATGGAGCGTAACAACGCAAACGTGGGAGGCGGCACCATCGACAGTGCAGGCGAGTCGACCGTCGTGCAGGGAGTTGGGATCGTCGGCTCCCTGCAGGATATCGAATCGATTGTCATCATCGCCAAGGACGGTGTCCCGGTCCGGGTTGCGGACGTCGCCCGCGTGGTGGAAGGGCGTGAGATCCGCCGCGGCGCGGTTACGGCCGACGGCAAGGGTGAGGCGGTGCTCGGCCTGGGCTTCATGCTGATGGGCGAGAACAGCCACGACGTCACCACTAAGCTCAAAGCCCGTCTTGAGGAGGTCAAAAAAACCCTCCCCAAGGGTGTGCAGGTAGCCACTGCCTACGACCGGACCTCGCTGGTGGACAAAGTCCTGCAGACGGTAGAGAAGAACCTTATCGAAGGCGCTCTGCTGGTCATCGCCGTCATCTTCATATTCCTGGGGAACCTGCGCGCCGGACTCATAGTGGCCCTGGCC
>Ga0209317_1003030_pt1 | contig 11227 bp, 14 predicted proteins | sample RifGroB2_FD_183994 | JGI IMG/M metagenome (GOLD analysis project Ga0209317, IMG submission 183994) | Soil microbial communities from Rifle, Colorado, USA - Groundwater B2 (SPAdes) (version 2) | ecosystem: Environmental > Terrestrial > Soil > Unclassified | place: Rifle, Colorado | collected...
CAGTGCCGACCAGCAGGGTGGTAGCGGCGCCCCGTTGTCTGCAATCGCAGACCTCAACACGGTGGCCGCCAAGCTCAACACTGTCTTTCTTGTAATTCCCGGCAAAGACAACGCCTCGACCACCAAGGAAACAGATGCGGCGGTGGCGGCAGTTGAACGAACCCTGAATGCGAGAGGCCTTAGTACCGGGATATACACGCTGAAAACCGCTTCGCCAGACTACCAGGACGTTGCAGCCAAGGTGACAGCGCCAGGAATTGCGGTGCTGACGAAGGGTGGTGGCATAGGGTTTGTTTCTGGCGGGATATCGGAAAGTAACCTTATGCAGGCATATGTTACCTCGACACGCGCGGGAGGCTGTTGCCCACCCGGCGGTGGTAAAGCCGCTGTCCCATGCAACTGACGAGGTGATGCGTGCTTGATTATTGTGTTACGACGCTGCAAAACGCGGCATCCCAGCCGATTGGGCTGCTCTTCGCCCTGCTTCTCGGTACCGTGAGTGCTACTACCAGCGCCTGCTGTACGCTGCCGGCGCTTGGCATCCTCATCGGCTATTCGGGGGCACGGGAAGAGACAAACCGTAATGCGGCCATCGGAGGCGTCGTTTTCTTCGCCGCAGGGACGATGCTCTCTCTAATGATTATCGGCGGCATTGCCGGCTTTGTCGGCCAGACAGCGCAAACATCCCTGGGGGGCTACTGGAAACTCTTTGCCGGTGTTGTGGCTATTTTCTTTGGTTTGGCGACACTGAAGTTACTCCCCTTCGATCTCCCTGCGTTAAACAACAGAACAACAACGAACAGTTCGTATAATCTTGGCCCAGCGACAGCAGGACTGCTCATGGGAGGCGGTGTCGCTGCGTGTTCAATCCCCTGCAATCCCGGAATTTTCATAGTTCTCGGTGCGGCTATACTGCAGGGCCAAGTAATCTGGGCGACACTCTTACTGGCCATGTTTGCGTTGGGATTCAGCATCCCCCTGGGGGCAGTCTTGCTCGGCATATCTCTTGGTAAAACGGCTCTTCTTTCAAAAAATGCGGACACTGCCATCCGCTGGGTTTCAGGGTGTATCCTCATGGTTGCGGGATTCTATCTCTTGGCCACCTTTTGAGTCTCTTGTAAACAAAAGCAACCATTAAGGACGGAGATATTAATGGATGCACCTAATTCAAGGACACACCTGCCCCCCCTAAAAGATGGGCTTGCAGTTCCGCCATACACTCCCTTTTCCAGTGTTCCACCCTTTGGAAATCATCGCCAGGGCGTATCAGGTAGATTAGCTGCGGACGGGCGCCTTGACGCAGCTTTATACAAAGGAGCCAAGATGTGCGTAAAATATTCAATTCTGCTTCTGTTCAGCCTGCTGATGCTGCCCCAAACCGCGCGCGGAGAACTCTCTTACGTTGGGTCCTCCACCATCGGCACAGGCATCCTCAATGCCGGCGCGGTGGAGACGTTCCGTATCAAGAGCGGCAAGAAATTCACCTCGGTGCAAATTCCAGGATCGGGAAGGGGGACCGCTGCCCTGATCGAAGGAGAAACCTCGCTTGCCGGGATGTCCCGTCCGCTGAAACCGGAGGAGAAGAAGCTCGGCCTCAGCGCCACGGTCATCGGTTATGACGCCATCGCCGTCTTCGTCCACGCCAAAAACCCGGTGCGCAACCTCTCGCGGGAACAACTCAAGGGAATTTTTACGGGCAGGATCACCAGTTGGCAGAAGGTCGGCGGAAACCTTGCAGCAATAGCACCTACCACCGAGATTCATCTCCGGGAACGGGCGACTGTTGAGATGTTCCAGGAGGCGATCATGGACGGCTCGAACTACGGCGACTTCAGGCAGATCGACCTGCCGCGTGACCAACTCCTCCAACTTGCCCAAGATCCAAATGGCATCTGTGCTGTAAGCATCGGCTTCTTAGCGACCCTTCCTGCCAATGTCAGGAAAAATGTAAAAGCAGTTTCGGTCAACAGGATCGAGCCAACCGAACGGAACGTGAGATCCGGTGCATATGCCATCTCGCGTCCGTTACTGCTGGTCACCAAGGGGGCACCAAAAGGTGATGCCGGAGAGTTCATCCGTTTCCTGCTTTCCTCTGAGGGCCAGCGCATCGTCGACCGCAACTTCATCCCGGTCCGAAAAAAGTAGGTGGCATTCCTCGGCCTCGACCGGCCACACCGTCCCCTGACCTCTGTTCCGCATTAGTTTCATTGGTGCCGCCGCTTTTTATTTAACTATTGCCTTTCGTTGTGCATTTTTGGTATAACGCGACTGTCATTTTTTCGGTCAACCAGATACTGAAGCAACAGGAGAAATAACATGTTTGGATTCGGCATGCCGCAACTCATCCTCATTCTGGTCATCATGCTGGTGATCTTCGGCCCGGGAAAGCTCCCGCAACTCGGCGCCTCACTCGGCAGCGCCATCAGGAATTTCAAAAAGGCCTCGGATGAGGACGGCACGGTGATAAATCCTAAAGAAGAAGAAAAGAAGTCACCTTAGGGTAGAGATCGACGTCTGAATAAAGAAAGGAGCGGCGACCATGGTCAGCATCGAGGAAGCGCAAAGGACCATTCTTGAGCAGATCAGCCAGTTGGAGACGGAAAAGGTATCCGTATTCCAGGGACTGAACAGGGTAACACCGGAAGACCACATCGCCCCCTGGGACATCCCGGCTGCCGACAACTCTGCCATGGACGGCTTCGCATTCCGTCATGCCGGGGTTGTGGAGAACAGCCTGAAGGTGACCGGATTCCTCCCGGCCGGAGAGGTGCACGAGAAACCGGTGCCTGCCGGCGAGGCGATCAGGATCATGACCGGAGCGCCCGTCCCCCCCGGTTGCGACACGGTGGTCCCCATCGAAGACGTCGAGGAGAGCGGCGACCGGATACGGGTGCCGGTGGTCAAGGCGGGAACGCACATACGCAAGCGGGGCGAGGATATCGCGTCAGGCGATGTTGTCATCCCTGCCGGCTCGCTGCTGCGCCCGCAGGAAATAGGCATGCTCTCCGCCATGGGAAGCACCTCGCTCGCCGTCTTCCGGCGCGCAAGGGTCGCCATCCTGTCCACCGGCGACGAACTGCTGGAGCCAGGCTCGACACCGATGCCGGGCAAACTGATCAACAGCAACAGCTACAGCCTCGCCGCCCAGGTGCTCGATGCGGGGGGTGACCCGGTCCTTTTGGGCATTGCCGCGGACACCCTTGAGGCCACCTGCGACAAGATCAGGGCCGGCCTGAATGCGGACATGCTGGTGATAACAGGTGGCGTTTCGGTGGGTGATCGGGATTTCGTCAAGGCGGCGATAGAGGCGCTGGGCGGCCAGGTCAACTTCTGGAAGGTCAACATGAAGCCGGGCAAGCCTCTGGCCTTCGCCATGCTGGACGGAAAACCCATTTTCGCGCTCCCCGGCAACCCGGTCGCCGCCATGGTCTCCTTCGAGCTATTCGTGCGCCCGTCCATCCTGAAGGCGATGGGGCACCGGCGCATCTTCCGGCCGCAAATCAGTGCGGTCTTGCAGGAGCCGGCCAAAAACAAGGGGAACCGCCCGCACCTGGTGCGCGGCATCGTCTCGGTGCACGAAAACCGCTATTACGTTTCGACCACCGGCAATCAGAGTTCAGGCCGCCTCTCCTCCCTGATCCTTGGCAACGGCCTGATGAAGCTGGCGCCCGAATCGAGTCTTGCCGCCGGCGAGGAGGTCGAGGTGATTCTGCTGGACAGGGGCTTCGAGATGGGATGGGATGCGACGACAAAGGCGTTGTTTGCCCCTAAGGAAAACCCGTGAGCTTGCCGCTTTTGTCCCTACTATTGATCACCGTGCTGGCAGTGGCGGTCCTCTACTCCAGCGTAGGCCATGGCGGCGCCTCCGGCTATATTGCCACTTTGGCCCTGTTCAGCGTGGCGCCGGCGGCCTTCAAACCGACAGCCCTGGTCCTCAATATCGTGGTGGCAGTGGCAGTCCTCTACTCCAGCGTAGGCCATGGCGGCGCCTCCGGCTATATTGCCACTTTGGCCCTGTTCAGCGTGGCGCCGGCGGCCTTCAAACCGACAGCCCTGGTCCTCAATATCGTTGTGGCGGCCATAGCCACCTACTCCTTCGCTCGTGCCGGCCACTTTTCCTGGCGCCTGTTCTGGCCCTTTGCAGCCACCTCGATACCTTGCAGCTTCATCGGCGGCTATCTCAGCTTGCCACCCAATCTCTATAGGCCGCTGGTAGGAATAATTCTGCTCGCTTCAGCCTGTCGCCTCATTTTCCACAGGGAGCATGACGCCCTGACGCTTCGACACCCTTCAACTCCAGTCGCTCTGTTTATCGGCGCGGGGCTCGGCCTCTTGTCCGGGCTAACCGGTGTAGGGGGCGGGATCTTCCTCAGTCCGCTACTGCTGCTCTTCAAATGGGGACGGGCTCGGGAGGTGTCTGCCGTAGCGGCCTTGTTCATCCTGGTAAATTCAGGTGCCGGGCTTCTCGGTCATCTCAGCAGTCTTCAGGCGATCCCGCACTTTGCACCGCTGCTCGCTGTCGCGGCCCTCGGCGGAGGCGTCATAGGCTCCTTTCTTGGCAGTCGCCGTCTGCCGGTAACAGGCGTGATAAAGGCATTGTCCGTTGTCCTGACCATTGCAGGCTTCAAGCTTTTGTTTGTGTAGTTTTACCGCTAGCACCGTTTGCGGGAATCTCTCTCTATAACCTCCAACTGAGAATTCTTCTTCTCCCACCGACTGTACGCCCCCTACCCGATTACTTAGCGCCTTTTGGATAAAAAATGAATTGACAGCCAGCGAACAACGGACTATATGAGTATATAGTCATTCACTGGAAGAGGGCACCCATATATGAAAGAACTTGTCGAGTACCGCGCCGAAATCCTGAAGGCCTTGGCACAGCCGACCCGGCTGAAGATAATCGATTTTCTCCGCGATGGCGAGCGCTGCGTCTGCGAAATTTTTCCAGCCATCGGAGAGGAACAGTCCAATACCTCCCGCCACCTGAACATGATGCTCGCCGCCGGCGTCCTTTCCCGTCGCAAAGATGGATTGAAGATCTACTACGCCATCAAGCATCCCGAGATCCTCGAGGTTATGGACATTGTCACAGGGATCGTAAAGCTCGAAATTTACGGGCGACACGATCTGCTGAAGGCTATGTGAGCATGGGAGTGGAACCATGAAAGAGCTGACAATCGAATGGCGTCATTATGAGAAGGAAGGCGCAACCTGCGACCGCTGTGCTGCCACCGGCTCCTCGGTCAGTGAAGTCGTCACCCAACTGAGACATGAGCTGGCAGCCAAGGGAGTTACCGTAACCTTTACTGAAACGATCCTCCCAGAAGAACTCATGGCCCAATCAAACATGATCCTGTTTAATGGAACCCCACTGGAAGCAGTTCTGGAGAATGCCGCGGCGGATGAAAACCCCTGTCCGTCGTGCTCATGCCTGACCGGTTCAGAAACGAGTTGCCGGACGGTCGAATACGAAGGAAAAACTTACGAGGAGATCCCCGGGGAACTGATTCGCAAGGCCGCCTACAGAGTAACCGGGTCGAACCGCGGGTAATTTTATTGTCTCATTAAGTGAGCAATCAATCAGATGCTCATGGAGCATGCCATGCTGAAAGGCTTTGCCGACTACATCGTCTTCACCCTCATTGGCCTCGTTCCCGGTTCACGTTCGGGCGAAGCGCTCGATTTCTTCATTTACGACACACTGAAGATCTTCCTGCTGCTCACCACAATCATCTTCGTGGTAGCGATCATCCGTTCCTCGTTCCCTCCGGAAAAAACCAAGCGAATGCTTTCCCACAAAAGGGAATACGTCGGCAACATCCTGGCTGCGTTGCTTGGCATCGTCACCCCCTTCTGCTCATGTTCGGCGGTGCCGCTCTTCATCGGCTTTGTCGAGTCAGGAGTTCCGTTGGGTGTGACCTTCTCGTTTCTGATCTCCTCCCCCATGGTTAACGAGGTGGCCCTGATCATGCTCTGGGGGCTCTTTGGCTGGAAGATCGCCCTGATTTACATCGGCACAGGGCTGTTGGTAGCCGTTGTCGCCGGCATCTTGATAGGCAGGCTGAAGATGGAGAAGTACGTCCAGGACTATGTTTGGAAGATGCAGGTAGGTAACAGCGAGATCGCGATCATGACCTTCCGCGAGAAGCTCGATTATGCCCGGGAGTACACACTGGGCCTTTTGAAAAAGATCTGGCCCTATGTGGTGGTCGGCGTCGGCCTTGGCGCCTTCATCCATGGCTATGTTCCGGCTGACTTCCTGGCTCGCTGGGCTGGACCGGACAACATTTTTGCCGTTCCGGTGGCCGTGGCCCTGGGGGTGCCACTCTACAGCAACGCCGCCGGGGTGATCCCCATCGTGCACGCCCTGATGGAAAAGGGGATGGCTATTGGCACCGTGCTCGCCTTTATGATGGCGGTCACCGCCCTGTCACTGCCGGAGGCGATCATCCTGAGTAACGTCCTGAAGAAGCCGCTGCTGGCCACCTTCTTCGGCATTGTAGCCACGGCCATAATCATTATTGGGTATCTGTTCAACGCGATTCTCTAGGGAGCTATCTCCTGTGGTCGCTGTCAAAAAGGAAGGTAAATCCATGAAACGGATTGCTCTGATCATCTGTCTGATGCTATTTGCCGTACATCTTCACCCCCCTGCCATCGTTGCCGCCGAGTCTGAATTTGAGAATTTTCTCGGTCGCTTCGATTATGAAGTGCGCGACGACATGAAGATCGACAGCAAGGAACTGGTTTCACTTCTTTCAACCGGCAAAGCTGTTCTAGTCGATGTGCGTTTCAAGGAGGAGGTGGCCGCCTGGCATACTGGGTTTAGTGCGAACATCCCTTTGAATGAACTCCCGAAGCGGATCAAGGAACTACCTATCGATAAGATCATCGTTGCCGCCTGTCCCCACAAGGATCGCTCCGCCATTGCCATGGCCTACCTGCGAAGCAAGGGCTATGACGCAAGGTATCTCACCGATGGGCTGATCGGTCTTGCTGAACTCCTGCGAGGGGAACGGGCCAAGGATTTTATGGAAGTCATTGATAAGGCCAAAACGAAGTAACACGGGAAAGACAATCCAGACAAAAGGAGACTCAACCATGAAAATCGAAATTCTCGGCACCGGCTGCGCCAAGTGCAAGACCCTCTACGAAAACGCGAAGAAGGCCGTGGAAGAGAGCGGCAAGAGCGCCGAGGTGGAGGACATCCCATCCATCATGAAGTATGGCGTGATGAGCACACCTGCCCTGGTCATCGATGGGAAGGTGAAGTTCTCGGGCAAAGTCGCCTCGGCTGCCGAAATCGCCGGGATGCTGTAGAATCATCGCGTTTTTCCAAGGGGACTTTTCGGATCGTTCCCATCTCCACAACGCAGCCTCTGGCGCTCCAGCGTCTTATATTGCAAACAAACCGGGACGCAGGAGCGTCTCAGGATGTGTTCCAACGCTGGAGCGTAGGAACGATACGTGAAATTTCCATCTTCAAATAGGAGTTGATATGAAGCTTCGCATAGCAGCAATCGCCCTCACCCTCATGCTTGCCGCCACCGCGCAGGCCGAACTGCCGTCGGCAACCGACGCCATGATCAGCCGCGCGCTCAGTTCCGGTAAACCCGGCGTCATCGACCTGGGAGCCCACACCTGCGTCCCTTGCAAGAAAATGGCGCCGATCCTGGAATCCCTAGCCGCGCAGTACCGCGACAAGGCTTCTGTGCTGTTCATCGACGTCCATGAAAACGAGGCTGCCTCAGAAAGGTTCCGCATTCAGATGATCCCCACCCAGATTTTCTTTGATAGCCGGGGCAAGGAGGTGAAGCGCCATATCGGCTTCATGGACAAGGCCGACATCGTCAAGGAACTGAGGGCGGCAGGCCTCAAATGACCTTCCTCGACAATATCGAGCAGATCATCACGCTCTATCCGCTGATAGCCTTCGGGGCGGTTTTTCTGGCCGGGGTGCTCTCTTCGGCCTCCCCCTGCGTGCTGGCCACCATCCCGCTGGTGGTGGGATTCGTCGGGGGGTACGCCGATGGCGACCGGCTGAAGGCCTTCCGCTACTCCTTAGCCTTCATCTTTGGGCTTTCGCTGACCTTCACGGCGTTTGGTGCCGCGGCGGGGCTTTTGGGGACCATGTTCGGCACCCTGGGAGGGAGGTGGTACCTGATAGCCGGAGCCATAGCACTGGTCATGGGCGGGCAGATGATGGGGCTGTACCAGATTCCTCTGCCAATCAGCCCAGACTACCGACCGAAAAGAGGCGGTCTGGTCGGTGCCTTCCTGCTGGGGTTGTTCTTCGGCATCGTCTCCTCGCCATGCGCAACACCGGTGCTGGTGGTACTGCTGACCCTTGTGGCGAGCAAGGCGCAGGTGCTCTACGGCATCGCCCTTCTCTTTTGCTACGCCGTCGGGCACTGCCTGCTCATGCTCTTTGCCGGCACCTTCACAGGATTCGTCGAGGGGTTCGCGAAATCCAAAGGGGTGGTCGACTTCTCCTGCTGGGCCAAGCGCATCAGCGGAACTGTGGTAGCACTGGTAGGCGGGTGGTTTGTCTGGCAGGGATTTTGATACCAATTAGAAAGCCCCGCCGGCTATTGCCGCGGGGCTGTTTGTTGCAGGTGCAGACCGTACAGGTGTAAATTCGCGGGTTGCGGCTCACCGGATGAATCAAGCCACAAACCGAAGGAAGCGGTTCATCTCTCCCCATCCGCCGCGCGTTCCGGTGGCTTCCATAAATTCCTTCACCAGCGGTTTCAACTCCGTAGTGTGCTCTGTCAGGCCGTCTCGATAACTGGCGCCACTTCCTTAATCAGCCTGAGTGACCTATCCCTTCTTACCGACCGATAGAACTTGGAGAAAATGAAAAGATAAAGAATTGCCGCAAATACCGTACTCACATAATTTACAACCGACAGCACCAGACTGGGATAATAAATCCCATAAACATTCGCTCCCAAAACTTGGGAGCCGACGAGTGCTCAAACTAGGCCCCACTGTGTCGGATAAAAATCGCTCTTCAGGAAATCCTTCTTAAAGTAATTGCTGAGCAGATACAGGCAAAAGATCCCCCAGCCGATGGTGACGACATAGGAGAAATTGATGAAGAAGAACGACAGGACTCTTGTGTCAAAGGAAAAATACTTTTGCAAATAGAGCGCGATCCTGTAGAAGCTGTATCCGTACAGGCAGGTGATGGGGATCACCAGAAAAAACGCGGGCAGAATCGGTTTTTCCGGCAACTTGTGGGCCTTTATCTGAAGGTAGATCAGATAGGCGAGCTTGGTGACGAGCAAGAAAAAACCGAGGCTCAAGGTGAACAACGATGCGAAAGCCGCTGTCGAAGCGAGCTTCTCGCTGTCGGAGAGGGCGGCGATGCCGGTTCCGGTCAGGCTCACCAGTCCGAAGGCGAACACGTCGAGCAACCAGATAAAGTTCAATTGCGGGACCTCGAGGGGATGACTCAGCCAGGTTCTGAGAACCCTGAATTCGAGCCGGAAGGCTGACAACCAGAGGAGTGCGAAAAATATCAGGGCGGGCAGCATCAGCGCCTGCAGATTGGACGACAATTGGGGCACAAAAAAGCCCAAGGGAGCCAGAATCACATTCGCGGTCATGGACAGGGAAGCTACCGGCACGAAGACGGCGATACTCTTCATCGGCGGACCGTTGATGAAATCCTGGTACTCGGTCTTGTTGGTAAGCCACTCGATGAGTTGCTTCAGATAAAAAGCGGTAGAGCCTAAACTCATCACGCTGAATGCCAGCATGATGAGGATCAGGGGGAGATACAGGCCAGCTTGGCCGTTTGTCAATCCGGCCCACGGAATATCCGACAGCGTTATCAATCCCTTACCATGAGGCGCTGCGAACTGGAGATAATTGAAGGCCATCAGCGCGACCCCCCCTGCAGCCAAGGGTATCTGAAACTTCAACGGCGTAAACTTCATGATTCACTTCTCCTTCTTTGGTACTTTTGCTTCGCAGGCGCTCTCGAAAGCGGTAGCAAGCGCCGCTGCCGCCCGCTCGATCTCTTCCTCGGTCGTCAACCACCCCACCGACAGCCTGACCGCCCCCATGGCACGCTCCGTGTCAAAGCCCATGGCAGCAAGCACGCCGCTTACGGCATCGCCGTGGGAATGACAGGCCGACCCGAGCGAGGCGGCCACGTCCTCGGCGCATCGTTCCAGCAGCTCCCGTCCGGCGATGCCGGGGAAAGAGACGTGGAGAGTGTTCGGCAGGCGATGCTCCGGATGGCCGTTGAGCCGCAGTCCGGAAACGGCCTTGTTAAGCTTGCCGTGCAGCAGATCGCGCAGGGCTTTCAGGCGAAGCTCCGACATGGGAAGCCTCTCCAGCGCGAGCCGCGCCGCCTCGCCCAGGCCGACTATGGCCGGCACGTTTTCGGTCCCTGGACGCAGGCCATATTCATGGTCGGCTCCCGCCAGCACCGAGGCGATCGGCGTGCCTGGTCTGACATAGAGCGCCCCGACCCCTTTGGTGGCGTAGAACTTGTGGCCAGCCAAGGTCAGGAGGTCGACGCCGAGCGTCTCGACGTCGAGCGGCACCTTGCCCGCCGACTGGGCTGCGTCGGTATGCAGCAACGCCCCGTGTCCCTTCACGATGGAAGCGATCTCGGCCACCGGCTGGAGGGTGCCTATTTCATTGTTGGCGTGCATGACGGACACGAGGACCGTATCGGGACGCAGCGCCGCCCGCACGTCTTGCGGCTTTATCCGACCGTATTCGTTAACCGGCACAACGGTGACAGCCCACCCCTCCTCCTCCAGACGCTTCGCCGGAGCCGCTACGGCCGGGTGCTCCACCGCGCTGATGATGAGATGTCCCGGTCGCCGGTGAGCGCGTGCCACGCCAAGAAGCGCCAGGTTGTTGGCCTCAGTGGCGCAGCCGGTGAAGACGATGTCGGCTGCCCGCGCATTGATCAGGGCTGCCACGCGGGCGCGGGCCTGCGCCACGGCCAGCTTGGCGCGCTGGCCGAACACGTGGGCCGAGGAGGGGTTGCCGAAGTGCTCCCGCAGATAGGGGATCACGGCGTCCGCCACCTCAGGCGCGACCGGCGTGGTGGCGTTGTAGTCGAGATAAACAGGGAGTTTCATGTCAGGTCCTCCTAATGTTCGGCTATGTCTCGATGGGCAGCCCTTCTGCCGCCCATTCGGCTACCCCGTCCGTAATCCTGCGCGCCATCAATCCCTTCTCGCGCAACAATCCGACCGCC
>Ga0209317_1003031_pt1 | contig 11225 bp, 12 predicted proteins | sample RifGroB2_FD_183994 | JGI IMG/M metagenome (GOLD analysis project Ga0209317, IMG submission 183994) | Soil microbial communities from Rifle, Colorado, USA - Groundwater B2 (SPAdes) (version 2) | ecosystem: Environmental > Terrestrial > Soil > Unclassified | place: Rifle, Colorado | collected...
CGACCTGGCCGTTTCCGATCCGAAGGGTTTCGCAGCCATCGCGGCTGCAGCCAAAGCAAACTTTTAATACATACCGCGGGCATAAAAAAGAAATGGGATAGCGATGTCTCATTTCTTTTTTTTTCCGAAGATAGGGTCAAAAGATCATGAAGGATAAACTTGAAGCACTTTTAAGCGAAGCCGTAGCCGAGCTGGCGCTCGCCACGACCGAGGACCGACTGCAGGAACTCAGGGTCAAGTACCTCGGGAAGAAAGGGGCTCTCACCGCCGTGATGAAGGGGCTCGGTGGCCTCTCCGCGGAAGAGCGCCCGCTGATCGGCCAGGTGGTGAACTCGGTGAAGGGGCGCCTGGAAGAGGCGTTCGACGGCCGCGCCGTCGAGATCCGCGAGGCGGTCAAGGCCGCGAAGCTTTCCGGAGAGCGGCTCGACGTGACGCTCCCGGGGCGCCACCGCGTGATCGGCTCCAAACACCCGATCACGCTGGTCACCGAGGAGATCTGCTCCATCTTCGCAGCCCTGGGCTTTGCCGTAGCGGAGGGGCCCGAGGTCGAGCACGACTTCTACAACTTCGAAGCGCTCAACTTCCCGAAGGACCACCCGGCGCGCGACATGCAGGACACCTTCTTCGTCGGCGAGAGCGTGCTTTTGCGGACCCACACCTCTCCGGTACAGATCCGCACCATGCTGAAGCAGCAGCCGCCGGTGCGCATCATCGCCCCGGGCACCGTGTACCGCTGCGACTCCGACGCGACCCACTCCCCCATGTTCCACCAGATCGAGGGGCTCATGGTCGACAAGGGGGTCACCTTCGGCGACCTGAAGGGGATACTCACCCTGTTCATCAGCCAGCTGTTCGGCTCCGACATCGGCGTCAGGCTGCGTCCCTCCTTCTTCCCGTTCACCGAGCCGTCCGCTGAAGTCGACATCGCCTGCGTGATCTGCCGCGGCAAGGGGTGCCGGGTCTGCAAGAACACCGGCTGGCTGGAGATACTGGGCGCCGGCATGGTCGACCCCGAGGTGTACCGTCACGTGGGCTACGACTCAGAGATCTACACCGGGTTCGCCTTCGGGATGGGGATCGAGAGGATCGCCATGTTGAAGTACGGCATAGCCGACATGAGGCTCTTGTTCGAGAACGATCTCAGGTTCTTGAAACAGTTTTAAAGATGAAAAGGCAGGATAGCGACTAGGTCAAAACCTTTGCACGCGGAAAAGGCGGATCGGGCGGAAAAGGCGTGATAAACCTTCAAAGTCTTTCGGGTTAACCTTTAACCCGAAGTCCGGTTTGAGTCTTTACCCCAAGCTCTCGGTTCAATCCGATGTTATCCGCTCAATCCGCCTTTTCCGCGTTCCGGGCCTTTGACTTTATCCGCCTTTTTCTGTTTTTCAAATTCTTTAATCGTTTAGATCGGGAACCAATATGATAGTTACCTATAACTGGATCAAGGAATTCGTCGATTGCGACCTGCCGGCCGAAGAGCTCTCCCACCTCCTTACCATGCTGGGCCTCGAGGTCGAGCGCATGGAGGCCGTGGGCGGCGGGATGGACGACGTGGTCGTGGCCCGGGTGGTGGAGAAGAACCAGCACCCCAACGCCGACAAGCTCTCCCTTTGCAAGGTGGACAACGGAAAGGAACTCCTCTCCATCGTCTGCGGCGCCCAGAACTTCAAGGCGGGGGACAAGGTGGCCCTGGCCCAGATCGGCGCCACGCTGCCGGGCGATTTCAAGATCAAGCGCTCCAAGATCCGCGGCGAGGAGTCCTTCGGGATGCTCTGCTCCGAGAAGGAACTGGCGCTTGCCGCGGAGTCCGCCGGCATCATGATCCTCCCCGAGGATTTCCAGCTCGGCACGCCGCTCTTCGACGCGCTCGGCACCAAGGACACCATCTTCGAGATCGGCCTCACGCCGAACCGCGCCGACTGCCTGAGCGTGGTCGGCGTCGCCCGCGAGATCGCCGCCAAGCTCGGCAAGAAGGTCCACTACCCCGGCCTTCAGGTGGTCGAGGCCGGCGCGCCCATCGAGGGGATCGCCTCGGTCACCATCGACTCCCCGGATCTCTGCCCGCGCTACACGGCGCGCCACATCTCGGGCTGCACCCTGGCCGAGTCGCCCGCCTGGCTCGCCAACAGGCTGCGCGCCGCCGGCATCCGCTCCATCAACAACATCGTCGACGTGACCAACTACGTGCTGCTCGAGTACGGCCACCCGCTGCACGCCTTCGACTTCAAGCTGCTGGCGGGGGGGAGGATCGTGGTCGCCGCGGCGGCCGAGGGCGAAGGCTTCGGCACGCTGGACGGCCAGCAGCGCAAGCTCACCTCGAGCGATCTCACCATCCGCGACGCCGAGAAGGGGGTCGCGCTGGCCGGCATCATGGGCGGCGGCAACTCCGAGATAGGGGAGGGGACCACCGAGGTGCTCCTGGAGAGCGCCTACTTCGACCCCTCCGCCATCCGCCGTACCTCCAAGCGCCTGGGGATCCATACCGAGTCCTCGCACCGCTTCGAGCGCGGCACCGACGTGGCCGGGCTCACCCGCGCCCTGGACCGCGCCGCCTCGCTGATCGCCGAGCTGTCCGGCGGGAGCATCGCCAGGGGGGTCATCGACGTCTACCCGCAGCCGATCGAGCCGCGCGTCATCAGCGCCAGGCTTGCCCGCATCAACGCGGTCTCCGGCCTTGAGCTTTGCGCAGCCGAGGTGAGGGACATCTTCGAGCGCCTCGAGTTCGAGGTGAGCGAGACCGAGGCGGGGGTGTTCCGGGTGAAGGTGCCGCTGTTCAGGGTCGACCTGGAGCGCGAGATCGACCTGGTCGAGGAGGTGGTGCGCCTGAACGGCTTCGAGAAGGTGCCGCTCACCATGCCGCGCGCCGACGTCTTCTCCGACCTCCCCTCCGAGGCGCTCAGGCTCACGCTGCGCCTCAAGGACCTGCTCGTCTCCCAGGGGCTTTCCGAGGTGATCAACTACAGCTTCGTGGCACCGTCGAGCTGCGACAGGATCCTGCTGCCCCCGGACGATTTCAGGAGCAACGGGGTCGCCCTGCTGAACCCGATCTCCGACGAGCTCTCCGTGATGCGCACCACGCTTTTGCCGGGACTTTTGGAAACGGCCGTCAAGAACATCAGCTTCCGCACACTGAACCTGCGCATCTTCGAGATGCGCCGCATCTACATCCCGACCCCGGGCAAGGAGCTCCCCGACGAGCCGCTCTACCTGTCGGCGCTTCTCACCGGCAGCCGCGATCCAGAAGGTTGGAACCAGGCCAAGGGGGAGATCGACTTCTTCGACGTCAAGGGGATCCTGGAGAACCTCCTGGCCGATCTCAACGTGACCGGCGTGAGCTACCCGGCGGACCGGCTCGACCCGTATTTCCACCCGGGCAAGGCGTGCCGGATCATGTGCGGCAACAGGCAGCTCGGCTCCCTGGGCGAGCTGCACCCAACGGTCCAGGAGAACTACGGCATCGCCGCGCCGCTTTACTACCTGGAGCTCAACTTCGAGGCGCTCGTCGGCGCCAGGAAGGCGCAGGGGACCGCACAGGTGCCGTCGCGCTTCCCGTCCACCTTCCGCGACATCGCCATGCTGCTCCCCCAGGAGATCCCGGCGGCCGATATTGTCGCCTGCGTGACCGGCGTCAAGGCTGCGGAGCTGGAGGGGGTAGAGATCTTCGACGTTTACACGGGCGGCAACATCCCTAAGGGGGAGAAGAGCATCGCCGTACGGGTACGTTACGGCTCCAGGGAGAGGACTCTCACCGATGACGAGGTGACCCGTCTGCATCAGCGGGTGATGGATGCCGTGACGAAGAAATTAAATGTTTCGTTCAGATAAAAACGGTTGCAGAAATAGAAACGCTATGGTATTAGATTAAGCCGCTGTTGAGAACGCAAACAATGAAATGCTGAACCTGTTGAGGGGGTTATGACTAAAGCGGATATCGTAGAGAAAATTTATGAGAAGGTCGGATTTTCCAAAAAAGAATCCGCCGAGCTCGTTGAAACCGTTTTCGACCTGATCAAGACCACCTTGGAAGACGGTGACAAGATCAAGATTGCCGGCTTCGGCAATTTCGTGGTGAAAGAGAAATCCGACCGTCGGGGCAGGAATCCTCAGACCGGCGAGGAGATCACCATCGTGGCGAGAAAGATACTCACCTTCAAGCCGAGCCAGGTATTGAAGAGCGCCATCAACAGTCAGTAATCGTGACTGCCGGCAGTCCGGATAAAACTTATTACCGGATCGGCGAAGTGTCGGCGAAGACGGGGCTGCCCGCGTCGGTGCTGCGCTACTGGGAATCGGAGTTCGGCTCCCTGGCACCGCGGAAAAGCTCGTCGGGTCAGCGGCTTTACACGAAAAAGGACATAGAACAGGTAACGGAGATACAGAAACTTTTATATGCCGAGAAGCTCACCATCGAAGGGGCACGAAAGCGTATAGAGATAAAAAAAAGATACCGTAAACCGGAGCTTTCCAGTGAAGCGCTCGCAGCCATCCTCCAGGATGTGAGACTGGAATTGAAAGATTTACGGGATCAGTTGTAAAACAGGTATAATCGGTGCGTAGCGCAGCCTGGTAGCGCACTAGACTGGGGGTCTAGTGGTCGCAAGTTCGAATCTTGTCGCACCGACCAATTAAATTGAGGACTTAGCCTAAACAGCTAAGTCCTTTTTTTGTTTTTAAGCCTGATTATGTAGCATATATGTAGCAACTGCCAAAAGGAATGCCGGTAACGGAATGAGGCCGATCCTGCCTTCATAACATTAATGAGCCGGAAACTTTTCTTTGGCCCATGCCGAAATATCCAACTCGTTCGCTTGTGCCTCCCGGATCGCAGTATGGGAAAATATTACCGGCCAATTTATTCCCCCGCCAATTCTTCCACGAACCGCACCACCGCACTTTCCACATACCGGCAGGCCCGGCCGAGTTTCCGATAGGGAAGGGCGGCATATGGTCCCCTACCGAAACGGCCCATGGATAGGGCACCTCGTGTCGCTCCCGGCAGGTAGAGCTGCATGACCTGCAGGTCGGTCAGCATCCTTTTCGATTTCGCAGCCAGGTCCCACGATAGCGGCATGGCATCGAGATGCTTGGCACAGCGTGCTGGTTTTTTTCTCCGGTCTTCCATGGCAAACTCCTTACCGTGATGTTGGAAGACGATTACCGGTCCCATAAACGGCACTTGCTCCCACATATCGCTATGCGGGCAAGAGGGACTGCCTCCCGGACATCGTCGGACCTTAAACACGGATTTTGGCGTTTATTGAATCGATTTGCCTTTTTTCAGTTGATGGGGCACCTTTGGACCCCGAGCTGTACGGTGCGTTGAACGTGCCAATGCTAAACATTTGAAATAACTAATATGGCCGTGCGAGGGCTGTTTCAGTTGATCAGGGAAAGTGCTTTTGGTGTTCAAAGTGAGTACTGGGAGCTAAAGGTTGGACCGGTGGATCATTTAGCTCCCACCATGGCGCAAGTCGTCGAAATTCACGTCTGTTGAAAATTATACCGGTCCTAAAGACTCAAGACCAGACCCGGTCAGTCGATGACTGTGAGCCCCTCCTTCCAGGAGAGATCCTGGGTGTTGAAAGAGAGCTGGTATCTTACCGGCGCATTCCAGACGTCGAAGTTTATGATCTTAGCGGACCCCGTGGTGTGATTCCAGGCAAAACTGCTGAAAACCGTCTCCACCAGGTCCGCCGCGGCCGCGCGCAACCTGATCAGGACAGCGCGCCCCATGTTCGCCTACGCCCTGGCCCGCGGCATGGTCCCGACCAACCCCTTCATCCTGGGAAGCGTCAAGAGCTTCCTGTCCAAGCCGGTGCAAAGCAGGCTGGAGCCGAGCGTCAAGAGCAGGACGCTGAGCGAGGACGAAATCAGGCACTTCTGGGAGGCGCTAGCGAAGGCCAAAGGGGGCGCGGATGCCAAGAACGCCTTGCGCCTCATTCTGCTCACCGGCCAGCGCCCATCGGAGGTCCTGGGGCTTCACTCGGACGAGATCGCCGGCAGCTGGTGGACCCTGCCGAAGGCGAGGACCAAGGCGCGGCACGACAAGAACCGGGTGGATCACACGGTATTCCTGGTGCCCGAGGCACTGGAGCTGATCGGGACCAAAAAAGGGTTCATTTTCGAGTCGCCGGTGAAGAGCAGGGCAGGGGCTCCGGTTCAACCCAGACCGATATCGGTGAACGCCCTGGGCCACATGGTCTACGTGAACAACTACCTAGGGCTCCCCCCTGGGGCGCCCATGACCTGCGCAGGACCTGCCGCACCTTCATGTCCGACATCGACGGCATCACCGCCAATGCAGCCGAGGCCATCCTGAACCATGCCCGGGAAGGGACCAAGAGAAACTACGACCACCACAGGTACCAGCGCCAGATCGAAAACGCCCTTACCCTATGGCGTGACAAGCTGGTGGAGATCATCGGCGGCCCGCTTGTCCCGGAGATGCCGGCCAAGGTTATCCCTATAACGAGAAAGACGGCCAGTTGAAATTTTGCCAATATTCCACTTGAAAGGGGATAAAGTAGGGTGTACCATACCACAATGAAGCGGCGAGCAAAAAGGTTGATGTCCCGTAAATTATCCCGCGACGATGGCAGTATCTTGCAGTTTGTCGTATGGGAATTGCTGGAGCCGCTGCCCGGCAGCAGCCACCGGTACAAGTACCGATTCTACTATGGCAGGGATGGGGTCGCGCTCGTACGCTATGACAACGAGCGCGGCAAAGGCGACCACCGGCACTATGGGGGCAGGGAAGAGCCTTACGCCTTCCGAGATCTGGACACACTCCTCGGGGATTTCCTTGACGACGTGGCGCAATTTGAGCGATAGGAGACGAAGATGGACACCAAGGATTTTATCATCGAGATTCGGAGCAAGGTTGATTTTCTGGCGGAGGTACGCGCCGATCTGGGCCGGATCAGTCAGGGAGCGAAGGAAGAGGAACCCGTCGACCGGGTTTTCTTCGAGAGTATCGACGCTGCAAATCGACTTCTGACGCCGAAGCGGGTTGAACTCTTGCGGCGGCTGCATGATGACGGGCCGATGAATACCCACGAGCTGGCAAAGCGGCTTTCCAGGGATTACAAGAATGTCCGGCAAGATGTGCTTGCGCTCAATGAGGTTGGGATTATTGCCAAAGAGGGGCGCTTGCTGTCGGCCCCCTGGCGTAAGGTCACTATGGAACTGAGGTTGGCGGCATGAATCGCAGACAGTGCCCCGGTCTTGTTGTTTCTACCCCATCAACACCGGGCCTACGGCAATTCCACGGTACGCAATGCTTGGCGGCGGTTGTCAGGCTCTTGGGGCGAGGCACAACCGTCCTGAAGGCGGGAGGGCAACCTAATCCTCAAATCCCTAGGCTTAGTGGTTCGCTGCTCCCATCAGAGACTCGCCGTGAACTTTAAATTTAGAAAATGGTCGCGTCTCGCACCGGATCAATCATGTCCGCTGAATCGTTTTTCGGACTGTTCACCGACTGCGAGACCGGATACCTCACCCCCTATTTTCTCCCGCATCTTACTCGATAACCGTCCGGCCCAGGCTCCATGTCAGGACAGCGGTGTTGTATTCGATTGAATATTTCTCCTGGCTTCCCCAAATCTCGAAGGTGATAATCTGTGCAGATCTCATGGATCTCGACCGGTTTCTTGCCGGCGGTTCGCACAGTTGGCATAGTGCAGAACATTTGATAACCATGTATTGCCAATAAAAAAACCTGATATGCAACGGGACCCCCTCGCAGTAGACATACGTTTGCTCTCTCCCAAATCATGGTATTGTGATACATCCCTCCCTTCCGGCGACTCCTGGCGGACCTTGAACATGGAAATCGCTATACATTCCAATTAGGAAATGCTACACAGGTAAAAAATGATGTGTGGGATAACCGGAGGTGGTTATGACTGTCTTTGATAAGCTTGACACCATACGAGCGAAGGTAGACGCCAAAAGGAACGAACCTCTTTTTTCTGAAGAAATCCGGTCACTAGAAAACAGGTATCAAACTACAGTCACCTCAGAACAAAATAATCTCCTTCGGGTAATGGCAAAGCTCATTTGCTACTCCAATAACGCCCCTTCAGATAAAGTTACTCAATTGATCGATAGCCGCAAATTCGAAAGAATTTTTCACGACTTTGAGTTGACAGCGCTTGCAAAGGAAGACCCGGAAAATATTATTGATTCCGAATGGCATAACCTTACAGCGATTCGTTTTAAGAAAAAAATCCCAGCGATAATCAGGTGTGCGAAACTATTGCAAGATGGTGGAAGCACGACCATCGAATCTATATATTCGGGCAACAAACTGCCAGTAGAGCTAAAGACTGAAAGTGATATCGATAATTTTTGGCTGTGTTTCGATTTGATGCTCGCAAAGTATGAGAAACAAGAGATGCCACATTTCAAAAACATGACAACGTTGCTGCATTTATTGTTGCATCTTGGCTTTCCGTGTGTGAAGCCTGATTTGATAGTTATGAAGGTGGCAGCATTGATTGGGCTTGTGCCGACACGTGAAAATCTTAACACCTACCGGCCTGTCGAGCGAAAAATAGTGGTCAAAACCATTCAACAGTATTGCTTGTCTAGAAATATTAAACCAGCGGTAATGGATTTATATTTTTTGGTTTTCGGTGGGCAGAAGGATTCCTTAAAGTATGTGAACGGATTCATTCCGTTCTCAATTTAGAAAACAACGAAAGAGAAAGTCTGCATGGCAAGCTTAGTTGAAGCAGCAGCCCTTGGTAGTAGCGGCACACGCAGCTAGCAACAAACTCAGCACTGACGAGCTACTGGCCGAGACCGGCAAGTTCAAGCTGCACAAAAAAAGCTGGAATCAAGGGAATCGGTAGAAGAGAAGGCAGAAGCGAAGCCTGCCTTGACCACGAAGGACTCCTTTAAGAAGAACGAAGTGGATTTGCCCTGGTATGTGACAAGGGCGGGTTTAAGACTCTGAGCCCGCATCTGAATGCAGCCCATGATATGAAATCGGGTGCTTATAAGAAGCAATTTGGGATACCGAGTGGGCAAATTTTGTCGGCTAAATCCTATTCGGAGTCTCGCCGGAAGATGGCGTTTGATCGTGGCCTTGCCGACAACCTTGCCACGGCAAGGGAAGTGAGAATGGCTAATATCGACGTCAAAAAGACGGCGGTCAAGCCTTCAAAGGCGAAGGCCCCAGTCAATGCCAAAGCTAAGACCCGATGAAGACTAAGGCGGCAGTCAAGGCAAAGCTCGCATAAAAAAGGATGCCGCCCCTAGCAACTACTTTGTCACTATGCCCGACAATTGGAACGGAGAGTGGCGAACAATTCGAAAAAGTCGAGAAATTTATGGTTGACCATACTGCGCTCCTTTTCGCTTTAGCTGAAAAGGACATTGCATACATTTTCGTGATGGTTGCAATAATATTGGCGATGAAGTTACTTCTAAACCGTCGAAGATAGGGCGAACCTTCTGTCTCTAACATTCATGGCGCTGGATCAAGGGGATGTCAGAAAATCCACCTATCGGATCAATGAAATCCGGGATGTACTCTAAGTTGAAGGGAAAGCCTTTCTCTCGACAAAACTTCACAAATAAACTCACATTTCATGCCAACATTTTTGATTTTGCCATGGGAACGCCACTTGGTGCTCCTGCCCTTTTGGGTAGTTCTGCTGATCCTGAATAGACAAGGAGGCTGTTGATGAGTTTTCATAGGGAACTCGATGACGTTGTAGAAACGCTTCGGCAAGCTTACGAGCGGGGGAAGAGTTGCACAATCCTTATAGGTGCCGGGTGCTCAGTCTCAGCGGGTGTCCCCACGGCCGGCCAGTTTGTGGAAGTCATCAGAGAGAAGTACCCTAGGGCTTACCAACGGGCCAATCAGAAGACCTACCCCCAGTGCATGGCGCATCTCTCGTTGAGCGAGCGACGCGATCTCATAGCGGAATTCATCGACAAGGCGAAGATCAATTGGGCGCATGTAGGCATTGCCCAATTGATGAAACATGGCTACGTAGACCGAGTACTCACCACCAACTTTGACCAGATACTTGTTAAGGCTTGCGCCACGGTGGGAATTTTTCCGGCCATCTATGATTTTGCCGCGTCCCAGGTGTTCAAATCAGCGGATGTCCCCGACCAGGCGATTTTCTACCTGCACGGCCAGCGTACCGGTTTCGCTCTCATGAATACGGCGGAGGAGTGTGAGAATCACTCTAGGCTTCTTCCTCCGGTTTTTGAGGATGCTGGGAAGAAGCGTACTTGGTTGGTAGTTGGGTATAGCGGTGACTGCGATCCTGTTTTTGAGCATTTGGCGAAAGTGGAGCGTTTCGACAACCGACTATTCTGGGTAGGATTTAAGGATGCTGAGCCTTCAAAGGATACGCGTGAAAAGTTGCTCCTTGCCGGTAAAGATGCTCATTACATCAAGGGATTTGACGCCGACGGATTCTTTATTAAACTGGCCCAGAAGTTGGAATGTTTCCCTCCGGATTTTGTGGGCAATCCCTTCACGCACCTGGATAACACCTTAGCAATGTTGACGGATTTTCCGACATCGACACAGGAATCTGGCTTTGATATTGTTGAAAACGCACGGGAAAAGATCCGGGAAGCCATAGATCGATACGAGGTTTCTTCTACGGTGGATTCGAGTAAGATAACGGTAGGTGGTTTCTCCCTATCGGAAGGCATCCCTCTAATGGCGACTGCCCTGTTCACCGCAGGTAAATTCGATCAACTTATCGGCCTTGCTGGAAATCTAGAGCCTCCTTTTGGAGGTATTCCCAGCGACCTATTATATTTGGCACTTCTTGAGGACGGGAACAGGAGCTATCCCGGAGATCACACAGGCAAGGAATGTTCTGCGTTTGACGCTTCGTATTCCGCCTCTATCGCCAGGTATGCTGAGGCGACTAAAATAAACGCTATTGGGCACGAGGCCTTCAACAACTGGGGGGCTGCCCTTTCCGGCCAGGCGGAGACGAAGGGCGGGGAAGAGGCCGACCGGCTCTTCTGCGAATCCTACGAGAAGTACGCCGAGGCTCTGCGGATCAAGCCCGACCAGCACGAGGCCTTCAACAACTGGGGGGCTGCCCTTTCCGGCCAGGCGAAGACGAAGGGCGGGGAAGAGGCCGACCGGCTCTTCTGCGAATCCTACGAGAAGTACGCCGAGGCTCTGCGGATCAAGCCCGACCAGCACGAGGCCTTCAACAACTGGGGGGCTGCCCTTTCCG
>Ga0209317_1003033_pt1 | contig 11219 bp, 8 predicted proteins | sample RifGroB2_FD_183994 | JGI IMG/M metagenome (GOLD analysis project Ga0209317, IMG submission 183994) | Soil microbial communities from Rifle, Colorado, USA - Groundwater B2 (SPAdes) (version 2) | ecosystem: Environmental > Terrestrial > Soil > Unclassified | place: Rifle, Colorado | collected...
CGATACTCAGCGCCCCCTTCCCCTCCATGCCCCTTTACTTCTGGGGTGATTCCGACGGCGCCAAGTATCGAAAAGCGTACTTCGAGAAATACCCTGGGGTCTGGGCTCACGGCGACTGGTGCACCATTACCGAAACCGGCGGCATGATCATCCACGGCCGCTCCGACGCCACGCTTAATCCGGGAGGGGTGCGTATCGGTTCCGCAGAGCTGTATCGTGTGATTGAAACACTTCCGGAGATCGCCGACAGCTTAGTCGTGGGGCAGCGCTGGCAGGGGGATGAGCGGGTGATCCTCTTTGTTCGTTTGACACTCGGTGTGAGTTGCAGTGAAGAGCTTAAGGAAAAGATCAGGCGACAGATCAGAGAAAACATCTCGCCCCGCCACGTGCCGGCAAAGATCATCCCAGTGGCTGAAATTCCCTACACCATCAATATGAAGAAAGTGGAGCTAGCGGTGCGTAGCGTCATCCATGGGGAGGAGGTAAAAAACCGGGACGCGCTGGTTAACCCGGCTGCGCTGGATTTGTATCGGGGGCTGGCAGAGCTTGAGGAGTGAAATTCAGTGCGACTTGATAGAAGTTGCAGAGAACGGCGCAACCGTATTTCAGTATTCGGCGCCCACTTGCGCTATCATATTTTGATTGCACCCAAACACATTGATTGGTACATTACTTGATGAACAAATCACATCAAAACACGCTCGATGCCATTTTTTCTCAACCCGTTCCAGCTTCGCTTGAATGGCGTCGGGTTGAGGCTCTGTTCGTTGCGCTAGGTGCGCAGACTGCCGAGGGTAGCGGATCAAGGGTCCGTTTCATTCTGAACGATGTCATCGCTACCTTCCATCGGCCCCATCCGGCAAAGGAAGCGAAGCCTTATCAGGTTCGTGATGCACGAAAATTTTTGGAGCATGCAGGAGTAAAACCATGAGCACAATGAGTTACAAAGGATATGCCGCTCGGATTGAGTACAGCGATGAAGACGCTTGCTTTGTTGGGCATATTGCAGGAATAAGAGACGTTGTAGGTTTTCACGCCGAGTCGGTCAAGGAATTACGCGCAGCATTTGAAGAGGCAGTAGATGACTATCTTGCCACCTGCGAAAGGGTTAACCGCCCTCCTCAAAAACCATACTCGGGCAAACTCATGCTCCGGGTCCCGCCTGAAGTACATGCCCGTGCCGCAATGATGGCTGAAGCTCACGGTGTAAGTCTCAATCAATGGGCCGCTGATATTCTTTCTAAAGCCAACTGACAACCGCACACTCTCTAGCCAGCTGGTAGCGCAAAAAACAGTCGCGCGAATCCAGAACCAATCGCGGCAGGAATGCCGCTCCTACATGGGAATGCTGCCGTTGTAGGAGCGGCATTCCTGCCGCGATCTTTTTTGATGTCACATCGGCACGAAATATACATCCGTGGGCTTGAACTTGCAGTTGCGCAAAAAGCGCGATCGGACCGGCATCCCTATGCTGACTTCAGCGGAGTCGGCTCCGATCAGACGGGAAAGGAACAGCGTGTCGACGCCGTCGAATTCAACGAGGATCAACGTGAAGGGGGTTTCTTTGAGGAAGGCTTCGCCACCGAAATGACAGGTGGTGAAGGTGTGCACCCTCCCCTCGCGGGGAAGTTCGAACCACTCAGTCGGCGCGCCACATTCCATACAATGCCCGCGCGGCGTGGCAAAGCGCCTGCCACAGCCGGTGCACTGACTCCCCATCAGCTTCTTCTTGGTGAGACCGACGAAGAACGGGGAGTCCTGGGCGTAGGAGTGGAGGTAATCAACCTCATAATGATGCTTGATGATGATCGGATCCGTATTGTAAAGGATTGTTCCTATATCGCTCTCGGGCAGTTTGGCGTTCTTGTCCATGTCACACCCTCTCCATAATCGATACTGTGATGTAGGTTCCGGTCCCGGCGTGGCTGTGGATCAGGCCTCTCCGCGGTTCTGGAAGCTGCAAGGTCTCATCTTTCAGATGCTTCCCGATCGATCCCTGCAGTTGCCAAAAGGCGAACACGGCCTGCATCAGACCGGTCGCGCCCACGGGATGCCCGCAGGCCAAAAGGCCGCCGGAGGGGTTGACCGGAAGCGGACGCCATCTATCGGTTCCGGTAAACTCCAGCCCGTAGTCCAGATTAGGTAGAAAGGGCGCACCCGAATCGACATAGCTCCCTCCCTCTCCATAACGGCAAAGCCCCAGGTCTTCGCAGGTCTGGATCTCGGAGGAGGTGTAGGCATCGTGCAGTTCCACGAAATCGAGTTCCTCCCTCGGGTCGGTAATCCGAGCCATCTGGTAGGCGTTCTTTGCCGCCATGCGCCCACCGCGGAAGCTATGGACTCCCGGGTACTTCAGGCCGGCATACTCTTCCCTGGTCTCATGGGGAAGCAGGATCACCTCGCCGTGGGGACGGTCGGCCATACGCATGGCATCGGTGCCGCTTCCCACCCCGCTCACCAGTACCGGCGTGCCACCCAGTTTTTGCGCCATCTCTTCCGAGGCGAGAACCGCCACGGCCGCCCCCTCGGACATCTGGCAGATGTCGAGGATGGTGAGAGGCTCGGCAACCATTAACGCTGATCGGACATCGTCAATGGTGAGCCGCTCCGGCCGCTGGGCATAGGGGTTGTACATCGCGTTGAGATGGTTCTTGATGGAGACCTTGGCCATCTGTTCGACGGTGGTTCCGAACTCGTACATATGGCGCTGGACCATCATCGCGTAGTAGCCGGAGTAGAAACCGCCGACCGGGTAATCGAAGTTGGTATCGGAGGCGAGCGCAATGAACTCGTTTCCCTTCCAGGTGTTGACCCGCCCCATGGTTTCAAATCCCATCGCCAGACAGACATCCATGCGTCCCGAGGCGACCGATTCCCAGGCCGACTGGAAACAGAGCCCGCCGGTAGCCCCGCCCCCTTCCACACGTCGCGACGGCTTGGGGCAAAGCCCAAGGTAATCCTGCACCATCGCCCCTGCCATGAGTTGTCGGGTGAAATGGTCCGAGAAATAGGAACAGACGCTGCCATCGATATGATCGCGGCTCAGGCCGGGAAGGTCGGCCAGCGCGTAGTCGAAGGCATCCTTCACCATGCGACGGAAATCACTTTGAGGGAGCGCCTTGGCGAACTTTGTGATGCCCCCCGATATCATATAAACCGGTCTCATTGCGTGGCCTCCTCTTTCAATAGCAACGCCTCATTTGCTTTGTCCCCTCTTTCGATAGCAACCGCCTATTTGCTTTGTCCCCTCTTTCAATAGCAACCGCCTCATTGCTTGGCCGCCTCTTTCAATAGCGACCGCGCGATCACCAGCCGTTGAATTTCCGAGGTCCCCTCGCCGATCTCGCAGAGCTTTGCCTCCCGGAAATAGCGCTCAACCGGAAAGGCCTTGGTGTAGCCGTTGCCGCCGTGCATTTGTACCGCCTTCAACGCCGCACGCATGGCGGCCTCCGAGGCATAGAGCTTTGCCATGGACGCTTCCCTGGAAAAAGGGAGCCCACGATCCTTGAGCAGTGCCGCCCGCAGCGTCAGGAGTCTTGCCGCATCGAGTTCGGTCGCCATGTCGGCCACCATCCACTGCAACCCTTGAAAATCCCCGATCGGGTGGCCGAAGGCGCTGCGTCTTTTCAGATAGTCCAGGCTCTGCTCCAGGCAGGCACGCCCGATTCCGAGCGCCATAGCCGCCATGCCGATCCTCCCGGCGGCAAGGACCTGCATAGCCTGGTGAAATCCCTCGTTCTTAGGGCCGATGAGGGCCTCGTGCGGCAGCCGGACGTTTTTCAGCAGCAGCGCCACGGTGTCACTGGAACGATAGCCCAACTTGTCCAGGTTCTTTCCCTTGTCAAGGCCGGCAACCGCACCGGAAACGATAAAAGCCGAGATGCCGTCTGCTCCGCGGTGACGATCCGTTACAGCCATTGCGACCAGCGTGGCGGCGCGGGAGCCGTTACTGATAAAGTACTTCTTCCCGTCCAGCCGCCAGCCGCCGTTGTCGGCTATGGCGGTGGTCCTGATGCCTGCGGCATCACTCCCCGCTTCGGGTTCGGACAGCGCCCAGGCGCCAAGCTGCTCGCCGCTCGCCAGCGGAGCGAGAAAGCGTTCTTTTTGTTTTTGTGAAGCGAAGGCGTCGATGTGGGTCGCACAAAGGGTATGTGCCAGCAAGGTGATGGTGACCGACGCGTCAACCCGCGCCAGTTCCTCCACCGCAGTGATGTAGCTGACAAAATCCCGGCCGCCTCCGCCGTACTGGGTGGGGAATATCAAGCCGAAAATGCCCATCTCCTGCAGTTGTTGCACCGCCTGGGCAGGAAACTCACCGCTGGCATCCCGTTGCGCCGCACCCGGGGCCAATTCCAGATCGGCAAATTCCCTAACCCTCTTTTGCAGCGATTTCTGTTCTTCGTTAAGTTCGAAATCCATACCGCCTCCAGAAAAGTATTCAGTGAACAGGAAGGCCCTTTTCCTTCATTCTAAGGTAGGGGCGAACCTTCTGTTCGCCCGTTTCCGGCGAGATTCCGACGGAAACGGCGAGCAACAAATCTGGGCGAACATAAGGTCCGCCCCTACAGATATCCGCTAACTTGAAGGCTAAAGGGAGGAGGCAAGCAGGCGGGTATGATATCGACATACCCTCCACTTACCGCTTTGGCTTGTCTTTCAACTCTGGCGGAATGCGGTCCTCTATTATCTCCGGCGGAACCTGATCCGGAGCCGGCAATGCCGTACCGCAACGATCACAGCAACCCTTGCAACCATTGGTATCTGCCGAATCTGCAGCATCTTTGCCCTCTTTTCGCACTCTCCCGTCTTTCTCCTCTTTACCCTCTATTGGCACAACGGGCCTTCTGGCGGCCCTACACTTTTGGCAACAATCGCAGGCATACTCACTGCGTCTATCCTTTATCTCATCTTTATCGGAAACGACTGCCCCGTACTGTTGCTGGTCGGCGGCCTCCACTGTTACCAATGGAGCAGCAAGCAGCAAAAGGAGTCCTATAAGAACCGCAAGTTTTATCATTTAGTCTCCTCCTTCACTCCTCAACATCTCTGTGATGACGCTTTTTGGCTGAGCTCTTTTCCATACCTTGCAACGCGCTCGCGTCTAGTGTATCAAGCCCACTTCGCCATTGGAAAGAGTAAAAATTAGCATGGTACAACTCTTTGTCAAACACTCGAACCAACGGTAATTGATATGATTTGCAACCTAATATTCACTACTGCCTACCATTTTGAAATTATTTGATATACTGACCCAATTAATTCACCCTAACAGGAGGACTCCCATGCAGAAACGTATTATAGTAGCGCTGGCTATTCTGGCATTCAGTGCAAGTGGTCTCACAGGATGTAAGAAAGAGAGTCAGGAGAAAGCAGAAGCTCCTCAGACTGCACCGGCACCGACAACAATGACACCAGAAACAACAGTCCCAGCGACACCTGCAGCCTCAGAGACCGGTATGACAGGGGAACAGCTATTCAAACAGCACTGCGCCGTATGCCATCCGGAAGGCGGCAATACCATCAATCCGAAAAAGACCCTCAGTACAAAAGCAATGGCAGAGAACAGCAAAATAACGACACCTGAGGATATTGTCAGGGTGATGCGCAATCCGGGTCCGGGCATGAACAAGTTCGACGAAGCTACCATCTCCGACGCGGATGCCAGGAAGATCGGCGAATACACGCTGGCTACCTTCAAGTAGCGCTAAAAGTAATCCATAGCCGGTAGTCCGGCATGCGGATTAGCTGTAGGGGCACCCGTTTCGGGTGCCCCTTTCCGTATCAGCTGCGAGGATCGCATCAGTAATTTTCCCGGCTGACGCTGATCTGAGCCAGTGTTGTCGGCTAGGTTCCTACACTCCGTGGCAACTCCCTCATCCGCCCCTTCGGGGCACCTTCTCCCGGAGGGAGAAGGACTAAATGCCTACCCTCGCCCTCCGGGAGAGGGTGGCCGAAGGCCGGGTGAGGGCTTTTGCGCTGCGGCAACCGGCACTTGCAAAGAGCTAACGGACAATGCTGGATCTGAGCTGGTTTGTTGCATCACCTTTCCTTCAGCCGTAGGGGCGAACCTTGTGTTCGCCCGGTTTCAGCAAATCTCGACAAACGCTGAACAACAAAATCTGGGCGAACACAAGGTTCGCCCCTACGGTGAATTAGTTCGGCGCCGAGGGGACTTTGCCGCAACAACTGTTCCTGAAGATCGGTACTAATCGGGATGTTTTATGAGATAGTGCTGCAGGATGATTCCAGGTAGATCTGAGTACGAGAGATATGCTGCTAGAGAAGTTTCAGGCAGGAGCGTTTCAAATAAGATAAGATTGCCAATTTGGTGATGCAGTTCACCGCTTTTAAACTCCCGATGCAATATGATCAGCTAAACTTTCACTGCGCTGATCAGCTCCCCTTAAGCTGACGCTTTATTCTTATGACAGTAACTCCAGAGATGATCTGATTTAATCTACCAAGAGACCATGAATCTGCTACTCACCATCAAATCCCTCTATGCCCTCAATGGCTTCATCGCCGTTCTCCTCTACCTGCCGCAGATCATCAGCGCGTGGAAGGACAGAAACCACGCCGTTTCCCTGTCGCTCCTCACTTTCGGCGGCTGGAGCATCGGCTCTTTGGTCACCGCGCTTTACGCATGGATGTTTGTCAAAGACAAGATGTTCACCGCGATAAGCCTCGGCAACATGGCTGGTTCGGGTACCATCTTCCTCATCGTGATCAGCAGCAGACTGAGCGCCCGCAGAGACGCATCTGTTTAATACAACTATCGGCACGGCACGAAGCGGACGCTGCTGCGGGTCTCGCCAAGCAGCTCCCGCAGGGACTCCAACAGATAATCAATTTCTTCCTCCGAATTGCACGCTCCCAGGGAAAAACGAACGGAGCAGTGGGCTTCCTGCGGGGTGAGCCCCATAGCGAGCAGGGCGTGGGATGGGTCGGGATTACCGGACTTGCAGGCCGAACCGGATGAGAAGGCTATCCCCTTACGGTCGAGCAAAAGAACCAAAGACTCGCCGCGGATCTCAGGAAGGGTCATGCTGAGCGTATTGGGCAATCGCTGAAACTGGGGGCCGTTCCTGCGGCTACCGGGAAGAACCGCCATAATGCCCGCCTCCAGCCGGTCTCGAAGCCTTGCCACTCTCGCCGACTCATCGCCGTATAGCCTCTTTAGCGACAACTCCACTGCCTTGGCAAAACCTGCGATGCCCGGGACGTTCTCAGTTCCGGCCCGCAAGCCTCGCTCCTGACCGCCCCCCATGATAAGCGGCTCTAGCGGCACGTCCTTCCCGACATAGAGAGCCCCCACCCCTTTGGGTCCATGAATCTTGTGGGCCGATACGGCCAAAAGATCGACCCCCAGTTCCTCCACATCCATTTGCAGCTTCCCAAAGCCCTGCACCGCGTCACAGTGAAAAAGCGCACCGAACCGGTGTGAGATTCTGGCCAGTTCTGCTACCGGTTGGATAGCTCCGGTTTCGTTGTTGGCTAGCATCACGGAAACAAGCAGCGTGTCGGGGCGGATCACCTGCTCAAGTTGCGCCGGCTCCACCAGGCCGTCCCGATTTACCGGCAAAATGGTCAGCTCATAGCCGGCTGCGGCGAGGGCCCGGAAAGGAGCCAGCACCGCCGGATGCTCAATGCTGCTTACTACAAGATGACGCCGGGAGCCGTCCGATGCCAGGGCCACCCCCATGATCGCCAGGTTGTCTGCCTCGGAGCCGCCTCCGGTAAAGATGATGCGGCGAGCGGTGCAGTTGAGAGCCTGGGCGACTACGCGCCGGGCAGCCTCCAATGCCGACTTGGCGCGGTTCCCCGTGCTGTGGATGCTCGACGGATTCCCGCAGTCATCCCCCAAAAAGGGGAGCATCGCCTCACGCACCTCGGGAGCAACCGGGGTGGTGGCGTTATGGTCCAGGTAAATCCGGCGCAGCGGCGGCACGGAGCCTTGTTTTTCTCCTGTGCCACCCTCTCCTGTTTCGGGAAAGCAGGTTTCTAATCCTTCGCCCCCCGGGAGAAGGTGCCCCGCAGGGGCGGATGAGGGAGCTTGCCTCGGAGTGGAAAGATCGGCATCGGCAACGCCATCGCATTGCGCCTTCCTCACCCTGCAAAGCAGCGTCTTATAGATAGGAAACCCCGAGACGGGATCATAGCGGCCGGGATCGGTCAGCTGGTTCACGTTGCACTGCTGCCAAGCCTTGGATCCCAGAGGTCCGCCGCCCCCCATGGCTGCATCGATGGAGCCGCGCATCATGTCGTCAGTCAATTGCGCCAGAAAAAGTGCCTGACCACGCGGCGTCTCCACCCAGACCCGATCACCGTCGGAGATCCCGAGATCCGTTGCGTCCTCCCTGTTCATGGTGACCGGCGGCTCTGCATGCCGGTCGGATAGCCCCTTCACCCCGTGGTGCTGACTGCGGAAATCGTGAACGGTTCTAGCACCTGAGTTGAATACCAGCGGGTATTCCCGTGCCAGCTCCGGGTTCGCCAGGGGACCTTCGGCGGGCTCGGTGTAGACCGGCAAAGGATGGTAACCGTGTTCGGCAAGCAGCGAGGAGGCGATCTCAAACTTACCGCTCGGCGTGTTGAAGCCGGGCTTGCCGTCCGGACGCAGCAGCCCCTTCTCCCATTTCTTGTATTGCATCATGGCCGTGGGAACCCGCGCTTCACCGCCGGCCGCGCGCACCTCTTCCAGAGTGAAACCGGTCCCCTGCAAGGCAAAGCGCAGTAACTCATCCTCGCCCTGGGGGTAGAGATGTCCGTAACCAAGCCGCTTGGCCAGCTCCGCCATTATCAGGAAATCGCTACGCGCCTCCCCTTGCGGCGCCACCAGCCGCTCCCTTATCTTGAATAACGCGCCGTAGCGCATGTAGGAGACGATTTCGTAATAGGTAGCCGCCGGCAGCACGATGTCGGCATAGGCGGAATCGGCGCTATGGTAGCGGTTGATGCAGACCAGGAAATCGAGGGCTGCCAGAGTTTTGCGCCAGAGCTCGGGATTGGGCCAGGCCGTGATGATGGAGCCTCCCAGCACGGTCAGGGCGCGGATCGGATAAGGCTTTCCCTCCAGCACTGCCTCAGGGAGGACCGAGGCGTGCGACTCGCCCCGATAGGCGCTGTAAAGCGGGAAACGGTCTCGCCCCAAGGCCTTTCTCATGTCGGGATTGGGCACCAGGCGGCTGCGGTTCTGGGGGAAAACATTCTGTTTCATCCGGAATAGCACCCCCCCCGGCACGTCAAGCTTGCCGGCCAGGGCAAAGAGGGTGAAGACGCCGCGGATCGCCTGTACGCCGCTATCGGAGTATTCCAGCCCGGTGTACATGACGGGACAGGCGCCTCGCGCGGCTGCCAGCTGCCGCGCCAGCTCCCGCACCGTCTCCGCAGGAACGCCGGTTATCTGCTGCGCCACCTCCGGCCGGTAATGCTGCACAAGCTGACAGAGTTCCGGAAACCCCACCGTCCAGTCGCGGGCGAAGCGCTCGTCATAAAGCTCCTCCTCTACCAGAACGCCTATCAGCGCCAGCGCCAGCGCGCCATCGGTCCCGGGCCGGATCGGAATCCACTGCGCCTCGACCTCGCGTGCGGTCTCGCTGCGGCGCGGGTCAATGGCGATGATGCTGGCGCCCCGCTCGCGCGCCTCCAGGATCAGGCGGTGCGTCAAAGGGGGCGAATCGGTGGCCGGATTGCTCCCCCAGATCACGATCAACTCCGCCTGCTCAAGGTCGGTTTCCATGGTGATGAGCATCTCGCCCATGGTGACATGGGGCGCGATCATGGCAAATGAGACGTAGCAAAGCGCGCCCACGCCGAGGGTATTGGGGGAGCCGAAGGGAAAGAGGACGCTAGAGGCGGAGGAGACCGCCGCGTCGGCGGGTTGAAAGATATCGCAAAGGGCCATGTCGAAGGAGCCGCGCCCGGTGTAGATCGCCACCGCTTCCGGACCGAAGTTCTCCTTGATCTCACCGAAGCGCGCAGTGATAGTATCGAACGCCTCGTCCCAGGAGATGCGATCAAACCGGTAGTTCCCCTTGGGCCCGCTTCGCCGCAGCGGATAGAGAAGCCGGTCCGGGTCGTGGACGATCTCCGGGGAGTGGAGCCCGATGCGGCAGAGCATCCCCAAAGGGTGCCCCTGCTGCGGTTCTACCCGGACCAGGCGTCCATCTTCAACAGATGCGGTAACGAAACAGCCTGCCGGACAGATGCCGCACAGGCCGCTTACCTTTTCCACTGAGCAATCTGGGATCATTTTGGACTCGTTTCAAAGGGTGGATTAACTTCTCGGACTGCGGCGCAGCAGAAGCAGAGCGAACCAGCCAGGGTCGTCGGTAAAGACTTCCTCTGTGGCAAAACCGAACTCTTTCAGATAGGGGATGAAGCTTTTCAGGCGGAACTTCCTGCTGACTTCGGTTTGCACCATTTCGCCGTCGTGGACGGTGAAACTCCTGCGCAGCGGCGCCAGAAAGAGAGTCTGCTGCTTGGTGAAACGCGCGAAGATCTCGATCTGCTCACGCTCGGTATCGTAGCGCGCCACATGTTCAATGTAATGGATATTGATGTCGCTACCGAGTTCGCGGTTCATGCGTGCGAAGAGATTGCGGGTGAACTTTGCCGTCACTCCGGCTGCGTCGTTGTAGGCTGACTCCAATTGTGCGGGCTCTTTCACCAGATCGATCCCGACCAGGAAGTGGTCACCGGAGCTCATTGAGCCGGCCATGGTGCTCAGAAAACCGGACATCTCAGGGGGCGACAAGTTGCCGATAGTGCTTCCCAGCAACAACACCAGTGCCGGGGAGACCTGCCCGATCAGGGGGAATGCCTCCCGATATTCACAGTGCATTCCGATCACCTTAACAGTCGGATGGGTAGCGGCAATCGTGCTAGTTGCCCCAATCAGGGCACTTTCGCTGACATCGACCGGGATATAGCAGACCCGCTCGGTAGCTTCGAGCCAGGCGCGCAGCAGGTAATCGATTTTAGCAGCGCTGCCGGAGCCAAGTTCCACCAGTGTCGCCGCTCCGGCAAGTTCCCGGATTCGTGAGGCATTGGCCGCCAGGATCGAGGTTTCCGAGCGGGTAAGATAGTATTCCGGCTGCTCGGTAATCTGTTCGAACAGGGCGCTGCCGTAAGAATCGTAGAGAAAGCGGCATTCCAGCCGGCGCGGAGTAGCTTCAAGTCCAGATGCGATGGCGCGGGCGAAATCCTGCACTTGATCA
>Ga0209317_1003034_pt1 | contig 11218 bp, 6 predicted proteins | sample RifGroB2_FD_183994 | JGI IMG/M metagenome (GOLD analysis project Ga0209317, IMG submission 183994) | Soil microbial communities from Rifle, Colorado, USA - Groundwater B2 (SPAdes) (version 2) | ecosystem: Environmental > Terrestrial > Soil > Unclassified | place: Rifle, Colorado | collected...
GACGCCATTGCCATTGCCCTGGCCCTCGGGATGACACTCAAGATCGCGGCGAAAGTCGATCCCGTCGATAAACAATATTTCAACACGCAGGTGAAGCCGCTGCTGCAGGAGCCGCTGATCGATTTTATCGGCGAGATCAGTGAAATGGAGAAAGACGATTTTCTCGGCAATGCCAGTGCCCTCCTCTTCCCCATCAATTGGCCGGAGCCTTTCGGTCTGGTCATGATCGAGGCCATGGCCTGCGGCACGCCGATCGTCGCCTACAACCGAGGTTCCGTGCCGGAAATCGTCGAGCACGGGGTGACCGGGTTTATCGTCGACAATCCGAATCAGGCGATTGCCGCGACTCGGGCCATAGATTCCATCCACCGGGCCAACTGTCGCCGGGCCTTTGAAGAGCGCTTCAGTTCAAAGAGGATGGCGGAGGGCTACCTCAAGGTCTACCGGAACCTCCTGGCGACCAGGGAAAAAAATGTCATGTATGCCAACGGAGAGTTGAACTATGGAAGACGTTATTCAGATAGACGACAAGTGGTACATTCTGGCAACCTCACAAATAGTAAGTGATCGAACCCGGGTTTTAAAGTCGGAGGAAACCTTCGGTTTCTTCGATGCCTACGGCGACATTCAGCAGATCGGCCTGGGCGAGCAGGGGCTCTACCATGCCGGAACGCGGTATTTGAGCACCCTCGAGTTCACTATCAACGGCAAACGGCCCCTGCTGCTCAACTCCTCGATCGCCAAAGACAATCTGCTGCTCGCCGTCGATTTCACTACGCCGGATCTGTATAACAACGACACGGTGCAGGTCAAGATGGGGACGGTCCATGTCTTTCGTTCGAAGATACTGACCGAAAAAATCTGTCACGAACATTTCCGTATCGTCAACTACGGCCTGAGCGAAGTCGAGCTGACCCTTGGCATCACCTTCAACGCCGATTATTACGATATCTTCGAGGTCCGCGGCACGACACGGAAAAGAAGAGGCCGCCTGCAGGCTCCGACCGCCACCGATTCCGCCATCCGGCTCGGCTATCGGGGGCTCGACGAAGTCAACCGCGCCACGGTCATCGAACTCTCGCCTCCCCCGAACACCATCGAGCGGGCCACGGCGATCTACCGTTTCGTGTTGTCGGTCCACGAGGAAAAGGAATTGTTCCTCACTATCTCCTGCCAATACGACGATCAGCCGGTGCCGACCCTCGACTACAACCAGGCCCTCGACAAAAACCGTCGGTCCGCGCTGGTCCTGCAGGAAAAGACTACCGAAATCTCGACCTCCCACGAGCAGGTGAACGAATGGATCTTCCGGTCGGCGACCGATCTGCGTATGCTCACCACCACCACCCGGTTCGGGCGATACCCGTATGCCGGGGTCCCCTGGTTCAGCACGCCTTTCGGCCGGGACGGGATCATCACGGCGCTGCAGTGCCTGTGGATCGACCCGCGCCTCGCCCGGGGGGTGCTCGCCTTTCTTTCGGACCGGCAGGCCGAAGAAATAAACGACGAGCAGGATGCCGAGCCAGGCAAGATCCTGCACGAAACCAGAACCGGAGAGATGGCGGCGCTCGATGAGATTCCCTTCCGCAACTACTACGGCAGCGTCGACTCGACGCCTCTTTATATCATCCTGGCCGGCGCCTATTTCGAGCGGACCGGCGACGCCTATTTCATCCGCCAGATCTGGCCGAACATCGTCAAGGCCCTCACCTGGCTGGACACCTACGGCGACAAGGACGGCGACGGCTTTGTCGAGTATGCCCATAAGAGCAGCCGGGGCATTGTCCAGCAAGGCTGGAAAGACTCCAACAATTCGGTGTTCCATGCGGGCGGCGAGATTCCGAACGGCCCCATCGCCCTGTGCGAGGTGCAGGGCTATACCTATCAGGCCAAGGTCACCGGAGCAAAACTGGCCAGCCTGGTCGGCAACACCACACTGGCGGAGCGACTGACCGGCCAGGCCGCAGAGCTCAAGAAAAAATTCAATGAGGTCTTCTGGTGCGAAGACCTGGAGAGCTTCGCGCTGGCCCTCGACGGCAACAAGAGTCTCTGCCGCGTCCGTTCGTCGAACGTCGGCCACCTGCTGTTCAGCGGCATCGCCACCGAAGAGTATGCGGCAAGGGCGGCCCAGACCCTCATGAACGCTGATTCCTATTCCGGCTGGGGCATCAGGACCATTCCCCGCAACGAAAGCCGCTACAATCCCATGTCGTACCACAACGGGTCGATCTGGCCCCACGACAACAGTATCATCGCCATGGGATTTGCCAGATATTTCCTGAAGGACCAGGCGATCAGGATCTTCAACGGCCTGTTCAACGCGGCGGTGATGTTCGATCTGCACCGGCTGCCGGAACTGTTCTGCGGCTTCCCCAAGCTGCCGGGCCAGGCCCCGACCGCCTACCCGGTGGCCTGTTCGCCCCAGGCCTGGGCGAGCGGGACGGTCTTTTACCTGCTGCAGGCCTGCCTCGGGCTCACCTTTTCGGCGACTAAGCCGCAGGTCCAGTTCCACCACCCGCAGCTGCCCGAGTATATCGACTTTATCAGGATATCGAACATGCAGGTCGGCGAGGGTCTCCTCGATCTTTCCCTGCGCCGCCATACCCATGATGTTGGGATAAATGTCATCCGCAAGCAGGGAAATGTGGAAATCGCGGTTATTGTATAGATGTGCGTTGTAGGGGCGAAAAATCTTTCGCCCTGCATGGGAGGGCGAAAGATTTTTCGCCCCTACATCCCAAAAGAGGGAGTGAAAAATGCCACGAGCAATATGGAAAGGCGGGATCAGCTTCGGCCTGGTCTATATCCCGATAAAGCTGTACAGCGGGGCCTCCCGGCACGACCTCGATCTGCACATGCTGCGCAAGGGCGACCAGTGTCCGATCAAGTACACCCGGGTCTGCGAGGAAGACGGCAAGGAGGTGCCCTGGAGCGATATCGTCAAAGGCCTCCAGATTGACAATTATTATGTCACCCTGACCGACGAGGATTTCAAACAGGCCAGCCAGGGGAAAAGCGACAGCATAGAAATCAAGGAATTCGTCAAGGCCGAGGAGATCAATCCGCGTTATTTTGAAAAACCTTATCTGCTGGAGCCTGAAAAAGGCGCCGGCAAGACTTATAATCTCCTGCGAAGGGCCATCCACGACTCGAAGATGGCCGGGCTGTCAAAGTTCGTCATGCGCAACCGCGAGCATATGGCCCTGCTGATGGCGGACGACAAGGTGCTGTACCTGACCCAGATGCGGTTTCATGACGAGTTGCGGCAGCCGGACGAACTGAAGATCCCCGACACCAGTCCAACGCCCGAAGAACTCGATATGGCCATGAGAATCATTGCCTCCATGTCCGTGCCTTTCCAGCCGGAAAAGTACCAGGACACCTATCAGGACAAGCTCATGGCCACCATCCAGGCAAAGCTGGCGAACAAGGAGGTCAGCGTCCCGGAAATCGAGGCGCAGGAATCGGCGGTGCAGGATTTGATGGAACAATTACGCAAGAGCCTGGAAATGACCGGCTGATCCTTTTCGGTAAAATACTATAAAAATGAAGGAACTTCGCGAATATCTGGACAAGAGGAACTTTTCGGAAACACCTGAGCCGGAAGCGACCACCTGGGAGCCGGAGGAGACCAACCGCTTTGTCATTCAGAAACACATGGCCAGGCGGGAGCATTACGATTTCCGGCTGCAGGTCGGCAGTGTGCTGGTGAGCTGGGCCATCCCCAAGCAGCCGGTGGACGATCCGGAGGTAAAACGCCTGGCCATCAAGGTGGAAGATCATCCCTTGAGCTATATCCACTTCGAAGGCACGATCCCCGAAGGCAATTACGGGGCCGGCACGGTCATGGTCTGGGACCTCGGCTATTACTATCTCGACGAGGAGAAGCACATTCCCTCGGCCGAAGAGGTCCTGCAGAAGATCAAGAAGGGCCACTTAAAGCTCTATCTGCAGGGGGCGAAGCTGAAAGGTCCGTACAACCTGGTTGAACACCAGGGCAGCCAGAACAACGAATGGTTTTTCATGAAGGCGAGGCACACCGCGGCGAGCGACGACTTCGACAGCAAGAGTGCGCTGACCGGCCGGAGCATGGAAGAGATCGCCGGCTCGGCAGCCCCGGAGGTCGCAGCCGGGGAAGCGAGGAGACCTCGCCGCAAAAAAGACACTCCCTCGGCGCCGAAATCGGATTTTCCCGGCTTTATCGAACCTATGCTGGCAACGCTTGCGGACGAACCATTTGCCGGCGGCAACTGGATTTTCGAGCTCAAACTGGACGGCTACCGGGTCATCGCCGCAAAAAACGGCGAGACGACCCAGCTCTTCTCGCGGCGGGACAACTCCCTGACCGAAAATTATGCCGGCATTGCCGCCGAGTTGTCCGGGCTCCCGGCAAATTTTGTCATCGACGGCGAGGTGTGCTACATGGAGAGCGGCCAAAAAGCAGATTTCCAGAAACTGCAGCGTTACGACCGCGGCCAGGAGCACCTCCATTACTATGCCTTCGATATCCTCTGGCTGAACGGCCATAACCTGCAGGCGGTGCCGCTGATCGAACGGAAAAAGATCCTGCAGCTGCTGCTCGCCGAACCGCCCCCGCATATCCACTACCTCGAACATATCGAAAACGACGGCATCGCCTTCTTCGAAGAGGTCAGGAAAAAGCGGGGCGAAGGCATGATCGCCAAACGGGCCGACAGCCCCTACTCTCCCGGCCTCCGGTCGAAGGACTGGTTCAAGGTCAAAACGGGGTATTGGCAGGAGATGGTCATCTGCGGCTACATTCCTTCGGAGAAAGGAGCCCGGCCGTTCAGTTCGCTGCTCTGCGCGGTCTATGAAACGGGCTCCCTGGTCTATACCGGCCGGGTGGGCACGGGATTTTCCGAAGAGATGATGGAGGATCTCAAGCCGAAACTGCAGGACCTGGAAATCGACGGGCTGACCATTGAAAACGCACCTGCCGACAAAAACATCCGCTGGCTGCGCCCGCGGCTCATCTGCGAGGTAAAATTCTCCAACTGGACCAACGACGGGATCATGCGCCACGCCAGCTTTGTCGGCCTGCGCACCGACAAGAAACCCGAAGACATCCATTTCGAACAGGCGGTCAAGCCGGTGATCCCCACCGGCCGGGTCAAATTCACCAATCTCGACAAGCTGTTCTGGCCGGAAGAAGGATATACGAAAGAGGATGTGATCGCCTACTACCGGGATGTGGCGGAAGTGATTCTGCCCTATCTGAAGGACCGGCCGCAATCGCTCTATCGGACCCCCTCCGGCATTATCGAAAAGGGGTTCTTTCAGAAAAATGTTTCGGAGATCGCCCCCGACTGGGCCGAAACCGTCGAACTCACCAATAGCGACGGCGAAAAAATCGAGTACCTGCTCTGCCAGGACGAAGACACCCTGCTCTATATGGCCAATCTGGGCTGCATCGAGATCAATCCCTGGAGTTCTGCCCTGCCGCAGCTCGACAACCCGGACTTCATGATTTTCGATCTCGATCCGGTCGATGTGGACATGGGAGACGTGGTGCGGCTGGCCTTCGAGTTCAAAAGGCTGTTCGATCAGCTGGGCATTCCCGCCTACTGCAAGACCTCGGGCTCGCGGGGGCTGCATCTGTACGTGCCGGTCCGGCGATGCTACACGTATTCCCAGGTCCAGAATTTCGTCAAACTCATCGAAACCTACATCCACAGCCAGAATCCGGAGATTACGAGTTTCGAACGCTCTCCTGCCGCGCGCAAGGGCAAGATCTATCTCGATTACCTGCAGAATGCCAAGGGCAAGACCATGGCCTCGGTGTACAGCATCAGGCCCCGCCTGGGGGCGCCGGTCTCGGCACCGCTCAGTTGGGATGAACTGCACACGGGTCTCGACCCCAGAAAATTCACCCTGCGCACCATGCGGCGGCGCCTGGAACGAAAAGGCGACCTGTGGCACAACATCTTCAAGCAGCGGGTCGACATGCAAAAGGTGCTGAATACCCTGAAAGACCAGGAAACCTGAAAAAAGCGGTCAGCCGTCAGCGGTCAGCTTTTTCTCAGGAATTTTTTGTTTTCTTTGCTTTTTAGCTGATAGCTGACTGCTAATCGCTTCAGTGCAAAGGAGTGAGGTAATGAACCCCAACAAATCCAAGGAACCGCAGCCCCCGCCGTCGCACTCCCGCCTGCAGCGGCTCCGGGCGCTCAGCAGGCTCCTGGACAGCGCGATCCCTCTGCCGGGCGGCTACCGTATCGGCCTCGACGGCATCATTGGGCTCATTCCGGGTTTCGGCGACATTGCGGGCAGCATCGCCTCAAGCTATATCATCATCGAGTCGGCCCGGCTCGGGGCCTCAACCTCGACTCTCCTCCGCATGGTCATGAACGTGCTGGTGGAATCGGTGGTCGGCCTGATCCCCTTTCTCGGCGATCTGTTCGATATCGTCTGGAAAGCCAACGAGAAAAACATGGCCCTCATGGATAAGCAGCTCGCGGCCGCGCCGCCCGCGAGCAGCCCGGAAACCCGGATCAAGGCCGTGGTGTTTATCGTTCTCTTTGTAATGCTTGCCGGAGTGATTGCCATTGCCTATCTGGGATTCAAAATTCTCCTCCGGCTGATCGCCGCCCTGCAGGGAGCAGGCGGCACCTGACCGACCACTTGCAACAACCGGCGCTCTGCCGGTTGCCAGAATAGTTCTTTTTTGCCCATCGACCGGCAGCAAGCCGTCAACCCTCCGGTCCGGCTCCTCGTCATCCCATCATCCGCACACATCGGACCTGATAATGAATCGCATCCGCAAATGGAATTGGATAAGTTTGGGGTTGCAGGGGAGAATCTTGTATTCGCCCTCGCCCTAACCTTGATTTGGTCCTCCTTGGGATGGTATCAAAATTGCATTCCTAACATCACGAGGGTCTCGATCAGTCCGAGAGACAGCCTAACCCCCGCAAGGGGACTCTTTTCAGTGCCCCCTACGGGTATAAGTACCTTCAACGAAATTCTTTCTTAAAAAGAAAGCAATGAATTTCCAAGGTACTCACCACAAGGAGGAAGAGCTATGATTTCCAAAAAAACTTTCTGTCTGGCATTGGCAACCGCGTTGCTGGCTCCGGCCACGGCTTTCGCAGAAATTGAAAATCCGTTCAAGCAAGGTGTCTGGGATTTTTCCATCGCCGGTTCAGGATCGAGCGATGAAAGTTTCGACAATACCGGATTCTCCACCTCATTCAACCTCGGCTATCTGTTTCTGGATGGTCTGGAAGGCAATATCCGCCAGGATATTACCTACTCGGATGTCGAGGATTCAGACGATTTCTCCGGGTCTACCAGGTTCGGTGTCGACTACCATTTCGGCAACTGGCGGTTCGTCCCGTTTGTGGGCGCAACGTTCGGTTTTCTATATGGTGACAACGTGGAAGATCAATTTATTGCAGGCCCGGAAGGTGGCCTGAAATACATGCTCAATCCCACCACCTATGTGTATGGGCAAGTTGAATATCAGATTTTGTTCGATGATGACGATGATGACGGACGTTTTGTCTATGGCGTCGGTCTCGGTTTGACGTTTTGATCCGCCAATAGGCAAGTGATATTGTCCGCAGATTTCCTGTCCGTGAGCTTAAGGCCCAGAATCCTCACTCTATTATGAATGCTGAAAGGACTGATCGAATGAAGCTCCGGCAGGACTGTCTGAAGAAACCGGACATCCCTGTCCGGTTATAACACTTATCTGCCTTGGATACGGTCGGCTCCTCGCAAGGCAAGCACAGCGTCGCCGGGGGGCAACCTGAAGGAGACGATATGAATATTCTCGTGGGGTATCCCTTTCCGCTCGGCGCCACCTTCGACGGGGTCGGCACCAATTTTTCCGTGTTCTCCGAAATCGCCGAACGGGTGCAGCTCTGCCTCTTCGATCAAAACGATCGCGAAACGCGGATCGACCTGGATGAAGTGACCGGCTATTGCTGGCATGGCTATCTTCCCGCCGTCGGACCCGGCCAGCGGTACGGCTACCGGGTGTATGGTCCGTGGGACCCGGCAAACGGGCACCGATGCAATCCGGCGAAGCTCCTGCTCGATCCGTATGCCAAGGCCTTTCACGGCCGCATTCGCTGGGATGAAGCTCTTTTTCCGTATGATTTCAAAAAAGGCCCCGAGTCGCCAAGCGAGAGCGACAGCGCACCCTTCATCTCCCGCTGCGTGGTCAACCAACCGTTCTTCGACTGGGAAGGCGACCGACTGCTGCGCACCCCCTGGCATGAAACCATCATCTACGAAACCCACGTCAAGGGGCTCACCATGAGGCATCCCGATATTCCCAAGGAACTGCGGGGCACCTACGCCGGACTGGCCCACTCGGCGATCGTGAGCTACTTGTCCGACCTCGGGGTCACCGCGGTCGAACTCCTGCCGATCCACCAGTTTGTCCACGATAAGAACCTGATCGACAAGGGGCTCAGGAATTACTGGGGATATAACAGCATCAGCTACTTCGCCCCCCACGACGAGTATGTCTCCGGCTTCCATGCCGGCGGCGCGGTGGCCGAATTCAAGCACATGGTGAAGATGCTGCATCAGGCCGGCATCGAGGTCATCCTCGACGTGGTCTTCAATCATACCGCCGAAGGCAATCACCTGGGACCCATGCTGTCGCTGAAGGGCATCGACAGCGCCTACTATTACCGGCTCGCCGTAGATAAACGCTACTACATGGACTATACCGGCTGCGGTAACAGCCTCAACATGCGCAACCCCCATGTTCTGCAGATGATCATGGATTCGTTGCGCTACTGGATTCTCGAGATGCATGTCGACGGGTTCCGATTCGATCTCGCGGCGACGCTTGCCCGCGAGTTGCACGATGTGGACAAGCTTTCCGCCTTTTTCGACATTATCCAGCAGGATCCGGTGATCAATCAGGTTAAACTCATCGCCGAACCGTGGGATATCGGCGAAGGCGGGTACCAGGTCGGCAATTTTCCGCCGGTCTGGACGGAGTGGAACGGCAAATACCGCGACTGCATCCGCGACGTCTGGCGCGGTGACGAACAGACCCTGCAGGAGTTTGCCTCCCGCTTCACCGGCAGTTCCGATCTCTACGCCAATTCCTCGCGCCTGCCCTTTGCCAGCATCAATTTTATAACCTGCCACGACGGCTTCACCTTGAACGACCTGGTCTCCTACAACGAAAAGCACAACGAGGCCAACGGCGAGGAGAACCGGGACGGCGAGAGTCACAACCGCTCGTGGAACTGCGGCGCCGAAGGACCCACAGACGACGAACAGGTTCTGCAACTACGCCGACGGCAGATCCATAACTTTCTCGCCACCCTGCTGCTCTCCCAGGGGGTGCCGATGCTGCTCGGCGGCGACGAGTTCGGCCGAACCAAGCAAGGCAACAACAATGCCTACTGTCAGGACAACGAAATCACCTGGTATGATTGGGAGGCCGTGGATAAAGAACTGCTGGCTTTCTGCCAAAAGCTTATCCGGTTCCGCAAGAGCCATCCCACCTTTCGGCGGCGCGGCTGGTTCCAGGGCAAACGCATCCACGGCAGCGACACCCGGGATATCGCCTGGTTCACCTTTCAGGGCGAGGCGATGACCGACCAGGACTGGCAGGAGGGCATGACCAAAACTCTCGGCATCTTCCTGAACGGCGCCATCAAGCCCGCGGGTCTGCAGCACGAAGCCCTGACCGACGACAGTTTTTACATCCTGATCAATGCCCACCACGAACAGCTCCACTGCACCCTGCCCGACGCCCAGTGGAGCAGTCGCTGGCAGCTCGTTTTTGCCACCGATACCGGCTGGGAGGAGGACGGCGATAAAACCTATGCCGCAGGCGACGTCATCCGTATGGAGGCGCGGTCATTGTGTGTGCTGCGTGCCGCCGGCGACGAGAGATTAGAAGCTTTCAGCATTCAGCCCTCAGCAGTCAGCCACGGCAAAAAAACTGAGAGCTGACCGCTGACCGCTGAGAGCTAATATCCTGACGGTGTCAGCTACCCTAGATTGACAGGCAAACTGCCCGTGTTAACCTTTTAATGAAGCATCACCCTGTTCCGTTCACCAACGATACATACCGAAAGGCAGCACTGATTGTAACGGTTTTTCAGATCGTAGATCCCACTTTCATCTCAACCAGAGGAGATTTGAAAATGATCAGCGCGAAACTGAAGTTGTATTTTATCGCCGCCCTGGCGGGGTCGATCATTATCGCCTTGATCGGCTATGTCTATACCGAGAAGGATCTCCCGCCCTATCCCGGCAAAGTGGTGACGACAGGCGGGCAGGAAGTTACGGGGCGGCAGCAGATCGTCGCAGGGCAACATGTCTGGCAGAAATACGGTCTCATGGACGTCGGCAGCGTCTGGGGCCACGGCACCTACCGAGGCCCGGATTTCACCGCCCAGGCGCTGCATAATATGGGCCTCAACATGCGGGAAAAACTGGCCCGGGACAAGTTCGGCGTCTCCCACACCGAGCTGGACACTCTGTCGGAAGGCGCGGTCGATGCGGTGGTCATCGAAGACATCAAGAAAAACACGTACCGGCCCGGGGACGACACCCTCGTCATCTCCGATTTGAAGGCCTATGCCCTCCTCGAAAACCGGCGGTTCTACCAGGCCTTCTTCACAGAGGGCGACGCGGACGGCCCAATCGGTCCGGAAACCATCACCAATCCGCGGGAGATCGACAACCTCTCTGACTTCTTTTTCTGGACCGCCTGGGCCGCTTCGACCATTCGGCCCGGAGACAACCACACCTATACCAACAACTGGCCGAACGATATCAGTGTCGGCAACACGGTCTCGGGCAAATCCCTGGTCTGGTCCGCCATCTCGCTGGTGGCCTTCGGCCTGTGTCTCGGTCTCGTGGTCTATATCTTCCATCGTTACACCTACAATCTCGGGGCAGTGCCGTTCAAGCCCGAGAAGGCCGATCTGCTCGCCGCCTCGGCGATATCGGCCAGCCAGCGGAAAACCGCCAAGTATTTTCTGGTGGTCGCGGCGCTCTTTGTCCTGCAGACCACCATGGGCGGCTTCATGGCCCACTACACCATCCATCCGGGCACCTTCTACGGCCTCGATTTTCTGGCGGATATCTTCCCCTATAACTGGTTGAAAAGCTGGCACCTCCAGCTGGCGGTGTTCTGGATCGCCACCGCCTGGATCGGCATGACCCTCTTCGTCTCGCCCTATGTCGGCGGCAGGGAACCAAAACTGCAGCCGCT
>Ga0209317_1003035_pt1 | contig 11214 bp, 7 predicted proteins | sample RifGroB2_FD_183994 | JGI IMG/M metagenome (GOLD analysis project Ga0209317, IMG submission 183994) | Soil microbial communities from Rifle, Colorado, USA - Groundwater B2 (SPAdes) (version 2) | ecosystem: Environmental > Terrestrial > Soil > Unclassified | place: Rifle, Colorado | collected...
GGCAGGTTCGCCTGCACCGCTTAACAGGATCCAACCTAAAGGGGGATGCGCGAAATGTTACAGACAATTAAAGCCAGGCTGATCGCACTGGTCGCCTTGACCGCTCTCTTCATCACCATCATCGGAGCGAACGGCCTGGTCGAGCTGAGAGGCGCCAACGAGATGATGAGGGTCATGTACCAGGAGAACATGGTGGGCATGAACCATCTCTCCAAGCTCGGCATGCTGATGCGGGAAAACCGGTTGCAACTACTGCTGGCAATTCAGCATGACCCGTTGCTCGAATCGAGTAAGCTGCACGACCATCCGGTAGATGTGCACCTGGACCAGGTGGACAAAAATATCATCGAGATAACCAAAAGCTGGGAGGCTTATGCCGCCACGCTGGACAAGCACGACCCGGACCAGATGCGGCTTGCCGATGCCTACCTTGCCAAAAGGGGGCAGTTCGCGAGCGAGGGACTCAAGCCGTGCATCGCTGCGATCCAGTCGGGTGATTACCAGAAGGCGGTTCAGGTCACACTGATGGCTATCAACCCGTTGGCGAAAGAGGCCATCGGCCTGTCGGATGAGGTGATAGGCAAGGAGTATGCGCAGGCCAGCGACAATTACCAGGCCGCCGAAGCTGCTTACAGCCGCTCCATGAAAATCACCGCCTTGCTGCTGCTCTCCTCCATCGTGTTCGCGGCACTGGTTGCCTTCTTTGTCATCCGCGGCATAACGCGTTCCAGCGGCATGCTGTCGGCTGCGGCCGGTCGCATGGCGCGCGGCGATCTGACTGCCAGGATCGAAGGGATGGCCGACGATGAGATGGGGCGCATCGGGACCGCGTTCAATGCGATGTCTGAGGCGTTCGGCGGCCTGATCGGCCAGGTCGCGCAGACTTCAGGGCGCATTGCCACCGCCGCCACCCAGGTCTACAGCACCTCGGAAATGATGGCGACCGGCGCCGAGCAGGTCGCATCGCAAGCGACCACCGTTGCCACGGCGGGCGAGGAAATGTCGGCAACCTCGGGCGACATCGCCGCCAACTGCGGCATGGCTGCCGAGGCGTCCCGTCGCGCCAGCCGCCAGGCGCTGGACGGTGCCACCGTGGTGGAGGGCACGGTAACCATAATGAACCGCATTGCGGAGCGCGTGAAGGCGACATCGGTCACCATCGGAAGCCTCGGCGAGCGTTCCGACCAGATCGGCGCGATCATCGGCACCATTGAAGACATCGCCGATCAGACCAACCTCCTGGCGCTGAACGCTGCCATCGAGGCGGCCAGGGCCGGCGAGCAGGGGCGCGGCTTTGCAGTGGTAGCCGACGAGGTGCGTGCCTTGGCGGAGCGCACCACCCGCGCCACCCGCGAAATCGGAGACATGATCAAGGCGATTCAAAATGAAACGAAGGCGGCTGTCCTGGCGATGGACGAAAGCGTGCAAAACGTGGAAGCCGGACGTATGGAGTCGGACCGCTCAGGAGCGTCCATCCAAGGCATCTTGCAACAGATAGGAGAAGTCGCCACGCAGATCAATCAGATCGCCACCGCCGCCGAGGAGCAGACGGCGACCACCAGCGAGATCAGCAGCAACATGCTGCAGATCACCGAGGTGGTTCATGGAACAGCGCGCGGAGCACACGAATCGGCGCAGGCAGCCCGCCAGCTCAACACGATCGCCGAGGAACTTCAGCGCCTGGTGGGGCAGTTCAAACTGGCGTAGGCGCCGCTGGCATGGGCCAAGGGGAAAGGGAGGTTTGCCAAGGCGGTCGGCTGGCCTGTTTTGCCGTCCGGTGTTTTTCACGCCGGCAGATGGTTATTGCCATGGCGCTGCCGTTTGGCTATATTTGGGCAAATTCAGCTCGGAGCGGGTTTTAACATGGACGACATGCACGACGGCAGCTTTGCAACAATAGAGGAGAAGCTAGGGTACCGGTTCCAGGACCGGCGCTTGCTGGAAGAGGCGCTGACCCACCGCACCTACGTGAACGAGACGGGGGGCGGCAAGGACAACCAGCGCCTGGAATTTTTCGGGGACGCCGTGCTCGACTTCCTGCTCTCCGACATGCTGCTGGTGCAGTTTCCCGGGAGCCGCGAGGGGGAGCTGACCCGGATCAGGGCGGCGCTGGTGGACGAGGTGAGCCTGGCAAGGATCGCAGCGCAGCTCGACCTCGGCTCCTGCCTGCGTCTTGGGCGCGGAGAGGAAAAGGGGGGCGGCAGGCAGAAGCGCTCCCTTCTGGCCGACGCCTTCGAGGCGCTCTTGGCGGCGCTCTATCTGGATGGCGGCCTAGAGCCGGCCCGGCGGGTGGTGACTGAAAATTTCGCCCCGCTGCTCGCTTCGGGTGAGCTGCTTTCCGGGCGCGATGCCAAGACCCAACTGCAGGAGCAGGCCATGCTCCTGCGCGGCGAACTGCCGCGCTACCAGTTGAAGCAGGTGAGCGGCCCGGACCACGACCGGCGCTTTAGCGTCGAGATCTACCTGGGAGACGAACTGATGGGGGAGGGGGTCGGCAGGACCAAGAAGGAGGCGGAACAGGATGCCGCCCGGGCGGCTGCGACCCTTCTCAAGGAGGGGCATTGCGGCCGGTCGTAGTCCCCTTCTTCATCTCGCACCTCGGCTGCCCGCATCGCTGCGTCTTTTGCGACCAGCAGAAGATCGCCGGTGCCAAAGGGTTGCTCCCGTCCGCCGGTGAGATGCGGGAAAAGATCGCGCAATACGCGCAAAGCTCCCCGGGGAGGGAGCTGGAGGTCGCTTTTTACGGCGGAACCTTCACCGCCCTGCCCAAAGCCGATCAGGCACTATTGCTGGGGGGGCTGCAGCCCCTTCTGGCCTTGGGCTCGATAAAGTCGCTGCGGCTTTCCACCAGGCCCGACGCGGTCGAGCCGGAAACGGTCCGCTTCCTGAAGGAGATGGGGGTGGGGACGGTGGAGCTTGGGGTGCAGTCGATGGACGAGGAGGTGCTGAGACTCTCGGGACGGGGGCACAGCGCGGCGGACGCGGAGCGCGCGGTCCACGCCCTGCGGCTTGCCGGGATCCCGGTGGGGGTCCAGCTGATGCCCGGGCTCCCCGGGGACTCCCCGGAGCGCTCGCTTGCCTCGCTGGACCGGGTCCTTTCGCTGCAACCCTCCTTCCTGCGCATCTACCCCACGCTGGTCATCTCGGGAACGGAGCTCGCCTCCAGGTATCTGGCGGGAAGCTACCTGCCGCAATCCCTGGACCAGGCCGTGTCGCTTTGCAAGCGCATGCAGCTTGCCGCGCGGCGCGCGTCGGTGCCCGTGATAAGAATGGGGCTGCAGCCGACCGCGGAGCTGGAGTCGCCGGGAGTGCTGCTGGCCGGTCCCTACCATGCCGCCTTCGGCCAGCTGGTCGAGTCGGAGCTCTGCTTCGACCTGATGAGCGCCATGCTGGCGAAGCTCCCCCGGGGAAGCCGCGTCAGCTTCGGCGCGCCCTCGGGGAGGGTCTCCGACCTCGTGGGGCAGAAGAGGCGCAATCTGTCGAGGCTTCATGAGCGCTTTGACGCAGATATCGTCGCCGTGCGGGAAGATGCCGCCCTTGCCCCGGGCGCCATCTCGCTGGAATGGGGCGAAGGGACCATGCGCGCCGGCCTTCTGGATCTGGCGAGCGACTGGCGGGAATTCCCGGCAGGCTCCGGTTCCAGTTAGGCATCGAGCCACTTCCGTGTATAATGTGTCGATGTGCCCGCCACCTTTTACCAAACGGCGCAAAGAAACCTTTCCTTAGCGCGCCTTTTCCCGTATGTTGTACAGTTTCGATCCCGCTGCCAAGAGCCAGGAGGCATGTCAATGTCACAAAACATATTCCGTTCCGGTTTCGTCTCCATCATCGGGCGACCAAACGTCGGCAAATCGACGCTGTTGAACCGCATCCTCGGCGAGAAACTGATGATCACCTCGGATAAGCCGCAGACCACGAGGAACCGGATCAAGGGTATCCACAACGTGCCGGGGGGGCAGATCGTCTTCATCGACACCCCGGGGATACACCGCGCCAAATCCCGGCTGAACAAGTTCATGGTGGAGGAGGCGCTCTCCGCGGTACAGGGGGTGGACCTGATCCTGTTCCTGGTGGACGGAGCGGTCGACCCGGTCAGGGAGGCCGGCATGATCAAGGAGGTGCTCTCCGGGGTGGCTGCGCCGGTGATCCTGGTCATGAACAAGATAGACCTGGTGCCCAAGGGGGAACTCCTGGAGCGGATGTCCTGCTACGGCGAGACCTACCCCTTCAAGGAGATCATCCCGGTATCCGCGTTCACGGGCGACGGCGTGGAGCAGCTGGTGCAGCTGGTGCACGGCCTGCTCCCGGAAGGGCCCTGCTACTTCCCGGACGACATCCTGACCGACGTGCCGGAGCGTTTCATCGTGGCGGAGATCGTACGGGAAAAGATCTTCCGGCTCACCCACGACGAGGTTCCCTACTCGGTCGCCGTTGTGGTGGAGAGCTTCAAGGAGCGGGAGGACGGCCTGGTGTCGATCTCGGCAACCATCAACGTGGAGCGGGACTCCCAGAAGGGGATCGTCATCGGCAAGAAGGGAGAGATGCTGAAGCGGATCGGGACCCAGGCGCGCCAGGAGATCGAGAGGCTGCTGGACACCAAGGTGTTCCTGGAGCTGTTCGTGCGGGTAAGCGGCGAGTGGAGCGACAACAGCCGCCTGCTGAAGGAGTTCGGGTACCAGTAACCACGCCCGTTCCGTGAACCGAGCCAGACCCGTTCCTCCCACTGCAAGAGAGTCGTACGCTTAAAGCTTCATGCTCGCAGTTGCACCCCCCTGCACCCCCACTCTAGGGAGCCCGTCCTGCCGGAGCGAGAATAACCCCTCCGCCTCCGGCAGACGGCGCCGCCCGGTTGTCAAAACCGACCCGCTGCCGAACCACGTTGCCCCGGATATCAAGGCGCCTGCCTGTTGTGTAACAATGTTTGGTTGTAATGCGCGCGGGCGCGGCGTAGCGTCTTGATTCCCGCATGGTTGTTGCGGGAATTGAATAAATCAACGTTTTACGTTGTGTTAATCGCTGTTAAGTTTCTTTTCTTTGACAAATATGTTTACGGATAGTAAGGTTTACCGATTTTTGCTGGACATATACGAATTTATGCAAGGAGAAAGACAACATGGCACTTAGAAAGTATGCCGGCTACGCCTGGAACCTGATCAGCCTGGTCGGTATGGTCCTGGCGGTGACGGCCGCCGGATTGATCATCGGTTTCCTTTCCTATGAGGGGATCACCGGGGTGGAGAAGCCGTACCTTGGCCTGATGACCTACTTCCTGTTCCCGGGGATGCTCATCTTCGGCCTCATCCTGGTTCCGGTAGGGGCCTACATGGTGCGGCAGAAGAGGCGGGCGCATCCGGATGAGGACATCCCGCCGTTTCCGCGGGTCGACTTCAACGATCCTCACAAGCGGCACCTGTTCATCTTCTTCGTGATCGCCAGCATCGGCTTCGTGCTGATCGTGTCGGTCGCCTCGCTCAAGGGATTCGAGTTCACGGAATCGACCACCTTCTGCGGCGAGGTCTGCCATGTAGTCATGGAACCTGAGCATATCGCTTGGAGGAACTCCCCGCACGCCAAGGTGAAATGCGTCGAGTGCCACGTCGGACCGGGCGCCGCCTGGTATGTCAAAGCCAAGATCTCCGGCATGAGGCAGCTCTACGCGGTGGTGTTCAAGACCTACCCCGAGACCATCCTGACTCCGATCCACAACCTGCGCCCGGCCCGCGACACCTGCGAGCACTGCCACTGGCCCGAGAAATTCTACGCCGGCCGGCAGAAGGTGTTCTACCACTTCGCTCCTAACCAGGAGAATTCCCCGCGCGAGATCAACATGTTGATCAACATCGGCGGCACGCCGAAGACCGAGCATGCCAAGGGGATCCACTGGCACATCGGCTCCGAGGTGACCTACGTCGCCACCGACTTCAAGCGGATGAACATCCCCTACATCTCCGTCAAGGAGAAGGACGGCAGCATCACCGAATACGTCGACACGGAGAAGCCTCTTACCAAGGCAGAAATCGCCAAGGGTGAAAGGAGGGTGATGGACTGCCTCGACTGCCACAACCGTCCGGCCCACATATACCGCGCCCCCGGCATCGAGATGGACGAGAGCTTCGTTTCCAACCGGATCGACGCCTCGCTCCCGTTCATGAAGAAGATTGCGGTTGAAATCCTCACCAGGCCTTACAAGAGTACGGAAGAGGGCAAGGCGGCCATCGCCAAGCAACTGCCGGAATACTACGCCAAGAACTACCCGGACGTTGCCAAGGCGAAGGAGAAGGAGATCAAGAAGGCGGTCTCCGAGGTCCAGGACATCTACGGGAGGAACTTCTTCCCCAGCATGAAGGTTTCCTGGAACACCTACCCGAACCATATCGGGCACTTCTACACCCCGGGCTGCTTCCGCTGCCATGACGGCAAGCACAAGTCGGCCTCCGGCAAGGTGATCTCCAAGGACTGCAACATGTGCCACTCGGTGCTGAGCCAGAAGCAGGAGAACATCCCCGCCGGCACCAAGGTGAACTCTTTCGTGCACCCGGTCGACATCGGCGAAGAGCTGATGAACATCAACTGCAGCGAGTGCCACTCGGCGGGCGGGCAGGACGTACCCGGCGGCGAGGAGCACGCCAAGAAGCACTAGGCCAGATACGCAAGCAGCAAAAGCCCCCGGACTTAGATCCGGGGGCTTTTTTTTACCCCCGGCCATGGGGGAACGCTAAAGGCGGCGCCTTAACCTGATGGCAGTGCCCCGCTCTCCCCCCTTTCCCGAAGAGGGGAGGCGCCGCTGGCTTGCCCGCCGCTATTAAGGGAGCGGTAAGATTCGGCTTTTTCCGCATCATGCATCTTGTTTCTTTGCCCTAACAATGCTATACATTGCTCAGTTCAGACATGGGGAGCGAGCCGATGTTGCTGAAGGCCTCAGAAGTCGCCGCGCTGCTTAACAACGACGAGAGCGCGGTCGTCAAGTGGATCAAGAAGGAGAAGCTGCCGGCCACCCTGGTGCACGGCAGCTACCGGATCAACCGCGTCGATCTGCTGGAGTGGGCGACCGAGCATGGCATAAAGGTGCCGCCGGAGCTTTTCGCCGCGGCACAGGCCGATGTCGCTCTGCCGACCCTGAGCCAGGCGCTGGAGGCGGGCGGGGTGCATTGCGGAGTCCCGGGCCATGACAAGCTCTCCGTGCTTCGGGCCGTGGTGAACCTTTTGAAGCTGCCGCCCCAGATGGACCCGGAGTTCCTGCTCCAGGTGCTGCTGGCCCGGGAGGCGCTAGGTACCACCGCCATCGGCGACGGGATCGCCATCCCGCATGTGCGCAACCCCATCCTGCTGCAGAACAAGCCCGCCCCCGCCGTCTCACTCTGTTTCCTGGAGCACCCCATAGATTTCGGCGCTCTGGACGGCCAGCCGGTCAGGATGCTCTTCATGCTGACGAGCCCGACCGTGAAGGTGCACCTGCACCTTTTGTCCCGGCTCGCCTATGCCCTTCATGACCCCCAGTTCCGGGGCACCCTGAATATCGCCTGCGACGCGGCGGGCATCCTGGAAGCCGCCCGGCGCTTCGAGCGCGACCAGAGGAGCTGATCATGTTCCACCCCGGCGAGCCTGCGACCTCCTTTACCCTGTTGTTGCTCGCCGTTGCCTGCCAGGCGGCATCGGGAATTCCCCTGCTGCTGCATAGAGGGTCGGGCGCCGCGCAGCGGCTGGCCGCCTCCCTGATGCTGGCCGGCTCCCTGATCGGGGCGACCGGCGCGCTCTGCGCCCTGCTGTTCCCCGCCGGCAGTACCTACCTGATCGCCACCGGGCTCCCCTTCGGATCCTTCGAAATCGGCGTCGATCCGCTCTCCGCCTTCTTCCTGTTGCCCATGTTCATCGTTACCGGTTGCTCCGCAGTCTACGGCGTCGGCTACTGGCCGGCGGCCAGGCACCCGGGCAACGCAGGCAAGCTCACCTTTTTCCTCGGCATCCTGGCCGCGTCTCTTACCACCCTGCTGCTGGCGCGAAACACGGTGCTTTTCCTGGTCTCCTGGGAGGTGATGGCCTTTGCCGCCTTTTTCGCCCTCACCGCCGAGGACGAAAAGCCGCAGGTGCGGGAAGCCGGCGTGCTCTACCTGATCACCGCGCACCTGGGGGCGCTGGCCCTTTTTGCCATGTTCTCCCTGTTGAAGGGGGAGACCGGCGCCTACCTCTTCCCGGTGCAGGGCTCCCTCTCGGCGCAAGGCGGCGTGGCGACGGCGATCTTCCTGACCGCGCTGCTCGGCTTCGGCCTCAAGGCCGGCATCATGCCGCTGCACATCTGGCTCCCCTCGGCCCACGCCAACGCGCCGAGCCACATCTCGGCCATCCTCTCGGGGGTGGTGCTGAAGACCGGGATCTACGGCATGATGAGGGTGTTCTCCGCCTTCACCGACCTGCCGCTTTGGTGGGGCGGCACCGTCCTGCTCCTGGGGGGGATCTCGGCGGTGCTGGGGGTCGCCTTCGCCATAGGCCAGCACGACCTGAAGAGGCTCCTTGCCTACCACAGCATAGAGAACATAGGCATCATCGTGATGGGGCTGGGGATGGCGCTGATCGGGGAAAGCCAGGGGAAACCGGCCCTGATGGTACTCGGGGTGGGGGGGGCGCTTCTGCACGTCATGAATCACGCCCTCTTCAAGGCGCTGCTCTTTTTTGCTGCCGGCTCGGTCATCCATGCCACCGGCACCAGGCAGATCGACCTCCTGGGCGGCGTCGCGCGCCGGCTGCCGTACAGCTCGCTGTTCTTCCTGGTGGGCGCCGTTGCCATCTGCGGCCTCCCTCCCCTGAACGGCTTTGTCAGCGAGCTGATGATCTATCTCGGCTCCTTCACCGCGGTCCGCTCCTACGGCGGCATCGCCGCGACCCTGCCCGCCATGGCCGCTCCCGTGCTCGCGCTGGTGGGGGGGCTTGCCGTCGCCTGTTTCGTGAAGGTGTTCGGTGTGGTGTTCCTGGGCGTGCCGCGCTCACCGGAGCACGCGGCAGGGCACGAGGCGTCTGCCGGCATGCTTTCGCCTATGGCGCTGCTTTGCGTGAGCTGCGCCGTGATCGGCCTCGCCCCGGGGCTGATCGCCTACCCGCTGGACAACGCGATCCTTTGCTACCGGGCCTCGCTCGCCCCCCAGGGGATCGCCAACCTGGTCCCCTTCGGCTGGCTGTCGCTTCTGGCACTGGGTCTGCTGGCGACTGCGGCGCTGGTGGCCCTGTTCATGTCCCGGCGCGCGGCCAGGCTCCCCAGGCAGGCCGCGCCCACCTGGGGGTGCGGCTACCTGAGACCCGAAAGCCGCATGCAGTACACCGCCTCGTCCTTTGGCGCCACGCTGGTCAGCTGGTTTGGCATGGTGCTCCGCCCCGAGTCGCATCGTGAAGAGGTCGAGGGGCTCTTCCCGGGTCCCGGCCGGCTGGAGACCCACCTCCCCGAGACCGTGCTGCAGCGGATCTATCTCCCGTTCCTGGAATACCTGTTCCTGAAGACGGCGCCGGTCCGGAAGCTGCAGCATGGCAAGCTCAATATCTACATCTTCTACAGCTTCCTCACCCTGGTGCTGCTTCTGGCGCTCACCAGCCGCTGATCAGCCGCTTGCCCCCTGCGCGCCGCCCGCCGCCGGCTCCCCCTCAAGTGCAATCACTGCTAAACCTTGTAGGAGCGGCATTGCCGCCGCGATCAAGCTGATGCAATCGCGGCAGCAATGCCGCTCCTACAGACAATTCCTTCGAGCCCGGTTTCATGCCACCCCTAACGGTAGCGCAAAAAGCCCCTCACCCGGCCTTTGGCGCGCCAGCGGGAGAAGGTGCCCCGAAGGGGCGGATGAGGGCGTTGCCACGGGGTGCGGATCCAAACACGACAACGCTCTCTTAAAGGGTCAACCCTCCTTGCCTTCGGCGGGCGCCTGCCGCTTCTGCCAGCGCCCGAGCGCCACCGACTCCAGCAACGCGGCGAGCCCGAAGGTGAAGATGCTCGCTACCAGCGGGAAGCCGTGACTTCCCAAAAGGTCGTAGAGAAGCACCTTCACGGCCCCGATGATGGTCAAAAGGATGGCGACGTTCCTCCACTCCTTGTTGCTGCGGTAGTAGGCGAGGAGCATGGTCGCCGCCGCCGAGACGTTGATCAGGATCGACTCGCCGCAGCGCAGGGCGTTCGCCACCTCCGACGCCGGCGCGTAGAGGTGGAGCCCCTGCAGCAGGACCACCTTGAGCGTGAAGTACCCGCTGGCAAGCGCGGCCAGGAGCAAAAGGACGGCGCTGCGGTCGGAGCTGTCGAAGCGCGAGAAGACGGAAGGGGAGGGGGGAGGGTAGCGCCGGCACCACTGGTAATGGTACAAGGTGATGACGGCGAGCAGCCCCGCCGGGAGCGAGGTGACCAGGTCCGCGGCCGCCGAGCCGTTGAGATACATGGCGAGGGCCAGGGCGAGTGCCGCGTAGAGCTGCACCAGGTACGAGGTGGCGCGGATGCCGCCGTTTTGCCACTGGCGCGAGAGGATCGCCATGAAGAAGGCGATCACGGCGAGAGCCGGCAGCGAAAGCAGGAAGTTTCCGGTGACGAGCGGGAGCGCCATCGCCGCGAGCGCCGCGCCGGCCATGGCGAAGGAATTGGTGCCGGGTGCCCCCTCCACCTTGCGGCCGGAAAGCCATACCGTCACGCCGAGGTGCCCGGCCGCGGCCGCAATCCCTATCACGCCGAGCAGCGGCTTGCTCCCCCCGGAGGCGTTCACCGCATAGTAGGCGGCGCTGAAACTCCAGAGCGCGTTCAGGGTCGGTAGCGCGAAATCGAAGCGCGAGATCTTCTGGCCGCTGCTGCGGATGATCCCTGCGCAGGCGAGCGCCAGGTAGAGCAGGGCGAAGGCGGCCAGGGTCGGTACGAACCAGGAGGCGGCCAGGGTCGGGGTCGGCTTCCCCTGGCCCAACAGGACCATGCCGAGCTTCACCCCCCAAAGCTGCAGCATCGCCATGGTCACCACCAGGACGATCCAGCGCAGCCAGGAGCAGCTCTTCAACTGGGCCGCGTAGTACCCGAGGATGTTGGCGGCGAAAAGCACCATGGCGAGGTATGGGAAGAACGGGTTCGGGTAGTCGATGGCGGCACCCGCCAGGCACATGCCGAGGGTACCTAGCGAGATCGGGAGAAAGGCCCGGTGCCGGTAGCTGATGAAGGTCATGAAGCCGCCGGTCAGGATCAGGGTAAGGTAGGCGGGGACCAGCGGG
>Ga0209317_1003037_pt1 | contig 11193 bp, 13 predicted proteins | sample RifGroB2_FD_183994 | JGI IMG/M metagenome (GOLD analysis project Ga0209317, IMG submission 183994) | Soil microbial communities from Rifle, Colorado, USA - Groundwater B2 (SPAdes) (version 2) | ecosystem: Environmental > Terrestrial > Soil > Unclassified | place: Rifle, Colorado | collected...
TTGCCCGAACCATCCCCGGCGGGTTTCCACCCGGCAGCGACGTGGCCAATCTAAGCATAGTGGGTTATAGTCCTAAGGAATATTATTCCGGCCGCGCACCTTTAGAAGCAGCAAGCATTGGTATTCGGCTTGAAAAGGACGATTGGGCTTTTCGGTGCAATCTTATCACTGCAGATGAAGATACCCTGGAGGACTTTTGTGCTGGTCACATAAAAACGGACGAAGCAGGCGTCCTTATTAAACTCCTTAATGAAAAACTGGGAAATGATACCATTCGATTTTACGCAGGCAAAAGTTATCGGCACATCATGGTATACAAGGGCGCTCAGAAGATGAATGCCAGGTGTTTTCCACCTCACGACATCATGGGACAATCAATCAAAAAGCACCTTCCCAAAGGAAACGGAGGCGAAATCCTTGTTGACCTTATGGAGCGTTCCCGGGATATCCTCTCTAATCATGATATAAACAAAGTTCGCGTAGACCTGGAGGAGAACCCTGCCAACATGATCTGGCTGTGGGGTCAGGGACATCGTCCGAACATGCCTACGTTCAAAGAACGGTTCAACCTTACGGGCGCTGTTATTACCGCCGTGGATCTAATTAAGGGTATTGCCTGCTATCTTGGATGGGACATTATAGACGTGCCGGGCGCTACCGGCTACCTTGATACTAATTATGCCAATAAGAGCCAATATGCCCTTAAGGCGTTAGAAACCCACGATATTGTATTGATACACATTGAAGCCCCTGATGAGGCTGGACACGAGGGTAACGTTCATGAAAAGGTGTTGGCTATCGAACAGGTAGATAGCAAGGTAATAGGCCCCATCCTTGCGGCAAAGAACAAATTCAAAGGCCTTCGTATATTGGTGCTTCCAGACCATTACACTCCGATTGTGAAACGGACACATACCCCGGAATCAGTCCCTTTTGCGGCCTATGGTACGGGTATAGAAAAAGGAATCGGACTCCCCTACACCGAAGCGAATGCCCATGCCTCAGGACTTCACATAAAGGATGGACACAGATTAATAGAACACCTTATATCAGGTTCTTTTCAATAAATCAGGCTGCCTTTGGCAGCGACTTTTAATTGAGTAGTGGCAAGGCGCGCCTTGCCACTACAGTTGATTTGAAATTCCTATAGTAAAATAAGTGAAACCAATATGAAAAGAATGCAATTTATAGTTTCTCTTCTCATAATTTTTGTATCATGTTTTTGGTGTTCAAATGTATTTGCATATAAGATCAAGAAGACAAAAAATGGGAAAATAACAAAATGGAACACGAATACGGTCACTTATTATGTCAACACTTCGGGAGGACCGCCTGACAGTCTTGCTGCTATTCAAGCGGCAATGCAGACGTGGACAGACGTTCCCTCATCCTCTTTTCGTTTTGTCTACGGCGGCCCCACGACAAACACCGTACGCAACCCGGACGACGGCATCAATATAATATATTTTGGAAAAATAAGAAATAAAGCAAGAGTGGCTCGAAACTATGTCTGGTGGAATAAAGAATCAGGGAAACTGTATGATAGTGATATTGTATTTAATACAGCCCATAAATTGAGCGCTGCCGATAAATGCCCGGAAGATAGCTATGACATTCAAGGTGTGCTCACCCATGAACTCGGGCATTCACTGACTTTGAATGAACTTTACAAGCAGACCCATGAAGAAAAAACAATGTATTGGAAAGAGAATAAGGGCGATACGAAAAAGAGGACTTTGGATCAGGATGATGTTGACGGAATCAGCTATTTGTATCCCTAACCCGAACGAGCCGGAAGTGAAAAATGAAAATCGAAATCTTTATTTCAGGAATTCTTTTATCGCCTCGAAAACCACGTCCTTTTCATCATCGTACATTATGAGGTGATGACTCCGTTCAAGCCACACCAGCCATTTATCGGTTGAACCGAGATGCTTTATTACATAGCGTGCGCTTGCAGGTGCAGCGATCATATCTTTTTTGGAATGAATAATAAGAGCGGCTGATCTTATCTCTTTCAGTCTCGGTTTAATGTCTCTGATTATCTGCTTGATTTCGTGAAGTGTTTGTAATGGATAATGACTATTTATGGGCTGGTGTAAATAGCCCGTATGCGCCTCTGATTCGATATAGCACCTCTTTTTCCATGTTTTTACCTTTTTCAAAAAAATTTTAGAGACCCCGATTAAGGCATTAATTGGCAGGTATTCCCGGATCAAAAATAGGGGGGTTCCCATTAAAACAATTCTTTCTATCGGGTAATGCAAGGCCAACTGCAAGGTCAACAATGCACCCAGGGAAAATCCGATAACAACGACATCTTTGTATTCGCTTTTTAACTGACGATACTCGGCCTCTATTTTTTCCATCCAATCGTGAAGCGTGCTTAGAGCAAGACCGTCGGTATCGCCGCAATGTCCCGGCAGAAGAATCCCCCTGGCAGTAAAGCCCCACTCACGCAAATCTTCCGCAAGCTCCCGCATCTGTATCGGCCCGCAGCCAAGTCCATGTACCAGCAGGCACGCCGCATGACCGTGACCCAGGGTAAATTCCTCCCTGTATTTCGTCAAATCATAGAGCATCGAATTATCGGACATGCCATTATTATACTTTGTAAAGGATAAAAAGAAAATTGTTTACCATTTCATAAAGAAATTAAAGGTTAAGCTCACAATTCTTTTGTTGTTCAATCCGCGAGACTATGTACTACAAAATATATTTGACTTACTTTAAATATATGTATACACTACCGCAAATTGTAATAAATATTATAAGGAGTATGGAACATGGAAACATCAGTAGTTACATCAAAGGGACAGGTTGTTATACCCTCAAAATTACGACGCAAATACGGCATCAAAAATGGCACACGTATTCACTTTTATGAAGTAAACGGGGAAATACGACTTGTTCCGGTTACTCCAGAACTTATTGACAAAAATATTGGTCTCCTTGGAACAAGGGGGAAACTCATGCGCGCCCTCATGGAGGAGAAAAAAAGGGAGCGTGAACTGTGAAACGATATGTTTTAGACAGCTACGCCCTTATAGCTTATTTTGAGGGAGAAAAAGGCGCTGAAACTGTTGCTGGCATCTTTAAGGATGCCCTTGCGGATAAAGCAGAAGTATTCCTCTGTGTGGTAAATTGGGGAGAAATGTATTACATTGCCCTACGAGAAGGCGGCGATGATAAGGCGGAACTTTACAGGTCGACTCTTGTAAAATATCCGATAACCATTATTGAGGCAAACAAGGAATTGACACTCCAGGCCGCCCGATATAAGGCATTTCACAAAATCTCGTATGCAGATGCCTATGCAGCGGCACTGGCAAAACTAAGGAAAGCCGAGTTGGTTACCGGCGATAAAGAATTTAAATCATTGGAAAAGGAAATAACGATTCATTGGATAGTATAATTACTCATCCCTTCTACATCAGGTCAAGTATTCCTACTACGACTTGGACGATGGACGACTGACGATGGAAGATAGACGAGAAGTCAGCTAACTTTACAGAACGAGTCTGCTTTTCGTTCCATCGTAATAAGCTTTGCAAAAATATGCTCATACTTTTCGTCCAACATTTTAAATGTTTCGTCGTTAATATATTTACACTTCAATGCAAATTCCAACCATGTTTGTGTTTCTGCCGCTTCTTGCTCTGCATCTGACAATTTATTAACAAATACTGCCTTATATCTCCGTTTTCTCCAGCCTTCTGCAAGATTAGCACATACCGATCTTGACGATCTACGTATTTGGTCGGTTAAGGAATATATCTCCTCCTTCGGAAAACTTTTCGATATCTCAAATATCTCCATTGCAGATTCAAACGCCAACTTATAAACCTCTAAATCCCTCACACTATGTATCCTTCTCGTTTCTTTTTCTTCGTCCATCTTCCCTCCTTTCCCGTCCCCTCGTCCCTCGTCCTTCGTCTTTCATCCCTCTTGCCTCTTTTCACGTCCCTCATCCCTCATCCCTCATCCCTCCCCTCATCCTTCGCCGTCTCGTCCCTCGTCTTTCACCCCTTCTACATCAGGTCAATCATTCACACTAAACTTTTTTAAACCAAGAAAGGAGATTTTTACATGTCGCAATCCCTTATTCATCAGGCCATTCTCAGGTTCCAGTTGCCAGTGTCCAGATTCCAATAAATCAACTGTTTAAACTCCTTATAAGACCACATAACATCTGTCTGATTTCCGTTAATTTTTCCACTCTTTCTCTTATCATATTACTCCCAAGCCATCCAGCGCCTTCTGTCTTGTAATACCAGTTTTCCGCCTCATTTGTTGATCCTACTGAATTATCCAGATAGCTTATGTAATGTCTTGTACTCCTTCTGTTGAATCCCTCAGCTATGTTAGCGCTAATTGATCCTATTGACCTTAGAAGTTGATCACTTAATGTGTATGCACCTCTTGTATTAGGAAAATTTTCAACATCTTTCAAAGTCAACAGATATAAATCGTGCGCATCCTTCCAGACTTTTAAATCGGTAAAATGCCGCGGTGTGGTGTTATGTATTTTCTCATTCATCTGTCATCTGTCCCCTGTCATCTGGTCTCTGGCATCTGGCATCTGTGAACAATCCCTTCTACATCAGGTCATAGCTTCACACTTTCAACCTTCGTCTGGACACAGAAAACGAGTGGGGCGTCGCAATCCCTTATTCATCAGGTCATAGCTTCACACGCCAACAAAAAAATAAATTATTACGCTATATCTTATTTGGATTTGTCGCAATCCCTTATTCATCAGGTTAATCATTCACACGTAACCACCCCCTTTTTTACAAAGTTTTCGGGTTTCGTTAAATGTCTTTATTGTAAATATAAGGTTCAAATCTCCAAAAGGCTTATTTAAACAACTATGAGGCTCTTGTCATTTTAAGAGATATTCTAAATGATTGGCTTTCCATGTATCCGGCTCGTGTAGCTCAGAATGGCCAGGCCGTCCTCCATGCCCATCGTCAGTAGCTATTTGATTAATCATTGTCATACCATCACTGAGTGTTCTGCCCTCACCTCGCCGGTTTGGAAAAGTACCTGCCGGAGTTTGAACAAGGTCTATGGTAGAGAAAACGTTATAAAACATTCCGATATTACGGAGATCAGGCAGATACTCTAAACGAACGGGCGTGCCAAGCGTAATTAACTTTCTCATTTTCAAACCAAGTCGGGTAGCAAGAAAGCTGACATTGCCGCCGTGACTGTGCGCAATGATGTCGAGGTTCGTACATGGATGAGACCCAACCCAGGCAACAAGATCGCTGGCAGCCTTGACTCTCTCCTTATGGTCGTTTGCCCCGGACCAGGAGAATGCATCCTTTCCGCCATACACGTTACCCGTTATTCCATTAACGTAATTCCAGAAATTACCGCCGCGCTGCCACCAGGTGCTCGTGGCAGCCCAGGTGCCGTGAATGATAATTGTCATGTCCTGTCGCTGTACAGCCTTCATCACTTTTTGAGCCGGCTGAATCAGCCTTGCACTCAGCTCTTCAAAATGACGAAGGAGCGACGGATGTTTGGCTGACTCATCAGTAGCTATATTCCGCGCAAGGTTAACAGACTTTTCTGCAATAAGGAAACGCTCATAATTCCTGGCGCTTGCCTCGTTCTCTTTCAGTATCGTCAAATCTAAGTCATCGGGGAGTAACGATAACACATACAATCCAAGCATCGCTAAATCGGGAGTAGAACTTGCCAGCAGCCGCTGCACATCATTGAGAGAAACCTCCTCCGGATGAAGCGATTTGGTTGTTCGTGGCATTTCAAGCAGTCTTGATATGCGAGCGACTAATTCTTCCTCTTCTTTCAACAATTGCATATTATTTTCCTCCTGAGTTGTGAATCAGTAATAATGTTCAATTATCAATGAAGAATTATCAATTTACTTTTTTTCATTCAATTGATCATTGTTAATTACTCATTGATCATTAATTTTAAGTCCCTTCTACATCAGGCCAATCATTCTTACTGCGACTTGGACGATAGACGACTGACGATGGACGATAGACGAGAAGTCAGCTAACTTTACAAAACGAGTCTGCTTTTCGTTCCATCGTAATAAGCTTTGCAAAAATATGCTCATACTTTTCGTCCAATATTTTAAATGTTTCGTCGTTAATATATTTACACTTCAATGCAAATTCCAACCATGTTTGTGTTTCTGCCGCTTCTTGCTCTGCATCTGTTAATTTATTAACGACCTACGGATTTGGTCGGTTAAGGAATATATCTCCTCCTTCGGAAAACTTTTCGATATCTCAAATATCTCCATTGCAGATTCAAACGCCAACTTATAAACCTCTAAATCCCTCACACTATGTATCCTTCTCGTTTCTTTTTCGTCCATCTCCCCTCCCTTCTCTTCCCTCATCCCTCATCCCTCATCCTTCGTCCCTCCCCCTTCGTCCCTCGTCTTTCATCCCTTCTACATCAGGTCAATCATTCACACAGGATCAGCGAATTTGAAACCTTTGAAGAAATCCGACCAAGTCGCAATCCCTTATTCATCAGGTCAATCATTCACACATGAAAAGTTACGGAAAATTCTTGGCTAGTGTAGGCCGAGTCGCAATCCCTTATTCATCAGGTCAATCATTCACACATGCTTTAACGGCAGATTTAGAGATTAATGGAGTTAATCAGTCGCAATCCCTTCTACATCAGGTCATAGCTTCACACGCCAAGCCCCACGCCATCTCCAAGCACTTCGTCAAACATATGATATTCCTTCATTAGCCATTAACATTATTAATAACATCTATTTTAACCTTTCCACAGCCTTTTGATTTGAATCCACCCATAAGATTAACGGTTTTTAATCTCTCTACAATTAGATCATTGATAACCCTATTGGCATTCCATCCACCATTTTTAAGCCATGCATCATTAGCGCCAATACCTAATTTCTCATCAATAATTCTGGTCTTTCCAAGTTCCCACATCTTGACACTATCCTTTACAATTACCTCCATAATACCTGTAAATGTAATCTCATCGGCAATTATTTGAAAATCTCTGTTTGTCTTTTCAGATACTACGCCGCTTGCCCTGTCTATTCTTACAGCATACATATCCTCAGGAATAACATCCGTTTTGAGGTAAGGAATTCTTACAAAGCCAATGAGACCCTGTGCCCCCAGAAGGTAACAGACAGGGCAAATATTCTCAGACCTTTTTCTGGGATTAGGGGAATAGGAGCATCCGCCCCCTTCTCTGTATTTGCCTTTCTCGATCAATTTTTTCTCATCGGGTGAAAGGGTATTATAAGAGCTTGGTATACAGGGTTTCATTAAAGGGTCGTTGGGGTAAGTATCAATCAGATACTCTTCAATACAAGCCCTGAGGGCGCCCTTTAAGCTTGAACCCTGGATAACGACCTTTCCACCAATAGTCGTCACCGGGTTGTCTATTCCAGACATAACATTCTGTAATGCGCCTATTCTGAATGGTTCTTTGGTAACCAGTGTTACACTGAAACTCCTTGTTTCTTTACTCATCTCTTTTCTCCTTTATTTTCCCACCCTTCTAATATAGGGTTAAGTTTGCCTATAATATACGAACATATTGTCACATCTAAAGAACTGTTTCCTATTAGATCCAGAATTTGAAGGAGTCCCTCATTTCTTGTAATTTCCCACCTATCACCCCCTCGCTCAATTTTGCCAACTTGAAACACCCTTGCAGTCCTGTATCCACCCCTTTCAAGAAGTTGCCTTAAATTATCTAATTGGCTGTTTGCAAACCATTGTCCTCTTTTATCCTTCTCTATCCTTTTATCTCTAACTGTTTTTACAATATTCCCGATTAAACCATTTATCTGAGTGTCCCTCTCTGTAAGCATTTTAGGCCCTTTCATCATATCTGCACCTCCTCGACTAAAAAATCATAACCCTCTACCAAACTGCCTTCAAATATGGATTTGATATATTTGCCTGTAACATTATTGGTCGGTTCAAAAAGATATCCATAAATAGGCTTTTTAACCTCTCTGATACCAAAATAATTTGGATATATATCAGGGTCAGGGATGCGGGTTTGGAGTTCGCCATTTACAATTTTAGAGTCTTCTATTATCCTCAAAAATTCAAGGTGACAGCTGCCAAACCCCTTTGTCTTGAATGCCCCCATAACAATATCAAAGCTCTTGTTCTTATCTTGTTGACAAAATTTTTCAACTTCTTCATCTCTTAGAAAGAGGTATATATGGGCTTTTACACCAGTCAGAAATTCAATCTTTAGAGGCAGCCTTGCAACATCTTCAATAATATATCGGGGAGAATAGACATGAATATTTCTGAATTCGTCAATATTTTCAAGATACTCAGAGGCAAGCTTACCGACTGCATAGATATCTGATCGACTAAACTTTTCTCTCAATGCCCCTGTAATCGTGGAAAAAGGGATCGTTTTGACGCAAGGTCTAAACGTCCCTTTTTTCGTCCTTTCTCCAATACATAGAAGTTCTGACGCCAATTTATATTCGATGTATCTATTTTTACCCATTCAGCGCCTCCTCATGTCTCATTATCTTGAAATATGATAGAGCCTCATTTATCGTGATCCCTTTAGTGGTTATTAGATGTCTTGCAAGTTCTTTTAAATCATTTTTCATTTCTAACATGCTGACCATTACCAAGAATGAGTTTTTTGTTCTTTCCTCTATCTCAGCTAGCCTGTGCAAGGCGGTGCTTACCCTTTTATCTTCCAATCGCATGTCCTGAAGACAAAAATATTTTTCAAGATTTACTTCCAACTTGGTATGCGGAATAGCATAGATATTTATTGCATTTTTCGGGTTATTCAAAATCTGCCAATGCTCCATGAATGGGTATTTAACATTGGATGTGGTAACGGATAGCCTTATGGGTAAAACAGTTTTTTCTTTTTCCGTAAAGCTTGTAAATTTTGGGAAAAAGTCCTGATGTTTAAAAAGTTTTACGTATTCATGGAGAAGCGGCTTTATTTCGCTATCCTTCTTAATTTTTATACAGAACAAGTTTGGCAGAATAGATTCGTAATTGGTTTCTTCATTGTAATTTTTATGGCTAAGAACCTGTTCTTTAAAGGATTTTAAGAATTTATCGTAATCATGAAGGAACTCTTTTATTATGGAGAAGCCCAAATCTTCCTCAAAGACCCCTTCAAGGTTAAATTCCTTTTTGAACATCTCCTTGAGTAGATTCACCAATTCACCCATATTAAGAGTAATCTTAAAAAAGGCAACACTAACATCTTCCTCCTCTTCCCATGTTGCCAACTTTTTGGCCCTGTCAGCCTCTTCTCTTACCTTGAGACAGCCTTCGCACAGAAATTCCTCTACTGGCTCAATTCCAATAGCATTCGAATATATCTCTCGTGGATACACCTTCCTTGCAGTCGACATCTGGCACATATCGCAAATAATGGCCCTATGACTGGCTTCGTTATCTTCTATGGGGGATATTTCGGAAGGAAGTTGGGGGTATAAATTCCGTTGATAAGGGCCAAAAAGTCCATTATAAATAAGGAGGAATTCTTTATTGCTCAAAACAGTTTCCGCTATAGTTGATTCAAAATAATAATTTGTCTTTAATCGCAATACATCTTCAACCTTTTGTTTAATATCATCAGCTTCATCTGGGACAGTAACAAGCAAAAGCTCTTCCGCTAAGTTGTAAATGATAACTCCTTTTAATTTACTAGCAATTTCCTTTAATATAACTGGAATGTCTTTAATAAGTTTCGTATCCCTTAGTCTAGATAGCTTACCGTGCGTAGTTAGCTTAAGGCGAACCACGGCGACTTTCTTTTTGGCAAACGAATATACAACTTTTCTGTATTCTTTGGGTTCTTCCATCTTAAATGGTATGTCGAGGTAGTCACGGTTTTCTAAAAAGAAAATATACCATAACGCAGTGAGTTCATTATGGGTATGAAGGGAAGCAAAAGGACAATGGCCAGCATCCTCAGACCTGATTAAAAAGTCCTGTTCAAATTTTCTATAAAGTTCTTCAAGATTAGTTGATCCTTTAATTTCTTCTATAACCATGGGATAGCGTGCAAGCTCATTCTTCTCTTGTTTAAGGATATCAATTTCCTTTTTGTTATCTTTCCAAATCCTGAATGTTTTGTAGCACGGACGATATTTAGAAGTGCGGAGTTTCCTTGATATGGTGGCCGCCTTTACATCAGCAAGATGTATGCACAACATTTCTTTATCTAAAGGGAATGGTTTGCAGCTGCTCTTATGAGAACTTGACCAATACCGACTAACACAATGATGTTTAAGAGCCTTTTTAAGGTCTAAATTTATTGAACTAAGCCCATCACAATATTCAGGACAATAATGGATTTTATTATCTCCTGTTAATTTTAAGATGTCATGTAGTTTAGCTACTATGCTTCTATCCATACAAAATCCTTTGTAAGTATTGTTTTTTATATTCCGACATTATTCAGTTTTACACCTCTCAGTGACCATTCCTTTATCAGGCTAAATAGGTTCTAAAATCTCGTACTTCCCAATCTAAACGGTGTTCCTTTCCCCACGTGCACATACTCCCCCCAACTTCTTTAATATCCTCATCCCTGTCTTTTTTATCTCTTCAGCAAACATTCCTCCATTATCAAAATCCTCTGGTCTGAAAGGGAGTGGCTCTATGCGATTATCAATATTTCTCCTCAGTGGCACAATCTTTCTGCGATCTTCAAATCTGTCTCCTGTAAAATCAGGTGAAACCAACGCAACGTCAATATCGCTCCATTCCTTCGCCGTTCCCTTTACAAAAGAGCCAAAGAGGATTGCCTCTCGTATTTCGATGCCGTTCTTTTCCAATTCCTCAATATATCTTTTTACTGTTTCTATGATTAAATCTGTTGCAATAGCCATTCCTTGAACCCATCAATTTTGATTAAAAGTCTTTCTGCTCTAAGGCTTTCTTCCACGGTTTTCGATGTCCGTACCACGTGTCCATGAAACACACCCCTCCTTCGACAGGCTCAGGACGAACGTAAATAATTATCCGTGTATGGTAAGCATATCGAACCATCACGGCGAAGTCTTGTTAGAAGAGAATCGGGTGCTGACAACGGACACGTTTCACGAAAAAAGCCTCTCCCTTATCCTCTTTGCCTTTTCCGGCATAGCTTTGTAAAAGAATTCCATCTGCGCTTCCAGCCACTGAAGCTTTTCCCGCACGG
>Ga0209317_1003039_pt1 | contig 11187 bp, 8 predicted proteins | sample RifGroB2_FD_183994 | JGI IMG/M metagenome (GOLD analysis project Ga0209317, IMG submission 183994) | Soil microbial communities from Rifle, Colorado, USA - Groundwater B2 (SPAdes) (version 2) | ecosystem: Environmental > Terrestrial > Soil > Unclassified | place: Rifle, Colorado | collected...
TCCCCTCCTCCGACACCTTCATCGAGAAAGACTCCTCGATAAACGACGAGATCGACAAGTTCAGGCACTCCGCGACCAGGAGCATCCTGACCCGCCGCGACGTCATCATCGTGGCCTCGGTCTCCTGCATCTACGGCATCGGCTCGCCGGAGTCCTACCAGGAGATGCAGATCCGCTTCCGCGAGGGGGACGATGTCGGCCGCGACGAGTTCCTGCAGAGGCTCGTGGAGATCCAGTACCAGCGAAACGACGTCGACTTCCACCGCGGCAGCTTCCGGGTCCGGGGGGATACGGTTGAGGTGTTTCCGGCGCACGACGACGAGCGTGCCCTGCGCATCGAGTTTTTCGGAGACACGGTCGATGCCATCTCCGAGATCGACCCGCTGCGCGGCGTGCAGCTGCAGAAACTCCCCCGTTGCGCCATCTACCCCGCCTCCCACTACGTGGCGAGCCGGCAGACACTGGAGCGGGCGGTGGAGCAGATCCGGCTCGAGCTGGAAGAGCGGATCCGCTACTTCAAGTCGCAGAACATGCTCCTTGAGGCGCAGCGCATCGAGCAGCGGACCTTTTTCGACATCGAGATGATGGAGCAGATGGGGTTCTGCCAGGGGATCGAGAACTACTCACGGCACTTCGACGGACGGCAGGCGGGGGAGCCCCCCTACACCCTGATCGATTACTTCCCGGACGATTTCCTGTTTGTGATCGACGAGTCGCACATCACCGTGTCACAGGTGGGGGGGATGTACCGGGGCGACAGGAGCAGGAAGGAGACCCTGGTCAACTACGGGTTCCGGCTCCCATCGGCGCTGGACAACCGGCCGCTCACCTTCCAGGAGTTCCAGAAGAAGCTGAACCAGACCATCTACGTCTCGGCCACCCCAGCCGACTACGAGCTGAAGGCGGCGGAGGGGGTGGTGGTCGAACAGTTGATCCGCCCTACCGGCCTCATCGACCCGGACATCGAGGTGCGCCCGGCCGCGGGGCAGGTGGACGACCTGCTGCACGAGGCGCGCGAGACGGCCGACAGGGGTGAACGGGTGCTGGTAACGACCCTTACCAAGAGGATGGCCGAGGAGCTTACCGACTACTACCGCGAACTCGGCATACGGGTCCGCTACCTCCACTCCGACATCGACACCTTCCAGCGCATGGAGATCCTTCGGGACCTGCGCCTCGGGGAGTTCGACGTACTGGTGGGGATCAACCTCTTAAGGGAGGGACTCGACCTTCCCGAGGTGTCGCTGGTGGCGATCCTCGACGCGGACAAGGAGGGGTTCCTCCGCTCGACCCGCTCGCTGATCCAGACCTGCGGCCGGGCGGCGAGGAACCTCTCGGGGCGGGTCATCATGTATGCGGACAAGGTGACCGGCTCGATGCAGGCGGCCATCGACGAAACGATACGCAGAAGGGCTCTTCAGACAGCCTACAACGAGGAGCACGGCATAACGCCCGAGAGCGTCAAGAGGCTGATCGGGAACGTGCTGCAGGCTCCCGAGGAGCGGGACTGGGTGACGGTGCCGAAGACGGCCGAAGAGTTCCTGAACCCGAAGGAGCTGGAGAAGACGCTGAAGAGGCTGAAAAAGGAGATGCTGGCGGCGGCCAAGGCGCAGGAGTTCGAGAAGGCGGCGGAGCTCAGGGACAAGATCAAGCGGCTCGAGGTGGCGGAGATTACGGGCTGAGGCCAATTGACAATTGACGATGGACAATTGACAACGAAAACCGCTGCACGACGTGAGTGGTTCCGCGGATGATGAAGCCACCCCTTTGGACAGGGGATCTGCGCTTCCCACTCTCTTTCGAAGGGGAAGCGCAGGAGAATCAGAGAAAGGCTACGGTTCGGGCGCTGGGGACGGCTTTTTGCGACGCCTTCTCCGGCGCCTTTTCTTTTTCTCCTCTTCGGCCGCGGGGCTTTCGGACGGCTCGGCCGGCTGCCCATCGAGAAGCTGGGCGGCGTAACGCTCCCACCACTGGGCAAGCGACTTCTTCGGGGGGGTGAGGTTTTCCATGAAGCGCAGGTACTGCAGCGCGTCCGGAAAAGTCGGCCTTCCCACGACGCCGCGCCCGTTTCTCCCCGGCGTCTTCTGGAAACGGAGCTGCAGGGAGAGGATGTCGCGGACGGCCAGCAGCACCCGGTTCGGCACGGCCACGGTGGGTGCCAGCTCGCCTGCGAAGGCGGCCACGGCGGCATCGGTCGCCTGCTGCGGCGGAAGCCCGGTCTCGCGGAACACCGCGATCTTCTCCTCCAGGTACTCGCCGAACATCAGGGCGAGGAGCAGGGGCGCTGAAACGGTGCCCCCCTGGCCGAGTTGCTCGTCGACCCATTCGAGCCCCTTGCTGACCCGGGCGTGCGGGAACCCTTCCGACTCCCGGGCAAGCCAGGCGTGGAAGTGGGGGAAGAGCGGTTCGAAAAGCCCGCTGTGGCGCATCAACTGGTAGGTCCTCTCGCCGGCGCCCAGAAGGAGGAGCTTCAGCACCTCCTCGTAGAGACGCGGCGGGGTCGCCTTGTTGATGGTGCCGCAGAGCTCCTCGATGGCGGCCTGGGTCCGGTCCTCGATGTTGAAACCGAGCATGGAGGCGAAGCGGATGGCGCGTATCATGCGGACCGGGTCCTCCGTGAAGCGGACCAGCGGGTCCCCGATGGTGCGGATCAGGCCGTTTTTCAGATCCTCCATCCCCCCGACGTGGTCGATGATGGAGAAGTCTGCGATGCTGTAGAAGAGAGCGTTGACGGTGAAGTCGCGCCGGACCGCGTCCTCCTCGGGGGTGCCGAAGACGTTGTCCCTGAGCACCATGCCGTCCTCGCTTTTGAGCATGCTGGGGCCGTGATGACCGCGGCGGCCGCGCCTCCCTTCCCGCTCCTGATCAAGGAGCTCGGCTTGCGCGGGGGGTTCCGACGCTTGTTCCGGTGCCTCCTCGACCGGGGTTTCGGCGGTGGGGTCGACGGTGGAGCGGAAGGTTGCCACTTCTATGATTTCATCGTGGAAATGAAGGTGTGCCAGCCGGAAGCGGCGGCCGATCAGGCGGCAGTTCCGGAACATCTTCTTGAGCTGGCTGGGGGTGGCATCGGTGACGATGTCGAAATCCTTGGGTTCGCGCCCAAGGAGCAGGTCGCGCACGCCCCCTCCCACCAGGTAACCGGTGAACCCCTGGTCCCTGAGTTTGTAGAGGGTTTTAACGGCGTTGGGGCTGAGCAGGGAGCGAGAGATGCTGTGTTCAGCGCGCGGAACGATCACTTTTTCCATATCTGTATTCATTCGGGGGAAAATATCACAATTCCCCGGTAAAGGCAAAGGGTGAGCAGTTTAATTTCTTGACTTTGGTCATGACGAACTGCGTTTCGTTCTGCTATGGTGGCTAGCATGGAGAACAGGCAAAAACAGGAAAAGGACATCAGGGTCCTGGAGACCTTCATCGGCTGCTACTGCCGCGGCAAGCACAAGAGCACCAAAGGCGAGATCTGCCCCGACTGCAGCGAGCTGCTCCGTTACGCCAGGCTGAAGAGGGAGAAATGCCCGCTCGACCCCAAGCCGACCTGCAAGCACTGCCATGTCCACTGCTACGGAAAGGCGCAGCGGGCCAGGATCAAAGAGGTGATGGCGTATTCCGGGCGGCACCTGCTGCTGCGCGGCCGGCTTGATCTCCTCTGGCACTACTTTTTTTAGAAGACGTTCCACGTTCTATGTTCTACGTTCAAGGTTGATCCCGGCTGAAGTGCAGGGGAGTGCCAGCGGCAAGGAACTCATGGGACACAGAACATAGAACAGTTTTAGAATTTCAGGGGGTTACGTATGATCAGGAAAATAGTGCATATCGACCAGGACAAGTGTGACGGCTGCGGGCTTTGTGTTCCTTCCTGCGCGGAAGGGGCCATCACGATCGTGGACGGCAAGGCGCGGATAGCGGCGGATAACCTCTGCGACGGGCTCGGAGCCTGCCTGGGCGACTGCCCCCGGGACGCCATCACCATCGTCGAGCGCGATGCAGACGAGTTCGACGAGGAGGCCGTTGAGAAACACCTCGGGGCAAAAGGCCAGGCGACACCGGCAAAGCACCATGGACAGCATGGTCACGGTCACGGCGGCGGTCACCACGGCCATACCCACGGCGGCGGCTGCCCCGGTTCGCGCGCACAGTCCTTCGCCCCTTCCCCGGCCAGCCCGGCGCCGGCGGCCGGACCGGTGCAGAGCCAACTGGCCCAGTGGCCGGTGCAACTGCACCTGGTGCCGGTAACCGCTCCGTACTTCAAGGACGCCGAGCTTCTCATCACCGCCGACTGTGTCCCCTTCGCCTATGGCAACTACCATCAGGACTTCCTCGCTGGCAAGGCGGTGGTCATCGGCTGCCCGAAACTGGACGACAACAACGCCTACCTGAACAAGCTGACCGAGCTCTTCAAGGTCTCCGGCATAAAGGGGATCACGGTCCTGCGGATGGAGGTCCCCTGCTGCGGCGGGATCGTCATGGCGGCCCGGCAGGCGCTTGCCGCATCGGGGATGGAGATCCCGCTGCGCGAGGTAACTATCAGTATCAGGGGAGAAATCGTCGACCGGTAACGGGATGGAAGACAAATAGGATGCTTTTTATCTTTTTTGATTGACACCGGATGTGGCTGCTGGTAGAGTTGCTCACATTAGAAATTCAATCAGCGCTAAAGGAGAACAGCACTTATGAGTCTTACTACCCTGGTAACCAAGGAAGCACCCGATTTTACAGCACAGGCGGTGCTGCCGGATAACTCTTTTGCCGAGCTGACCCTTTCCAAATATCGCGGCAAATACGTCGTCCTCTTTTTCTATCCGCTTGACTTCACCTTCGTCTGCCCCTCCGAGATCCTGGCCTTCGACAAGAAGGTGGCGGCCTTCAAGGAGAAGAACTGCGAGGTGATAGGTGTTTCCGTCGACTCCAGGTTCACCCATCTTGCCTGGAAGAACACGCCGGTGGAGAACGGCGGCATCGGCAACATCCAGTACCCCCTGGTTGAGGACCTCAACAAGGCGATCGCCAGGTCATACGGCATACTGTTCAACGAGTCGGTAGCCCTGCGCGGGCTGTTCCTGATTGACACCAAGGGGATCGTACGCCACACCGTGATCAACGATCTGCCGCTTGGCAGGAGCGTCAACGAGGCGCTCAGGATGCTGGACGCCCTCCAGTTTGTCGAGACCCACGGCGACCAGGTCTGCCCGGCCAACTGGCAGGAGGGTGAGGAATCGATGAAGCCGACTGCTGCCGGCGTTGCGGAATACCTCGCCAAGAAGCACGGCAAATAGCAGGGGACTGACAGGAAAAAAACATCATTAAAGGCGCGGCCTCCCATGAGGACCGCGCCTTTTCTATTCTTAGCAGACCTCCAGGGGGCTAGCGCAAGCTCCCCTGCTGATGAGGGGCTCCGGTGTGATGCTTTCTTGCCAATGAAAGCCATCTATGTTAAAACAACATAGCATTTACAGACCTGTAGCCCGAATAGGAGCCAATATGCGCACTAAGGCGACTTTGTTATCCCTGCTGCTGCTTATGGTTTTTGCGACATCTTCCTTCGCCATCGAGGGGCAGCAGCCCGAGGCCATTGCCGAGAAGATGGCGTTCAAGCTGGTCCGAGGCGTGGCGAACGCGGCGACTGCGATCGTCGAGGTCCCCAAACAGTCCTATCTGACGGTGAGAGACCGGGGCGGGGTCGGCTACGTGGTCGGGCCGCTGAAAGGGGTGGGGATGGCCTTCTACCGCTTCTTTGCCGGCGTGACGGAAACCGTCTTTTTCGCGGTTCCTCAGCCCGGCTACTACGACTCCATGATCCAGCCGGAGTATGTCTGGGATGGGTGGGAGGAAAAGAGGGTCGAACCGAGAGTGCAGAGCCTTGCAGAGCCTGCCGAGAGCAAGGGAGAGTAGGATATGCGCAAACGGTTTCTTTCGACGGCTATGCTGGTCCTAACCCTGTCCCTTTTATGCACCGGGCAGAGCGCGCAGGCGGATTCCCGCAACATCGACAACTCCTCTCCGCAGGAGGTGGTTGATGCTATGGCCAACAAACTGGTCCGGGGTGTGGCAAACATCGGCACGGGATGGCTCGAGTTTCCCAAGCAGATCTACCAGACTTTCAAGGACGAAGGTGTTGCCAGGGGGATGACCGTAGGCCCGATCAAGGGCGTAGGCATGACGCTGGTACGCACGTTCGCCGGCGTGGGAGAGACCGCCACCTTCTTCGTGGCCTATCCCGGCTTTTACGATCCTTACTTCGATCCCGCTTACGTCTGGCAGAAGGAATAGCTGCGCATAAAAGGGCGCGTTTTTTCAGAAACAGCACGACAAAATCCAGAGGCGGCAATCCAGGTGGTTCACCTGGGTGCCGCCTTTTCCTGTTTGTTAGCGGGCGTATTGCGCTGTTGCAGGTACCTCGTATCCCACGGGTGGGCGGGGCTTGCGCCGGGAATGGGGGCGGGTTGCTGCCGGAATGCCGGATTTCCGGCAGTTATCGGGCATATTACCTTGCCAGTGCCGGAGATAATTTGTTATCATGCCCGGTCTTAGCTGAAAAGCGGTACCTGGGGGATTTTTGAGCAATAACATACTTTTGTCCGTGGAAAAACCTGCCCGTTACATGGGCGGTGAGATGGGAACAGCCAACAGCAGGGAAGGAGGGCTTACTTTCGTCCTCGCGTTCCCTGACGTTTATGAAATAGGGATGAGCCACCTTGGGCTGCAGGTCCTTTACGGGGTGTTGAAAGGCGTACCCTGGATCATGCCGGAGCGCGTGTACGCGCCCTGGCCGGATCTGGAGGAGTCGCTACGGGGCCAGGGGAAGCCGCTGGTGACGCTGGAGATGGGTACCCCGTTGGCAGAGGCCGACATCGTCGGCTTCACCCTGCAGTACGAACTCTCCTACACCAACATACTGAACATGCTGGACCTGTCGGCGATCCCGTTGCTCGCGGCCGAGCGTGGTGAGGGGTATCCGCTGATACTTGGCGGCGGCCCCTGCGCCTACAACCCGGAGCCGCTGTCCGACTTCTTCGATGCCTTCCTGATCGGGGACGGGGAAGACGCGGTGCTGGAAATTGCGGAATGCGTGCGTGCCTGGAAGGAGGAAGGGCTTCCCAAGAGAGCGCTCCTGGAGCGCCTAGCCGGGATAGAGGGGGTATACGTCCCCTCCTTCTTCGAGGTCGGCTATCAGCCCGACGGCCGGATCGAGAGGGTCGTGCCGCTGCGCGAAGGTTACCAAAGCGTGAGAAGGCGCTTCGTGGGCGACCTGGAGACCGCGCTGTACCCGACCTCCCCGGTGGTCCCCTTTCTGAAAACGGTGCACGACAGGGTGAGCGTGGAGATATCCCGTGGCTGCACGAGGGGTTGCAGGTTCTGCCAGGCAGGGTATATTTATCGGCCTGTGCGCGAGAGGAGCCCGGAGCGGGTCCTTGAGATCGTCGAGGAGGCGCTTCAAAACACAGGTTACGACGAGGTCTCCCTCCTTTCCCTTTCCACGGGCGACTACGGCTGCCTCACGCCGCTGTTGAAGGGGCTCATGGACCGTTACGCGGCGCAGAAGAAGGCGGTCTCGCTCCCTTCCATGCGGGTGGGAAGCCTGAGCCCGGAGATGGCCGAGGAGATACGCCGGGTGCGCAAGACCGGCTTTACCCTGGCTCCGGAAGCGGGGAGCGAGCGGCTTAGGAGCGTCATCAACAAGGGGATCAGCGAAGAGGCCCTTCTGGAGAACGCCCGTGCCGTCTACAGCAACGGCTGGCGGCTCATCAAGCTCTATTTCATGATCGGCCTCCCCACCGAGACCATGGAGGACGTGGACGGGATAGTTGAGATCTCCCGCGAGGTGAAACGGCAGGGGAAACTCTCCGGCTCCGGCGGTGATGTCAACGTCTCCGTCTCGAGCTTCGTACCCAAGCCGCACACCCCGTTCCAGTGGGAGCCGCAGATAAGCGAAGCGGAGATCGTCGACAAGCAGCGCCACCTGCGCGGCGAGCTCAAGAAAAAGAAGCTGATCATGAAGTGGCAGGACGCCTCGCTCTCCGGGTTGGAAGGGGTCTTTGCCCGCGGCGACCGCAGGCTCTCCCGGCTCCTCATCGAGGCGCACCGGCTGGGGTGCCGCTTTGACGGCTGGTGGGAGCACTTCGACAGGTTGAAGTGGGTCGAAGCCTTCGAGAAGAGCGGGATCGACGCGAGTTTTTACCTGAGGCGCCGCGAACTGGACGAGCCGCTTCCCTGGGACCACATAGACTGCGGCGTAGCCAAGGAGTTCTTCCTCGCCGAGCGCGAGGCGGCGCTCGGCGGCGCGGCAACACCGGACTGCAGGGAAGGCACGTGCACCGGATGCGGGGTCTGCGACTTCGACACGGTGAAGCTCCGCCTGCACGAGCCGGTTCCCTTTGACACCTACGCCTGCGAAGTACCCCCCGCCGAGGCTTCAGATCTCGCACGACGGATCCGCATCCGCTTCGAGAAGGTAGGGCGGATGCGCTTTTTGAGTCACCTGGAGATGCTGACCCTGTTCACCAGGGCTGTGGGGCGGTCGGACATCCCGATCCGCTACTCGCAGGGTTACCATCCGCATCCCAAGTTCTCCTTTGCCACGGCTCTGTCCGTCGGCATCGTCTCCTACGCGGAATACATGGATTTCGAGGTGGAGTCGGGGTACGGCGCGCAGCAACTGCAGGACGCCCTGAACCAGACCCTGCCGGAGGGAGTGCGTGTGCTGGAGGCGGAAGAGATCCCGCTGCGGGCGCCGGCGCTTTCCGTCCTCATGGACCAGGTGCGTTACCGGGTGACCCTGCCCGAGGAACTGGCGGCGGACCTGCAGGCGAAGGTCGACGCTTTCCTCGCCCTTGATTCCTCGCCGCTCAAGCGCGAGAAGAAGGGGAAGGCGATCGAGTTCGATCTGCGTCACGAGATGGGCGAGCTGAAGGCGGACGGGCGCGTGCTGGAGATGGTAGTCGGGCGCGGCAAGCCGGTCGAGTTCACCTCGGCGATACTCGGCGTTCCGGTCGAGGCCCTCAAGGACGCCAGGCTGGAAAAGCTGGAAGTGATCTTCAAAGGCTGAAACCCGTTCTACGTTCTATGTTCTACGTTCTATGTTGACTGCGTCCCGTCTGTTGCAGCTATAACAGCCGTTCTTTCACATATACGTTGAGCTCTCAGTTGTCGCTGTTTCGGCTATGGGGTTGACCTTCAGCCAGTGATGCAGACATCGAGACGGATAACGTAGAACATAGAACGTAGAACGTAGAACCGCTCTTTTTTTTACTGTTTTGAATTTTATATATAGGAAGGGGTTAGCATGGGAAACGAGCTGGTCATTAACACCACCTCCCACGAGACCCGCATCGCGCTCATCGAAAACAGCACCATTGCGGAGCTGTACGTCGAGAGGAGCAGGGTGAAGGGGATCATCGGCAACATCTACAAGGGGAGGGTGGTTCGGGTGCTGCCTGGCATGCAGGCGGCTTTCGTCGACATCGGGCTGGAAAAGGCGGCTTTTCTCTACGTGGCGGACGTTTTCGACGCCATGGAAGAGTACGAGAGCTACATGGAGACGGAGCAGGGGGAGGAGCAGGTCCCGCACCCGCTGCACCCCATCGAGGAACTGCTGCAGGAAGGGCAGGAACTCCTGGTGCAGATCTCCAAGGAGCCGATCGGGACCAAGGGGGCGCGCATCACGGCGCACATCTCGCTCCCCGGCAGGCACCTGGTCTACATGCCGACCGTGGACCACGTCGGCATCTCCAGGCGCATCGAGGACGAGGTGGAGCGCGAGCGCCTGAAGGAGATCGTGGACCGGATCAAGCCGGTCGGCGGGGGGGTCATCGTCAGGACCGTCTCGGACGGCAAGAGCGAGGAGGACCTGGTCGCGGACCTGCACTACCTCACCAAGCTCTGGGAAGAGATCGCCAAGAAGAAGGACAAGGCGGGAGCACCCACCCTGATCCACTCCGACCTCGACGTGACCCAGAAGGTGGTGCGCGACATCCTGACCGAGTCGGTGGAGCGCATCGTGGTCGACTCGAAGCCCGAGTACGACAAGATCGTCCAGTTCATCACCACCTTCATGCCAAAGATGAAGTACTCCATCGAGCTCTACGACGACGAGGAGCCGATATTCGACCATTTCGGGCTTGAGGTGGAGATCAGCCGAGCACTGGGGCGCAAGGTGTGGCTCAAGAGCGGCGGATACATCATCATCGAGCAGACCGAGGCGCTCACCGCCATCGACGTCAACACCGGGCGCTATGTCGGGAAGCACAACCTCGAGGACACCATCCTCAAGACGAACCTGGAGGCGGTCAAGGAGATCGCCTACCAGCTGCGCCTGAGGAACCTGGGCGGGATCATCATCATCGACTTCATCGACATGGAGAAGGAGGTGAACCGCGAGAAGGTGTACGGCGCGCTCGAGGAGGCGCTCAAGAGCGACAAGTCGAAGACCAACATCCTGAAGATCTCCGAGCTGGGACTGGTAGAGATGACCAGGAAGAGGGTGCGCGAGAGCCTGGGGCGCATGATGTGCGAGCCGTGCCCCTACTGCGAGGGAAGAGGGTACGTGAAGTCCAAGATCTCGGTCTGCCACGAGATCTTCAGGGAGCTGCGCCGCGAGATGCTGGACATCCGCGGCACCAAGGTGATGCTGACCGTGCATCCCCAGGTGGCCGACCTCCTATACGACGAGGAGCGCCGCGGGCTTGAAGAGCTTGAGAAGAACTTCAAGAAGCGGATCACCGTGCGCGCGAAACCCGGCTTCCACCAGGAACAGTTTGAGGTTGCTGTCAGTTGATAATCTGACAGATCCGACCGATCTGTCGGATCTGTCAGATGAAAAACCAGAAACGGAGAACCAGATGCTAGGCACACCACTGAAAGGTAACGCAACGAGGATTATGCTGCTCGGTTCCGGCGAACTCGGCAAGGAAGTGGCCATAGAGGCCCAGAGGTTCGGGGTGGAAGTAATCGCGGTCGACCGCTATGCCGACGCGCCCGCCATGCAGGTGGCACACAGGTCTCATGTGGTCAACATGCTGGACCGCGAGCAGCTCGACCGGGTGGTGCGCCTGGAGAACCCTTCTTTCATCGTCCCGGAGATCGAGGCGATCAACACCGAGTACCTGCTGGAGCTCGAGCGCGAGGGATTCAACGTGATCCCCACCGCCCGCGCCGCCAACCTCACCATGAACCGCGAAGGGATCCGGAGAC
>Ga0209317_1003040_pt1 | contig 11184 bp, 7 predicted proteins | sample RifGroB2_FD_183994 | JGI IMG/M metagenome (GOLD analysis project Ga0209317, IMG submission 183994) | Soil microbial communities from Rifle, Colorado, USA - Groundwater B2 (SPAdes) (version 2) | ecosystem: Environmental > Terrestrial > Soil > Unclassified | place: Rifle, Colorado | collected...
GGTGTAACCGCGCTCGGAAACGGCGCGGAGGATTTCTTCGGACAAGCCGAGAGAAGCAAATGACATATATTCTTTCTATTGGGTTACATCGGCCTAGCACCCCGGTGGGACGCCAGTCTTAGGCAGATAAGAGGAAACTGATTGACCGCGATGCAAGGACTGGAGCAGCATCGCGGCGCGCATTGTAACAGAGTACGCTTGATCCGCGTACTGTTTTCATCGGCATGCTATCTATTGCAGTGGAACAGGGCAGGTTGCCCGCAATTCGTCATTCCCGCGAACGAAAAAGGGCGGGCATGAAACCTGCACATGCCCTTGTTATTTGTTACATCTTGCCCAGATCCTCAATCGCATCGACCACCATCCCCGTCCCGATCGCGATCAACAGGATGTCGGTCGCCACTCGCACATAGCGATGCCCGGCTGGTGGTTGGCCGATTTTCACGACGAGCGCCGGCGGCACATCGTAAAAGATCACGTCACGCGGCAACGGCCGGCCGGTAGTCCACTTTCTGGCCTGGCCGGGCGGCATGCAACCGTTGCGTTTCTTGGCTAACCCCGGAGGACAGCGGCCGGAACGGATCTGTTCGCGATAATAGTCATGGGCGGCCGCCCGGCGCTGGTCGTCAAAATATTCGCCTTTTCTGACTTTGGATTCGGCGCGGTCGCGTGATTTGTCGTCACCACGTTGCTCGTCCTTCCTGTTTTCGTGCTTGCTTTTTTTGTCGCCACCGCCGCCGTCCCGCGATGGTTTGTCGGCGATGGCCGGACCTGCCGCCAGTATTCCGGCAAACACAAAAGCCAGCAGGTAATTCGTTTTCAACGGAATGCGCTTCATTGTGACCTCCATGTGAAAAATTGACGAATTGTTCATTGGGCACCGATAGAGCTGTTGGTCCATATCAGCTCCGATCATCTACACATTTCGCATAATCTCCCTCGCTAAATCAGTAGTCTGTGCGCCAGCGAGCATAGAGTATCTGTCCGGGTTGTAACGATGGGGAGGCCTACTGCTGCGGAACGATAGTATGTAGGGCGGATGAGCGCAGCGTTATCCGCCGGATGCTAGCCTTTCGCACAACTTCCATTCGGCGGATAACGGCCTGCGGCCTCACCGGTGCCGGGGCACACGTACTTTGCATCCGCCCTACAACTCATTTACGATCAACGATTGCTTAACCGAGTGCCATGAGACCCTGGCACATTTGACCACTTCCCGGTTTTTACAATTTCAGCGGCGAGCAAAGCGAGTGCGCTGCAACGCCAATTTAGACTCTGGAGGAGGGCTATCGGGGGCGGGAATGATCGTCCATCCCTCGGCTGCATGCTTGTTTTGGCGAGCCTGAAGATCGGCAAAAATGCGGTCGAGATCAAAGCCCAAGCTGGCTGCGTGCCGCTCTCGAATCGCACGCACTTCGTGAATAATGCTATCAGTCATCGTTGCCTCATAATGTGGCCCATTTTGCTCTGCCCAAATTCAGCGGCGAGCAAAGCGAGTTCGTTGCAATGCAGAGTCAGGTGCGGGCGGTGCTGAGGGCGTGGGGACAAAGGGGTGCCCTGCGGCAATATGCTCTGCCTCTGATTTTTTCAGATCTTCATAAATTGCGCGCAGGTCATAGCCAAACTTGGCTGCGTGGGCATCTCGAATGGCGCGTACTTCATCGACGATTTCATCATTCAACATTTTCTTCTCCAAGGAGTTCTTCCGGGGTGCAAATAAACGGCAGAAACAAACCAACCTGTTCAAGGTAAGCAGCAATGCCTCTTTGTATTTCTGGGTTAGCGATGTGCCGGCAGTTCCAGGTCAGCAGATAATCCACGCCATTGACAGTGGCTATCGCAATGTGCAACGCATCTTCCGCCGCTTTGGGCGGGATGATTCCCTGCCTCACCAACGACTCGGCGATATTAAGCGCTTGCTCGGTGATCAAGAGCAAAGGCACATCATTCAGTACTGCCAGCCGCTGTTGAGCAGCATCCGGGTCACCGGCGCCACACTCACGCAACACCGACTCGGACACCAACAGCTCGTACTGGTTGCGTGTTTCCCACCATGCCAGAGTAATTTGCTGGTGAGCTGCCCCAAGAATGGTCTTGCTGGGGCGAGCCGTCAGGTAGCTTATGACAGAGGTTTCAACGTAAATTTTGCGCTTCATGATTTTAGTTCAGGTCAGGAAACAGTGGTCTGTCCCTGTTACCCTCCTTATTCAGCGTTTCCTTAATCCGAACACGGCCCCTTATCACTGGAACGCAGCCGCAGACGCTCCAGCGTCAAACGCTAACGGAGCAAGCTCATGGTCAAATGCCGTTATGTATTACAAAACTTTCAATACTCAATTTTCTGCAATCTCCTTGTTGCCGCATCTTTGTAAAAGCTATCACTATCACCAGATTTTTCGATTACCAAATTAAACCATTTCCTAGATTCTTCCCAACCCTTGACGCTCCACCATGCTTGCCCAATTTGATACCGGAAAGCTTGCAATGACGGAGCGTCAGGGTGTTCCTTTTCAAACACACTAAAAGTTTCGAGTAATTCAGGCATATATGTCCGGTAGTTATTCTTCACACCATAAGAATTGCCATCTCGACCAGGCTCTTTCCACCCTAGCAAAGTTCGCATCTTCTCTTCGTATGCAACACGTGATGCCTTCGTTCTAGGGAATTCTTTAATAACTTTGTCGTACCATTTATTAGCGGCCTCAACATTCGGAATCCAACTCGTATCAATGGTGAATTTGTAATCCTTCCCTTGTGACCAAAAATCACCATGTTTAAGGTACGATTCTGCAATAGCGTTATCGACAGATTCTTTACTCATCTCACCAACAATCTCGGCAAGTTGTTTAATTCGATCTTGAACTAATGTAGCCTCTTGGGAGGTTGGATATTTTTTCACAAGCTGCTTCCACGTTTCCAAAGCAGTGCTTACTTTCTTTTCTGAAAAAGCTATCGAACCGAGCAAGAAATAGGCCTGTGCTTTTTCAGCATCTACCGCCTTACTAAAGATGACATCGACAAGTTCGGCTTTCGATTCACTAACCAAACCTTGCTGGTTGAGCATTTCAGCTTTTTGGAAAGATGCACCATAGGCATTAAAATTACCCGCCATAAACATAGCGCAGCCAATAGCCAGAATCATGTTTTTCATACTGTCACCCTCTTTGAAAAGTATGATTCAGGCTATTAGCGTAGCGTAACCCGATATTCTGTACTCACACATTTCATCGTCAAATAATCGAGGTCAGACCACGGTTTTCGCCCCATTAAGCCGAAAAAATATTGACCGCCATAATACCCGCAGCCTTGCTCAAGCGATCATCATTTGTCCAGAATTCCTTGCAGGAATAATCGGGGTCAAGGAATAATCGGGGTCAAATAATCGGGGTCAGACCACGGTTTCCCCAACTTCGTCTACAAGATCCCGCACGCCTGGACGCCACTGTATCTGGCGCGGCATCGTCGTATTGCAGGTTGATTTCGCAGATGAGACTCACATGCGGCACAATGCCCTTCGGTTATTGCGCCCTACGCGGGCTCCGGCACCTTTGATTTCAACGTGCGTTAAACTACCAAAATCACTCGTTTGGCTCCGACACAAACAGCTTTCCTGAGTTCTTGTCCAACACTGCCTTGAGCTTCTCGCGCAACTCTTTAGTGTTGGTGAAATAATTTACGTTGCGGTGAATATCGAAATGAATTTTTGTCGCCGTTTTGGGATGAACAACGCTCTCTTTACTTGCGACGAAGACGATTGGCTTCTTCAGGGCTTCAGCGTAGCCAGCCTCAAAATAGCAGGATGGTCGTTCGTCCGTCAGGTCGGCAATGACAAAGATTGATTTTTCAATCTCTTCCTTAATCTTTTTTACAAGTTCGTCGAGCGTATGTTGTTTGTCGATTCGAATCGCGACCGCGTCGTACTTTCCCAAAAGGCTTTCGATGACTTCAAACCTTGAGTCGTACTCCTTCAAGATTCGCTGCTCGTCCTGAGTTCCGAATTTTTCGCCTTGAATCGGCATGACAATGAAAACACGATGCACGGTTGCACCGAGAGCCTTGTTCGCTCGCTTTTCAAACTGGACAAATCGGTTTTTCGCAGTTCCGAGAAACTTGTCAATTTGAATGCCTGACTTCTTGTCCCAAGCCTTTTCAGTGCCATAGATGCGCAACTCAAGAACCTGATAAGACTGTGTATTCGAGCCCCAACGCGCTTTTATTACACCATTTTTAACAAACGGGATTACGAAATCGGTCAGCATCTGCTCTTCAGACTTGTTGACGATTGATTTGCGACGACCGCCGGGTAAAGCTGCGATTGCGTGAAAGTACATAGGGTCTCCGTGCCGTTCAATAATGAATTATGCAGCATTTTATGCCGCATGCAACTTTGCGCACGCTACCAGCAAAGCCCCGCATTAACAATATACCGAAAGACATAGGTAATTCGTAATAGGCTGCTGCAAGCTACAGCGCCTTGCTCACCTTCACGATGCCCTGATCCTCTTCGCTGGTCTTGGCGGCGAAGCCGAGGCGGGACATCAGTTTGAGCATCTTGTGGTTGTTGCTCAGCACTTCGCCTTCGATCACCGACAGTCCGTTGGCGCGCGCGGCTTCCATCAGTGCGACCATTAGCTTCTGCCCCAGCCCCTTGCCTTGCATGCTGTCCGCGATCACCAGCGCGAATTCGCAGGTGTCGCCGTCCGGGTTGGTGGCGTAGCGCGCCACGCCGAGTTCGACTTCCTGTCCCTGTTCGACGGCCACGGCGATCAGCGCCATTTCCCGGCTGTAGTCGAGCTGGGTGAAGCGCACCAGCATGGTTTCGGTGAGCTCCTGGATGCTGTTCATGAAGCGGAAATACTTGGATTCCTCCGACAGGTCGTGCACGAAACGCTGCACCAGTTGCGCGTCTTCCGGGCGGATCGGGCGTATCGTGATGTCGGTGCCGTCGGCGAGTTGCCACTGGCTGACCAGTTGCGTGGGGTAGGGGTAGATCGCCATATGCGCGTAGCGGTCGGCGCTGGGCTGGCGGTATTCGACCACCACGCGCGCATCGGCGGCCAGCGCGCCGTGCTCGTCGAGGATCAGCGGATTGATGTCCATTTCCTTGAGCAGCGGCAGTTCGCAGACCATTTCCGAGACGCGCAGCAGCACGTCTTCCAGTGCCTCCATATTGGCGGGCGCCATGTTGCGGAAGGCGCCGAGCATCTTGGCGATGCGCGTGTCCTGGATCAGTTCGCGTACCAGAAATTTGTTCAGCGGCGGCAGCGCGACGGCGCGGTCGCCCATGACTTCGACCATCGTGCCGCCCGCGCCAAAGGTGATTACCGGGCCGAACACCGGATCGCTGGTCACGCCGATCATCAGCTCGCGTCCGTTCGCCTTGACGATCATCGGCTCGATGGAGATGCCGTCCACCTTCGCATTGGGGCGGTTGTGCTGCACGTTGTCGATGATGTGCTGGTAGGCGGCGCGCACCTCATGGGCATTATTCAGGTTGAGCACCACGCCGCCGGCATCGGTCTTGTGCGTGATGTCGGGCGAATTAACCTTCATTGCGACCGGGAAGCCCAATTGCTGCGCGATCAGCAATGCCTCGTTGGGCGAATGCGCGACCATCGTGCGCGCGACGGGAATGTTGAAGGCCGACAGCAGCGCCTTGGATTCCATCTCGGTCAGCACCTTGCGATGTTCCTGCATCGCGCCCTCGATGATCAGGCGCGCGCTTTCCACATCCGGCTCGACATGGTGCGAAAACGGGCCGGGCATCTGCATCAAGAGCTTTTGGTTGCGGTAGTAGGCGGACAGGTGCGAGAACACTTCGACCGCCGGTTCCGGCGTGCGGAAATGCGGCTTGCGCGCCTTGTTGAACGCATCGCGCGCGGCGGCGACCTGCGCATCGCCCATCCAGCAGGTCAGCAGCGGCTTACTGTGAGAGTTGGCCAAGTCGATCAGCGTCTGCGCCGATTCCAGCGGCTTGGTCATCGCCTGCGGCGTGAGGATCGCCAGCACGCCGTCCACGTTTTCGTCCTCGAGGCAGGCCTTCACGGCATGGTGGTAGCGATCCGCCTGCGCGTCGCCGATCACGTCCACCGGGTTGCCGTGCGGCCAGTTTGGCGGCAAATACTGGTTGAGATATTCGATCGTGGCATCCGATAGGGTGGCCATCGCCAAGCCCAGGTCGGCGGCGCGGTCTGCGGCCATCACGCCGGGGCCGCCGCCGTTGGTAACAATCGCGAGGCGGTTGCCGACCGGGCGGAAGCCGCACGACAGCGCCTTGGCGGCGGTGAACAGTTGCGTGACGGTCTGCACGCGCACCACGCCGACGCGGCTGACCGCTGCATCGAACACGTCGTCCGCGCCGACCAGCGACGCGGTATGCGACAGCGCCGCCTTCGAACCGGCCGCATGGCGGCCGACCTTGATAAGGATCACCGGCTTGATGCGCGCGGCGGCGCGCATCGCGCTCATGAAAATGCGCGCGTTGCGGATGCCTTCGATGTACATCAGGATGCTGTGGGTGCTGGGGTCGGAAACGAGGTAGTCGAGGATCTCGCCGAAATCCACGTCGGTCGAGGAACCCATCGACACCACGCTGGAGAAGCCGACATCGTTGCTCTGCGCCCAGTCGAGGATCGCGGTGCACAGCGCGCCGGACTGCGAGACGAACGCGATGTTGCCGGTATTCGCGCCGCCCTTATTGAAGGTGGCGTTCAGGCCGATGGAGGGACGCATGATGCCCAGGCAGTTCGGCCCGATCAGGCGGATGTTGTAGCGGCGTGCGGTCCCCAGCAATTCCTTTTCCAGCGCCGCGCCTGCCGCACCGGCTTCGCCGAAGCCGGCGGTGATGATCACCGCCGCCTTTACGCCGTGGATACCGCACTCCTCGATGAGGCCCGGCACGGTCTGCGGCGGCGTGGCGATCACCGCCAATTCCACCGGCTCGCCGATGTCGGCGATGCCGGCATAGGCGCGCTTGCCTTGCACCTCCGCATTCTTCGCGTTGACCGGATACAGCGCGCCCTGAAAGCCGCTTTCCAGCATGTTCCCGAACACGATCTGGCCGACCGAATCGGGGCGGTCGCTGGCGCCGAACACGGCGACCGATTTGGGCGCGAACAGGGTGTTGAGGTAATGCTTGCCCATGACATCTTTCCTCAGGGTGTGGGGATGTTGGGTATGATAGCACCGTGCCATTGCCGGGGCGCTATTCCCCTTAAACCACTGAACCACGAAGGCCACGAAGAAATGCGAAGAAGAACAAGGCGCGGTAAAAAAATGCAATTTCACCCTTCGTGATCTCCGTGTTCTTCGTGGTGAACTGAGGTTTTAGCAATTATGCAAACTGCCTACATCACGCATCCCCTCTGCCTCAAGCACGACATGGGCGCGCATCACCCGGAATCCCCGGCACGCATCCACGCCATCGAGGATCAGTTGATCGCCGCCGGGCTGATGGATTATTTGCAGCGCCATGATGCGCCGGAGGCGACGCGCGAACAGTTGTTGCGCGTACACGCTGCGGACTACGTCGATGCCATCGAGACCGCCGCGCCGCAGCATGGTCTGGTGCAGCTCGACGGCGACACGGCGCTGAACCCGTACACCTACCAGGCCGCATTGCGCGCGGCGGGCGCGGCGGTGCTGGGTGTAAACCTGGTGATGGCGGGCAAGGCCGAGAACGCCTTCTGCAACATCCGCCCGCCCGGCCACCATGCGGAACGGGCGCGCGCGATGGGCTTCTGCATCTTCAACAACGTCGCGGTCGGCGCGGCGCATGCACTCGCAGCGCATGGGCTCAAGCGCGTGGCGATCGCGGATTTCGACGTGCATCACGGCAACGGCACGGAAAACATCTTCCATGACGAGCCGCGCGTGATGCTGTGTTCCACCTTCCAGCATCCGTTCTATCCCTATGTCGGAGCGGACAGCGGCAACGAGCACATCGTCAACGTGCCGCTCGCCGCCGGGACGGGCGGGGAAGGGTTCCGCGCGGCGGTGACCGAGCGCTGGCTGCCCGCGCTGGAGCGCTTCCGGCCGGAATTCCTGCTGATCTCGGCGGGGTTCGACGCGCACCGCGACGACGACATGGCGATGCTGCGGCTCACCGAAGCGGACTATGCGTGGGTGACGGAGATGTTAAAACGTATCGCAGAAAAATACGCGCAGCGCCGCATCGTATCGGTGCTGGAAGGAGGCTATGAACTGCCTGCGCTAGGGCGTAGCGCGCTGGCGCATATCAAGGTGCTTAGCGGCCTGTAACAATTCAAGGATGCGGGAGGCGGTCGCACCATTCGTGAACCTCTGTCCAAGTGATGGGAATTTCCCAAAATATGTTAAAGGCGCTTGAAATCATCATGCTTTTCTTTGACAAAGACTTGAAAGTTGATGTTTTTAATAAAATTATGTATAAGACTTAAGGTATGTAAAATCTGAAACCATACCGCAAACCGTTCCGGGTTCTACCTGCCTGATATTCGCATAATGTATATTATGTCAAATGTTCTGTATGGGGATATCTGATGGGGTTTGCCACTGCCGTGGTTCTGTTATCACACTCCTCCGCCGAAAGGCTGCGCCGCACCGTGTCGGGGTCGCTACTCCCACTCAATCGTGGCGGGCGGCTTGCCGGAGATGTCATATACCACGCGGTTGATGCCGCGCACTTCGTTGATGATGCGGTTGGAGACCTTGCCTAGCAGATCGTATGGCAGGTGCGCCCAGTGCGCGGTCATGAAGTCCTGCGTCTGCACCGCGCGCAGGCTGACCACCCATTCGTAGGTGCGACCGTCGCCCATCACGCCGACCGATTTGACCGGCAGGAATACGGTGAAGGCCTGCGAGGTTTTGTCGTACCAGGACTTGCCGTCGGCATCCTTGGTGGCGTGCAGTTCCTCGATGAAGATCGCATCGGCGCGGCGCAGCAGCTCGGCATACTCGCGTTTCACTGCGCCGAGGATGCGCACTCCGAGACCGGGGCCGGGGAACGGGTGGCGGTACACCATGTCGTGCGGCAACCCCAGCGCCACGCCGAGTTCGCGTACTTCGTCCTTGAACAGTTCGCGCAACGGTTCCAGCAGCTTGAGGTGCAGGCTTTCCGGCAGGCCGCCGACATTGTGGTGCGACTTGATGGCGTGCGCCTTTTTGGTCTTCGCTCCTGCGGATTCGATCACGTCCGGGTAGATGGTGCCCTGTGCCAGCCATTTGGCCTGCGGCAGCTTCTTGGCTTCGCGCTGGAACACTTCGACGAACTCGCGCCCGATGATTCTGCGTTTCTGCTCCGGATCGGTCACGCCTTCGAGATGCTTCATGAATTCGCCGCTGGCATCGACATGGATGACCTTCATGTGCAGATGGTTGGCGAAGGTTTCCATCACCTGTTCCGCCTCGTTGAGGCGCAGCAGGCCGTTGTCCACAAACACGCAGGTCAACTGGTCGCCGATCGCGCGATGGATCAGTGCCGCCGCCACCGAGGAATCCACTCCGCCGGACAACCCCAGAATCACTTCGTCGTTGCCGACCTGCGCCTTGATTTTCTCCACCGCCTCGCCGATGTAGTCCGGCATGTTCCAGTCTTGCCCGCAGCCACAGATGTCGTGCACGAAGCGGTTCAGCATTGCCTTGCCTTGCGGGGTATGGGTCACTTCGGGATGGAATTGCAGTGCGTAAAAGTGCCGCGTCTCGTCTGCCATACCGGCAATGGGCGTGGCGGGATTGCCGGCGATCACCGAGAAACCCGGCGGCAACGCGGTCACCTTGTCGCCGTGGCTCATCCACACATCGATCAAGCCGTGACCTTCGCTATTGGCGCGATCCTGTATGTCGCGCAGCAAGGCGGAATGACCCTGCGCACGGATTTCCGCGTAGCCGAATTCGCGCACCCTGCCGCTTTCGACCTTGCCGCCCAGTTGCGCGGCCATGGTCTGCATGCCGTAGCAGATGCCCAGCACCGGCACACCCAGCTCGAACACGACCTGCGGCGCCTTCGGCGTTTCTTCTTCATAAACCGAATTCGGCCCACCGGAGAGGATGATGCCGCTCGGCGCGAAGGCGCGAATGTCGGCCTCCGGCATATCCCACGGATGCAATTCGCAATAAACATGGGTTTCGCGTACGCGGCGCGCGATCAGCTGGGTGTATTGGGAACCGAAGTCGAGGATCAGGATTTTTTTATGGGACATGGTTTTATTTGGGCAGTGATAAAGTGAAACGAAATCCGTAGGGCGGATGAGCCGTAGGCGTTATCCGCCGAATGAATCTCTACTTACAAGCGCCACAAACGGCGGATAACGCTTCGCTCATCCGCCCTACGCGTGCTTACGTCTTACGTCTACAAACTAATCAATATGATAATTCGGTGCTTCCTTGGTGATCTGCACGTCATGCACATGCGACTCGCGGATGCCGGAAGAGGTGATTTCGACAAATTCTGCCTTGGTGTGCATGGTGGCGATATCGGCACAACCGAGGTAGCCCATGCTGGCGCGCAGGCCGCCCATCAGTTGATGGATCACCGCAAGCACGCTACCCTTATACGGAACGCGCCCTTCCACGCCTTCCGGCACCAGCTTGTCCTGATTGGCCTCGCCTTCCTGGAAATAGCGGTCGCTGGAGCCCTGCTGCATCGCGCCCAGGCTGCCCATGCCGCGGTAGGATTTGTAGGAGCGGCCCTGAAAAAGCTCGATTTCGCCCGGTGATTCCTCGGTTCCGGCGAACAATCCGCCGAGCATCACGGTATGTGCGCCCGATGCGATCGCCTTGGCGATGTCGCCGGAATAGCGGATGCCGCCGTCGGCGATCAACGGCACACCGGTTCCCTGCAACGTTTTCGCCACATTCTGAATTGCGGCAATCTGTGGCACGCCAACACCGGCGACGATGCGCGTAGTGCAAATCGATCCTGGGCCAATGCCGATTTTCACGCCGTCTGCGCCGTGATCCAGCAAGGCCTGCGCCGCGCCGCCGGTGGCGATATTGCCGCCGATCACTTCGATCTGCGGGAAATTGCTCTTGGCCCATTTGACGCGGTCCAGCACACCCTGCGAATGTCCATGTGCGGTATCCACCACAATCACGTCCACGCCCGCTTCGGCCAGCAGCACGACGCGCTCTTCCGTACCCTCGCCCACCCCGACTGCCGCGCCGACACGCAGACGCCCCTGACTATCCTTGCAGGCCAGCGGGTGC
>Ga0209317_1003045_pt1 | contig 11170 bp, 6 predicted proteins | sample RifGroB2_FD_183994 | JGI IMG/M metagenome (GOLD analysis project Ga0209317, IMG submission 183994) | Soil microbial communities from Rifle, Colorado, USA - Groundwater B2 (SPAdes) (version 2) | ecosystem: Environmental > Terrestrial > Soil > Unclassified | place: Rifle, Colorado | collected...
GCTCTTTGTTCCCACCATCGGTACAGGGTCGGCAGCACAACCAGCGTGAGCAGTGTTGAGGTGATCAGCCCGCCGATGACCACCGTGGCCAGAGGGCGTTGTACCTCGGCACCGGTGCCATGAGAGAGCGCCATGGGGATGAAGCCTAGCGACGCAACCAGGGCGGTCATCAGCACCGGCCGCAGACGGATCGTTGCCCCATTGGTGATCGCCTCGTCCAGCGATTGCCCCTCCTCGCGAAGCTTGTTGAAGTAAGAGACCATGACGATGCCGTTTAACACCGCCACCCCGAACAGGGCGATGAAGCCGATGGCACCGGAGACCGATAGCGGCAACCCGCGCAGAAAGAGAGCGACGACGCCGCCGATCAGAGCGAACGGGATATTCAGGATGATCAGGAAGGCCTGCCTGACACTGTGGAAAGCCGAGAAAAGCAGGACGAAGATCAGCGCCAAGCAGAGGGGGAGGATCACGGCCAAACGTGCCATGGCCCGCTGCTGGTTTTCGAACTGCCCGCCCCAGTCCAGGTAATATCCAGCGGGGAGTTTGACTCCGGCATCGAGCGCCTTCTGAGCCGAGGCAACAAAGCTGCCAATGTCCCTGCCGGTAACGTTGCACTCCACCACGATCCGCCTGGAACCGTTCTCGCGAGAGATCTGGGCCGGCCCCTCCTCGGTCTTGACCTGCGCCAGCTGCTTTAGCGGAATGCGCGCCCCGCTCGGGGCGGAGATCAGCAGTTCACCGAATTTCTCGGGATTATCCGAGAGTTCAGCCGGGAAACGAAGCGCAACGGCAAACCGTTTCTGCCCTTCAAACAGCTCCGAAACCGCCTTGCCCCCGGAGGCCAGTTCCAGCACCTCGTTGATGTCCGCCACATTGATACCGTAGCGGGCGATAGCGGTCCGATCGATCTCAACCTGCAGGTAGGCCAGGCCCGTTACTTTTTCCACTTGTACGTCAGCAGCTCCTTCGATCTTTCTGATTACCTCGGCAATCTCGTTGCCCTTGGCCTTGAGAATGTCCATGTCTTCACCATTGAGTTTGATGGCGATCTGTGATTTCACACCCGAAACGAGTTCATCGACCCGTAATGCAATCGGCTGACTGAAGGAGAAAGTCATGCCGGGGACGTTCTCCAGCCTCTCCCGCATCATGTCCACCAGTTCATCCTTGGTTTTTGCCGTTGTCCATTCCCCCCGGGGCTTGAGACTGACGAAGATGTCGGAGATATCGATTCCCATAGGGTCCGAGGCGATTTCGGCCCGCCCGGCCCGAGACACAACACTTTCCACCTCGGGGAACGACTTGATAACCTTCTCCACTGCGGCGGACGTCCTGACCGTGTCCGTCACCGAGACGGACGGCAGCCGGAAGGATTGCACCGTTATGCTCCCCTCGTCCAGAGTCGGGAGGAATTCGCTTCCAAGAAAGGGAATCAGTAGCAGGGAGCCGGCCAGGGCCGCGCCAGTGACGATCAATGTTTTTTTCGGATTGGCCAGACTCTGGCGAAGCAAGGGCAAATAATTTTCGCGAATCCTGACCAGCAGCCAGGGATCTTTTTCTACCACCTTCCCCTTGAACATAAACGAGCAGAGGGTCGGCACCAGGGTCATGGTCAGGATCAGCGATCCCAACAAGGCGAATCCGACCGTGAAAGCCATCGGGGAGAACATCTTCCCCTCCATATCGGTCAGGGTGACGATAGGCAGATAAACGATGGTTATGATCAGCACCCCGAACAGGATCGGTCGGGCCACCTCCAGGGCCGATGTGTAGATGACATGGCGGGTGCTTTCTCCTTCCTTTCGTTCCGACAGGTGACGCACCGTATTCTCCACCATGACCACGCTGCCATCTACGATCATGCCGAAATCGATGGCTCCCAGGGTCATCAGGTTGGCGGAAAGCCCCAGCCAGTGCATGCCTAGAAACGAGAAGAGCATGGAAAGCGGGATGGTCAGTGCGACGATCACCGCTCCGCGCACATTGCCCAGGAAGTAGAAGAGGACGGCGATCACCAGAAGTCCACCCTCGATGAGGTTGGTGGTGACGGTGCGGATGGTCTTCCAGACCAGATCGGTTCGATCGTAGTAAGGCGTCAGCTTGACCCCCTCGGGGAGGGCCTTTTCAATGGTTTTGATCTTGCTGGTAACCCCATCCACCACCTCCCGGCTGGAGGCGCCCTTCAGCATCATGACGATGCCGGCCACCGTCTCACCTTTGCCGTCGTAGGTGGTGACCCCCTGGCGCGGCTCGTTGCCGATCGCCACCTCGCCCACATCGTGCAGGTGAATCGGAGTGCCGCCGGTGCTCTTCACCACGATATCGTTCAGGTCCTCGACGCCGCGGGCAAGTCCGATGCCGCGCACCATGTACTGTTCCTCGCGGTGCTCGATATACCCGGCACCGACCGTGGCGTTGTTCCTCTCAACTGCCTCCATGACATCGTGAATGGTGAGGTTCAGGCTCTTCAGCTTGCCGGGATCGAGCAGCACCTGGTATTGCTTGACCTGTCCGCCGAAGGAGTTGACGTCGGTCACGCCGGGGACGGTGCGCAGGATCGGGCGCACCAGCCAGTCTTGGATCGTGCGCAGTTCACGGGGGTCATGGATGTCGGAGGTCAGTATGTACTGATAGATCTCGCCGAGACCAGTGGTGACGGGTCCCATCTGGGGTTCGATCCCCCGGGGAAGCCGGTCGCGGGCCTGCTGGAGCTTTTCAAAGACCTGTTGCCGGGCAAAGTAGATATCGACCCCGTCTTCGAAGACAATTGTCACCACCGACAGGCCGATCTTGGAGAGTGAGCGCATTTCGTGCAGCCGTGGCAGACCTCCCATCGAGGTCTCGATCGGGAAGGTGATCAGCTTCTCCACCTCGGTTGGGGCCATGCCGCCAGCCTGGGTCAGGATCTGCACCTGGACGTTGGTCACGTCAGGAAAGGCGTCCACCGGCAGTTTTTTCATCGCCCACAGGCCAGAGCCGATCAAGATGGCAGTGGCCATAAGGATCAGTAAGCGCTGCTGGAGCGCGAACCGCAGTATCTTATCAAGCATGGAAACACCTCGTAGTGTAGTAATGTGGGGGCGAAATCAATGGCCGTGCTCCCCCAGCTCGCCCTTTTGCATTTCCGACTTAAGCAGGAACGATCCCTTGGCGGCATACCGCTCGCCCTCCTTCAGACCGGCAACTACTTCCGCCATGCCCCCTGATGTCCGGCCCAGTTCAACTTTCCTCGGCTCGAATTCGGTGCCGTTTTCGGTGACGAAGAGCACCTTCTTCCCCTCCAGTTCCTGGAACGCGTCCTCCGGAACCGCAAGCACCGGTGGCGTATCGGCGGGTAGTGCCAGTTCGACGCTGGCGAACATCTCCGGCTTCAGCTTTCGACCGGGGTTGGCAACTTCGATCCGTGCCTTGACGGTGCGGGTCGCTTCGTCGACCAGGTCGGCGATGTAGGCGATGCGACCCTTGAGCTTCAGGTCGGGGAAGGCGCCGACGCTGACAATGGCCCCCTGCCCCCTGCGTACCTTGGCCAGGTCCTTTTCGTTTATGTCGACCAGCACCCAGACCGATGAGAGGTCGGCCACAGTGTAAAGGCTCTTGGCCGGGTCGGAGAGTTCACCGACGATGGCGTGTTTTTCGGTGATGACACCCCCTATGGGAGAACGGACCGGCAAGAGCGGCCTTTTATGCTTGGCCCCTGCAAGGTCGGAGGCTGAGACGCCGTACAGGGACAAGCGCTCTTCATCGGTATGCAGTTCTGTCTGCGCCATCTTGTAATCTGTCTCGGCCTGAAGGATGTCCTTGCGTGCCGCAATTTTCTTCTCTACCAAAACCTTGACCCGATCCATGTTGGACTGGGCTAGGGCAAGCCTTGTTCTTGACTGGTGGTAACGGTTAATGGCCTCGCCGAGTTCTACGCTGTCCAGGCTGGCCAGGATCTGCCCGGCAGAGACGCTGTCACCCAAGGAAGCCCTGACGGCGACGATCTTGCCGGAGATGCGCGGCGAGACGTGGGCGATGCGGTCTGCATTGACCTCCACCTTGCCTGTCGCGCTGATCACGCCGGCCAGCCGTTGCTTTTTCGCCGCCACAACGACCACGCCGTTTTGCTTTTGTGTCTCGACGGCCATTTTTACGCTGGCCGCTTTATCGTGTTCGTCGTGCCCTTCCCCTTCGTGACCTTCCTTCTCTTCCTTATGCACCTTACCCTCATTGTGACCGCCTGCTTTTTCTTCCTTGTGGCCGGCTTCCTCGGCATGCTCAGCGCCGCCGTTTTTCAGGTGGGTAAACCGGTAGAAAAAGCCGCCGCCTAGCGCAACAGCCAGGATGAGTCCGATGATGATTCCTTTCTTGTTCACTTGGCACCTCCGGTAAGTTCTGTTGCCACTGCGGTTTCCAGATTAACGAGGGCAGCCTGACGGTCATGGAGCGCCGCCAGGTACCCTTCGTTCACCTCGAAGAACTTCTTCTGTTCCTGAATAACGTTGAGGATGCCGATCTCGCCGAGGCGATAAGCCTCCTGGGTGAGTTTCAGATTCTCTTCAAGTTGGGGAATTATTTCGGAGCGGTACAGGGAAAGCACATGGTTGGCGTTCTGAAAACCGGCATAGGCTGACTCGACCTCCCGCTCCACGCCCTTCCTGGTTGCAGCCAGGCGGCTATCGGTGCTGTCCCGCCGTGTCCGGGCTTCCTGGACCCCGGCCTGGTTCTGGTCGAATACGGGAATCGGCATCGACAACTTGAAACCTATGGTATAGGCGGTGTCCTTTCCCTGGAGACCGCCGACCTCGATGGCCGTGGTATCGCGCTTTAGAGCCAGCCCCGCGGTCAGGTTGGGAGTAGCCTCGGCCCGGGCAAGGGCGATGTCGGCATCTCCCCTCCCCTTTTCAGCCTCCAGCGCCTTCAGGTCCGGTCGTCTCCCTAGCGCAAGCTGTTTCAGATCAACCAGGGCCTTTGTCATGGCAGCTTCTGCTTCCAGAGTTCCAGCTATCTCGGGTGATTCCCCGGCAGGGAGCCCCATAAGCGTCGAGAGTTTGGCCCGATGCTGATTCAGCACATTGGCAATTTCACTCTTGGCACCTTGGCTCCTGGCGAACTCGACCTTGACCAGATTCAGCTCCAACTCCGGAATATCTCCTGCCGTCAACCGTTCTCCTGCGATCTCCATGATTTGACGGTTGAGCGCGATGCCACGCTCGGCCAAACCGACTCGCTGCCTAGCCAGAATTACATCATAGAATGCCGTCTTAACCTCTAGACGGAGTACTCTCTCGCGCTCGGCTACCTGAAAGCGGTACATCTCCAGTTCTCGCTCAGCCAGGGAGAGCCGTTTTTCACGCTTTCCGGAGTGGAGAAACTCCTGGGACACCCCGAGTGACAAGCTGTTCTCAGCACTGCTCCCTGTGAGAGCGCCAGTCTCGGCCTCCATTTCCAGGGTCGGGTTAGGGAGCAGTCCGGCTCTTACTTTGCCTGCCTCGCGGATTCCCACTTCTTCGCGGAAAGACTTGAATTCGCCGTTGTTTTGCAAGGAGTACTCAAGTACTTGCTGCAGCGCCAAAGGCTGCGCCAGTACCAACTGTGGAACTGACCAGAGCAGCCAGGCAAGTCCCGGTATAAGGAGCGCGGCCTTTTTGGGGAAAGCAGATGCTATCAAGGTGAAACCTCCTGAATTGTAGAATTTCCGGCATAAGAAAAGCAGATCAGTCCCCTTGTGAAGGGAACTACATTTCGGGTTTGACTCTTACGCTCAGTTGCAGATCCCTCATCCGCCGTAGCGCAAAAACACCTCAGCCGAACTTCAATCACTGAAGGGCGAAGTAGGGAAACAGGTTTAGCCTAAGGTCTAGGTAAGAGAGTTTTCGAGAAACGGACGAAGCTATAGTATAAGGGGTTAAGCAAGGTTTTGAGGAGGTATGAACTTGGGCAGGTAGACTTCAGGGAAGCAGTTGAATGGATCAGCGGGGTCGATATCGAAGGTAACGGGGATGAAGCTCAGACGAAAAGGTTGCAGGATGACAGATGCATGGCAAAGACAATTGACGCAGTCATCGCAAGCACCGGAGTCATCGTGTTCAACAGGACAGCAAGGGCAGCCATTGGCGGCAGAAACTGCGGACTGTGATGCCCCATCAGTTGCGCATGACAAATGATCCTGCATTGCGTGTGCGCTTTGGCAAACACCGTTGAACGCAACAGTCAGCACAGCCAGGATCAGAAGCCAGGAAGATATTTTTATCTGTAGTTTTCTTCGCATAGTCTGGGCGGGAATATAACGAAGTAAGGCATTCGATGTCAAGAAAGAAGCACAGACATAAGCATCATCTCTCATCAATCTTGCATATGTCATAACGTTGTAGGAGCGGCATTCCTGCCGCGATCAAACTGCGTGTTTCAGCAAAGCTCGTCAGCCTCGGGTGTCACGAACCAGGGGGTACCGGAGTACCCCCTGCCGGTGTGACCGATGCTAGTCAAACAACTCTTCCAGAAAAGATTTTTTCCTGTACGGCTTCTGCCCGTGGGAATGCCCCTGATGGTATCCGGGAGCCTGACCGCCCTGCGGTTGGTACTGCGGTGGCGGTGGTGCGTACTGCGGTGTTGCGTACTGCGGTTGTGGCGCTTGCTGAACCTGCGGTGGAACCGGCGACTCCAGCTGAGCGGCCCGCTCGATGATCTTGTCGAGCTCGCCTCGGTCAAGCCAGACGCCGCGGCAGTCGGGGCAGTAATCGATTTCAACCCCCTGACGCTCGGACATGACGAGGTTAACGTTGTTGCAGACGGGACATTTCATATCTTATTCTCCTTTCTCACTTGTCCGCCATAGCCTGAAAGGCGAAGGCGGATCGCGGCAGGAATGCCGCTCCTACGGAATCGAGCCACCCCACCCCCATTTTCCCGGGGGCGGTTCCGCTACTGCGCCATCTGCTTCAGGACCTGCTCCAGCTTGCGCAACTCCTCTCCGTAGCCGGTCCAGTTCCCCTGGCGCTGCATGTTGGTCGCACGCTCGAAGATGCTCATCGCTTCCTTGGCAAGGTTGGCCTGTGAAGACTTGGGACCCGCAGCCGGTGCGCCGGTTGTGCCTGTGGCAGGCGCGGCAGCACCGGTTATCGCTCTTTTGGCCCCGAAGAGCCTCTGCAGGGCGAGCTCCAGGTTCTCCTCCATGACCACCTGGTCTCCGAAGGCGACGATGACCCTCTTCAGCTCGGGCAGGCCAGCCTTGTCGGCAGCCAGGAAGAGCGGCTGCACATAGAGCAGCGATTTCTCGATCGGGATCACCAGCAGGCTCCCCCGGATGACTTCGGAGCCGCGCTGGCTCCAGAGCGTCAACTGCTGAGAGATGAAGGAGTCCTGGTTGATGCGGGCGTCGATCTGCTTGGGACCGTAGATCAGCCGGTCGCGCGGGAAGGTGTAGGCACGGATCTTTCCGTAATTCTCGCCATCGCAGCGCGCCGTGAGCCAGGCGGCCAGGTTGTCGCGCTTGGACGGGGTGAAGGGAAGCAGCAGGATGTACTCCTCCACCTTTTCCCCTGGGAGCTTCATGATGGTGTAGTACGGCTCCATCGGCTTCTCGCCCAGTGCCGGGACCTGCCAGAGGTTTTCCTTGTTGTAAAACACCTTTGGGTCGGTCATGTGATAGGCGGCAAAAAGCGCGGCCTGCACCTGGAGGAACTGGTGCGGATAGCGGACATGCTTGCGCAGATCGGCGGGCATCGCCGTGATCGGCTGGAACAGGCCCGGGAAGATGCGCGAATACACCTGCACCAGGACGTCCTTGGGATCGCTGATATAGAAGGCTACCGATCCGTCGTAGGCATCGACGACAGCCTTGACCGAGTTCCGCAGGTAGTTCATCCCCCCCTTGATCGGCTTGGAGTACGGCAGCCGGTCCGAAAAGGTGTAGGCGTCGATGATCCATTTGAGCCGGCCTGCGTCGTCGACCACCATGTAGGGGTCGATATCGAAGCTCAGAAAAGGAGCGATGCTTTTCACCCGATCGCCTATGTTCCTGTTGTAGATGATGCGGCTCTCAGGCGTGATATCGGAGGAGAGCAGGATCTTCTCAGTCTTGAACTGTGCTGCGAAAAGTAACTTCTTGGCCAGGGAATCGATGGTCACCCCGCCCTTCCCGGCATAGGTCGTGTTGATGTTGCCGGTGGCGGTCGGGTAGCTGAACTCTGGAACCTTGGTCTTGACGACAACGTAGTCGTTCGAGAGCTCGCCGTAGTAGATCTCGGGCCTGGTCACCTTGATGTCGGCCAGGCTCACCGCAGGGATGTCCTTGACGAAGAACTCCGGCAAACCCTCCTTGCTGATGCGGCTCACCGGGCCGAAGGTGATGCCGTTGCCGTGGGTGAATATCAGCCGCTCGTTGATCCAGTTCTTGCTGGGGAGGTCGGCGTAGGAAAGCTCGCGCGGCGACAGCATGACCTGGGAGTACTGGCCGTTCACCATGTAGCGGTCGTTGTCGACGTCGAAGAACTTGTAATAGGTCCTGATCTGCTGCAGCTGGCTATAAGTCTTCAGAAGCGGTGCGTGATCCCAGAGCCGGATGTTCTTGATGGTGGCGTCGTTGTTGGCTATGTCGACTGCCGAAAGCTTGGTGTCGACATCGAAGGGAACGGTCTCGATCTTGTCCAGATCGTAGCCGTAGCGGGTGAATTTGAGATGATTCTCAAGGTAAGGGGTCTCAAGGGTCAACTCGTTGGGGGCCACCTTGAATTTGTGCAACAGACCGGGATAGACACGAATGCCAATCAGGTACACCGCCGCAACCGCGATGGGGGGGAGCAACGCCATGCGCCAGTTCCCCTTCCAGATGCCGAGAGCCAGCATTACCCCCGCCAGCGGCGTCACAAAGGTGAGAATTCGGTAGGTCAGCAGTCGCGCGTTGACGTCCACATATCCGGCACCGGAGAAGATGCCGTTATTGGTGAGCAGCAGCTTGAAGCTGTCCAGATAGAACCCCGCAGCGATCACCAGGGCGAAGAGGCCGATCAGAAGTGCCAGATGCCGGCGCACTTTCTGATCCATGCCGGCACTGCGGTCATCCAGAACGATGCCGCCCTTGACAAAATAGACGGCTGCCGACAGGACCAAAGCCGCCAGGACCATGAAGCTGGCAAAAACCTTAAGCATGTCGAGAAAGGGGAGGCTGAACAGATAAAAGCCGACATCCTTGCCCAGGACCGGATCGGCCATTCCCACGGACAACCTGTTGGCGAACAGCAGCAGATCCTCCCAGCGCTGCGCCCCCCAGTTGCCGGCCATCAGTGAAACAATGAGAGAAACGACAATCGCTACCGGCCGAACCAGGCGGGCGACCTCGCTCCTGTTGATGCGAAGATTGCCGCCCACGATGTAGATGCCGGACAAGGGGAAGCTTCCCTTGTTGGCGTAGTGGAGGTTCAGTTGCAGGAAAGCGAAGAGCAGTACGCCGAAGAGCACCCCTGCCCCTGTTTGCGCGTACACCGTCGTCAAGAAGACCGAAGCAAATCCAGTCTCAGTGAAGAACAACCAGTCGGTGTAGAAGTTAAGCAGGTATCCAACGAACGGGAAAATTACCGTTATCGCCACCAGAATAAGTATCATTCTGTTTTTAAGCATGGTCTCCCCCTTTGGACTATATAGGACTTCATAACGTGCTGTGCCCTTTTTTGAACTGCATCGGATCAGGCGCACCTCAAACTGCACCCGAACCAGGCGCTCCTACAGAATCTAGTCATCCCGCCCCTTGCTGGAGCGGAAGTCAACGTTCCTCGGCTACTGTCTGCCCCTTTTCATCATCCGGTAAATGAAGTAGCCGCCTCCAGCCAGAAGGATGATCTCAAAAAGACCGATGCCACCGCCGCCGGTGCCGCCACCTACGCCGCCGGCACCGGCGGTGCCGCCGAACAGCATGCTCCCGAGCATGCCCCCCGCGAGGCCGCCGGCCATCCCCCTCATGAACCCGCCTCCCGCCGGCTGCTGGTAGCTTCCAGCCCCAGGCGCATAGGCCGGAGACTGGCTCGGCGTGGGAGACGCCTGACGGGAATAGCTGCGCGAACCGCGGCTGCCCATGGAGCGGCTGCCACCGGCCCTCGCCTCGGCACTAAGTTCGAGTACGGTCAAGCTCAGAAACATCACGGCAGCCACCATGGTAAAAGCCTTGAGAAGGTGTCGTTTCATGTTGCATTCTCCTTGGTTGTACCGTCACCGGGCGTGACCGGTGATCGATTCGTTCATTTGTCTGCTGAATCAAGGTGCGGCTCATGCAGCTTGACCGGCGTACCCCGTCTGAGCCTCAGGTTGAGCATCTCGACCATGACCGAGAAAGCCATGGCGAAGTAGATATACCCCTTGGGTATGTGCATGTCGAAGCCGTCGCCGATCAGCGCCACGCCGATCAGCAGCAGAAAGCTCAGAGCGAGCATCTTGATCGTCGGGTGCTTTTCAACGAAGGCGCTGATCTTGCCGGAGAAGAGCATCATGAACCCGACCGCGATGACGACCGCAGCGACCATGATCATCAACTGACTCGCCATGCCGAGTGCCGTAATTATCGAGTCGAGAGAGAAGACGATATCGAGCAGGAGGATCTGCACGATAACGGCGCCGAAAGTTGCCCCTACGCCAGCCGACAAGACGACCTCATCCCCTTCCAGCTTCTCGTGGATCTCCATGGTACTTTTCCAGATCAGGAACAGGCCGCCGGAAATAAGTATCAGGTCACGACCGGAAATGTCGTTGCCCAGTATCGAGAACAGCGGCGCCGTCAGCCCCATAAGCCAGGTAAGGGAAAACAGCAGAGCTATCCTGATGAACATCGCCAATCCGAGTCCCACGAGCCTGGCTTTTTCCTGCTGATGGGCAGGCAGTTTGCTCGCCTGAATAGAGATGAAGATGATGTTGTCAATCCCCAACACTATTTCCAGTGCGCTCAACGTTACCAAAGCCATCCAGACCTGCGGGTCACTCATCCAATCCATTGAAAAACCTCCTTAAGGTGTAAATCTGCAATTTTGTCCAACAGTCATTCTCATTACACGTTCATCAAACGGGACTAAGTCCCCTCCCTCAGGGAGAGGGCTAGGGTGAGGGCGATGCCTAAGCGTTTAGCAGCTATAGGCAACAACCTGAATCGAGAAGCACCCTCACCCCTGCCCTCTCCCGCTTGCGCGCCGAAGCGCTTCAGCGT
>Ga0209317_1003049_pt1 | contig 11151 bp, 12 predicted proteins | sample RifGroB2_FD_183994 | JGI IMG/M metagenome (GOLD analysis project Ga0209317, IMG submission 183994) | Soil microbial communities from Rifle, Colorado, USA - Groundwater B2 (SPAdes) (version 2) | ecosystem: Environmental > Terrestrial > Soil > Unclassified | place: Rifle, Colorado | collected...
GGGAGCCGCCATGGGCCTGCAGTCCCTGATCGGCTACTCCATGGGGATGATCTCTCCCACCGTATTCGGCTGGGCTCTGGATACGTTTCGAGGATGGCAGCCGCTGCCCGGATTCAAAGGTGAATGGGGAATCGCGTTTGCCTGCCTGGGGATCGGTGCACTTGCCGGACCGCTCTGCATGTGGTTGCTGCGCCGTTTTCCGGAGAGTTCAAAAATGGCGTGCGGCCGGCGCTGAAGATCTGTTCTATAGGTTAGTTGCTGCGTCGCGGATCCAGCAGATGGCGCGCCAGAAATGCGCAGCCGAAACAGGCAAGATTGAGCAGCACTACTGTTGCGCTGGTGGGCAGATTGGTAACAAATGATACGAAGATGCCGGCAATAACAGAAGAGCAGCCCTGAACCGCAGACATGCAGACGCAGGCTTTGAAACTACGGGCCAACTGCAATGCCGAGGCAGCAGGAAGGATAAGCAGCGAAGAGATCAGCATGATACCGACCAGTTTCATGGCCAAAACAACGGAGAGTGCGGTGAGAAGGACGAGCACCGCACTGATGAGATTGGTCCGAATGCCGGAAACACGGGCAAGTTCCTCACTGAGCGTAACCGCCAGCAGTTCCTGGTAGAAAAGAAGCAGTAGAATCATGACGATGCAGAACAGACCGGCAGCGATAAAGACTTCTTCCGTGGTAATTGAAAGAATGTTGCCGAAGAGATAACTCAGCAGATCAACATTGTACCCTCCCCCCACGCTTGCCAGAATGATACCTGCTGAAATCCCAACTGCCGAGACAATCCCGATCGCCGTGTCACCGCTCAGACGTGCCTTCTCCGTCAGCTTGAGGATTCCAAGCGAGGAGAGCAGCACCACGGGCAGGGAGACCAGCAGTGCGGAAGCGGAGTACAATTTAAGGGCAAGGGCTATGGCTGCACTGCCAAAAGTGACATGGGCCAATCCGTCACCGATGAGCGACATCCGCCGCAGTACGAGAAAAACGCCCAGCACGGAGCAGAGCAGCGCAATCAGCGTGCCGGCCACCAATGCCCGTTGAATGAAGCCATATGAGAGAATTTCCATAAGATCCATGATCAGTGCCGGTGACACATAAGGTGTTGGGAATGTTCGCCGAACAGTTCGGACATTTCCGGTGACCTGCAGAATTGATCGAAACTGCCGAAGAAGAGCAGACGCTTGTCCAGATACAGCATCTTGGAGGCGTGCTGACCGATTGCGCCGGTATCATGTGTCACCAGAAGCACGGTGACTCCCCGGCTGTTATTGATGTCTGCAATGAGGCGATAAAAACGCTCACGGGTCTCCGGGTCAAGGGCCGCTGTCGGCTCGTCCAGTATGAGTAATTCCGGTTCATTGACCAGGGCTCGTGCCAGAAGGACCCGCTGCTGTTGTCCTCCGGAAAGCTCCCCGATAAGCTTGTTTTTCAGGTCGATAATACCCAATTCTTCAAGCATGCATTCAACAGTTTCTCGGTCACGGCCTGTTATCCTGCGGGGAAAGCGTTTGCGTGAAAGAAGTCCAAGAGCAACCGTTTCGGCAACAGTGGCCGGGAAAATGGGATTGTACAGTCCCAGATTCTGGGGCAGATAACCAATTCGGCCCCACTCTTCGAAGCGTGCGCAGGGAACTCCAAACAGTGAGGCCGATCCGTCACAGATGGTACACAGACCGATTAAAGCACGCACCAGTGAACTTTTCCCCGAGCCGTTAGGGCCGACAATGCCGACATAGTCGCCGGCTTCTATCTGGAAAGAAATATCTTCAAGAACCTGCCCCACCCGATAGCTGACCCCGAGCCGTTCTGCCCTGACTATTTCACGCGGCATGCCAACCCCTTTTGCAGATGCGCGAGATTATCATCCATTAAAGAGATAAAAGTGACTCCCCGCTGGAAATCATCCTGGCTCAGATTGTGGGCGCCATGCAGTTTCAGTACCCCGACCCCTGCCTCTGCGGCAAGTATTTCAGTAATGCGCGGGGAGAGCAATTCCTCTGCAAAGAGGTAACGGACACCTGATTGCCTGATCTGCCGCACCATGGAGGCCATTGCGGCTGCAGATGGTTCCGCTTCTGAAGAGACTCCGCTCAGGGAACGATAGGAAAGGCCGTAGCGGTGGGCTAGATAACCAAAGGTAAAGTGGCCGCCATGCAGAAACGTTTTTGTTCCACAGAAGGTCAGACCGTCACGGTAGCGTCTATCCAGATCGATGAGTCCTGCTTTGAGAGCGTTGGCGTTCTTCGCATAATACTCGCGATTGACAGGGTCTGCGGCCACAAATCCGACCAGAATCGTGTCCACCATGGTTACCGCATTTGCGAAATCGAGCCAGACATGGGGATCAACACCTTCGGCTCCGCCGTGCGAATCCCCATCATGATCATGGTCGCTTTTTGCTCCTGCCTTAAGGTATTTGACTCCGGTTCCCGCTTCAATCACACGCAGGTTTTTGTTGTCAATTCCCTTGATGATTCGTTCGGCCCACGGTTCCATCGCCGGATTGGTATAGATGAAGAGAGAAGCCCTGCCGATGCGCATGATATCGTCCGGACGGGGATCAAAGCTGTGCGGTTCCGTACCAGGCGGCAGTAGTAGTGAGACTTCCCCGCGGGTACCGGCGATTGTACGGGCAAAATCGTAGAGCGGGAAAAGTGTGGTAACAATACGCAACTTGGTCCCTGGCAGGTTGCGGCTATGGCTTTCGCCACTGCGCGTGCACCCTTGTGTCGCGGAAAGAAGCAGGCAAAAACAGAGGAAATACAAAAATAGTTTAGGAAACCGACCGTTCCTCATTGCGTCACCTGCTTTTTTTCCGATGTTCCTTCGGCCGCACGATTACAGGCGGCACAGATACCATTTATCTGAAGGATGTGGGATGTGACACGGGCACCGGATCGTGCTGACAAATCACGGGCAACCGTATCCAATCCGCAGAGCTCAACATCCTCAACCTGCCGACAGGCTTCGCATACGAAATGATGGTGATGGTCAGGATTGTGACAGAGAAAATAGTACTGTTTCCGATCAGACATAAAAATCCTGGAGACAATTCCCGCCTCGGAAAGCTCGTCAAGAATGCGGTACACCGTGGGAAGGCCGATTTGTGGTAAACGGGATTTGAGGCGGTTCCAGACCTGATCGGCGGACAGAAATGAAGGTTCGTCAGCAAGACAGGCCATTACCTCCAGGCGTTTAGGGGTGACCTTCAGTTTGAGTTCTTTTAGAATCCGATGAGCCTGCTGTCGATCCATAGCCTAACCTTTGCTGTACAAATAGAAACATTTTTTGTTTGTACAGTGTATCGCGTGTATGGTCAAGTGCAATAGCGGCTGCAAAATATTTTTTAAATACTGATATCTGTCGGATATTGTATAGTCTCGATAATTACATGCCAAGGAACCCCATGCCCATCACGACACATCAGGAATGCCGCAGCAGCTGTGCAGCATGCTGCATAGCGCCATCCATTTCATCATCTATTCCAGGCATGGAGGGTGGCAAACCGGCGGGTGAACCGTGCCTTCAGCTGACAGAAAATTACGGATGCAAACTTTTTGGCCATCATTCCCGCCCGACTGTCTGTAGCAGCTTGCGCCCAACAGCAGAGATGTGCGGCAGCACGCGGGCAGAGGCGATGGAATATCTTGAGCACCTTGAAAAGATGACACAGCCGTAATTCAGATACAAAAAAGGGCTGAAGAAATATTTCCTCCAGCCCTTTCCATTCAAATTCAACCGATTGGTCAGCCTGTCGTGAACAGCACCGAACAGCCAAAGGCCTTTTCAAACAGGTCACGCTTGGCGTTACCGCCAAATATCTCTACAGAGATATCCTCAGTCCCCAACAGTTTGAAAGTATATACATCCCCGCTCCTGTTCAGATCAACGATCTCCACCAGCCCGCTGCGACGACGGTCAAGCCCGTCTGCCAACCGCAGAATTCCACCCAGACGATTAACGATCAGACGGTCCTTTTCGTTCAGCTGGCTGAACTCTGCATGTTTCTTTTTGGGCAGCGCCTTGCGATGGTAACGTGCGATCTGGGCGGTCATTTCGCGTTCGCGAGGAGTCAGGCCGAACAGGTCGGCATGGCGGATCAGATGATAGGAATGCTTGTGATGGCTGTTATAACTGATGAAATATCCTATATCATGCAACAGCGCAGCTGCTTCCAGCATGCGGCGTTCGGCTTTATTCAAACCGAACTCTTCCGCCACACCATCAAAGATAGCCAGGCTGAGATGTGCAACATGCCGGGAATGGGATTCGTCATAGTGGCAGGAGTTGGCAAATTCGAGAACCGATGTGCGCCAGGTGCGTTGGGAAGGCCCGTCCTGCATCAAACCGAGCCGTTTGATGCACTTGAGAATCAACCCTTCACGGATGCCGCGCTCGTTAACCTGCAGCAGGTTTGCACCGAAGAATCTCATGATTTCATCCACCACACCCAGGCCGGCTACAATTATGTCGGCGCGCTCGGGGTTCAGACCCGGTACCACTCTTCTGGCTTTGATATCCTTGCGCATCAGCATGGCCAGGAGATGAACCACCTCTGACCGCAGTACTTCATACCCATGCACGGATGAGAAATCCTGATGCCTCATGTTCATGACCATCCCGCCCAGGGAGGTAATGGTTCCGCCGGAACCGATAAAACTTTGCACAACAACCTTGTCGCCGGCAAAGGTCTTTTTGAGCTGGCTCCTGACATGGCGTCTGAAAGTATGATAGTCGCTTATCCTGATCGGGTCATTGGCGAAAAACTGCTCTGTCATGAGCACAGCCCCCAGATCCACAGAAAAATATTCTTCAATATGGTTGCCAAGCGCCATCACAATCTCAACACTGCCGCCGCCGATATCAATCATGGCATAACGCTTGCCGCCCATCTCAAAATTATGCAGGGCTGACAGGGCTGCAAGTTCAGCTTCCTCCTGGCCGGTGATCACCCTGATCTCACGTCCCAGACCAAGGCTCAGCTCGTCCACCAGATCCCGACCGTTGAGTGCATTGCGGATGGCGCTGGTTGCAACAGCCTCCACCTCATGCACCCTGAAGCCTTCGATGAGCTTGCGTATCCTTCCGACCACTTCAACAGCCCGGCCGCACGCCAGCTGTGAAATCATGCCGCTCTTGCTCAGATTTTCTCCAAGGCGCACTGAGGCTTTTTCATCGTCAAGCACAGTGAACTTTCCGTGCTGATCAACTTCCACCACAATGCAGCGAATAGAATTGGTACCGATGTCAATTGCCGCCAGACGTATTTTTTTCATCTATGCCTCACGAGAGCTAGTTAAAAGCGGCCGAATGTGTAAACACTATAACTTTATGACAAAAAAACCAGCAGCACAAGGCATTAACAAAAAAAGGACCCGTGCATGAAGCAGGGTCCTTTTTTTTTAAAATTGCAATTAAATTAGCTATTTTACCAGCGCATCAATGGCTTTCAGTGTCTTGAGCAGTGCGGGAAGGTCCGTAAGGGTGATGGAGTTGGGACCGTCGCAGAGTGCCTTGTCCGGATCTTCGTGCACTTCCATGAAAATGCCGTCGATACCGGTGGCTACAGCGGCCCGTGATAGATATTCCACATATTCACGCTGACCGCCCGAGCTTCCACCTTGACCGCCTGGCAACTGCACGCTGTGGGTAGCATCAAAAACTACCGGATAGCCGGTGGAACGCATGATCGGAAAACTGCGCATATCAACGGCAAGGTTGTTGTAGCCAAAGGAAACCCCCCGCTCGGTAAGGATGATGTTCTCATTACCGGTTCCGGCAATCTTTGCGGCGACATTTTTCATATCCCACGGTGCCAGGAACTGTCCTTTTTTGACATTGATTACACGTCCGCTTTTGGCTGCGGCAATGAGAAGATCGGTCTGGCGGCAGAGGAAAGCGGGGATCTGGAGTACGTCCAGAACCTCGGCCGCTGGAGCAACCTGCTCGATGGAGTGAATATCCGAAATAACGGGCAGTCCAAGGGATTCCTTGACCTTGGCCAGTATCCGCAATCCTTCCTGCATTCCCGGGCCACGGAAGGCGTCCAGTGAGGTGCGGTTGGCCTTGTCATAGGAAGCCTTGAAAATGAGCGGCATGGAGATGCCGTTACAGATGGTCATCAGGCGTTCCGCATGGCGCAGGGTGGCGGCCTCGGATTCGATGACGCAGGGGCCGGCAATCAGAACCAAGGGACGGTTGGCGCCAATTTTCACATTTCCGATTACTATTTCACGGGTCACAGATTACCTCGTATTGCGGTGCACTAATGCGGCACCGACAAAGTCTTTGAAAAGCGGATGGGGAACCAACGGTTTTGATTTGAACTCGGGATGGAACTGACACCCCAAAAACCAGGGATGACCGGGAATCTCGACAACCTCCACCAGATCTTTATCCTTATAAATACCGGACAGAACCATACCATTTTCCATCAATACTTCGCGATAAGCATTATTGAATTCATAACGGTGGCGATGACGCTCGGAAATTTCAATAACATTATAGGCAGCGTGGGCAAGGGTTCCTTTGCTCAGGGTGCAGAGATTGGCACCGAGACGCATGGTGCCGCCTTTCTTGCTGACTGTTTTCTGGTCCTCCATCAGGTGAATGACCGGCTCGCCGCCATCCTTCCGGAACTCGCTGGAGCAGGCTTCTTTCACTCCACACACGTTGCGGGCATATTCAAGCACCGCCATCTGCATGCCGAGACAGATACCAAAGAAAGGAATTTTGTGGGTTCGGGCATACTCGATAGCCAGAACTTTTCCTTCGGTTCCACGCTCTCCGAAACCGCCAGGCACCAGCACGCCGTCAACATCGTCAAGGTGCCCGTCAATGCCGTCCCGCTCGATTTTCTCGGAATCAATGTACTTGAGGTACACCCGGCAGTCATTGGCAATACCGCCGTGTGTGAGAGCCTCGGCCAGGGATTTGTAGGATTCGGTCAGATCAACGTATTTACCGACAACGGCAATGCGCACTTCCCCATGACCCGGATGACGCAGGGTCTCCACCACATCCTGCCAATGTGTCAGGTCAGGCGCTTTGGTCCAGATATTGAGTTTTTCAACAACCTGGTCATCCAGCTTCTCCTTGTTCAGGGCCAGCGGTACGGCATAGATATGTTCTGCATCCACACAGGGAATGACATTCTTTTCCTCGACATTGCAGAACAGGGAGATTTTCTTTCTCATCTCCTGGGGCAGTTCCCGCTCACAGCGGCAGATCAGAATGTCGGGCTGAATACCTATTTTACGTAATTCCATGACGGAATGCTGAGTCGGCTTGGTTTTCAATTCGCCGGCAGTGCGGATGTAAGGCACCAGCGTGACATGAATATACAGGGTGTTGCCATGCCCCAGGTCAAAACGGAACTGGCGGATGGCTTCCAGAAAGGGGAGCGATTCGATATCGCCGACTGTGCCGCCTACCTCGACGATAGCAACGTCTGCGCCCTTGGCGTTTTCCATGATCTTGGACTTCATTTCATCGGTTATGTGGGGAATGACCTGTACCGTTCCCCCCAGATAGTCGCCCCGGCGCTCCTTCTCAATGACTGAAAAATATACTTGTCCGGTGGTGAAATTGCTTTTTTTGGAAAGCTTGGCGCTGGTGTAACGTTCGTAGTGCCCCAGGTCGAGATCGGTTTCGGCACCATCATCAGTGACAAACACCTCACCATGTTGAAATGGGGACATGGTCCCGGGATCAACGTTGATGTATGGGTCAAGCTTTTGCATGGTAACCCGCAAGCCGCGTGCCTCGAGCAGAGCTCCGAGGGATGCCGCAGCAAGTCCTTTTCCGATGGAGGACACAACTCCGCCGGTGATGAAGATAAATTTTGTTTTCATACTGACTGCTCCTGTCGGGAGGGGGAATCGTGTTTAGGGTAAGTGCTTGAAGCGTTCTCTGGCCTTGGCCAGGTCATCGGGCGTGTCCACGCCAATGGATTCAAATTCGGTTTCAACCACCCGAATGCAAATTCCATTTTCGACTGCACGCAACTGCTCCAGTTTCTCGGAAGTTTCCAGAAATGTCGGGGTCATGGCAGCAAATTCAACCAGGAAGTCACGACGAAAGACATATAACCCGACATGCTTGTAACAGAGGAGTTTACCACTGGCAAAGGATTCGTCCTTCAGATCCTGCCATTTATCCCTGAAAAACGGGAGCGGTGATCGGGAGAAATACAGTGCATTTGATGTACTGTCTGTGACAACTTTGACAACGTTGGGACTGAGGAAATCGTGCAGACACCTGATACGCGTTTTGAGAGTGCCCATGCGCAGGGCTGGGTCATCCAACAATGGCCTAATAGCCTGATCAATCATTTCCGGCACAATCAGCGGCTCGTCTCCCTGGACATTGACAATGATGTCGGTCTCAAGATCAGCAGCAACTTCAGCCAGCCGGTCCGTGCCCGTTTCGTGATTAGCACGTGTCATGCGGCAATTCCCGCCAAAAGCTTTCACTGCCTGCTGAATACGTTCATCGTCGGTGGCTACAATGACTGTGCTGACCAAAGAGGCACGTGCTGTTCGTTCATAAACGTGCTGTATCATCGGCTTTCCGCCGATTTCGGCCAGAGCTTTGCCCGGAAAACGCGTGGAAGCAAAGCGTGCTGGAATGACTGCCGTAATATTCATGTGGAAATACCTGTTAAAAAGAGGTGTTGAAACGAAAAAAATGGTGTCAAATGGTGTCCTGTGGTAGGACGTGTAAGGCTACATCAAAAGCCCCGGGGTGTCAAGGGAGTGGTTGGATGATCATGGGAAGTCACTGTTCCAGCACCATGGAGCGCCAGTTGAATGCCTCCAGTTGGGCGGTCAGCAACTGGTCAAGCGTTATCTCACACTGACTGAGCAGCGGCCTGACAGCGTCGAAATCAGTTACCTCGATCCGTTCAACAAGATTGAGCAAACATCCAAGTGGCCCCTTCCGGTCGAGCAAAGCATTGGTCACATCATCGGTCAGATTAAGACCCTGAACAATTTCGCCCATCTCCATTTCGAAAAGAATGTCCAGAAGCGAAAGAATGCCGGTCATGAAGGCTGCTTCTGAATGCTCGCTGGACAAACCCTTCTGCACTACCAGTAACTCCATCATGATTCCGCGTACTGCTGCCAATTCAAGCAAGGGATGATTGACTCCACGGGAATCATTGCCCGCAAACAGGGAAAGCTGGACCCAACGCCGCAGGTGATTCATGCCAAGAATAACTATTGCATGCCGTAGAGTCTTGATCTTTTCCCGCATCCCCAGAGCCACTGAATTAACTAATCGGAGCAGGTTGTAGGAAAGTCCCGGGTTCTCCTTGAAAGTCTGCTCAATCTCGCTGAGACTCGCTTCCACTGACAATTGCTGCAGGAGTTTAAGCATGGCAATTCCGGAGACATCAATGCGGCGCTTGTTCAACACCACGGGCCGGGCGAAAAAATAACCCTGGAACAGGTCAAATCCCATGGAGAAACAGGTATCGAACTGTTCAACCGTTTCCACTTTTTCAGCCAGAATCTTAACCGGCCAACGACGGAATTCTTTGACAATGGCCGGCAACTGTGCAGCATCGGTCTGCAGGATGTCAATCTTGACAATATCTACGATACTGTAGATTTCGACGTAGTCAGGGTTATAAATATGATCATCCAGCGCAAGTGTGAATCCGAGTTTCTTGAGTTCACGACAACGCTCAATGACCTCGTCTCCCATTTCTATGATTTCCAGCAGTTCAAGTACAGTCTGTTCCAGCGGCAGCAGTTCCAGAACTTCAGAAAGGAGCAGGTTGAGATGGATATTGATAAAGCCGAACTTCCCCCCCAGCACTTCATGAATCCCGAACGTAGCCAACGCATTGGTAATCACGCTGGCGCTGGCATGGGAATAACTTTCGAATTCAGCGTGATCCATGTCTGCCGAACGAAACAGCAATTCAAAGCCGATGATCTCCTGATTGCGATCAAGAATCGGTTGACGTCCAAGAAAAAATTTTTCCTGTGGTAGTTCCATGAAGTTCCTAGCCTAGCACCTTCTTGATGACAGCTATCAACTGTTCAGGTTTGAATGGTTTGACGATCCATCCTGTGGCACCGGCAGCCTTTCCTTCACCTTTTTTCGAATCCTGGGATTCAGTTGTCAGCATGATTATGGGGATGAACTTGTTGAGTGATCCTCCCCTCACCCCCTTGATAAGCCCTATACCATCGAGATTGGGCATGTTCAGATCGGTGATCAGCATGTCCACCTTCTGCGTTGCAAGCTTGTTCAGCGCATCCTTGCCATCAACTGCCTCAATCACATCATAGCCATTCTGTTTCAGGGAAAAGCTGACCATCTGTCTCACACTGGCCGAATCGTCGGCCGTCATTATCAATTTTGCCATTACTGCATTCCTCCAAGCCGATACCGGGATAGTTTTTAGTTGTGGTCACCGCATCTTGAGATATTCCCTGAATTGCGGCAGATTATTTTTTGTAATCAGCAATGGTGGATATTACAAAATCCCGCTGACTGGCATCTTTTTGGTGGCACCCGAAACAGGTCGTGACAGGATCCAGGGTGCTGGGTTTGCCGTCCGCACCGTATCCGGCGAACAGCCACCCGCCGGTTTCTGGTTTTTTCTTGTCTTTTCGCATCATAACGATCATGTTTTTTGGGCCGTCAACAGCTGGATTGTCCTTAATATTGTAAAATTCCACAATGATCATACTGCCTTCTGCAAAACGGTTACCTGCCTGATACCCCTTCATGGCTTTCTTGTCGGCGTACATGTAGTGGATACCATAAAAGAGTGAACTTTTGTCAGTCACTACCTTGCGCTTGCTTTTCTGCCAGTCGGTATATTTTTTGGGAAGAGGCGGCACAGTTGCGGCAACAGCAAACAGAGGAAGAAGGAATGCAATTACCATTATAATGGCCAATGATTTTAATTTCATAGATTCTCCTTAAGTGATGACGTTTTTATTGCGATGAGTGGCACATGATACTATTGAGCGACTGTTTTAGGTCGTGAGTTAAACTCCCTCACAAAAGCGAGCTCAATATCCGCTGCTTTAACATCAAGGCTGGTCATGGAAAGAAAACGCAACCCCCCCTCGATGGTGTCTTCAATGGCACTGAAAGGGCCTTCACGCTCGTCGACCT
>Ga0209317_1003050_pt1 | contig 11144 bp, 14 predicted proteins | sample RifGroB2_FD_183994 | JGI IMG/M metagenome (GOLD analysis project Ga0209317, IMG submission 183994) | Soil microbial communities from Rifle, Colorado, USA - Groundwater B2 (SPAdes) (version 2) | ecosystem: Environmental > Terrestrial > Soil > Unclassified | place: Rifle, Colorado | collected...
CCGCCCTTTCGGTCCCCTTGCAAAAGGTCAAAGAGAGATTTGCAACAAACAAAGGAGGAACGTCCATGAAAAAGACTCTGCTCGCCATTCTCGTCTTGGGATCGATTGCCCTTCCTGCCATCGCTTCGGCGACGCCGCCTACTCCAGGCCCGTACATCTCGGGGTTCGTCGGGGTGACCATACCGCAAACCACAGACGCCACAAGTTTTGACGACTTTGGCAACGTCTTCGAGGACCGCATCAAATTCGATCCCGGCCTCAACATAGGGGGCACCGCCGGGTTTGACTTTGGTGCGGCTCGTTTCGAGGGTGAAATCTCCTACAAGGATCTGCCTATCCGCTCGATACGCAGCGGCGGGGTCTCGGACAGAGTCGCGGAGGGGAGTGTGGACACCACGGCGTTCATGGCCAACGTGTTCATAGACCTGCACAACGCCAGCCCCATCACTCCCTACCTGGGGGGAGGGGTCGGTTTTGCCGCCTTGCACATGAACGATACCTTCAGCGTCACAACGGATTATTATGCTGACGACGACCAGGTGGTCTTTGCCTACCAGGCCGGGGGAGGTCTTGAGGTCGCGCTGAACCGACAGCTCTCGCTGGACCTGGCCTACCGGTACTTCGGAACCTCTCAGGCATCCTTTATAAACACCGAGTTCGAGGTTGCTACCCACAACGCCACGCTAGGCCTGAGGCTTAAATTCTGAGACGTCTTCACCGGGGCGACCAATGGATGATCTGAGTGCTCAGAACCAGGAACTGGAACGGCAAAACCTGCAGCTGCTGAACGCCTATGCCGCGCTGGATAAGGCTCTGGCCCAGTATGCGGAACTCTACGACTTTGCGCCGGTCGGCTACCTGACCATCGGTCGCCGCCGGCGCATCATCAAGATCAACCTTACCTGCTGTTCACTGCTGCAAAGGGACCGCATCGTGCTGCAAGGGAAGGACTTTCTTGACTTCGTGGCCAAGGAGGATCATCCGGTTCTGATCGACTACCTGGATCGTTGCCACGGGGGCGGCAGGGTGGAGTGCGAGGTCAGACTGCAAAACGGCACGCCAGTGCTGCTGGAAGCGACTGTCTCGGAGGCGCGTCAGGAATGCCGCATGATCATGCTGGACATCACCAGGCAAAAGCAGGCAGAAGAGGCCCTGCGAGAAAGTGAGCGGCGTTTCAAGGCGCTGGTGGAAGTGACCTCAGACTTGGTTTGGGAGGTAAACGAGAGCGGCGTCTACACCTACGTGAGTCCCAAGGTGTTCGACCTGCTCGGCTACACCCCGGATGAGGTGGCGGGAAGGACACCCTTCGACTTCATGCCGGCGCGGGAAGCGGACCGGCTGCTCATGATTTTCGGCGAGATTGCTGCGCGCCGGGAAGCGTTTCACAACCTCGAGAACCTGAACCTGCGTAAGGACGGCAAAGAGGTCCTTCTGGAGACCAGCGGCGTCCCCATTTTCGATTCGAGCGGCGCCTTCTGCGGTTTTCGCGGCATCGACCGGGACATCACCGATCGGGGGGACGGGAGAAGGGAAGGATGAAAAGGGGGAGAGGGGATGCATACCGACTCTATGCGCTGCAGCGCCAAAGAAAAAGGCCAAGTCGTTGACTTGGCCTTTGCTTTTAGCATGGCAAAACCGGGGTCGAACCAGTGACCCCGGCCATGTAAAGGCAGTGCTTATACCAATCCCGGTTTGTCGGAATGCTTAACACTTGCTGCCGATAGTTTTTACATAAACGGATACTCCTGCAAGCACGTCAGAGTAAAGCCGCTGGGGCAATCAACATGTTATGTGACGGGCATGCCTGATGCAGAATTTTTTAAAAGGTTTTTACTTTGAGCGAAAGAGGAGAGGGTAATGGTAACTAAGAAATCAGCACTGAGACCATCAATCATAACAGCGTATTTCTTATTATTTTCCCTCGTTTTAGCTACAACAGCTAATGCAACGCTTCTGACCTACGACCTTATGGATGGCGTTGTTGATTTTAGTGACCACAACAGCGGTGGCGCCTTTGGAAGCCAATACCCGATCACAGAGAATTTGACCAAAGTAGGTGAAATGGTCATAGAACAAAACCTGCCTGTCTTTGACCCGGATTCAGGTGCCTGGATCAGGTGGACAGATATACTTAGCTATACTGTTTACACACAGGAATATACTTTTAATGGAACTGGTCGTCTAATTTTATTAGGAGAAAGTACGCCTTGGGGAAATCAGATTTATGATTATAATGAAGGCTATGTGTCTGGTTACTTGGCCTCCCAATCTTATTCAGGCTCTGTGACAACCCTGGGGTACTGGTCGCATTTTTATTTCCATGAAGATGGTACAGAATTTCGCACTTTGGAAGAATATATAGAAAGTGTGCCTTATATGATGTATACGCGTGGGGAGGGGCTATCCGCAGGAGATGTCGATTTACCCCCATTCGCGATTCTCGCCCCTGACACCGTCCCAGTCCCGGAACCGTCCACCATCGCCCTTCTCGGAAGTTGTCTTGCTTTCCTAGTAGTGCTGGTCCCTAAAACGCAAAAAAGTTAACCGTCTGTTGTGCTCCTCTGTGTGGCAAAAGGGGGAGCATGAATAACAAGACTGGCTAACTATTTTACAATGCTGCTTGAATTTAGCATGGTGGGCGATACTGGGTTCGAACCAGTGACCCCTGCCGTGTGAAGGCAGTGCTCTCCCGCTGAGCTAATCGCCCATGTGTCCAGCATAGATATCAGATGGCCCTGCCTATGTCAAGGGTTGTTTGTTCGCCGTTCGGCTCTCAGAGGGCTGCCTCGCGCAAGTATTTAAGCTGGCGTCAGCACTTATTGGCCGTCGCTCTTTCCAAATATTTTTCCATTCCCGCTCTTGATGACAGCAGCGACGATTGCTAAACAGTTCCAGTCTCTCTCCGTTTAGGGATAGAAAGCATACCTCGCACTTTTGTAGTACTCGCAGCATGACACGTGTACTTCGACGGTCGTCAAACCCCGAAATTTCAGACCTGTACAAGGTTTCCGAAGCCACCGTAACGTCGTTTTAGGTGCAGGCTCTTTCGTCTTGACACTTTACGTTAGCTGTTGATATATTGCGGTGGCTTCGGGGGGTGCCCCCCCGGGGAGGCGGGTTGTCGATCCCCGCTTTTTGTCCCCCTTCTACTGGTACAGGTGATTCTTGAAACTGGAACGCGGTCTTATTCAGGTGTATACCGGCAACGGCAAGGGGAAGACCACCGCCTCGCTCGGCCTTGCCCTGCGCGCGGTCGGCCGGGAACTGAAGGTCTGCATGATCCAGTTCATGAAGGGGGGAGGGCCCTACGGCGAACAGATGGCCGCCGAGAAACTGGCGCCCTATCTCACCATCATCCAGACCGGACGGCCGGGGTGGGTGAACAAGGACAACCCGCACCAGGCAGACAAGGACCTGGCCGCAGAGGCGCTCGCCCTTGCATTGGAGAAGATCTGCGGCGGGGAGTACGACCTGGTGATCCTGGACGAGGTCAACGGTGCCGTTTCCATGGGGCTTCTTCCCGTGGAGGGGCTCCTCGGGTTGATGGCCAGCAAGCCCGAGCACGTGGAGCTTGTGCTGACCGGCCGCAACGCCCACCCGCGCGTCATGGAGGCGGCCGACCTGGTCACCGAGATGTGCGAGATCAAGCATTATTACAAGGCGGGCGTCAACGCGCGCGTCGGCATAGAGAAATAGATTCCATTGAATTCACCGATATCGGAGGTTTGTCATGGCTGAAAGAAGAATTCGCGTGCTGGTGGGAAAGCCTGGTCTTGACGGCCATGACAGGGGTGCCAAGATCATCGCCCGTGCCTTTCGTGACGCCGGTTTCGAGGTGATCTACACCGGTCTGCATCAGACCCCGGAGCAGATCGTCTCCGCCGCCATCCAGGAAGACGTCGACTGTGTCGCGCTCTCCATCCTCTCCGGCGCCCACAACACCCTGCTTCCCGCCGTAAAGGATATCCTCAAGGAAAAAGGGGCCGATGACATCGTCCTTATGGCCGGCGGCGTCATCCCCGAAGACGACATCCCCGGGTTGAAGGCTGCCGGCGTCGCCGAAGTGTTCACCCCCGGCACCTCTACCGAGACCATCGTCGGCTGGGTGCGCGACAACGTCACCCCCCACGCTTAACACCTTTCACGGCGTTCAACGTTCAAGGTTCAACGTTAACTGCTAAAACAGGACGAAGTTCCGTGCGCCGCATGTTGCCGTAGAGCAGCACGCGGCGTATGCCGTAGAGGTCACGACGGTGCTGGACGCTGGCGATTCAAATACTGGAACGTTGAACGTTGAACCGTTTCTCGGAGTTTTCCATGACCCTAGCCGAACGTGTGCTTGACGGCGACATACGCGCCGCCGCGCGCCTGATGCGCGATATCGACGACCGCTTCAAAAGTGCGATCGAAGAGCTGAAGACCCTCTACCCCCATACCGGCAACGCCTACATCATCGGCATCACCGGCCCTCCCGGGGCAGGGAAGTCGACCCTCGTGGACCAGATCGTGGCGGCCTACCGCAAGAGGGACCTTCTGGTGGGCGTGGTCGCCATCGACCCGACCAGCCCCTTCTCCGGCGGCGCCATCCTCGGCGACCGCATCAGGATGAACCGCCACGCCGACGACGCCGGGGTCTTCATCCGAAGCCTCGCCACCCGCGGCGCCCTGGGCGGTCTCTCCCGTTCGACCATGGACGTGGTCAACGTCATGGACGCCATGGGTATGGACGTCATCGTGATCGAGACCGTCGGGGTAGGGCAGGACGAGGTCGACATCGTGAGCACGGCGCACACCACCGTCGTGGTGATGGTCCCCGGTCTTGGCGACGACATCCAGGCCATCAAGGCCGGCATCCTGGAGATCGGCGACGTGTTCGTGGTCAACAAGGCGGACCGCGACGGCGCCGATCGGACCGCCCGCGAACTCACCACCATGCTGGAGATGAAGCATCCGGACGCGGAAGGGTGGATGCCGCGCGTGCTGAAGACGGAAGGGGCGAGGGGTGTCGGCATCGATGAAATGGTGGAGGAGTTCGACGCCCACCACACCTACCTGAAGTCGTCGGGGGCGCTGCAGCGCCTGATCGAGGAGAGAAACGCCAAGCTCTTCGCCGACACCCTGAGGGAGGAGCTCTTCGAAACCGTCCTGACCGCGATCAAGGGAAGCGGCAGGTACGAAGAGATCCTCGCCGGCCTGCGCGACAGGAGCACCGACCCCTATTCGGCGGTCCAGGAAGTCATGGCCGCACGCGCTTTTTCTTGACCGAGCACGGCAAAGATGTTAATTAAGATCAGAAATGGGGCGCTAGGCCCCATTAGTCGTTTCTCGGTTGGGAGTTGGCAAGATGTTACGTAAGGTTTTGACGTTTGTTGCAGTGGCGATGCTTTTTTCCATCGTAGTTTACAACCCCTCCGCCACTTCCGAACCTGGAGCGAACCCCCACGACCCGGCCAAGGAAGACCTCTCCCGCGTGGAGTATCCCAGCCTCGCCACGATCCCCTGGCGCGCCCACTTCATCAAGCCCCACGAAACGCTGGAGTCCCTTTTCGGCGACGACTGGACCGTGGTGGCACGCTTCAACCGCATCGACCGGCGTCACGTCTACCCGGGGATGACCCTCAAGGTCCCGGTCGACCTGGTCGCCGCGCGTAGCTATACCCCCCTTCCCGCCGAGTATCCTGAGGCGAAACGGTACGGAAAATACATCCTCATCGACATGACCGAGCAGTGGATGGGCGCCTACGAGCACGGCAAGCTCAAGTTCTCCGCACCTGCCGCAACCGGCGCGCCCGGGCACGAGACCCCGGTCGGCGTCTTCCATATCGACGCCCGCCACCGCACCCACACCTCCTCCCTCTACAAGACCGAGGACGAGACCGGGCAGTACCCGATGGATAACGCCATGCGTTTCCACATCGGCCCGGACAACGTCTCCTACTGGATACACGCCCGCGACCTCCCGGGCAAACCCGCTTCGCACGGCTGCGTGGGGCTCTACGACGAGGGGATGCAGAACAGGGTGTACGGCATTCCCGAGGAACCGGTGCTGGTCGACTCGCAGAAGTTCTACGCCTGGGCCGTCGGCGAGAACGAGTACGAGGACGACACCGGCGACCTGGAAGAGCTGGAAGGCGCTCCCGCCGTCGAGGTCAGAGGGACCAATCCGGTTTACCGCAAGTAAAGAAGAGGTATACTCTGCTGTTGTGTCCGTAACTGAGTCAGCGGTTATCCCACTGTCATGACCGGAGTTCCCGTGCAGGAACTGTTCAAGGAATACCTGCAGGTGCACGGCTACTGGGTGCTCTTCCTCGGGACCTTTCTGGAAGGAGAGGCGATCCTCATCTTCGCCGGTTTCCTCGCTTTTCAAGGCTACCTGAACATCTACCTGGTCATCCTTTCCGCCCTGGTCGGCTCGTTCCTGGGTGACCAGTTCTACTTCCACCTCGGCCGCCGCAAGGGACCGCAGCTGTTGCGGCTCTTCACCGCCATCGCCAGGAAATTCAAGAAGGCCCTGCGGCTCATCGAGCGCTACGGCACCCTGGTCGCCTTCGTTTCCCGGTACACCTACGGCTTCCGGATCCTGCTCCCCATCATCCTGGGGATGACCACCTTCCCCTCGCACCGCTTTCTCTATCTCAACCTGATCTCCGCCCTGACCTGGTCCATCCTCTTTTCCCTGGCCGGATACGTCTTCGGCAAGACCGCGTCGCTGTTCATAGAGGACCTGCAGCATTACGAGCCCTACCTGATGCTCGTTTTGGCCGGGATCATCGCCTGCTTCTGGTCCAGCCACTTCGTCGCGCACCGCTGGCGCAAACGGCACGCGAGGGCCAGGCTGAGAAGGATCAAGTCGATGCCGCGCCGCCCGGGAAACAACCACGGTGTCAATTGACAATGTACGATTGACAATTGACAACGGTTCCAGCGGTGTGCCCAGCGTTGTCAACTGTCAATCGTCAATTGTCAATTGGTTCCAGTTGGTGTGCCCAAAGCGTTGTCAATTATCAATTGTCAATTGTCAATTGCCCCCCGTTATGGTCTAATGCCCCCCGCGGCCGTACTTTCCGCCGCACATTCCGCTGCACGAACAAAGGTTATTTGAATGGATTTGAAGGAAAGAGTTTCCGTCGTTTTGGTCGGGACCCAGAGTCCCGGTAACATAGGGATGGTTTGCAGGGCGATGAAGAACATGGGGCTGCGCGACCTGCGCCTGGTAAACCCCTGCCAGGTGGATCACCTGGACGCGATAAAGTTCGCCGTCTCGGCGCGGGACCTCCTGGAAAGCGCCCGCATTTTCACCTCGCTAGAGGACGCCCTCGCCGACAGCGAGTATTCGGTCGCGACCACCAGGCGCCACGGGAAGTACCGCTCCGAGATCTGCACCCCTCCCGAGATTGTGGAGCGCTTCGCGGGCTGCGCCCCCGGCAGCCGACTGGCGCTGGTCTTCGGGCGCGAGGACAGCGGCCTCACCACGGACGAGGTGGCGCTTTGCCGCTGGCAGTCCACCATCGAGACCGCCGACGAGTTCGGCTCGCTCAACCTTTCCCAGGCCGTGCTCATCTTCTGCTACGAGTTTTTGAAAGAAGCCGCACCCGCCCCGGTCAGGGCCGCGCGTGGACTGGCCGGCTCCGCTTCATTGGAGCCGATGTACTCCCACATGGAGAAGACCTTTCTGAGGATCGGCTACCTGAACCCGCAGAACCCCGATCACATGATGCGCACCATGCGGCGCATCTTCTCCCGTGCCGAACTTGACGAGCGCGAGGTGGCTTCTCTGCGCGGGCTTCTCTCGCAGATCGACTGGGCCTGTGCGGAATTCAAGGGCAAAAAAGGGGCCTGATTCCTGTCTGTATTAGAATTGGTTAAAGTTTCGACTCCGTGCCGCCGAAGCGGAATGGGTAAGGCGGCCGGCGTTTCTGGACCTGTTCTGCTGCAACTGACTTAGCGAGGGAACTGATAGTGAAAGTTCTGCTTACCAATGACGACGGTGTGCATTCCCCCGGTCTCGCCGCCCTCATCAAGAGGGTGTCTGAGGTCGCCGATGTGGTAGTGGTCGCCCCGGACCGTGAGCAGAGCGCCGTATCGCACGCGCTCACGCTGCACCATCCGCTCAGGGCCGCACGCATCGCCGACAATATCTACTCGGTGGAGGGGACGCCGACCGACTGCGTGAACCTCGGTATCCACAGCCTCCTTTCCTTCCGTCCCGACCTGGTCATTTCCGGCGTGAACCGCGGCGCCAACCTGGGTGACGATGTTACCTATTCCGGTACGGTGGCAGCCGCCCTGGAGGCAACGCTCATGGGGATCCCCGCCATCGCCGTTTCGCTCGCGACCAGAGGCGCCGGTGACAACTTCGACGCTGCCGCCCTGTTCGCCGCGCACCTGGCGCAGAGCGTGTGCGAGCGCGGACTTCCCCGCGATACCTATCTGAACGTGAACGTTCCCGATGTCCCGACAGAAAAGCTCCTCCCGGCGCAGGTGACCTGCCAGGGGAGGAGGAGCTACGAAGGGACCATCGTCGACAAGGTCGATCCGCGCGGCAGGAACTACTACTGGATCGGCACCGTCGACCTCAATTTCCAGGACCTTCCCGGCACCGATTACTACGCAGTTTCGCGGGGGCACGTCTCCATCTCTCCGTTGCACATAGATCTCACCAACCACGCCGCCATCGGAGAGCTGAAGGGGTGGGAATTGCCGTGATGCTGGACTTTTAGCACGCCATTTGATATATTTCCCCGCTGCCGAAGATCGGGGGGGGAATGAATTCAGCTGTAGCACGCAAGAGGATGGTCGCCGAACTGGTGAAACGCGGCATCACGGACCAGCGGGTGATCGACGCCATGCGCGAGTTGCCCAGACACATATTCGTCGAGGAGGCGATGGCCGCCCAGGCGTACAGCGACGGCTCCCTCCCGATCGGTGAGAAGCAGACCATCTCGCAGCCCTACATCGTGGCCCGCATGACCGAGCTTTTGGCGCTCACCGGGCGCGAGAAGGTGCTGGAACTGGGGACCGGTTCCGGTTACCAGGCCGCGGTGCTCGCGACCCTGGCGGACCGGGTCTGCACCGTCGAGAGGATCCGCCCGCTGGCGATGAAGGCGCGCAAGGCGCTGGACAGCCTGAGGCTTTTGAACGTGAACCTGAAGATAGGGGACGGCACCGAGGGGTGGCCCGAGGAGGCCCCCTTTGACGCCATCCTGGTCACCGCCGGGGCCCCCTTCCTCCCTGACTGCCTGGTTGAGCAACTGGCCCCGGGGGGGAGGCTGGTGATTCCGGTCGGTGACCGCGTGGACCAGAAACTGCTAGTGATAAGAAAAGCGCTGGATGGCAGCGTGACCCGTGAAGAGGCCGACGACTGCCGTTTCGTGAGGCTGATCGGCAAGAACGGCTGGAGTGAAGAGCAGTAGCAAAGGGTGCGATACACCATCACAAGCTTTGCCAAAGGAGTCTTGCATGGAAAACGACGAGCTGTTGGAGGAGAAGGAGCCTCTTTTTCTGGATGCCGAGCAGGACCCGGACCCCGACCCCCTCGAACTGGAGGAGGCCGAGGAGGTCGACGAGCATGCCGAGGTCGAGGAGGAAGAGATCAAGGCTGCGGTGGTGGAGCATTTCGACGATGCCATCAAGCTGTACCTGCGCGAAATCCAGAAGACCAAACTGCTGACCGCCGACGAGGAGAAGGAACTCGCGGCGCGCATCGACCTTGGCGACAAGGCGGCGCGCGACCGCATGATCGTCTCCAACCTGCGCCTGGTGGTCAAGATCGCCAAGCGTTACATAAACCGCGGGCTTCCCTTCCTCGACCTGATCGAAGAGGGGAACATGGGTCTCATCAAGGCGGTGGAGCGCTTCAAGCTCTCCAAGGAGTGCCGCTTTTCCACCTACGCCACCTGGTGGATCCGGCAGTCCATCGAGCGCGCCCTGGTGAACCAGTCGCGCACCATCCGTCTGCCGGTGCACGTCTCCGACGACATCAACAAGATGCTCAGGGTGACGCGCGAGCTGGTGCAGAAGATGAACCGGGAGCCGACCATCAAGGAGGTCGCCGACACGCTGGAGGTGAACGTCACCTACGTGCGCCGGCTCATGGTGCTTCTGAAGAAGACCTACTCCATCGAGCGCCCCATGGGGGAGAACAACGACTACTTCCTGATAGACACCATCGAGGACACCTCGACCATCTCTCCGGCGGTGCTCCTGGAGGACCTGAACAAGTATGAGCTGGTCTCCAAGTGGTTCGAGACCCTTTCCGACGCGGAGAAGAAGATCCTGACCCTGCGGTTCGGCCTGGAAGACAAGGACCCGCAGACGCTGGACACCATCGGGCGCAGCTTCGGCGTGACCCGCGAGAGGATCCGCCAGATCGAGGCGAAATCCCTTGAAAAACTCAGGAAAATACTGGAAGCCACCGATATAATGGGGCGCAGTGCAACTAATGGCAAATAAGGAGCGGCCTTTGGACATGGAAGATCTTAAAAGCATCATCAGGAACATCCCGGACTTCCCCAAGAAGGGGATCCTCTTCAAGGACATAACCACGCTTTTAGGGGACGCCAAGTCGTTTCAGCGCATGGTCGACCTGCTGTCGCACCGTTACGTGGGGCAGAAGATAGACAAGGTGGTGGGTGTCGAGGCCCGCGGTTTCATCATCGGCGCCGCTCTCGCGTACAAGCTGGGCGCCGGCATCGTGCTGGTGAGAAAGCCCGGGAAGCTTCCCTCCAAGACCTTCAAGAAGACCTACGACCTCGAATACGGCACCGACACCCTCGAGATCCACACCGACGCCTTCAACAAGGGCGACCGCGTGCTGATCGCCGACGACCTCCTGGCGACCGGCGGCACCATGGCGGCCGTAGTCGACATGATCAGCAGCATGGACGTCGAACTCGTCGAGTGCTGCTTCATGGCAGAGCTGGAATTCCTGGAGGGAGCCAAGAAGCTCCCAAAAGGTAAGGTGTTCTCTTTGTTGAAGTTTTGATAAAACTTCTTGCCAAACAGGCGGCCGTCATGTATAAAGACCGTCTGACTTGTCCCCGTAGCTCAGCAGGATAGAGCACTTCCCTCCTAAGGAAGGGGTCGGACGTTCGAATCGTCTCGGGGACGCCAAAGAAATCAAAGGGTTACAGCTTGCGCTGTAG
>Ga0209317_1003052_pt1 | contig 11125 bp, 13 predicted proteins | sample RifGroB2_FD_183994 | JGI IMG/M metagenome (GOLD analysis project Ga0209317, IMG submission 183994) | Soil microbial communities from Rifle, Colorado, USA - Groundwater B2 (SPAdes) (version 2) | ecosystem: Environmental > Terrestrial > Soil > Unclassified | place: Rifle, Colorado | collected...
CGCCAGTCTCCCCTTGGCAGCACGGCCCCGCTGCCGTTGATGGTGATCGGGACGATCGGGGTTTGTGTCTTGACGGCAAGAACGAAACCGCCTCTTTTGAAGGGCAGGAGGTGCCCGTCACCGCTGCGGGTGCCCTCAGGGAAAACAACGACGGAGATCCCCCCTTCAATTCTTTCTCTCGCCTCTCTCAAGCTCGCCATCGCCTTGGCGCGGTTCGATCGGTCCACGACGATGTGCTTTGACGCCCACATGGCCCAGCCGAACAGGGGGATAAAAAGCAGTTCTCTTTTTGCCACCCACCGGAGCTGAAACCTGGCGAGACTTTGGACGAGCACCGGAATGTCGATATTGCTCCGGTGATTCGCCATAAAAATATATTGGCGGCCTGAGTCGAGATGCTCCAGACCTTTGACTATTAGGCGAATGCCGCCGATTTTCAGAATTCCCCAGGTCCAGCACCGGGAGATTTGATAAGCGATGCTTCCCTGGCGATCAAGAAATCCCAGGGGGATAATGAGAAGGGTTGCAGGGAGGGTGATCAGAATGACCAAAAACAGCTTTATACTGTAAAGCATCAAAATAAAACTTATTTTTAACAAGGGCTAATTTAGCAAAAAATCAGGAAAAAGTAATATATTTTAATCCACAGGGGGGAAAAAAGCAATAAAGTAGATCTGCTCTGGAAAGGCGCCTTTTTTTATTGACTAAAGAGTTCTGCGGCGTTAAGGTCGATTAGCAAAAGTAAAGAGCGCTGAGTTCCGAGTAATGAGGCCGACTCAAAACTCCATACTCGAAACTCCGAACTTTTCTGAGGAGGTTCCATGTCGGTTAATAAAGCAATCCTTATCGGCAATCTCGGCAAAGATCCTGAAGTGCGCTTTACCGCTAATGGCAGGGCAGTGGCGCGCTTCCCCATCGCCACTTCCGAAGTCTGGAATGACGCCGAAGGCAACCGGCAGGAGAGGACGGAGTGGCACAACATCGTAGTCTGGGGAAAGCAGGGGGAAAGCTGCGGCCAATATCTGGCCAAGGGCAGGCAGGTCTTTGTCGAAGGCAGCATCCGCACCCGCACTTATGACGACAAGAGCGGCAACAAGCGGTACATAACCGAGATTGTAGCTCAGAGAGTCAGATTCTTAGGTGGCGGTGGTGGAACCCGTGTCCCGATGGAGCCGGAATCGGAGCCCGCCGCCGAACCCCCATCCGGCCAGCCCCCGCCGGCGGACGACGATATCCCGTTCTGATTGCAACGACTGCCGGCGACCAATCCACCAATAGTTCAGTGTTTGTCGGGTCATGTTTTTCATTGTTAAGTGGCGAGATAGATTATAGAATTACCTATATTTATGAAATCGTCGATTGGGATAAATTGACTGACTCACTTAGTAGTTGGATTTCCACAGATCCGTCCCCTCGATGACTCTTGACTCCATACGGCAACGCCGTATAATACATCAGTGTTTAGCTTCATTGAGACTCGGCTCTTTACTCGCCTTATTCAGGACTACCTGGAGGAGGTCGAAGATGGCTAAATCCAAACGCAACATCGGTATCGAGATCCTTGAAGGACTTCGTGAAATCAAGCGCGGCGAGCATGGTCGCGTGATCAACATTCCTGAGGTCGCAAGTATTCGAGAGAAGACCGGACTTTCTCAGGCGCGATTTGCCCAGCTACTTGGTGTTTCGATTCGTACTCTGCAGGATTGGGAGCAGGGGCGTCGAGCCCCCTCCGGTGCTGCAAGAACTTTGCTTGTTGTTGCGAACAAGAATCCACAGGCATTGCTCGACGTGGCTTAAGTGGTGTGCGCGAAATCTAGCTTAGGCTTGACACCGATGCGGCAACGCCGCACGGGTCACCCAAAACGTTCGGCGAATAGATTTGAAGTTTTAGAACAGCGTGGCAGCATAAAGACATGGGCACATTTCACACAGGCTGTAAGGTCGAGAACCACATAAACCGGTCGAAGTTCGTCCGGCTCCAGAAAGTCCTTGTTGACACGGGAAGTGAGTACACTTGGATCCCAGAGACTAAACTGGAGCAGATTGGAGTCAAGAGGGAGAAAAAAGATCTATGCTTCGTGCTGGCAAATGGAGAGGTTGTGACCCGTAGTGTCGGCTTCGCCATTCTGAGGGTTGGGAAGAACTTCACAATCGACAAGGTCGTCTTCGCTGAGCCCGGCGATCTTCTCCTCCTGGGAGCCCGTACCCTTGAAGGACTGAATCTCACGTGGATTCGGCGAGAAAGAAGCTCGTCGCAGCCGGTCCCCTCCCTGCCGCCTGATCCTCGCCGAACAAGGCGCTGGAGCGCGGCAATGGGGGTCAGAGTCGATTTTCGGCCTTTATCACACTACTCAAACTTTTATCCACGAGCTTCTTGAGAGAGCGGTAAAAAGGGCGGCTTAGAGGCTTGATTTATTCGCGGCTTATGCGGATACTAGGTTTATGGAAAAGCCATTTATTGTTTCCTCTCCTGATGTGATGGGCGGGACCCCGGTGTTTGCCGGCACCAGAGTTCCCGTTCAAACCCTGCTGGAGTATCTTGAAGGGGACCGGTCTATCAAAGATTTTCTGGAAGAGTTTCCAACCGTTACACGAGAGCAGGTCGTTGCTTTTTTGAAGGAAGCTAAAGAGCTAATGATCGAGACGGTGTCTTGACGCGAAGATCTTGCCGACGGATTGGTGCCTGCCTCAGGCGACGCGATTCCTGTCCTGGCCTCTGTTGAACGCTAAAATATTTTCCATCACTTCGTCCATCAAACGCTGGCGCGCCTCGCGCGCGGTCCAGGCGCAATGAGGTGTCACCAATAAATTATCCAGCTCCTTGGCGGCTTTGATGATGGGATGATCCGCAGGAGGCGGTTCCTGTGTCAGCACATCCACTGCCGCGCCCGCCAGCCGTTTTTCCCGCAGCGCCCGGATAAGAGCCTCGGCGTCGATCAGGGCGCCGCGCGCCGTGTTGATAAGAAAAGCGCTGGACTTCATCAGGGCCAACCCCCGGCCGTCGATCAGATTTCTCGTCTGCGGGGTTAGAGGACAATGAAGCGAAACGACATCCGCCCGTGAAAGCACTTCATCCAGGGGCAAGCGGCCGTTTGGAATTGGGCCTTGAGAGCCGGGACGGACGGAGATCAACGCTTCCATGCCGAAACCCTGGGCCATCTCCGCCACTCTCCGGCCGATGTTGCCGTAGCCGACGATGCCTAGTTTCTTGCCGGCAAGTTCCAGGGTTGGATAATCGAACATGGTGTATATCGGGCTTTTTTCCCACGCACCCGAGCGCACCAACTCGCCATATCGGCCCGCGCGTGTCGCCAGCTCCAGAATAAGCGCCATGGTGAACTGGGCGACGGATTGAGCGGCATATCCGGGAACATTGCATACCTTAATTCCGCCTGCCCTGGCAGCTTCCAGATCGACGTTGTCGGTGCCGGTTGCGGCAACGGCGATCAGCTTGAGATCTTTGGCTGCCGGTGAGCCAAGCAATGATTTATCCAGGACCACTTTGTTGAGAATGACCGCATGATAACCTTGGAGTCTCTGCGGCGCCTCCGCCGGAGCTGTCAGCCGGTGGACGGTGCAGTTCCACTTTTGTTTAAAGCTCTCCAGTGAAACGTCGCCGAAGGTCGACGCGTCCAGGAAGACGACAGGAAAATCGTTTCCGCTCATGGCTGTATTTTGCCCGCCATCCGTTTTGCCTCCTCCCAGAGGAGGTCCATTTCTTCCAGCGAGGCCTCAGTCAAGGTTTTTCCTCTCTCCCGGATCTTTGCTTCTATGTGGGAAAAACGTTTAAGGAAGCGATCGATGGTCTGGGAAAGGGCCTCTTCGGCTTCCAATTCGAGGAAGCGGGAGAGATTGACCAAAGAAAAGAACAGATCTCCCATCTCTTCTTTTATACGGATCTCATCGCCGGATGCTACGGCCGATTTGAGCTCGCTCAGTTCCTCTTCAATCTTGCCCCAGACCGGTCCCGGTTCTGGCCAGTCGAAACCAAGATGGGAAGCCCTCTCGGTGACTCTCTGGGCGCGGGCCAAGGCGGGGAGCTTCCGTGAAAAGCTGCCCAGAGAAGAGCCGGCTCGGACGGCACCTGGTAGTTTCCTTTTGGTGTTAGCCTGTTTCACTTGAGTTCCCCTTTGCCGAGAAAGCGGCCTTGATCTTAAACCATGGGTCCGATCATGTCCAGGTCAAGTTTCCTGCGCGCTCAGAGCTTGTAAGTCGCCGTTGCGTGGTGTTAGTGTCGAGCATCTTATCCATATTCATCCCGTGAAATCATTAGAGCCGATCAAATCCAATGCGGCCTGAGCTTATTGCGATTCTGTCAGCGATGGGTTGGGCGGGAGACGCCATTCTGGTGCGCATGGGGGCGCGCGCCTCCAATATCTATTGGGCGGCATTTCTGAGCTATTCCGTTTTGGCCCTCTTTCTCTGGTGCTATCTCCTGCTCTTTTCCTCTCTTCGTCTCCTTTGGTCGCCGGCTACCATCTACTTTTTGCTTAGCGGCTGCCTCCAGCCCCTGCTGGCGAGAATACTCTTTTACATCGGCATCACCCGTCTGGGGGTCTCTCGCGCCGCTCCGCTGCGCGGGACAAGCCCCTTCTTTGCGCTCGTCCTTGCCGTGCTCTTTCTCCACGAGCAGCCGACGCTTCCGGTTTACGGCGGCACCGTGCTCATCGTGGCCAGCGTCTGGCTCATTTCCTGGCGCAGCAGCGGCAGTCGCGAACCGGATTGGAAGCTTTTCGATATCATTTTCCCGTTAGGAGCGGCATTCCTCGGCGCCGTGTCGCAAAACCTCCGTAAAGGAGGGCTGCTCATCCTCCCGGATCCCTACATCGGCGCGACAATCGCCACCACCACCTCTCTCATAATCTATGTGGTCTCCTTGCTGCTCATGGGGCGGATCGCTCTGATACAACCTCGGAGGGAGAGTCTTCCTTTCTTCGGGAGCGCCGCTTTGGTCGCTGGCACCGCGCAGATCCTTAACTTCTCTGCTCTCAGCAAAGGGGAAGTCTCCGCCATGGTCCCGCTTCTCGAGACCACGTCGCTCTTCACCATCCTGTACAGCGCCATTTTCCTCAGGGAGCTGGAAAAGGTAACTTTCAGGATTGCCCTCGGCGCGCTCTTGATGTTTACCGGGGTCATCATTATTACAAGCCGCTGACCCGCCTGGCGATCAGGTATAATTGTTGAATTCATACTTAAAGCACTCCGAAATCAAATTGTCCCGGGTGGACCTGGCGGAGAAAATCTGATACAGAAAAGACGATATTTTATCGGCATGAAGTTTTGAAAGGAGACAATCTATGGACATCATGACTTCGACCATTCAGCTCAACACCCCGGACGGCAAGATGGAGGCGTATGAGGCGAGGCCCAAGGACGGAGGGACCCGGCCGGCCGTTATCGTCCTGATGGAGGCCTTCGGGGTCAACAGCCACATCAAGGACGTTGCCGAGCGGGTCGCGCGCGAAGGCTATGTCGCCGTAGCGCCTGACCTCTATCATCGGGAGACGGAGCGGGTCGTCCCTTACAAGGAAATGCAAAAGGCGCTCGGCGCCATGAACCGTCTTCAGGACCCCAAAGTCATGGACGATGTGGGCGCGGTCATCTCGCACCTGAAATCCCAGAGCTACGTCAGGGCCGGCGCCATCGGCATCACCGGCTTCTGCATGGGCGGCCGCTTTACTTATCTGGCTGCGGCGCACCACAACAAAGAAATCAAAGCCGCGATGCCCTTTTACGGGGGGGGCATCCCGATGGGAAAGCCAAGTCCTCTGGAGCGTACGCGAGAAATTGGCTGCCCGATGTATCTCTTCTTCGGGGCCAAAGATCCCATTATCCCCCAGGAACATGTGACGCAGATCAACACGGCGCTAACGGATAACAAGAAGTCCTTTACATTGAAGGTCTATCCGGAAGCCGGCCATGGCTTTTTCTGCAACGAGCGGGAGAGCTATCACGCGGATTCCGCCAGGGACGCTTGGGAAAAGTTTAACTCCTTCTTTAGCCAGCACCTGAAGTAGGCCGGCGCGGAGTTTCGCTGAAAGAGGAAAGGGAGATGCCTTTCCTCTTTTTTTTCTTGCCCGCAAATTTCAAAAAGACAGATCGCCGGGATTGTGATAAATTGTGAAAAAGGGTTGTAAAGGTGTCCCTGAAGAAAGCTAAGGAACAGATTACCGTCGGGCTTATCCAGATGAGGGCAGGGGAAGATCCTGGGGCGAACCTGGCCAAGGCCCTGGCCAGGATCGGCGCGGCCGCCGGGAAAGGAGCCCAGATCGTCTGTCTTCAAGAGCTCTTTCGCTCCCGCTATTTTCCCCAGATTGAAAACGCCGAAAAGTTTAAACTGGCCGAACCCGTTCCCGGTCCGACCACGGAAATCTTGAGCCGGCTGGCGCGCGCAAAAAAAGTCGTCATTATTGCCTCGATCTTCGAGAAGCGTTCGGCCGGGATCTACCACAATAGCGCGGTGGTCATTGATGCGGACGGATCGATCCTGGGAAAATACCGCAAGATGCATATCCCCGACGATCCCTGCTACTACGAAAAATTCTATTTCACCCCGGGAGACCTTGGTTTTCCTGTTTTCCAGACGCGCTACGCGAAAGTCGGCGTGCTTGTCTGCTGGGACCAGTGGTTCCCTGAGGCCGCCCGCTTGACCTCTCTTGCCGGCGCCGAGATTCTCTTTTATCCCACCGCGATCGGATGGCTCTCCACGGAACCCCGCAGGACCGCCCGCGCCCAGCGCAGCGCCTGGGAGTTGATCCAACGGGGACACGCGGTGGCCAACGGCGTATATGTGGCCGTAGTCAATCGGGTGGGACAGGAAGGGAAGCTCAAATTCTGGGGCGGCTCCTTTGTTACCGGTCCGTTCGGTGAAATCGTCGCCCATGCCGGCGGCGAGAAGGAAGAGATCCTGATAGCGCGCTTTGATCTCAAAAAGATTGATGAGACGCGCCAGAACTGGCCATTTCTGAGAGACCGGCGCATTGATGCCTATGGAGCCCTCACCGCGCGCTTTTTGGATGAAGACTCGGGCCTGACATCTGCTCCACGGACCTCCCTTGAAGCCGTCGCAAGCAAAGAGTAAGCCAAGCGGAGAACGGGGCTCGCCGCGCCATCTCGGCTATCGCATGCCGGCGGAATGGGAGCCGCACAGGGCCACCTGGCTCGCCTGGCCGCACAATCTCGAAACCTGGCCCGATCGATTGGAGTCCGTCAAGCAGATCTGGCTTCAAATGATCCGGGCAATCTCGCCCGCCGAAGAAGTCTGTCTTTTGGTCGATGATGAACGGGAAGAGAAGGAGGTCATTAGCCGCATCAGGGATAGCGGGGCAACCATGGAGCATGTGTCGATTTACAAGATTCCTACGGTCGACGTGTGGATCAGAGACTATGGCCCGACTTTCATTACCAGGAATGGAGGGAAAGATAGGCTTGCTTTCAACGATTGGATATTCAATGGCTGGGGCCGCAGGTATGAGTCCTACATGCGGGATGATAGCGTGGCAAGAGAAATAGCCGGCCTTCTCGGCGTGCCCGTTTTCGATCAGGGAATTGTTCTCGAGGGAGGCTCCATCGATGTCAACGGATGCGGGACTTGCCTGACGACGGAGCAGTGTCTTTTAAACCCTAATCGCAATCCGCACCTGGGCCGGAGCGAGATCGAAAAGATTCTCGGAGAGGTTTTAGGAGTTGATCACTCCATCTGGCTGGGCGAAGGCATCGTCGGCGATGACACCGACGGCCACATTGACGACATCGCTCGTTTTGTCAATCCGAATACCATCGTCTGCGCTCTCGAAGAAAATCCCAAGGATGAAAACTATGCCCCGTTGCGGGAAAATTATGAACGCCTGCTGGGGGCGAGAGATCAGGACGGGAAGAAATTCGACGTTGTGCCGCTTCCTATGCCAGGCCCGGTTGCCACCGAAGGAACGAGGCTCCCGGCAAGTTACGCCAATTTTTACATCGCCAACGGAGCGGTTCTTATCCCTCAATACGACCATCCCAGCGATCGCCTCGCCTTGGGGATCCTGGGGGATCTTTTCCCCGGCCGTAAGGTCATCGGCATTCCCTGCGAAGATCTCGTGGCCGGGCTAGGCGCCATCCACTGCGTGACCCAGCAAGAACCTGCCACAGGTTTCTGAGCCGGAATGAGCAGCTTTCCTGGCTCGGGCTTTCCTCACGCCGGCAAATCGCACAGCATGGCATCCCGGCGCTGGACATAGCACATTTGGCATCAGCGGAGGCTGGAGAGGCGGATGTTCTGCTAAGGCGTGCCCAGCGGCTAAGGGCTCTACAGCCGCCGGCCCAAAGTGCGGGGTAGTCTTGTTGACGAGAGAGTCGTCATCTGTCATGCTATATGACGATGGACTTGTCGCAGTTTCCAAGCCCTCCGGGAACCCCGGTTATTGAGCGCCTGCTCAACTTGCGAGACCTCCTTCAGAAAAAATCCTTTTTTCTTTTCGGGCCGAGACAGACCGGTAAGACCTTCTGGGTCCGGCGGTCTCTCGGGGAGGTCAAGACGTACGATCTTCTTGATACATCAATTTATCTGGCTCTAAGCCGCAGCCCTTCCCGTATCGCTCAGGAACTCTCGTCACAGGATCGCGTGGTTGTCATTGATGAAATCCAGCGCCTGCCGATTCTATTGAACGAGGTGCACCGACTCATCGAAGAGAAGGGCGTTCGATTTCTGCTGACGGGCTCCAGCGCCCGCAGCCTTCGTCGGGGCGGGGTGAATCTTCTCGGAGGTCGGGCACGAACGCAATATCTGCATCCGCTCACCCGTCGCGAGTTGGGGCCGTTGTTCGATCTCAGACGAGCCGTGGAAAGAGGCTTGCTTCCGTCGATCTATTTTTCCGACGACCCGCGCGCCGACCTTGAAGCCTATGCCGGATCGTATCTACTACAGGAAATCGTCGCCGAGGGGGCGACCCGCAACATCCCTGCCTTCAGCCGGTTTTTTAGAGTTGCAGCGCTCTGCAACGGCACCATCGTTAATTTTACCAATGTGGGCAACGATGCCCAGGTGGCCCGCACCACCGTGTACGAGTATTTCGAGATTCTGAAAGACACATTGATTCTCCACGAGCTTCCCGCCTGGAAAAAATCAAAGAAAAGAAAACCGCTGGCGTCGTCGAAGTTTTACTTCTTTGACACGGGCGTGGTCTCGGCGCTCCAAGGGCGGGAATTTCGACCCGGCACGCCTGAGTTCGGCGAAGCCTTTGAGACCTATGTGATGCATGAACTCACGAGTTACCGCGACTACGTCTCGGGAGAACCTCTGAGTCATTGGCGCTCGGCCTCAGGTTTTGAAGTGGATTTTATCATCGCTGACCATACGGCGGTTGAAGTGAAAGCCAAAGAAAACATCTCATCCCAAGACGTGAAACCCCTCTACGCGCTCGCGGAGGAAAAGAAACTCAAAAGATATCTCTGTGTGAGTCTGGAGCGCCGGAGACGGAAGATGGACGCGGTGACGATTCTTCCGTGGGAAGAGTTTTTGGCCGAGCTATGGAGCGGCCGTTATACCTAGGCCGTTTTCCGGGGCGCAGGCTTGACCGCTTTACCTCGAAACGTGGAAGTGTCCGTGTTTTGTTGTCTTGCCGGCCATGCGCCTGCCACCAAACACCCGGAGCCAAAAAACCCTTGTCAGGACAAGAGCGATTGGCGTAGAATCGCCGCAATTTTAGAGAGTTCGAGATCGCCCGGGTTAAGGAGAAGAACCGAATCATGCGCTCGCAGATCCCGCTAGATCCGCAGGAACCTTTGCCGGGAAAAATGGTATGGATAGAAGATCCGGCCCGAGCCCTTTAATCGTGGATTCTAAGACCTGATGGAATGTAATAGGGTCGTTTTTACTGGCCATGCAGTGCAGCGGATGTTCGAAAGACAGATCCACAAGGACGATTTGCTCGACGTGCTCCGATCCGGTGAAGTCATTGTCACTTACCCCGACGACGTCCCGTTCCCAAGCTGTCTAGTGCTAGGATTTGTGCAGAGGCGTCCGCTCCATGTTGTTGTTGCGATTGATCAAACAAGCGGCACGTGTCATATTGTAACAGTTTACCAGCCGGATGCCTCCCAATGGGGGCCTGACTTTAAAACGAGGAAGCCGTGATGAAATGCGTGCTCTGTAAGCAAGGAAAAACCGGCCCCGGGAAAGTCACCGTAACGCTTCAACGCGGGGGAACGACAGTTATCTTCAAGGAAGTGCCTGCAGAGGTTTGCGGGAACTGCGGGGAATACTATCTTTCTGAGGACGTTACGGATAAGGTTCTCAAGCGGGCGGAGGTGGCGGTAAAAAACGGCACCGAGGTCGAGATCTTAAGATTCGCCGCGTAAGTAAGACTACGCGCGCCTGCGGAACTCCAATCTATATCTGGAAAAACGGCAAGGTTGTTGCGAAAAAGCCTTGAGCGCTTGAAAAACTCCTCCGTGCTTCGAGCACACTCCCTTAATGTCGTCATTTCGACATTTCGGCAATTGTCGAAACGTGGAAGCGTCCGATTTTTGAATTCCCTCGCGCCTAAAAAAGCCCTTGTCAGAGCACGGCCAAATCGCCTAAGATCGTGAAAATTGTTGCCTTTTAGGCAGACGCCTCGGGTCGGAGCGGCAAAGCCGGCCCAAAGTCGGAAACCGGTGACTCTGTGCCTGTTTTTTTATCCTTTATCCTTGTAATGGATCCCCGCGAGGCGCTTCCATGACTCGGGGGAAGAAGAATAACGACCCCTTATGTATTTCCCCGATTTGAGATAACTGCTTCGGTTTGAAGAATGCCTAAACTATCTCTCGCAAAGCTCGAACGACATCTCTACTCGGCCGCTGATCGGCTCCGCCAGGAGGGTTTGGACGCAGCCACCTACAAGGACTACATCTTCGGGATGTTATTCCTGAAGCGCTGCTCTGACGTGTTCGACGCCGAGTGGGAGAAGATCGTTGGTACGAGAATCGAGCAAGGAATGGCTAAAGAGAAAGCCATGAGCTATGGCGAGAATCCCGATTACTACGACGGGTTCTTTGTTCCGGAGCGGGCCCGCTGGGCGTACCTCCAAGATAAGCTGAATGACGCGGCGGAACCGTACGGAAGCGTGCTCGATAAAGCTCTTGGCGCCTTGGCCGAGTATAA
>Ga0209317_1003055_pt1 | contig 11109 bp, 10 predicted proteins | sample RifGroB2_FD_183994 | JGI IMG/M metagenome (GOLD analysis project Ga0209317, IMG submission 183994) | Soil microbial communities from Rifle, Colorado, USA - Groundwater B2 (SPAdes) (version 2) | ecosystem: Environmental > Terrestrial > Soil > Unclassified | place: Rifle, Colorado | collected...
GGCTGGACGCAATGGTCGAGGTCGATACCCCCGTAGCGGCCGGCGTGCAGAATCTGCTGGATAGCAATGGCCCCGGCGCCGTGGAGCAGATCGGCGATCCTCCGAAAGCCGGGGATGTATCTGTCATCCGCGATGCTCAGTTGCCGGTAATATGCCTTGCCGGCCCCCGCCGGGTCCGGATAGGCTCCCTGGTTCGTGATCATTCCTGCTCCCGTGCGGGCGATCACTTCCATACGGGCGTATTCCCGGTCCGTGATGACTCCGTCACGGGTGTTGAAGTTTGACACCGAACAGGCCGCATACTTCACCCGGTTCCGACATCTAAAACTCCCGACCTGTAGCTCGCTAAAAATGTTTGAGTACTTGGTTATTCCCGGGCCATTGGCGACCATTGACGAAGCTCCTCGGATGACAGCAAGCATCCATCCCCAATATTTAGGTTTTTGACAAGCGTGTTGACCGACACCAGACTCTGATTACCTTAATGAGGAGGAAATTTCCACCAGGCCAGGCTCAGGTTGACATAACACGTTATTTATCACTTCACTAGGAAATCCAGCACCGCCGCTGCCAGCCCTTCGGGGTTATCTTGATGGACCATGTGACCGGCATCTTTGATCTCGACCATGGTTCGGTGAGCTATGGCCGCTAACCTCTCTTGCATGTCTGGCCGTGGGGTTTGGCGGCTCTCTTTTCCCTGGATGAGGAGGACTGGACATGCGATACGGCGCAGGAATTCCAGGGCCTGGGCGGTATAAAAGGGCTGAGGGGCAGCCGTGCGGTGGAGGGGATCAAATTTCCACACCCATTTCCCTTTGGGCGTCTGTTTCATTCCCCACCGTGCCAGGCGAAGCGCGAGCTCTGGGTTTAGCCGATGGTTCCTTCTCCGCAGTCTCTGGGCAGCCTCCTCCAGCGAGGGATACTCTGAAGCTTTCCTTTGTGCCAAGGCCTTTACCTCGGTGAGCCATTTTTCCATGCGCTGAGGGGCGTCAGAAAAGGCCATGCCGGGCGGCCCTATCCCCTCGACCAGAACGAGTTTGCTCACCCGCTTTGGGAAAGTCCCTGTGTAAAGGAATGCTATGGTCCCGCCCATCGAGTGGCCTATCAGGGTTACGGAAGAGCTACCCAGAGTATGAATCAGGCAGTTGAGGTCCAGGAGATAATCAGGAAAGTGGTAATAGCCCCCGGCCCCGACCCATCCGCTTTCGCCGTGTCCACGGCAATGGGGGGCGATGATCCACAGGGGTCTAGGGGATTTTTCCTGCAAGGATGCGACAAAAGGCTCCCAGCTTCGGGCATGGTCCAGGAAGCCATGGATCAGGATCAACGGCTCCCCTCCTGGCTCTCCCCACTCGAGATAGCGGATCTCAAGTCCGCGGACATCAATGCTATGATCTCTAGGTGCCCGCATGCGGATCAGATTTTTTTCAGCGGGATCTCGACGAAATCCTTTTTTTCCTGCGCCCAGGCATAGGCGGAGATCCGTTTGACCGCTCGATCGTAGATCGAGATGACGATATGGGCGCTTTCGGGGAAAGTGGGTTCTCCGAACGGAGTGGCAAAGGCCTTATCTTCCTGGGAGAAGTAGGCCTCGTGGTTGGGGTGAGAGTGGTAGAACGCTTTGATCTTTGCGCCGGTAGTCCCCGCTTCATGGAGGATGGATTCCAGCTCTTTTAGGTCCATGGCATACGCGATCGTGGCGTCGCGGGGGTAGCTCTCGGCATCCAGGGCATGCAGCGCGTTCTGAATATTTCGGCAGCGGCGCACCGCGTCGATCCCGCCATTATGAAGAATCACGCCGCAGCATTCTTCGGCAAAGGTTTCCACGGCGTGATGCGAAATCTCCTCCCAGGCCTTTTGCGTGAGGGTCAACGCCTTTATGTCGCTCATACCCTTTTCTCTCCTCCCCGTTTCAAGCCATCTCCTTTACCACAGGTTGACTCTCCTAGGCTATGAGTTAATCTGTCTCCCGTGGAGGCCAAGCATATTCTGCGGAGGTTGCTGCTTTTTCCCTACCAGCTTTGCATCCTCCTGTTATTTGTCCTGCTGGCCGTTTTTTGGGGGCTGGGAAGCTGTTTGGCGAGTTTGTTTGATGCTAGCGGCAATAAAAGTCATCGCTGCCTCACCTATTGGGCCAAAATCAACCTCGCCCTCACCGGGCTTCGCGTCCAGATCGAGGGACTGGAATATCTGGATCCGAAGCAGAGGTACATCTTCATGCCCAACCATGCCAGCTTCCTCGACATCCTCCTGGCCTTCGCTTATATCCCATTCAATTTTCGCATCATCACAAAGGAAAAGATATTTTGCATCCCACTCATGGGGTGGGCCCTCAAATGGTCGCGCCAGATCCCTATGGACCGCGCCAATCCGAGGAAAGGGCTCGCCAGCCTGAGGCAGGCATTGAATCTGCTCCAGGAGGGAATTTCGATTGTTGTTTTTCCCGAGGGGACTCGCACCTTGGATGGAAAGATAAAGGATTTTAAGGCTACCCTTTTTATCCTGCCCATTCGGAGCGGGATCCCTGTGGTTCCGGTCCGGATAGAAGGGACTTTTGCGGCGCTTAAACGGGGCAGCATTCTGCTCAATCCGGTGCCACTAAAGATTACCTTTTACCGGCCGATTCCGGCGGGATCATTCAAGGATCGCGACCGATGGCGCTATGCAAAGAAGGTCCAGGAGGTGCTGTCCTCTTCTCCCGACCCAACATTAAGCGCGTCATAGTCTCGTTGTAAGGGGTATGGGTGCCCAACTGTTCTCCGTAGCGCCATATCTGCCCGTTCAGCGAATTGATTTCCGTCGGCCGCCCCCGCTGCAAATCCTGCAACATAGAGCTCTGGTGGTTATATGTGGCCGGCAGAAGTTTCCCATAAAAAAGCTTGCTGTATTCATCGGCGGATGACCACAGTGGCATCACCCCCTTCCTGACTGCCACCTCAAAGGCCTCGTCGATAATCCGGTCCATGATCGCTCTTAGCTGCGGTTCTTCTCCTAAGGCGCCGTAATGGACCTGAAGTATGGCGCCGAGCGGATTCAGCGGGGCGTTGTAAAAGGCCTTAGCCCAGATGTGGGCGAGGATCTTTTCCGTCGCCTCGCAGGGGATGCCGGCCTGATCAAAAAGAGAGGCCCAGAGCCTGCCTTTTTCCATGGATCCTGCCACGTTCGGGTCAAGCGGACCGATGATGACTGGAGCGGCCTGGACAGTGACCGTAACTCTCCCAGGCTCGGGGATTTTTGCCCCTACCAGGATGCTGGCCCCCATACTTTTCCCTGCGCCAAGTTTTTCCGCCAACGTCTCGACGTTCCCCAACCCGTTTTGCAGCGAGATGGCGATCCCGTCGGGCTTAAGATAAGGAGCGAGTAGTCGCGTAATCTTTTCGGTGTCGTAAGCTTTTACAGCGACCAGAATCAGATCGTAAAGCTCGGTGAAATTACCCGCTTCAGTGCAAAGCTTAAATTCCTCTGCCCGGTGGCGGCCCCAGATGCCGTCCATTTCAAGCCCGTTGAGGCGAATAGCCGCCAGGTGCCATTCTCGTCCGAGCAGGGTGACTTCGTAGCCGGCCTTTCTAAGCAGGCAACCAAAGACCGAGCCGATGGCGCCGCACCCGGCAATAAGAATTTTACATCCCAAAAGGTCCAAGTCAGCTCCGCCCGCGCCGAGTTTGGCGCAAGATTTGCCAGATTGTAACTTGGAACCCGACTGCGTTTCTAGCAGGGTGCTGAAAAACCATGTTCCCAGCCTGGTCAAAAAGGTCCTAGATGCGAGGCGCGCGAGAAACCGACGAGCGGAGGCGTACTTAGAAAGTACGTTGGAGCGAGGCGGTCGAGCGCAACGAAGCAGATAGGCCTTTTTCAGCAGGCTGCTAGGGGGTTTTATGGGTTTGGGGGCTGTCCTGGCGGTAGCTCTGGTAGGTGGAGAGAACTTTCATTGCGTACGCTAGCGGGAGAACCTCGTCCTCCTGCAACCTGTTTCTAACCTCGGTGGGGCCCCAATTATAAGCGGTCAGGGCGAGTTTTAAGTCTCTGAAACTCTTCTTAAGGGAGTTCAGATAGAAGACGCCGAGTTTTATATTGAGTACGGGGTCATCTAGATCCAAAGGATGGAGGATAGAGAGGTCGAGGGAATTCTCTATGGCTCCATTGACCCCCTTGTCCATTGAGACCAACTCATTGATCACGGCATTGGCCGCGATGGGGCGGATTTGCATTAGCCCCCTTGCCCCCTCGGTCGAAACAGCCTCGGTTTGGAAGCTGCTTTCCACATTAATGAGGGCGAGGACCAGCAGGGGGTCGAGGCTATGCCTTCGGCTTTCCTCCAGGATGGTATTCGATATATTCCAGGCCCAGCCATCCCTTAGGTCTGCTCTTTGCGACTTAACTATTGAATAAATCTTAAGTAATTCGGATACCTGTTTGGCGTCGCCAGAACCTGCGGACTCTATCCAATGGCCTTTTTCCGCTTTAAAAGGATCGGAGGGAATAAGGAGAAAAAAGAAGATTGCCAATACAGCCAGGTTCGGCGACGAACTCAAGCGTATAACTACTTGAAAACATTTAAGTATTTTACTAGCTTTCATAAACAACAATGGCTTCTTAGGGAAGTTTAGTTTGCTCTACCCTTCCTAAAAAGCCACCCTAACCTCATAGCAACCAGAGTAGGTTTTGTCAACCGACATAGGTATACGTAATAGTACATTGATAGCCGAGGAAGAAGTGGCCAGAGATCGGATATATCAAGTCCAGAGAGAAAAGAGCCAGCCTTCGGGAAAGGGGAGATGGAGAAGACGGTTAAAGAGTCCTTCCATCGTAAGCCAGGATAGGGCCGTCATAGAGAGAGACAGAACCCAGCCCTCTTTGCCCGCCAGCTTAAGATAGAGAAAAACGAAAAGCGGAACGGCTAGAGTGAAGCCGAATAGGAGGATAAGGGCCATAAAGCCCAGCGTCCAGGAAAATATTGCCAAAGTTCTCTTCCGGGCGACCAGCGGATCGACGTCCATCGTCATCTCGAAGTCGACGGCATGGCCTTCACGCGCTTTCTCAGCCGAGACCAGGCACAGGAGCATCTCGACCAGGGACAGCGCAAGAAGGGGAACTCCGATAACCCTGGGAAAGAGAGCGGTCCTGAAAGGCCAATAGAGGGATGCATACAGAGCATAACCGGCGATAATAGCCACGGCCAGGGCAAGCAAAAAACGCAGATTAAAAACGCTTTTCATGCGGTCTTCTCGGATGGAGCGCTTCTTCTCTTGCCCAGGCGGATAGCGGGATAGACGATGACGATGAGAGTCAATAAGACCAGGATCAAGACCACCGGCCTTAGGAGCCAGGAGCTGCCGTAGCGTATGGTCGAGATATAAAAGTTGTTTTCAGCGATTTTTCCCAAGACGAATCCGAGCACCAAGGGGGCTCGAGGCCAGTTGCAGCGGATCATGAAGTAGCCGAGAAAGCCAAAGAAGAGAAAGACGATCAGGTCCCCTAAATGGTTATTCGAGGTGTAGGAACCGATGAAGGCGAGGAAAAGAATGAATGGAATAAGGACGGCGCCGCGAACCAGGGTGAGCTTGGCCAGTTGGTTGAGAAAAAAGAAGCTTGTGGCCACGGTGATGATGTTGGCGATGACCATGGTCCAGACCATGGAAAAGGTGAGGGTAAGGTGCTTGTCCAGCATGTCCGGTCCGGGAGCTAATCCCTGCAGAAAAAAAGCGCCAAGGAGAATCGCCATGGCTGAGCTTCCGGGGACGCCGAAGGCAATGGTTGGAATCAGGGCGCCGCCTTCCTTGGAGTTATTGGCGGCACCGGGTCCTAATACGCCGCGCACGTCCCCTTTGCCGAAGCCCTCTCGCTCCTTCGAATCGCGCGCGGCCTGCACTGCGTGACCATAGGCGATCCACTGGGCCACGCCGCCTCCCAAACCCGGTATGATGCCGATAAACGTTCCTATCAAGCTGCATCGGATCGTAAGCCAGAAATGGCGGAAGGTATCCTTGACCCCTTCCCAGGCGCCTTTCCCTAAATTCCCCTGGGGCAGTTCGCCGGCTATCGAAGTTCCCCGGACGGCGAGATCGACGATTTCCGGAACGGCGAAAAGGCCGACCAAAACGGGAATCAGATCGAGCCCTCCCCACAGGTAGAGCTGGGAAAAGGTAAAGCGTTGCACTCCCGCCTGGGGATCCTGGCCGACCAGAGCGATAAGCAGTCCCAACAGCCCGGCTAGAAAGCCGCGCAGGAGAGCCCTCCCACCCTGTCCGCTTAAGGAGGAGATAAAGGCGATGCCCACAACTGCCAGCATGAACAGCTCAGGCGCCCCAAAGGTGAGAACCAGAGGGCGCACCACAGGAATAGCCAGGGCCAGAGCGAAGGCGCCGACCAAGGCGCCCACAAGCGAACTCATGAGCGCCGCTCCCAAGGCACGGCCGGCCTCGCCCTTTTTCGCCATCGCATGGCCGTCGAGGATGGTGGCTGCTGTGGTGCCTTCGCCGGGCACGCCGAAGAGAACCGAGGTGATGTCGCCGGTGGTTGAGACTACGGAGTGCATACCGAGGAGAAAAGCGAAAGCCTCGACCGGCGTCATTTTGTAGATAAAGGGGAGCATGAGGGCCAGGGTGGTTGAGCCGCCCAGGCCCGGCAGGAGACCCACCCAAAAACCCAAGACGATCCCGAGCAGCATAACCAGAAAGGTCTGCCATTGAAGAACGACCAGGAGTCCCTGAACAAAGGCGTCAAGCATAAATAAGAGGTTATGCCCTCAAAAACTCCCTACTCGCCGAACTTGATATATTTGCCGATCTCCTGAGCCATTTCTGGAGGCTGGTTAAGGACCTCGCGGACCACCTTCAAGGCCTCCTCGGGCAGCGCGTAGTCGATGGTCATCTTTGATTTCTTGGCTTCGGCCAGGAACTCTGTGTCCTTGGTTACGCTGACGAAAGCGCTTCGTAAGATTTTAACCACGTCCGCAGGCGTTCCAGGAGGGGCGACGTAGGGCCGGTAGATCTTCGTTGGCGCCGCATTGACTGCCATGATCGCCCTGCCCTTGGGGTCTTTGGTCAGCTCCTCGTCAACGGGAAGCTTTTCGATGCCCGGGGCGGAAATCCGGTTGCGGATCACGGGACGCACCAGGCCGCGATCGATGAAGGGCTTGATGGAATCGTAGGATCCGGCCCGGCCGTCTACTTCCTTGCGTTCAATGGCGAGCATCACGTCGGCGCTCGAGGAATAGCCCGGAACGAGCTTAAAATTCAGGCCGGTAAATTCTTTCAGGATTGAAGGGAAGTCATGCGTCGAGCTTCCGGGGCCGGTGGTGCCGATGACAATCTCCTTGGCCTTGCGCATGTCATCCACGGTCTTGTATGGCAGATCACTGCGCAAGGCCATGATGACCGCATCGCTCGCCAGGCTGCCAAGCCAGGCGAATTTGGTAAGGTCGAACTTGACGCCCTCCACCTTGGTAAGTTGGGCTGTGGCCAACGCATTGTTAAAGGTACCGATGGTAAGACCGTCGGGTTTAGCAACGCTATAGATGTGATTGGCGCCGATAATACTGTTGGCGCCGGGCATATTTTGAATCACCACGGTGGGGTTTCCGGGGAGATGCTTGGGCAAATATTTGGCCAGCAGGCGGGCGTAGCGGTCGTAGCCGCCGCCGGGTTTATAGCCCACAACGATCGTCAGAGTTTTCCCCTCATAGTAAGAGGCCCCCAAAGCAAGAAAGGGTGTCCCAATCACGAATAGGACGCAGGCCAGGATCCACAGTTTGGTCTTAAGCTGTTTCATAGAAGCACCTCCTTTTGCATAGTTTATCCCCCGATCTCTTGTTCCGTTGAAATAATTGCTGCAACCTATCCGAGAAACCTCAGGCCGCCAGCCGCTGGTCTTCGGCTATTCACCTGCCTTACCGATAAAGCTTAAATCAAAGGATCTTTCTAGTCAATAACACCTTCTACTACTAATTCCTGGTATTCCTTTTCCGAAAGGCCTAAAAGCTCCTGATAAAAATAGCCGTTGTGCTCACCGAGCAGGGGGTCGCGTCGCTCCGGACCGGAGGGAGTCCTGGTGAGAAAAAAGGGCGGCCGCTGGTAGTGCATCTTGCCGATCTCCGGGTGTTCCAGCTCGACCCACTGCTTACGGTGCTTGAGTTGAGGATCGCTGTAAATGTCTCTCATGGTGTTGACGATCCCGGCTCGGATACCTGAGGCCTGAAGCTTTTCCGTGATCTCTCGCGCAGTAAAACCAGCCGTCCAGGCGCCGATTTTTTGATCCAGCTCATCTTCATGCTCCTTGCGCGACTGGAGCGTGGCAAAGCGGCTCTCTTTTGTCCAGGCGGGATTCCCCATCGCCCGGCAGAGAGATTCCCAGTCCGACTCGGATGACACGCTGATGACGCACCAGTTGTCATCACCCTTACATGGATAGACTCCATGCGGCGCCGCCGCCGGATCACGGTTGCCGTTTCGGCTGGCGACCTTGCCGTTGATTTTATAATCCAAGAGGATAGGGGCCATGAACTGGAGGCCTGTCTCGTATTGTGCAGTATCGATATGGGTCCCCTTACCGGTTCTCTCTCGATAATCGAGCGCCGCGAGGATGGCGACAGCGCCGTAAGCGACAGCGATGTAATCGATGTAAGGTCCATAGAGAATCTGGGGTGGGCCGTCGGGGTAGCCGGTGAGGTGGGTAAACCCCGCCAGGGAGGAGAGCTGGGATCCGAATCCGGCATGGTGTGCATGCGGCCCGCTCTGTCCGAGATTGGAGCTGCTCAGCATGATAAGGTCCGGCTTGATTTTTCTCAGGGCCTCATAGTCCAACCCCAGCCGTTTCATCGTCCCGGGGCTAAAGTTTTCGATTACCACATCGGACCAGGCGACTATCCTTTTGGCCAGGTCAGTGGCCTTAGGCGCTTTCTTGAGATTTAAAGTGATGTCCAGTTTGTCGTTGTTGCAAAGGGCGAAGAGGCCGGAGCGGTTCAACCCATGAATGTTATCCTTGTATGGAGGATAGTGGGCGCGGAAGCCGTCCGGACGGACCTTTGACTCGATGTGGACAACCGTCGCGCCGTGATCGGCCAGGTGCTTGCCTACCACCGGTCCGGCTGCGAAAGCGGCGAACTCAACAACCTTGATTCCCTTTAAAGCAAGCATGGAAAAGCTTTCAGCTATCAGCAATCAGCTGATCGTCATTCCCGCGCAAGCGGGAATCCAGAGAACCTTGTATTTCCTGGATTCCGGCTCTCGTCAGCCTCAGGCTGACTCGGCCGGAATGACGGCTCGAGTTGGTAACGAATTTATGAAACACCACCCTAAATGACCCCTTCCTTCTTTAAATTCTCCACTTCCTCCTTCTTCATCCCCAGCTCGCCGCAATAGATCTCTTCATTGTGTTCGCCGATCAGTGGCGCCCGACGCCAGATTTTGCAAGGGCCTTCGGAAAACTTGGCAAAGCCGCCGGGATAGAGGATGGAGGTTGCCAATTCGGGGTGGTCTATGCTTTGCCAGAATTTGCGGAACTCAAGCTGGGGATCCTGGAAGATCTCCTCTACGCTTGCTACCGGGTAGCCGAGCATCTCCCTTTTGATCACTTCCTCGAAAAACTCCTTCTTGGCGACGTCCTGGAAAAACCGGGAGATCGGCTCCTCCATCCGGTTTATCTCTTCCTGTGTGACTGCGGCGATGTTAAAGCTCTTCCACTCTTTCTTTTTGAGAAATTCCGGCGCCATCCCTCGACTATCCATCCATTCTACCAGGGCCTGGTTGGTCTTCCTTCCGGCTTCACCGCCGTAGATGATGAAATTGAGATAACCGTCTTTGCAGGGCCAGAAGACGCGCATTTTGGCGCCGGTAATACTCCGGCCGGTCATAAAGGAGCCGGCCCTTTTTTCCAGGTGGCGGTTCAGATCCCAAAAGGTATGGGCGTGGGAAAAGGCCCAGAGCATACAGGCCTGAGCCGAGACATCCACTTGCTGTCCCTCACCGGTGCGCTGGCGGTGGAGGTGAGCGACGAGCGTGCCTACCGAGGCGTAGGAAGCGGTCCATTGGTAGGATTGAGGAAAGGTGATCCGTAAAGGCGCGCGTTCCGGATCGCCGGTTAGCGACATACAACCGCTCATCGCCATGATCTCGATGTCCGAGGCCCTGAACCGGCTGTATGGCCCGCTCTGACCAAAAGGGGTGATCGAGGTATGAACCAGACGCGGATTGATCCGGCTTAAGGCGGCATAGCCTAGATCGAGCCGGTCCAAGTAGCCGGGGATAAAGGACTCGATTAAGAAATCCGCCCGGGCCACCAATCGGGCAAACAGTTCCCGGCCCCGGGCGGACTCCAGGTTTAAGGTGATGCCACGCTTGTTATTGTTGAAGCCGAACCAGTAAAGGCTCTTCTCCGGGTCAGATTGGTTGCGAAAAAAAGGGCCGATTTTTCTTGCCGGATCGCCGCCAGGTCTCTCGACCTTGATGACGTCAGCGCCGAGGTCGCCGAGGACCTTGCCGCAGAGAAACCCCAGCTCGTCGGTGAGATCCAGGATGCGATAGGGAGAAAGGAATCCGGCGCGGGGTTTCATTGGAAGCCATCGTGAATGGCAAAATGGCGAATAGTGGGAGGGACTATTCACTATTTACTATTTGCTATCTACCGGTTCGGGCCAAAGAGTGGACCCAACCTCTCATCCGGGATTTGGCGTTCTGAATATCTTTGTCGCTGAAGAATTTTTTGAGGTCGACTCGATCGACCGGATAGACCGGGCGCATAAAGTCGTTCTCGTAGCCGAAGGGAACGGTGGCGTCGATGCCCATGCCGCCCTCAAACGTAGTGTTGGAGGCGGTCCACTCCTTTTCCCCGGCCGTCATTCGCTCGGCCGGCATAAAGGTTTGGCCGCGTCCGCCCGGGAGCGGGTTGATGATGTCGGTTTTTGGATTCACGCGGGTGGTGAGACACCACATCACGTCGTCCATGTCATAGGGATCGGTGTCCTCACTGACGGCGATGACGAGGCGCGAGCCCTGGGAGGTCGCAAGGATCGCCGCCATGAAGTTACGCTGCCAGCCTTCGTCGATCTTGTTGCGTTTCTTGACATGAATAATCGCCCCTCCCCAATCGGTCATGCAGTAGGGAATGTTGACA